>Ga0316579_10000698_pt1 | contig 11451 bp, 9 predicted proteins | sample J5NA_2_FD_203074 | JGI IMG/M metagenome (GOLD analysis project Ga0316579, IMG submission 203074) | Rhizosphere microbial communities from salt marsh grasses in Alabama, United States - J5-7_160517rDrA | ecosystem: Host-associated > Plants > Roots > Rhizosphere | place: USA: Alabama | collected... | reverse complement strand
CGAGGACAGTTTCTGGCTGAACGCCAGGACGCTGATTCTCAGTTCATTCCTGTTTCTTGTCGGCGTCAGCCTGGTGTTGGCCACACGCTCGGGTCTGATACTGACCCGCTACCTGCGTCGCCTGGGGTATCTGCTTGCCGCGGCGCTGCTGGTCAGCGTCGCGACCTGGTGGATGTTTGCCGAGCGTTTCGTTTTTTTCGGGGTACTGCATTTCATTGCGCTGGCCAGTGTGCTGGGCCTGCTGTTCGTCCGTGCGGGTTGGCTGAACCTGGTGCTGGGTGTCGCGCTCATCCTGGCGGCCAACCGCTATCAATCGCCGTGGTTCGACGAACCCGGGCGACGCTGGATCGGCCTGATGACGCACAAGCCACCGACCGAGGACTACGTGCCCCTGTTACCCTGGTTCGGCGTGGTGCTGCTGGGGATATTCGCGGGGCCGGCGATGCGGCGGCTGGCGCGCCGCTGGCAGCCGCGCAGCGCGGCGTCGCCGCTCGACTGGCTGGCATTCGCCGGCCGGCACAGCCTGTTGATCTACCTGTTGCACCAGCCGATGCTGATGGGCGCGCTGGTGTTGTACACCCGCTTGTCGGCAGCACCCGCGTAGCGTACGCGGTGTTGCCCGCTCATTGCTGCTGGTACTGCTTGAGCACCGTGCCCACGGCCCGGTCCATCAGCGGCGTGCTGTTCAGCACACGGGCCCGCGCGGTGCGTAACAGCTGGGCCAGTTCGTCCAGCGTGTAGTTGCCGGCCTTCAGACCCTGGCGATCCGTGAACAGATAGGTGCCGGTAATCGGGCTGACCCAGCTCAGCTTGGCACGCACAGCCTTGCCGTCCCGGCCGTTGATTTCCAGCCAGGTACCGCTCTTGAGCATCCGCACCCGCTCGGTGTACTCGTCGTTGACCGGCGTGGCGCCGGTCGTCTTCGGCTTGCCGGCTGCCGCCCGGTGCGCACGCGTCTGGTTTTCCCGGAACTGCTCAGGGGTAGCGGCTTCTGTCGGTTGCACCGCCTCAGGAGTGTTTTCAGCGACTTCCGCCGCCTCGTCCTGCTCGCTCTTGTTGACCGCGGTACGCCCGTGGGCGTGCACCAGCCTGGCGATGAAGTCGTCGCGTTCGGTGGCCGGGATCGACAGACGTTCCATGCCGGTACGCAGGTTGCTCAACAGCACCGGCTGCATGGCGACCAGGCGTTTGCGCTCCGCGACGGTGTGCTTGGGTTTGACGCTCCAGATCAGGTCATCCATGGTGGCAACGGCCTGTTTCCAGGCGTCGCTGTCCTTGCCCTGGCGTGCGCAGGTGATGAACAACAGGTTTTTCCAGTGCGTGGTGACGAATTCGCGGACGAAATCCAGGCTGACCGCATCGCTGACGCGGGGCTCGATCTCTTCCAGCGTGGTGGATTTGGCGACCTCCAGGCGTTCCTGGCCTTCCATCACCTTGGCGGAGCGTTCGGCGCGCACCTCGGCACGTTCCTCTTCTTTGCGCAGGAAGGCGTCCAGATCCTCGAGCAGGGTGCCGAACAGGCTGGTGTCATCCTCGAACTTGTCGAGGATGGCCTGCACAATCGACTCGACCTTGCGGTACAGCGGGTCGTCGTTGCCTTGCTGCGCGTCCCAGCCGACAGCCGTTGCCGCGAGCCGGTTCAGCAACTGGCGGGCCGGGTGTGACTTGCGGGTGAAGAACTGGCGGTCCAGCAGGGCGACTTTGAGTACCGGGATCTGCAGGCGCCCGATCAACGCACGCATGCCGTCGGGGATGTTGGGGTCGTCGAGAATGTAGTCGAACAGCATGGCGACGATGTCGATGGTCATGTCGCCGGCCTTGCCGAGGTTCTGGATGACCGGTGAAGCTTTGATACCGTGCAGAATATTGACGTGGCCCGATTCGAGAGCCGACGGATCAACGCTGAAACCGGCGCCCTGGTCGTTGGCCGCCGCGACGCCGCCCTGTTGCAGGAAGGTAAGGGCGCTGAGCGAGGCCGGGGTGCCGCCACCCGGGTAGTATGTCCCCGGGGCCCCGCTCGGGTGGATGCCCGGGGCCATGCCCGCATGCTGGTAGGCGTCGGAATAGTGCTGCCCGCCCGTGATGTAGTCACCTGTGTCGTATCCTTGCGGGGGCTGCTCGATGTGCCCGCCGGGGACGCCGGGGCCCTGAGGCCGCGGCGCGGAATGCCCGGAACGGCGTACCGTGGCGCGGATCTCCGGCAGTACGCCGAGTTTGACAAGCTGCTGGTTCACTTCCTTGTACAACGCGTCCATGTGGCAAATTACGTGCTGGTCGAACAGCTTGAAGATTACCAGGCGGATTTCCAGCCCGGTCTCGATCCGATTGGCCGCCTCGCGGAAAGCGTCGCACACCGCCTCAGGCCCAAGCGGGTTCTGCCAGCGTTCCAGGTCCGGGTCGCGGATGAGAAAGCCGATGCGCTTGTCCAGAGAATACAGCGACTGCGTGCAGATACCACGGGTCTTTGTGACCATGTTGGTGATCGCAAGCTCCTCTTCCATGTCGTCCTTTTCCACCAGACCGAGTGTGGATTCGCCCTCGAAATTGAGGCTAAAGGACTGGCTTTCCTGGCTGTGGCGCGGGATGCCCTGGTTAAAGCGTGCATTGAAGCCCGCAATAAAGTCGTCTTCGATGTCATTGCGGATGATGCGCAGTTCCCGCATGGCGTCGAAATACCGGGTCTGCGCGACGTTGTTCTCGGCCTTTTCGGCGCGCGCGAACAGCGCGTCATCGACCTTCTCCATCATGCGTCCGACGTGCTGTTTGAGCTGCTTGCTGGCGAGATCGCGGACTTCGCGCAATGCCTGGGTACCGGGACCATTGCCAAGCCCTCGCCGCATCTGGCCGTAATCATCCAGGCTGACGACATTTTCTTTGGCGCTATCTGACATGGCTGCATCACTCGGTGTGGTTGGTTATTTGCTATAACGTCCGGGTGATATTGATAGCACAGCGCAATTTCCGCTTATGTGATCGGCTCGGCAAAAAAGCGCTCTGCCGATTCTCCAGTTTCAGGTTCACGGGTCGTTAACGCTTGTAACGAAAACGGGTAGATACGTCTCATGATCAGCCAAAATACGCCCCTTGCCGGTGAAGCTCAGAACGCATCCATAGTCGCCCTGCTGGACGACGTTGAAGGCCTGGTGTCTCCGCCGGATATCTGCATGCAGCTTTTCGAACTGATCCACTCGCCGAGTTCGGGCGCTGCGGATATTGCCCGGGTGGTCGCTATCGACCCCAATCTGACCGCGCGCCTGCTGCGCATTGCCAACAGTTCGTTTTACAGCTTCAGCCGCAAGATCGATACCATCAGCCGCGCCGTCACCGTGATCGGCAACACCGAGCTTTACCAGCTGGTCCTGTCCATATCGGCGGTGAAGACGTTCGCGCATATTCCCAATGAGCTGGTCAGGATGGAAACGTTCTGGCGGCACAGCGTGTACACCGGCCTGCTGGCCCGTGCGCTGGCCATCCGTGCGAATGTGCTGCACCCCGAACGCCTGTTCGTCGCCGGCCTGATGCACGATCTCGGCAGCCTGGTGCTGTACCACCAGCGCCCCGAGGCCATGCGCGATTTGCTGCTCATGGCTGACGGTGACGAGGAGGTGCTCTACCAGGGGGAACTGGAGCGCTTCGAGTTCAGCCACGCGAGTGTCGCGGCCCACATGATGGAACGCTGGCAGCTGCCCGAAACTCTGATCGACGCCATAAAATGGCACCATCAGCCGGAGGCGGCCGAGGTGTCGGCGATCGAGGCACATATTCTTTACCTCGCCAACCACCTGGTGAACGAGTCGGAGCAGGGCAATTTCATGGGCTCTCCACGGGCCGATATCCAGCTCTCGCAGGCGCTGCTTGACGTGGTGCGTCTGCAGGAGGATGAGCTGTTTTTCGCCTTCGAGGAGGCGGCCGAGCAGTTCCCGGTTACCCTGCAGGCGCTGATGTAGACGGGACTCGCGCTTAATCTGCTGAATCCGGAGCAAATTCGGCTCTAGATGGGGCCGGATCGGCCGCTATGCCGGGGGTAGGGAACCTGAGACTCCGCCCGGATGCACGACCAACAGCTTATGGAAGAAGCCGTCACAGCCAGCAAGGTTCGCCCGTCAGATTTGCCGGCACCGCCCAAGGATGCAATTCGCATCGTCCAGGCCTGTTCCAGAGCGGGTATCGACAGCCGTGATCTGGGGCAGATTGTCGCCAACGACCCGGTATTGACCGCAGAACTGCTGCGGGTCGCGAATTCGGCTTTTTTCGGCCTGGTCAGTCAAGTCAAATCGGTGGCCCGTGCGGTGACCGTTCTCGGCAATCGCGCCTTGCGCAACCTGGTGCTGTGTATCTCCATGCGCGACGCCCTGCGCGCCGATTCCATCCGGGGCTTCGATATCGATGCCTACTGGGAGGATGCACTGCGCCGGGCCGTCAGCGCGCGCAGCCTCGCCGCGCTCGCCGGTCTGGACGCCGACGAGTGTTTTACCGTGGGGCTGCTACAGGATTTTGGTCTGCTGGTGATGCTGTACCTGATGCCCGACCAGGTGGAGCGCTGGGACCTGCTCGCGCAGGCGACCCCGGACCAGCGTCGTGACCTCGAACTGGATTTTTTTCATACCACCCACGACGACGTCGGACTGACACTGGCGACCAGCTGGGACCTGCCACCCGACCTGGCCGCGGCCATGGGCTACCATCACGACGGTCCCCCGGAGGGTGCCGATCCACAGGACGTGACGCTCTGCCGCATTGCGGCCTGCGCTGACTGGATGGCCGCGGTGTACCGCAGCGAGGACAAGCGCCTGGCGATCCAGCGCACCCGCGCATTGCTGAAAGAATACTTCGGCGCCAGTGCCGAGCAGAGCGACACGCTGCTGCAGAGTGTCTCTGATGCGCTCGCGCCGGCGGCGACCGCCATGGGGATGCGGGTCGGTCAACAGGTGGATTTCAACACGGTGCTGCGCGAGGCCAACCTGCGCCTGGCCGAGGACAACCTGAGCTACCAGGAGCTTAACTGGCGTCTCGAGCAGACGCTGGCCGAAAGGGACCGCATCGCCGAGGAGTTGCGTCGCGAGCTGCAGCTTGCGCGTGAGGTGCAGAAAAGCCTACTGCCGCGCTGCGGGTCACCGATCCCCGGTATCGCCGGGCTGAACCTGTCCGCGAAGGCGGTGTCGGGGGACTTCTACGACTACTATCGGCTGCCGAACGGTCGCGTGGCGTTTTGCCTGGCCGACGTGTCGGGAAAAGGCATGCACGCGGCCCTGTTGATGGCCAAGACCGCCAGCCTGTTCCGCTGTCTCGGCAAGGGTGTGCACGATCCCGGCAAGCTGCTTGGCATGCTCAACCGGGAAATTTACGAAACCTCTGTGCGCGGTATGTTTGTCACCATGCTTGCCGGGGTGGTGGAAACGGCCAGCGGCGCGGTCACGCTGGCAAGCGCGGGGCACCTGCCCGCCCTGCATATGGGGTGCGCGGCACTGATGGGCGAATACCCCGCCAAGGCGCCACCGCTGGGCATAAATCCCGACAGCGTATTTCCCAACGACACCTTTGAGTTGCGAGGCGGCTGCTTATATCTCTATACGGACGGGTTGCTCGAGGCCTGGGTTGGCGACCACCGCCTGGAAAAAGACGGGCTGGTAGGCCTTCTGAAAGAGCATTCGCACCTGCCGCTGGCAGAGCGCGCCGAGAGGATTGCCGACGCGGTACTGGATGCCGACAGGGGCATCGAGGACGATCTGACCCTGGTTATTGTCGATGGAGCCAGACAGTATGGCGTGTGATGACGAACTGGTGTTTCTGACTATCTGTTCCAGGCCCAGTCGCCTGAAACTGCTGCGCTGCGTGATCCGGGACGCGGCCGATATGGCCGGACTGGACGCGCAGGCCAGCGACGCCGTCGTGCTGGCCGTCAACGAGGCGTGCATGAATATCATCCAGCATGGCTACGCGATGGATGCCGACGGCCGGATTGATGTGAGGGTCCGCACTGAGCCGGGTGCCCTGGTCTTCGAGCTGCGCGACTACGCAACGCGCGTCGATGTGGCCAAGGTTTATTCGCGCGACCTCGACGATGTCAGGCCGGGTGGGCTCGGTGTTCACCTGATCGGCTGCCTGATGGACGAAAGCCGCTTCCTGGAGGCGCCGCCGGGCGGCGGCAACCTGTTTCAGATGAAAAAGTTTGTCACGGCATAGGAGTCCGGCATGGCGTTTCCAGTGGAAGAAAAACACGGGTTCCTGGTAGTACTGCTGCACGGCGATGTCGATCTCAGCAAGTCGCCGGCCGCGCGCAAGGTGATTCTGAATTGCCTGAAAAAGCGGCGGCACGTGATGGTCGATCTCGCGGCGGTCGACTATATCGACAGTTCCGGGGTGGCGAGCCTGGTCGAGGGTTTTCAGTACGCGCGCTCGAACGATCTGGAGTTTGCCCTGGTGGGTGTCAGCGAGGCGGCCATGAACGTACTGCGTCTGGCGCGTCTCGACCAGGTTTTCAGGATTCATGCGTCGCTTGACGAACTGGCCGAAGGTGGTTGCTGAGATGCAGGCGGTCCGCTTTCGAAGCTTGACTGAACGCGTCGGGCGCGAGTTTGTTGTCGGCGTCGAGGACTTCGGTCACGGTGCCTTGCTGCTGGCTGAAAGCCTGTTCTGGATTCTGCTGGGGCGTTGGTGGCAGCAGCCGGTGCGCCTGCGGTCCATAGTCAGCGAAATGATGGAAATCGGTGTGATGGCGATTCCGGTACTGTCCATCCTCGCCTTCGCCAACGGTGCCATGATGGCCATGCAGGGTATCTATACCTTGCGCGAGTTCGGTGCCGAGTCACAGGTGATCACCGGTATCGCGACCTCGGTGACACGCGAGTTCGGGGTGCTGATTGCGGCTATCGTGGTGGCCGGGCGCTCCGGTTCCGCCATTGCGGCGCGTATAGGCACCATGCAGATGGCGCAGGAAATCGACGCGCTGCGGGTCATGGGTGTTGCACCAGTGCGTTACCTGGTGTCACCGATACTGGTGGCTCTGGTGGTCATGATGCCCACGCTCACAATCCTTTCGAACCTGATGGCCATCCTGGGTGGCGGAGTAGTCTCCGTCATGGAACTGCACATCAGTCTCGGTACCTATTCTGAACGAATATTGAGCATCCTTGAGACGGGGGACCTCTGGCAGGGGCTGTCAAAAAGCCTGGTTTTCGGGGTGCTGATCACCCTTGTCGCAACGGGTAACGGTTTTAATGCTACCGGTGGTGCCGAGGGGCTGGGCAGGGCGACTACGCGATCGGTGGTGCTGTGTATCAGCGCCATCGTGGTCGCGGACATGATATTTACCTTTTTTCTGATCCTGTGATGACGGCGCCGGCACAATATCCGCAGGACAAGGTCATCGAGGTCAGCAACCTCGTGACCTATTACGGCCGGCAAAAGGTACTCGACGACGTTTCACTGGATGTCACCGACGGCGAAATAATGGTGATCATGGGCGGCAGCGGGTCGGGCAAATCGACGCTGTTGCGCTACCTGCTGGGTCTGCACCGCGCCGACAGTGGGGTGATACGCCTCTTCGGCAGGGATATCAACACGCTTGGCAGTCGCGAGTGGATGCAGATACGCAGGAAAATGGGCGTGTCATTCCAGGGCGGTGCCTTGTTCAATTCGATGACCGTGGGTGAAAACGTGCGCATGCCGCTGCGGGAACATACCCGCCTGGACGAAAGCACCATGCGCATCATGAGCCGCATGAAACTGGAGGTGGTGAACCTGGCAGGTTTCGAGCACCTGATGCCGTCGCAGCTGTCCGGTGGCATGCTGAAGCGTGCAGCCCTGGCGCGTGCTCTGGTCATGGATCCCAGTCTGCTGTTCTTCGACGAGCCGTCGGCGGGGCTGGACCCGGTTGTGGCGGCCGACCTCGACAACCTTATTCTCAGGATACGCGATGCGATGCGCGTTTCGATCGTGGTGGTGACCCACGAGCTGGAGAGCGCTTTCAAGATTGCCGACCGGATTACGGTACTGGATCAGGGCAAAATCCTTATGACCGGCACCGTAGACGAGGTGCGCAACTCCGATATAAACCGGGTACGCAACCTGTTGTCGCGCACCTACGAGGAACAGCTGGTCGACGCCGATGATTACCTGCGGCGACTTACGGACGGCATGGACTAGGAAGTCATGAAACGCGAAACCATCAACTATTTCTCTGTAGGCCTGTTCGTGCTCGCGGGTCTCGCTGTGCTGTTGTTCGCACTGTTCCGTATCGTCAGCGGAGTGGGGGACCGTGATACCTATTACACCCGTTACCGGAACGTCGCCGGTGTGTCGCCGGGAACAATGGTGACCTACGAGGGCTATGCCCTCGGCCATGTTTCGGCCATCGAGCCGCAGCGTAGCGCGGCGGGTACGGAATACCAGGTGGAAATGAAATTGCAGCAGGGCTGGCAGATTCCGACCGACAGCGTCGCCCGGGTGCATTCCGAGGGTCTGCTGGCAGACACGGTGGTGAATATTTCGGAGGGCCATGCACAGACCTTCCTCGAACCGGGCGGGACACTGAAGGGCGAACAGGGCATCGACCTGGTCGCCAGCATGGGCGACCTGGCGGCCGATATCGGTGACATGAGCCATGCAATCCTCCCGTTGATGGAAAATCTCGGTCGCGCGGTGACACAGGTCGGTGGCGAGCTGCAAACGCGCCTGCCGTCGATTCTCGACGGCGTGCAGCGGCTGGTGACGAAACTGGACGCCAGTGCAACCCATCTGTCCGGCGTGCTGAATGCCGATACCGAGGCGCAGACGCGCCGGGTACTCGACAACGTCGAAAGCGCGGCAGCGGACTTCAAGGTGCTGACGAGCGGGCTGGTTGAGGTAAAACGCGACGCCCGGGCACTGATCGGCAGGCTGGATTCGCTGGTCACACAAAACCAGCCGGATCTGCGCCAGGCGGTTACGGATTTGCGCCGTATCCTGCAGCAGGTATCGCGTTACAGCGATGGCATCCTGCAAAACCTCGACGGCACCAGCCGCAACATGAGCGAGTTCAGTCGCCAGATTCGCGAGAATCCCGGCCGCCTTCTGGGTGGCCCGGCACCACAGGACCTGGGGGTGCGCCGTGACTAGAATGGTTGCCTTTGTGGCGTTGCTGGTACTGGTCGGTTGTACCTCTAGCGGACCGGTACCCGAAGACCGCTTTTACCGTCTGGACGCGGTTCACCCGGATCACAGACTGGCGGACCCGGTACTGCGCGGTGGACTCAACGTGGCCTACGTGCAGGCCGATCCGCTGCGCGGCGGGCGGGCGGTACTCTACAGTGACAGTACGCAGCCGTTGCAGTTGCGCCGCTATCACTATGAATTCTGGGTGGACCAGCCGCCGCGCATGCTTCGCCGGGTGTTGACCTCCTACCTGCGTGAAGCCGGGATTGCCGACAGCGTGGTCGCCGGCGAGGGGACTGCCGACAGCGCCTATAGCCTGCAGTTGAGCCTCCTGAGGTTCGAGCAGGTACTCGGCGGACAGAAGGCCGATGTCGAAGTCGCCGTGGAGGCTACATTGTCGTCGGGCTCCGGGGATTCCATAGTCTGGACCCGGGTATATGAACGCCGTCGGGCCAGCCAGAGCCGGCAGATGCATGACACCGCGAGTGCGATGCAGGCCGCGCTCGCGGACGTTTTTGCCGACCTGCGCGCAGACCTGGTGTCCGCGCCGGCCCCGACGCGATAGCCGGAAGCCCGTGGCGAGTCTAGAATAGCAGTATGGTTGCGCGCGCCGAAACACATACACCCGCGTCCGGACAGTCGCCCGATATCGAGGCCTGGCTGCAGGTCGTCGCGGGCGGGCGCAATGCGGACGATCAACACCTGATCGCCCGGGCCCTGGAGCGCGCACGCGGAGCGCACAGCGGTCAGACCCGCGCTTCCGGCGAACCCTATCTGACGCACTGCCTCGCGGTCGCGGAAGTTGTTGACCACCTGAGTCTCGATGCCGAATCGGTTGCCGCCGCATTGCTGCACGATGTGGTCGAGGATACCGATATCACGCTGGAGCAGCTCAGCGAGGAATTTGGTGCCAGTCTCGCGGGGCTGGTCAACGGTGTCACCAAGATGGGCCATATCGGTGAAATGCGCGGGCCGTATTCGGACAAGGCTGCAAGCGATTCGCAGCATTCGGAAAGCGTGCGCAAGCTGCTGCTGGCGATGGCGGAAGATGTGCGTGTGGTGCTCATCAAGCTCGCGGACCGGCTGCATAATATGCGTACCCTGCGGCACCTGGACGAAACGCGCCAGCGGCGCATCGCCCGCGAAACCCTCGAGATTTACGCACCGCTCGCCAATCGCCTGGGTATCTGGCAGATCAAGTGGGAACTCGAGGACCTGGCGTTGCGCTACCTGGATCCGGAGGCCTATCACCGGATCGCCTCGCTGCTGGACGGACGCCGCATAGATCGAGAGCGGCACATCGAGCTGGTCAAGCAGCAGTTGCGCGAAGCGTTTGAACAGACCGGTGTGGAGGCCGAAGTGACGGGTCGGCCGAAACACATATACAGTATCTGGCGGAAGATGCGCCGCAAAAATGTCGACTTTCACGAGATTTTCGACGTGCAGGCGGTACGCGTACTGGTTGAACATCCAGCCGACTGTTACGTGGTGCTGGGAATCGTGCACGGCCTCTGGCACCACGTTCAGCATGAGTTTGACGACTACATCGCCAATCCCAAGGCGAACAACTACCGCTCGCTGCACACCGCAGTCATTGGTCCCGAGGGCAAGCCGGTGGAGGTACAGATACGTACCCGTGATATGCACCGGCACGCCGAGCTGGGTATCGCGGCGCACTGGCGCTACAAGGAGGGCGGGCGCTACGACGCGGGTTTCGAGCAGAAGATCACCTGGTTGCGCCAGCTGCTGGAATGGAAGGATGAAGAGCCGTCAGCCGACGAGTTCGTCGACCGCTTCAAGTCCGAGTCGGTCGAGGAGCGGGTCTACGTGCTGACCCCGCAGGGCAATGTCGTGGATATGCCGGCGGGGGCGACGGCGCTGGATTTCGCCTACCACATACATACCGACGTCGGTCATCGTTGCCGCGGTGCCAAGGTCAACGGGCGTATCGTGCCGTTGTCCTACGAGCTGTCCACCGGCCAGCAGGTCGAGGTGTTGACGGCGCGCCAGGCGGCTCCCAGCCGCGACTGGCTGAACCCGCACCTCGGTTACCTGAAGACCTCGCGCGCCCGGGCAAAGGCGCGCCACTGGTTCAAACAACAGGATCGCGATATCAATATCGCGGCGGGACGTCATGCCTTCGAGCGCGAACTGCATCGCCTGGGGTTGTCCGACGTCAACCTGGAGCAGGTAGCGGAAAAACTGAATTTCAGCGATGTCGACGGGCTGATGGCCGCGCTTGGCCGCGGCGATATGCAGTCCGGCCAGGTCGTCAGCGCGGTGCTCGGTTTGCGCGAGTCAGAGGAGCACGACACCCTC
>Ga0316579_10000697_pt1 | contig 11453 bp, 12 predicted proteins | sample J5NA_2_FD_203074 | JGI IMG/M metagenome (GOLD analysis project Ga0316579, IMG submission 203074) | Rhizosphere microbial communities from salt marsh grasses in Alabama, United States - J5-7_160517rDrA | ecosystem: Host-associated > Plants > Roots > Rhizosphere | place: USA: Alabama | collected... | reverse complement strand
ATCTGGTGGTAATCCGGGTGAATGTCCTTCTTCATGGCTCAAAACCTTGTTTGCTCGGGCAACCCAGGATCTCTCGGGCGGCTCCGCGGCGCATCCTTACTCTAACGGAATTGGCCGAAGCCTATAGCGCGGAACCGCCGGTAGGGCAAGCATCGGCTGATCCACGGAAATCGTATCGTCGAGACTGGAATTTGCGAGAAATTGGCCTCTAGTACCGGATGGCGCGAGACGCCGTTCGGAACCAGAGGGATACAGCATGGACCAGAGCGAGGATCGTTTTCATTCGCCCTCGACACTCTGTTCGGCATCGATCCGCTGCGGGGCGTCTTCACCAAGGGCGTGGCGATTGCGCTGACAGCCGCGTCGGTAATCTTCACGGTCGGATTCTACGACTACTATTTCGGAATCGCCCATTTGGAGCGGCGCACCGGTGTCGAGGCCTACCGGATCGTGGCCGAACCGGCCCCACAGCCGGACGCGGCCATCCTCTACGTGAGCGCGGGAGCCTCGACTAACGGCGCCTATGTGCGGAGCATCACTTTCAAGCTCGCGAACGGGTAGACGGTCACGCAGAGCGCGGACGAGATCGACGTCCTCAAGAGCTATTTCGAGCCCTGGTCCCGGTCCGGCGTCCTCACCGACGGCGTCTTGCGGCTTCGGCTTGGGTCCAAGACGGAGATCCGGCTGCCAAAAGGGGCTCAGTTCGCCACGATCGACCTGATCGACAATGCCGACCAGGACGTGGTTTTTGCCGCGGGCCGCGCAAATTAGCAGGACTCTAAGCGTGATTTTGGCCGCTTTGCCACCGCGCGCGGCTTAACTTTGGGCTCATGTCGCGGCCGGTGACGTGCATCTGGGGGTTTGCGCGCGGTGACAAGCCGCTTAAAGTCGGCCCGAACCGGCGCCATTTCGGACGCCGGACCAAAGTCTTGCTGGGTATTTCTGTTGCGACCTGTTTCGTTGAAAACTGCGGGGACGCCCGCTTCATCCCCTGATCTTGAGCCTGTGGAGCCCGCCGTCGAGCTCGAAGAGACGGCGAAGGCGAAGCGTGTTTCCTTGCGGCCCTTGGGGCGGCTCAAACCCTATCTCCTGCGCCACAAAGGCATGCTGGCCGCGGCGCTTGTCTCGTTGGTCGTGGCGGCGGGAGCGATGCTGGCGCTGCCGCTCGCGCTGCGCCGGATGATCGATCTCGGCTTTTCGGGCATCGAACCGGAACTCGTGGACGTTTACTTCGGCACGCTTGTGGGCGTCGGCGCGGTGCTCGCAATCGCTAGCGCGGCGCGGTTCTACTGCGTGAACTGGCTCGGCGAGCGCGTGGTGGCCGATATCCGCACCGACGTTTTCAGCCATCTCACAGGGCTGAGCCCCGCCTTCTACGAAGTGTCTCATTCGGGCGAGGTCATGTCGCGGCTGACGGCCGACACGACCCAGGTGAAGGCCGCCGCCGGCACGGCCGTATCCCAGGCGATGCGGAACCTGCTGCTGGTTGTCGGGTCGGTCATCATGATGATCGTGACGAGCCCCAAATTGTCTCTGGCCGTTCTCATCGCCATTCCGGTGATCGTGCTGCCGCTCGTCGCTTACGGCCGGTCCGTGCGCGCCCGGTCGCGCTATGCCCAAGACACGCTGGCAGAGGCCTCGGCCTATGCCAGCGAAAGTCTCGGCCAGGTGAAGGTGCTGCAGGCGTTCACCAATGAGCGGGCCGCCACAGGCCGGTTCCGCCGCGCCATGGAGCGGGCCTTCGAGGCGGCCAACGACCGGGCGAAGGCGCGGGCCGGGCTCACGGCCATCGCCATGTTCTTGGTCTTTTTGTCCGTCGTGGGCGTGTTGTGGTACGGCGCGCAAGACGTGCTGTCCGGCTCGATGTCCGGGGGCACGCTCGGCCAGTTCGTGCTCTACGCCGTCTTCGCCGCCGCCGCTGTCGGCGGGCTCAGCGATGTCTGGGGTGAAGTCGCGCAAGCCGCGGGCGCCGCCGAACGGCTCGGCGAATTGCTCGAGGCGCAGTCCGAAATTCAATCGCCGCCGCATCCGACGCCGATGCCGGAGCCGGGGCGGGGCGATATCGCCTTCTCAGACGTGTCCTTCACCTATCCGCTGCGGCCCGACATCCCGGCCTTGGACAACGTGAGTTTTACGGTGAAGCCGGGCGAGCGCGTGGCGCTGGTGGGTCCGTCGGGGGCGGGCAAGACCACCATCTTCGCGCTGCTCCTGCGCTTCTACGACGCGAAGTCTGGCACCGTCCGCGTGGACGACGTGCCGGTGGATATGGCGGACCTGCATGCGTTGCGGAAGCGCTTCGCCATGGTGCCGCAGGAGACGGCGCTCTTCGCCGACACGGTCGCCGCCAATATCGCCTACGGGGCGGATACGGCGACGCGAGAGCAAATCGAGGCGGCGGCGAAAGCGGCATTCGCGCACGATTTCATTACCGAATTGCCGGAGGGCTATGACACGCAGCTCGGAGAAGGCGGCATCACGCTGTCGGGCGGGCAGCGTCAGCGCATCGCTATTGCGCGCGCCGTGCTGCGCGATGCGCCCATCCTCCTCCTGGACGAGGCGACGAGCGCGCTCGACACCACCAACGAGACCCTCGTGCAGAAGGCGCTGGACACCGTGATGGAAGGCCGGACGACGCTCGTGATTGCTCACCGGCTTTCGACGGTGGTGAACGCGGACCGCATTCTCGTTTTCGACAGGGGCGCGCTCGTGGAAGAGGGCACGCACCAACAGCTCATTGCCAAGAGCGGGCTCTACGCGCGGCTGGCCTCGCTGCAATTCGCACCGGACGCCGCTGAGTAGACTACCGTTCCGTCAGTTTGAGTTCGATGCGCCGGTTGCGGGCCAGCGCCGTCGGCGTGCCGCCCGCATCGATCGGTTGAAACTCGCCAAAGCCAGCCGCCACGAGATGCTCGGGCGCGATGCCGCGCGCCATGAGGTACCGCACCACCGAGATGGCGCGCGCCGCCGACAGCTCCCAGTTCGAGGGGAAGGTGGACGAGGAGATCGGCGTGATGTCCGTATGCCCGTCCACGCGCATGACCCAGGGGATGTTGGCGGGGATGTTGCCTTCGATCTCTTTCAAGGCGGTGGCGAGATTGTCCAGCTGGCCATAGGCGCTCGGCTTCAGCGTGGCCGAGCCCGGATCGAACAGAACGTCGGAGGGGAACACGAAGCGGTCGCCGACGATCCTGAAGTCCTTGCGCTGGCCCAGGGTCTTGCGCAGCTCCCCGAAGAAGTTCGAGCGGTAGCGGGCCAGTTCCTGTGCCTTCTTGGCGAGCGCCACGTTGAGGCGTTCGCCCAAATTGGCGATCGTCTCCTGGCTTTCCTTGTCCTTGGCCTCGGACGCCTCCAACGCCTCGTTCAGCGCGGCAAGCTGAAGGCGCAAGGCGGCGAGCTGCTGATTGAGCAGCTCGACCTTGGCGAGCGCGTCATTGGTGATGTTGCGCTGCTCGTCGAGCTGGGTGCCGAGCGCGGCGATGCGTCCTTCCGCATCGGTCGAGGCGCCGCTGGCATCGCCGAGAAGGCCGGTCAGGCGCTTGTTCTGCGCCTGGGTGTCCAGAAGCGTCGCCTGCAGCGCTGCGAGGTTGTCCTCGGCGGATTCCTTCTGCGAGCGCTCGAGCGCCAGCAGTTCGGTCAGTTCCGCAAGCTGCCGATTGAGCCTCGACAGCATCGTATCCTTACCGCTCGAGGCCTGGGTGATGATGTAGTTCGTCACCATGAAGAGCGACATCAAAAAGATCACCACGAGCAAGAGCGTGGACAGCATGTCCACGAAGCCGGGCCAGAGATTGGCCTGGTATTGGCCGCGGCGGCCCCGGGCGAGCGCCATCTATGCGTTCCTCGCGTGGATGGTTTGCGTCGTCATGCTCATTGGCCGGTCGGCGCCTTGGGCTTGGCCGCGACCTGACGCAGCACGGTGGCGATCTCCTGCTGCTGCTGGGCCTGCTCGTCCGCCCATTCCCGCACCACCTTCTGTTCGGCGCGCATTTGCCGGATCAGCTTGTCGACCCCTTGGGCGAGGTCGTGCACGGCGGCTTCGGTCTGGCCCCCTTGTCCCACCCGGTCGCCGAGATCGGTGATCGAGCGCTGCATGTCCATCAACGCGTAGCGCAGTTGCGGCGGCACGCTGTCGCCCGGATCGGTGGTCTGGAGTTCGGTGACGTTGGCGAGCCAGTCTTCGAGCTCGTTGTAGAAACGGCTCTGGGCATGACCCGCCTGCAAATCGAGAAAGCCGAGAATGAGCGAGCCGGCGAGGCCGAACAGCGAGGACGAGAAGGCGATGCCCATGCCGGAGAGCGGCCCGGCGAGCCCTTCTTTCAGCTGGTCGAACAGCATCACGCTTTCGCCGCCGCTGGTGTCGAGCGCGCCGATCGTGTTGCCCACCGAACTGACGGTGGTCAAAAGGCCCCAGAACGTGCCGAGCAGGCCGAGAAACACGAGGAGCCCGACTAGGTACCGTGTGGTCTCGCGCTGTTCGTCGAGGCGCGATGCGACCGAATCGAGCAGCGTCCGCGCCGACCCGGTCTCGAGGCTCAAATGTCCCGTTGTGTCGCGCAGCATCGTTGCCATGGGCAGGAGCAGCACGGGCGGATTGGTCTTGGTCGTGCTCGCATCCGTGATGCTGAAATTGTTGACCCAGTTGATTTCCCGGTAGAGCCGCAGCACCTGGCGGAAGGCGTAGACGCAGCCGACGACAAGCACGCCGGTGATGACGCCGTTAAGACCCGGATTGGCCATGAAACTGGTCCGCAGCTGTCCGGTCTGACCATCGAGGATGATCGCCAGCAGGACGGCCAGAACCAGAAAGAGCGACATGCGCCACAGGAAGATCTGCGGGCGCGAAAGCTTAGTCCGATAGGTCTTGCGTGCCATGGGTACGTGATGGGGTCCGTGCTTGGGGCCGTGCGGGAGGCCGTTTATAGCCTCCAGCCATGCATCCTATGCTCGAAGGGCTCGCGCGATTCGCGCAAGTTTCACTCAAAACCAAGACTACCCGATTAGTTTGAAAGGCAAAACGTCAAGCTAAAGGCGGAGTTCCGCCCGGCTGAACCGGAAAACCTGCGTGCTGTATGGCCGGTAGCTTGGCTAGCCGGCCTTGGCGGGCGAGGGGACCGATGCATTTGCGGCTTTCAGAAGCTTCAAGAGCTTCAAATGGATCGTCTCGTTGCCCGCGACGATGCCGCCCGTATCGAAAATCTTATCCTTGCCGTTCGTGTCGGTCACGTATCCGCCCGCCTCTCTCAAGATGGCGATGCCGGCGGCCATGTCCCACGGGTGCAGATTGTTCTCCCAAAACCCGTCGAACCGCCCAGCGGCCGTCCAGGCAAGGTCGAGCGCGGCGGAACCCGTACGGCGGACACCGGCGCTCGTTCCCATTACCGAGGCGAGTTCGGCGAGGAAGCGCTCGTGGCCGGGGCGCCCGCTATGGGGAATGCCCGTGCAGATCACCGAGGTGGCGAGTTCGGCGCGTGCGGCGACACGGATGCGCTTGTCGTTGAGGAAGGCGCCTTGGCCTCTCTCCGCCGTGAAGGTCTCGTTCATGACCGGGTTGTAGATCATGCCCGCGACGAGCTCGCCGTCGCGCTGCAGGGCAATGGATATGCCGAAGATCGGGATGGAGTGCAGGAAGTTGGTGGTGCCGTCCAGCGGATCGACGATCCAGCGATGAGTGCCATCGGCGCCTTTGACCTCGCCGCGCTCCTCCATCAGGAAGCCGTAGCCGGGCCGCGCGCGGGAGAGCTCGGCGAAGATGATCTCCTCGGCGCGCAAATCGGCGGCTGTCACGAAATTCGAAGGACCTTTGACGGACACCTGCAAATGCTCGACCTCGCCGAAGTCGCGGGCGAGGCTGCGGCCTGCCTTGCGGGCGGCGCCGATCATGACGTTCATCAACGCGGATGCGGGCATGGGGCTCCTTCAGCCTCTTAAAGAGCATGCGGTGCGGCGCGGGTGCCGGACGGCGCCAGCCTAGTGCTTACGCCTCGGCGCGGCGGACGTAGGTGATTTCGTTCGTATCGACCACGATCTTCTCTCCCGCCTCGATGAAAGGCGGAACCATCACGCGGACGCCGTTTTCGAGCACGGCCGGCTTGTACGACGACGCGGCCGTCTGGCCCTTCACGACCGGATCGGCTTCGACAATTTCGAGCGTGACCTGATCGGGCAGCGCGACGCCGATGGGGCGACCCTCATGGCTTTCCACCATGACCGTCATGCCGTCCTGTAGAAAGGCGGCACGGTCTTCCAGGAGCTCGCGGGCGATTTGAATCTGGTCGTAGGACTCAAGATCCATGAAGGTCAGCATGTCGCCTTCGGCGAAGAGGAACTGGTGGTCCTTCTGCTCGAGGCGCACCCGCTCCACCGTTTCGGAGGCACGGAAGCGCTCATTGAGCTTGGAGCCGTCGATCAAGTTCTTGAGTTCGACCTGCGCGTAGGCGGGACCCTTCCCCGGTTTGACGGCCTGGGTCTTCACGGCGACCCAAAGGCCGTCCTTGTGCGTGATGACGTTGCCGGGCCTGATCTCGTTGCCGTTGATCTTCATTGTGTGCCTTTTGGAGTCCCTTTCGGGAGCGTCGTGGTCTGCGATTTGGGCTGCGTCGTACCGGTCGCGCCCAGCGATGGCGCGGCTTGCGGCTCCGCCGCGTTGGGATTCGGATTGGGTTTAAGACTTTGCCCCTGGCCGCTGTCAAGGCCGGTGGCGGGCTGAGCGTCGTCAAGCGGCTTCACTTCGCTGACCGTCGCGCCCTGTTGAGCGTCCACGAACCGGTCGGCTTCGGCGCGCTGCTCCGGGGTCAGCTTGGTAAGCAGGATGTCGAGGTTGAAGTCGCTGACGCCCGCACTGCGCGCCAGGAGATGCCATTTGGCCGCCTCCACGAAGTCGAGCGGGAAGACGACGCCGTTCGCGTAAAGGCGCGCCATCCGGTTCTGCGCGACGGGATTGCCTTGCTTGGCGGCGAGGGAGAATAGCGCGGCGGCTTTTTCTTCGTCCTTCTCCACGCCCCGGCCCTTGAACAGCATGGTGGCGTATTCCACCTGGGCCGAGGACAGGCCGGCGTCTGCGGCCTTGCCGGTCCATTCGGCGGCCTTCTGCTCGTCGAGCGGAACCCCGCGGCCGAACTGGTAGAAGGCGCCGAGATCGTACTGCGCTTGGGTGTTGCCGCTTTCGGCCGCCTTCGTCATCCACTCCGCTGCCTTCGTCTCGTTGGCGTCGCGCCCCTGGCCTTGCAGGTACATGAGCGCGAGATTGTATTGGGCGGCCGGGTTCCCGCCATTGGCCGCTTGCTCGAAGAGATTGGCAGCGATCCGGAGGTCTTTCCGCGTGCCGAGCCCCTTGGCGGTCAGGAGACCAAGGGACAGCTGGGCATTGGTGTCGCCGAGATCGGCGCCTTGGGCGTAGGCGTCGGCGGCCTTCTTATAATCTTGCGTGACGCCGAGCCCGCCGGCGTACATCTCGCCCATCAGCGTGTAGGCTTCCTTGGATCCCGCTTCGGCCTCTTTCTGCGCAAGCTCCAGCGCCGTCTGATACTTGCCCGCGGCGAAAGCCACATAGGCCGGGCTCTCTTCGGCCTGGACCGTGTTTGCCTGGCCCATACCAGCCGCGGAGGCGAGCGCCAGCGCGACAAGACCCAAGCGGAATTTCCTCATGCGTCTCTCCGAATGCTGCCGATTGCCGCGTCCATCTTGCGCAAGACCGCAAGGGCGTCGTCGCCGTCCCAGATCGTGGCGGGCGGCGCGATAAAATCGACGCCGCGTTCGGTCAAGGTCACCGCCTCGCCGATATCCGCGATGTCCCAGGCAACGCACGGCACCACGAAAATCTCCGACCACCAGGCGCTCGTGTCGAACAGCTCTTCGCGCGCGTCCGCGTGGGAGGCGGAGAAGGCCACATAGTCCGCACCCGATTCGGCCAATGACATGGCGTCGTGCCGGCCAAGGCCGCACCCCACGCCGATATTGGCGCTGTCGCCGAGGGTCCTACGGGCTTCGCCGTACAGATTTTCGTCCGCGGCGATATGCACCCCGTCCGCGCCGAGGTTCGCCGCCGCCGCGATGCTGTCTTCGATCAGGCAGGCGGCGCCGGCGCCTTGGATTTGGTCGATCAACTCATCGACGACAACCGGATCGAGTTCGTCGGCGCTGCCGCGGATCAGGACGCAAGCCGGCGCCAGATCCGACAAAGCTTGGGCAAGCTGCCCGTTTTGCTTGGCGGTGAAGGGTGCCGCGACTTGAAGGTAAAGGCGGCATCGGGGCTTCAATTTGTACATGGTCGGCTTAAGGCCTGGAGACGGCAATGGTTGCGAGGAGGCGTGGCGCGAGGGCTTGTCTCAAATCATAGGCCTCGCCGGACTGTCAAACTTTGCACAGGGTTGCGTGAGAAGAGGCTTGTCGGCGCGCCCTTTACGATTGAACATGGCGTCACCACTTAATTTGCCAGCCGACTGTTCCATATGCGGAACATGGCTTTTGAGGCCGCTGGCTTTCGCGATAGCCGAAGACGCCTGGCGGGGAGGGCGAATACGATGGCGCAAACCATGATGAAAATGGATCCCAGCGATCCCGTCGCGCGTTTCGACGCCGCTCTGGAGGCGCTCGAGGGACATCTGGGCCGGGTCCTGGCGGACGACCGCGGTCAGGCCGAGTCCGCTGAGTTCCTGGAACTGCGCGAGCAGGTCAAGTTTTTGACCGACGAGCGTGATCAGCTGTTGGCCGATCTTGAGGCCGAGCGCACTCGTGTGCGGCGTCTCAAGGCGGCGAACGAGAATGTGTCCGACCGGCTCGACGCCGTCGTGGGCGCCTTGAAGGATATGGCCCCCGCGATGGAGGGCTAGGTCCGCGACGGGCTGGCAGCAGGCTAGGAGCATTTGATGGGGCAAGTCGTTGTGACGCTGAATGGCCGGACCTACCGGCTGGAATGCAATGAAGGCGAAGAGGGCCATCTCGCCGAATTGTCCGAGTATATCGGTGCACATGTGGAAGACATGCGGCGGAAATTCGGCCAAGTGGGCGACGACCGCCTCATTCTCATGGCTGCGCTCGTGGTGACGGACGAGCTGTGGGCCCTGCGGGCCGATGTGGAGAATTTGCGCGCCCAGCTCGCCGAGGCGCACCGCGACAAGTCGACGTCAGACGAGAATGCCCGGGCGATCGAATCGCAGCTTTTCGCCAAGATCGGCGAGGCGGCCGTGCGCCTCGAAGGGCTGAACGCGCGGCTCTCGGAAACCCCTGGCGGCGGGCATTAGCCCTCAGCACCCCCTCGGCACCCCCTTGGCGTCGGTGATTAAGGCTGATGCCATAGCGTCCGTCTGACACCTGTTCCCAGGGTCCCGCACTCCCTATATTGAGTGGTTCGGGCTGCGGGGTGCGTTAGGAGCATTTATTCCAGGGCCCTATAAGATCTCATGGGAGCTGACCCTGACGGAGACCGTGGTCTTTGTCACTCGGCGCCCACCTACTTAAGTAGGGATACCCGGGATCTTCGCTCCGACGGCCACCGCGGCCCCACCAGCCGCAACCCGCACCGATCCGAAGAAGGGGTTGGGAACCGAGTTCGGGCGGTCCCGCCCTCACAGGCTGGCGGGCCGGGCGACAATTCTGTATTCACCCCGGCAGGATCAACTGAGCTCGAATGCGCCCGTCTTCATGCGTTTTCTCTTCCTAGGCGATGTCGTCGGCCGTGCGGGGCGCGTGGCTGTCCTCGACACTCTGCCGAAATTGCGGGAGCGCTACGCCGCCGATTTCGTGGTCGTCAATGGCGAGAACTCGGCCGGCGGGTTCGGCATTTCGGAAGCCATTCTCAACGAGCTGCTCGATGCCGGGGCCGATGTGGTCACCACCGGCAACCATGTCTGGGACCAGCGCGAGGCGCTCGTCTTCATCGAGCGCTACGACCGCCTGTTGCGGCCTCTCAATTTCCCTGCCGGCACGCCAGGCAAGGGCGCGGGCCTATTCAAGGCGGCTAACGGCGCCGACGTTCTGGTGGTCAATGTCATGGGGCGCGTGTTCATGGGCGACCTCGATGACCCGTTCCGCGCCATCGAAGAGCAGCTGGCGGCGTGCCCGCTCAAGACGGGCGCCGATGTGATCTTTATCGATTTCCATGCGGAGGCGACGTCCGAGAAAGAGGCCCTCGGGCATTTTGTCGACGGCCGGGCGACGGCCGTGGTCGGAACGCACACCCATGTCCCGACGGCGGACCATCAGATTCTGTCGGGCGGGACCGCTTACATGAGCGATGCGGGCATGTGCGGCGACTTCGATTCGGTGCTGGGCATGGACAAGGAGGAGCCGATCAGCCGGTTCCTGAGCAAGATTCCCTCCCGCCGTTTCGCGCCGTCCAAGGGCGACGCCACGGTGTGCGGTGTCGCGATCGACGTCGACGATGCGACCGGGCTGGCCCGGGCCATTGCGCCGGTGCGGCTGGGTGGCCGGCTCTCGCAGGCGGGGCCGGCGTTCTGGGCCGAAGAGCCCTAAGCCGAGCGCCGGTCCTTGGCGGGTAGGAAGGCCACGACGGTGTTTCCGTCTTGGGCCGAGGCCGGGGCGCCTCGGCGCGACAGTCCCTGAAGGCAGGAAATGGCCTCGTCGAGATGGTCCAGAGCCTGGTTGGTGTCGAACGACCCAGTATCCAGGGCAACCCGGGCCTTCGCCATGTGCTCGGCGGCCTGGCCGCAGACTTGCGCAAGCCCGTCGGGCGCAGATTTGGCCCCGGTGGCGGGCGAAATCGCCTGTTTCACCTCGGATTTGCCACCGTCAACTAGTTCAATTGCCATCTCATCCCCCCAAGCTCGCTACGGGCCAGCAGTCGCCCAAGCCGTTATTTTTCAAGCCATTACGGTTAAGGCTTTCCTAAACGGCCGATCGGGGAAACCTACGGACGGGCCGCGCCTCGGTAAGACCGGGACTAAAATGTCACAAGAGAGTCAAAATCGGCACGTCCGGGGTGTTTCGCGATTTATCGTGGCCGTCGTAGAACGTATAAGAACAGGGAGCTTTCCGCGACTCGCTAATTTTTGACGTGTCAGGCGGAACAACCGAGAAACGGGGGAAGGACATGGAGATGTTTGGGGGACTGACGAGAACATCCAGCCGCATTGCCATTGCAGCCGCGCTTGGGCTTGGGGTTTACGCTCTGAGCGCTGCGCCTGCGAGTGCACAGGGTTATGGCGGCAATTGCTGCGCGGATCTTGAGGAGCGCGTTGCTGAGCTTGAGGCTTCTGCGGTTCAGAAGGGGAACAAGAAGGTATCCGTGACGGTATCTGGCTGGGTCATCGAGTCGATGAACTGGTGGGATGACGGCGCGCTTTCGGACAGCTGGGTTGGCACGAAGGACGCCGACCTTGGGTCTCGTTTTGCGATCACGGGTTCTGCGACGATCGCTCCTGGGTGGTCGGGCGGTTACAACTTGACGGTTACGACGCCTGGTGCGTGGTCCGGCAATCTGCTGGACGGCAACAACT
>Ga0316579_10000696_pt1 | contig 11464 bp, 9 predicted proteins | sample J5NA_2_FD_203074 | JGI IMG/M metagenome (GOLD analysis project Ga0316579, IMG submission 203074) | Rhizosphere microbial communities from salt marsh grasses in Alabama, United States - J5-7_160517rDrA | ecosystem: Host-associated > Plants > Roots > Rhizosphere | place: USA: Alabama | collected... | reverse complement strand
CATGAAAATGACTTTCAAAACCATAGTAATTGGCGGCCTGATCGTGTTCTTTGCGGTGGTTTTGGCGGCAGTCTTCATCCCAACCGGTGTGTGGACTCCTCCGCAAACTGATATCGCCCATCCGTACACAGACCAACAGGAACGTGGGCGCGAATTGTTCTATTCCAATGGCTGCAACTACTGCCATACCCAATACGTTCGCTACGAAGATAGCGCCATGGGACCTATCTCACAGGGCGGTAACTACACCTTTGATAATCCGATGACCCTCGGCTCGGAACGCACAGGGCCGGATCTCTCCTATGTCGGCCGCAAACGCAGCGAACAATGGGAGATCAACCACCTGAAAGACCCGCGAGTTTATTCTCCGCTTTCGATCATGCCTAGCTTTGAGTTCCTTTCAGATCAGGAACTGGAAGACGTTGCTGTCTATCTCTTTGCCCTGGGTGACCGTAATGCCGCCGAATGGATGATCCAACCGCCCGCCGAGTATGCTGGTGACCCTGATCCGATACCCTATGGCGAAACCAAGCCCACCGATCAAGATCAGGGCTGGGAAACCTGGAACGCAGCGGACTTGCAGCTCGGCAAGGAAATTTATGTCGATAAATGTCTAACCTGTCATGGCTGCTCCGGGAATGGGTTGGGAAGCTACGCAGGCACATTGATCGTCACACCTGCCGACTTCAAGCAAGAACCCTTTAAAAACATGCCGGATGATCAGTGGTTCTGGCATGTTTCTGAGGGTGTACCTGGTTCGGTCATGCCGCCTTGGAAGGAAAGCCTGTCACAGGATCATCGTTGGATGGTGATTCGTTACATTCAGCAGATTTTCGCCCGCCCGCTGATGCGTGACCCGGCTGAAGGCGATCCCCCTTCAACGTACGCCAGCATGACCAATCCACTGCCAAAGACCGTGGAAATACTTGAGGAAGGCAAAGCCATCTTCACCCGCGAATGCATGGTCTGTCATGGTGATGCGGGTACAGGGCACGGCCCATACAAAAGCGGTTTGCAACCCTCACCCCCCGACTTCAGCGATGGTAGCTACGGAACGCTTGCAAACCCGTCCTATACCGACGCCGACTACTTCTGGCGTATCAGCGAAGGGCTGCCATGGAGTGCGATGCCATCCTGGAAATTACGCTATTCTGAGGAAGATCGCTGGAAACTAGTCTATTATATTCGCGTCAATTTCACACAGACCTCGCCGCGGCCGGAGATCACAAACGCTCAGGTCTACCCCGATATCTATCTGACACAGACTATGCCATTAGAAGCAAGTGAAGCGGAGATTATCGAAGGCGATCTACCGTACATTATGCCACAGACACCTTCCTACGAGCGCGGCAAGCTGATTTATTTACAAAACTGCGCTCACTGCCACGGGCTGAGTGGGCAGGGAGATGGCTGGGACGGCCAATACCTGGACATCGAACCCGCCAACTTCACGGACCCGAATATGCGTGGCATGTCGGACGGGGATTACTACGCCCGCGTCAGCTTCGGCGTACAGGACTCCGCCATGCCCACTTGGGGCGAGTTCCTGCCAGAGAACGAGCGTTGGGATGCTATCAAATTTATCCAGGAAGCTTTCCAGACTGGCTCAATAAATTTTAGTAGCCTGTACTCCGATGAAATAGGAAACAACGTGCTGACATTGAGCTCCGATAATTGGACAGCCGAGGGGAATGTCATCTCGGCGGAAAATGGTCAGTCGTTGTACCAGAAATATTGTCAGGAATGTCACGGCGACATGGGGCAGGGAGATGGTCCGGGAACCACAAATCTGCCTTCTGACGGTCCTGCTGCATTCCCCAAAGGTATACCCGAAGCCTACATTTTCTGGCGGGTCTGGGAAGGCATCCCAGTAACTATCATGCCGCCTTTCAACTGGATAATTTCCGAAGGTGATATCTGGGATATTACTGCCTATGTACAGCAGATAACCGCAACCTCAGAAGGAGGTCAATGATGCCACTTGGGATGTGGGTTGTAGTTGGTTGGATGGTTTTCGTGGTCATCACGGGCTTTATTATGCTCGTCTGGGGCTGGAAACGCGGCCAATTCACAGATATCGAAGAGGCGAAATACTCAATGTTGGAAGATCGAGAGCCAGAAGCTTGGCCTGATTCGAAAGGAGGCAAATCATGACAGACAATGTCTTACAGTTATTGCCCGAAATTCTGGCAATCATTGGAGGCAGCGTGGTGATCTTTCTGTTTGCGGTTGCGCTTGGTATTCCACACCGCCCAAAAAACCTACCCGGCAGCAGTGGACATCGCCCACCCGAGGATAGCGGCGAAAATGAAGAAATTCGGGCTGATGGCTATATTGACAGCTTCGCCGGCGAGATCGAAGAAGCAGGCGGTGGGATGCCCGCGGTCGTCAAACTTGCTTTACCAGGTATCCTGATCTGGTGGCTGCTCTACCTGATCCTCAACTGGACGCCGAAATAGGAGACATCCATGGCCTACACCTATCAAGTGAGTTTTGAGATCAAGCACGATCAAATGGAACAATTACGTATTGGTGCAGCGCTCGAAAAGATCCTCGGCTACCTACGCACTCTGTTGCCTAACGAGATGGGATTTATCACCGCCCGGGCTATTTACTCGCTCGATATACTTGGAAAGACCCATCTTCTTGTGCAAAGTACATGGGATCAATGGGAAGATTTGCAGGCGCATCAAGCTTCCGGTCTTGCAGAGAATAAAGTGCTGCGCGAGTTCGAGCCCCACGTTTCCCTCGAGGATTTGAGCGTTCACATTTACGAAGAGGTTGCTTGAGCGAGTTCCCCGGGTAGACTCCTCTCACAGTTTGCGAGGGAACAGACGTTTGCGTCTGCTCCCTCCTTTTTACTGCATTGAAGAAGAAATGAAAGCATGAAGAAAAAAACATTAAGGCTGCTCGTGTTGATAATCCTGGTTTTCTCAATTTCTGGTTGCGGGCAGGAGGCAATGAACGAAATCATCCAGACCCAAAATGGCATAATCGCTATTTTCAGCATGTCGCCCGCCGATCCAGTAGTGATGGAGCCAGGCGCGCTCCAGATCGGATTAACCAATTCCAGCGGTCAGGAAATCGAAGGTGCACTGGTTTCTTGCGATCTGACCATGCCCGGCATGACGATGCCACCCAATCAACTGCAACTATCGGATGTGGGTCAGGGTCTGTATACTGCCGACACGACATTTACCATGTCTGGAAATTGGCGAGCCCAGGTAACTGCCGCATACAATGGCGAGGCTACAACCTTCAACTTCGACTTTTTGGTCAAATAGTTGTGACCTCCACTAGCCTTTGGATCACGCTCCTGTTAAGCGGTTTTTTAGGCAGTTTAGGTCATTGTCTCGGCATGTGTGGACCGCTCAACTTGATGGTTGTGGCACAGATACGTAAAAACAATCTGCTCGCGCTGCCCAATTTCAGCCTATATCACGCCGTGCGGGTGCTGGTTTACGTCTTGCTCGGTGCGGTCGTTGGCGCGCTTGGCTCCCTACTGGGGTTGAGCCGCCAATTGACGACTCTCGGCGGCTTGGTCAGCCTGGTATTGGGGATTGCCATCCTGTTGCTCGGCCTGGGATATCTGGGCTGGTGGGTGGCATCCCCGTTTGAGGGTGCTTTCCCTTGGTGGAACACCGCCTTATCACGTGCTATGAAACATGGCGGATGGCGCAGCGTGGCTTTACTGGGTGCACTTAATGGGCTGCTTCCATGCGGGTTAGTTTACAGCGCCTTGCTGCTAGCGACTTCCAGTGGGAAGGCATGGCATGGGGCATTGGGCATGGCGTTCTTCGGGTTGGGGACTTTTCCAGCGCTGCTGATGCTAGATTTTGGCGCGGGCGCATTGAGCGTCCGCTTTCGTCAAGGAATGATGAAATTGGCAGGCGCTTTGATGCTGATCGTTGGGTTGCAACTGGCTTTGCGCGGCGGGGCAGCACTGCACCTTTGGCCACACTTGCACTGGGGTGGAATTGCACTATGGTAAGCCGTGAGACCTGCAATCTATGCGCTCTCGAAATCACCGCTGCGCCGGTGATCCAGATTTTCGACGGGGAGGAAAAACATTTTTGTTGTCAGGGCTGTGCGCGCGTCTACCAGGCAGCGCACGAGAATGGGATGTTGGATCAGGTTGTGGGCGCAGTAAGCAAACCCAGATCCCGGGGTGAAAAAGTTCTGCATCCTGGCGAAAGCGCCCATTTCTCGATTCAGGGTATGTGGTGCGCAGGCTGCGCCATCGCTGCTGAAAACGTGCTTAAGAAAATTCCCGGCGTACAAGGCGCGGACGTTAGCTTTGCGGCAGAACTTGGGCGTATCCAGTTCGACCCGCAGATAGTTGATTCCACCCAGGTGTTACAGAGTCTCGATGCGCTCGGCTACCGGGCGCGCCTGGCGGAAGACACTGCAGAGAAGGAGACCACGCGCCAGCAGGAACGCATCCTGCTGCAACTGATCACCGCTGCTGCCTTTGGGATGCAGGTTATGTTGTTATATCTGGTGCAGTTGTATCCCCGTTATGCCGCCGGGCAGTTCGACTTACCTGTAGTGCGGGAACTGCAGTATCTCGCATGGGCGCTGGCAACACCGGCGCTATTTTACGGTGGCAGTTCCTTCCTGCGCGGTGCTTGGCGTGCCTTGCGTGCTGGTACTGCAACGATGGACACGCTGGTTTCGCTGGGTACACTTTCGGCGTATGGTTACAGCGTGTATGTGACACTGATCGGCGGAGCGGAAGCCTATTTCGATTCGGTTGTGATGATTACCACATTTGTGATGCTGGGACGCTGGCTGGAGGCGCTCGGTAGCGGACAAGCACGCAAGGGAATCCGCAAACTACTGGAATTACAGCCACAGTATGCCTGGAGGCGGGACGAAGAACGCTGGATGCAGGTATCAGCTGACACATTACGAATCGGGCAAACGATTCTGGTCAAGCCCGGTGAGCGAGTGCCCACTGATGCCAAGATCATTGAGGGGCGGGCCGCATTGTACGAATCGCTACTGACAGGAGAATCGTTGCCGGTGGAGAAAGAGCCCCAGGACGTGATCTACTCCGGGACAGTGGTTATCGACTCCGCTTTGGTCTGCCAGGTGATAAGTCCAGTTGAGCATACTCGTCTGGCACAGATTACGCATCTCGTCGAGCAAACCCTTTCAGCCAAACCCCCCACCCAGCGCCTGGCGGATAAAGCCTCCATTTGGTTTACGGGTGGCATCTTGCTGGTTGCCGCGTTGACAGTGTTGGGCTGGTATCTCAAAACCGGTGCCATTGCGCCCGCTCTCATTAACGCGGTTGCCGTATTGGTGGTCGCCTGTCCTTGTGCACTCGGATTAGCAACTCCACTGGCCCTGACTGTTTCGCTGGGTCGCGCTACCGGGCAAGGTGTACTGGTACGCAATCCCGGTGCCCTGGAACGCGCCGGAGACAGCGGCCTGGCTGTTTTCGACAAAACTGGCACTCTGACGCAGGGTCGTTTGCGTGTGGTGACAGTTGAAACCTCCCCCGAAAGTGACCTATCGGCGAATGACGCCCTGCGCCTGGCCGCTGCTGCCGAACAGGTTTCCGAGCACCCGCTGGCTAAAGCCATTCAAACCGCTGCTTCCTCACTCCATGAGGAAAAGTCGCCAGGGGAAAGGGTGGTTGCATCAAATTTCAAGACATTACAGGGATTAGGCGTGACATCCCAGGTTGACGGACGCCGCCTGCTGGTTGGTTCGGCGCGTCTCTTCGGAGCGTTCTCAGTCCCGGTTTGTCTCCGTGATCTGGCTCGTCATCACGCCGACCGGAACGAGACCATAGTTTGGATCGGCTGGAATGAAACACCGATTGCCTTCATTGCCCTGCGCGACACGCCCAATCCCGATGCCTTCACGGTCTTGAGAGCCTTACAGGAAAGCGGACTGCGCGTGGCGATGTTGTCTGGCGACAGCGCCGAAACCACGCGCTCCATAGCGGTCGAATTGGGGTTGGATGATTTCGTCGGAGAATGCCTACCCGCTGACAAAGCTGCGCACATCAAAGCCTGGCAGGAACAGGACGAGTCGGTTTTGATGGTCGGTGACGGTGTCAACGACGCACCTGCCCTGGCGCAGGCTGATCTCAGTATTACAGTAGCCGGCGGGACAGATATCGCTGGGGAAACCTCCGATCTGGTGCTGATGCGTCCCGATCTGACGTTGATCCCCTGGTTCATCGCTTTCTCCCGACGTACACGCAGGATTATTCGCGAGAATTTAGGCTGGGCATTTGCCTATAACATGGTAGCTGTGCCGCTGGCAGCCTTTGGGCTGATCAGCCCCGTGATCGCCGCAGCTGCGATGGCCAGCAGCAGTCTCCTGGTGGTCGGAAATTCCCTGCGGCTGCGAAAATAACGCTAATTCTAGAAAATTTTGTTCAGGCAATTTCCCCGCGAACCAGATATTTCTTCTCGACAAAACCTAAGAATGATGATAAATCGATTTCTTGGGGACAACAGCTCTAGGTCTATTTACCTTCAACCTCGACTCGATAATCACTGCCTTCCCACTGGTTTTGATCCAGCCAGTACATTGTAAAACCAATTTTAGAGCCCGGAATCAATTCTTTGGTGGGTAAATCGACAAAATAGATCCCTAAACCCGAATCCCTCGTGAGGGAATCTTGGGATTTTGACCAATCGTCTGTCGTCCAATGAATTTTCGCTGGAGAGCGCAGTTCAATTCGCAAAGTTTTTCCAACCGGGATGCTCTTGGCTTTAAGATTTGAGCGCCAGATAGCGTAATCAGATCCAGTTTTATCCTTGATATAGCGTTTGATCGTTTGAGGGGGAGTATCGAAAACTTTTCCTTCCTGGAGGGAATGAAACAATTTTAATAATTCAGCGTGAGCCCAAACAAGCGGCATAGCCGAACCAGAGGGTCTCCCGAAAAACAACTCCTTGTCTGGGATGTCAGGAGAATCCCAGATTTGTTCAGGGAGCATACCGCTCGAATTTGCGAATGCTTGCATGGTTTCCATCAATGCTTCGGCTTTCTTTTTATCACCGGAAGCAAGTTCATAATGGGCTCGTTCTCCAGTCAGTAGAGGCCAGGCACGACCTACTCCGGTACTGTCAAATGGGCTTCCATCTTCATGTTCCCCATATCCATCGTTGTTGTATCTATGCCAGGCCGGCCCAAACGGAGTGTCCACCTTCAATAATTGATCGATAACCTTTACGGTATTCAGTATGCGGGCATCATCAGGAGCACGTAATCCGAAACGAACCAGCGCTAAAGCATCTGGACTTACAATGTGACTGGATTGGGCATAACTGCCTTGGGGAGGCCGGTTTTTAATCGGTACAAAGCCAGAAATGGGTGAAGCAGCATCAGCTTCTTCTGGCGGGGAGATACGTACGTAATATCCTTCCACGCGATATTTCTTGGCCAGGTCTGTCCCGCTTGCATAGCTCCAGCGTTCAATATTATCGTTCCACGCATCGGCTGTTTCTCTTAGATAATCAGCCTGCTCCTCTTCACCTTGAATATCAGCGAAATCTGCTGCAACCAGCAAAGCAGCCACCTCAACGGCCAATGTAAAGGGAGAATAACCCGGATCTTCCTCCCAGCGATCCTGCTGAGTAACAGGCCCATTTCGCACGATAAAACTTACAGCCTTGCGTACCATAAGCCACAGGTTTTTCAACTCAGATTTCCTTAAAAGATTCTCCCTTCTCGCGAGATCGACCAGCAAAATCGGAAATGCGGTTTCATCCATCTGGATACCACTCCAATAAGGCCTGCCATCCAGCCACATATTTTGTGGCCAATTCCCTTCGTCTTCCTGGGTTACCTGCAGGTAATTAATCACCCGGCGGGTATCATCATAAGCACCCACGGCCAATAAACCACCTGCGGCTTCAACTAGATCTCTAGGCCAGACGAGATGGTATCCCCCCAGATCTTCATCGCCTTTGGCAAAACCCCATGGAATAGCCAGGCTGGCTATCAGACCACCCGGAAAGCGTTTGGCTTCATGAATTTTCAATACTGCCGCACTGATTTCATATAAGTTCTTATGCGGATCCGATTTATTATTTTTCAGAGGTGTAATTGTTCTCTTCCAATTCTTCCATTCCCGGATATAATCCCCCCGAGCAGCAGAAAAGCCTCGCTTGATACTGAAGAGCGCGCGCTGACCAGCTTCAGCGGGATTCAATCCAAATCCCAGAGCAAGTAAAAATTTCCCCTTTGAAGACCTGATATCGATCTCCCCGGTTAACGCCACGTTACCGTTTACGGCATGTTGATAAGCCCATGTCATTAGTTTGTGCCGGTGCAGGTCTTGCCAGCCATCCGAAAAACCCACAAAACCAACAGATCGTTTCAACCACGGGATATCACAAACCAGGGCCAGGGATATACCATTCCGCTCAGCAAAAAGCATTGGTACCCCTTTGTAATCTCCAACCCAGGCATTATTACCATTACCCTGGTTCCCTAGATGCGGCGCCAGTAATACATAAAGATGATAATCCTTCAGAGTCCCTTCCAGCGCATGGAAATGTGTATTTTGGAGTACAACATCCCGTTGTGGATCGGTAATAATCTCTTTCGTTATCTGATAACGTCCATTAAGATCAGTGTTAACTAAATGATATGCTGGTATACCCTGCTCGACGTATTCAACCTGGTGGCTTGCATCTCTTTTCTCTTCAGAAAAAAAATTGTTCCCATCCGTAACAATCAAACCCATATCGCGAGTACAAGCCTGGTCAACACGAGGGTAATAGATTTCATCAAATATGCCGTGACTTAGCGTAAACCATATACGGCTGGCTGCATTTAATGCTGTGCCAATGCCTGATTTTGCACTAGAAGTCCAGCGCGGTGGGATCCCAGGAGAACCTGGAGCATTTTGATTATGAAATTCCTTCATAGCTCACCTTCCCATCGATTAATGGTTGTAATTCCATCGGAGAGATTTATAAAAAGTGCACTCACTGAGCAAAGTAGTCTCAATATATTATAAGGTTCTCGAAATTTCTTTGCAGACTAATCTTGGTCTGCCTTAATTCTTCAACACTTATTTGAATATGATCACGTGACGCATATCTAATGTCGACCAAAATCTGCTTACCAAGCAGGAGCTGTTGAATCAGTGATTTTTTCAGCCACCAGGAGTAGTTCAAACAGCAAGCCTGAAACTCTAATCTGCGGCTGTACACGTCCAACGTATCTATGCAGATCGATCACATATTTGGTTTAGCTGCCATCTATTTCCTTGATTCCGCGTTCTCAAGTTCTACCGGTTTGGCATAGTCCGGAAGGGTCAGTGAAACGAGAATGGCTTTCAAGGGAGGACTATCCATGGCATGATGCATGAATTAATAAATCCCCGGATAAATGTGCCACCATTGCGCTTTCTATACCTCTTTGCCAATACAACCATCCAAAGATTATCCCTGGCAGGCTATTCAAGAGCAGGATTCAAACTATTTCAATCGCATTCAGAGGTAAGCCAAGAGCGATAGCTGACGGTAAGTGGTTCAGACCAAATAGCAATGCGGCCAGTATGTTGGCTGACCATATCACAGAACTGGATGGTATATTAGATAGACTGTGCAGTAAATTGTTACCAATCCATGCTAATAAGGTCATAAGAAATAAACGTATCAGGATCTCCTGTGTAAACCCCCCATAAAAGGAAGCCAGCAGACCTTTCCAAAGCGGGGGATTAATGGTTACAGGGAGATTTAGACTGTTTACCTGAAATTGATTTTGAAACAATTGATTTAATACCAGCTGATCTAAGAATGCGACCAAACCACTCACAGCCAGACCAATAAAAATTATCGGCAGCCAGGTGATTCGATAATCCAGCCTTACAGATTTTCCTTCTACCCAATCTGCGAATACCGGAGCGCCCAGACCCATACTTTCAGCCAACCTGAGACCAATGAAAGTAAGAAAGCTGAGAATCGCAAACTGTGCTACAAACTCTACAGAAATTCCAATTGGAACAGGCAACGGTAGATGGATTGTTTGCAGCTTCCCTTGCTGCAATGCCAGAGCATACGGGATCCCAGCAAGCAAACCGAAACTTGCCAGACCCCATAACAAATAGAACAAGCGCTGATTTGAATGAGTTGAACCGGGTATCGCCAGATTCAAAAATGTAGAACTCTGTCTCATTAATTTCCTCAATATCCCCAGGTGTGATCCTCGATACGATCGCTAAGGGTATCCTTCACTCTTTCCAGCATTTTTTCATACGCGATATTATCTCCTTCATTACGTTCAGCTTCATTTTCCAGAGTCTCTAATAAATAGAGCACTGCTGTATCCCACCGTTCGGGGTCTTCTTCATCATCCGCAATTTTTTTCGCTGTTTTATCTAACCAGGTTTGTAAATCAGATAAAAGCTTCACCTTTTGCCTCCTTGCAGTTTGAATAGATAGAACTCATTTGACCTTTCCGCACACATCTTTCTCCAGGTAGATTTCTCCTGCATTTCATTTTCCTGTTTCCCATCGAAAAAACCAGCACCCACGCATTTTTATGGAAGTAAATAATTTTGCATTGATCGAAATCGTATCAGGCGTTTCAGGATTAACAAACTGCGTAAGCCTGATTCTTATTAAACGAAATTTTGGTTCAATAGTCTTTATATCCGGGTTATCGGCTCCTTAATTTTTTCTTATGCATGCCCTCAACCCGGGAATTCGTGACTCTTTTTCGTCCTAAACCGGGTTAAGGTTTTTTTAGGGTTGTGATCAGGGTTTCATAAAGACTTTTGTAAAGCAAACCGGTAAGATTGAAGCTGGATATGTTCGATTTTTATACTGATAATGATGAATGGAGGCTGGCTCGCTTGATAATTTTAGGTTTATTAGCGACTGGAATTTTTGTAGGTGCCTTGAGTAATTTACTGGGAATAGGCGGGGGGATCCTGTTGGTCCCAGCATTAACGCTTTTATTCCATTTACCGATTCGAACCGCGGTGGGAGCCAGCCTTATTGGAATCATTGCTGCCTCCGCAGGAGTAGCTGTCACGGAGAAGAAAGAACGGAAAGGCGATATGCGGCTGGCGCTACGCCTGGAAATTGCTACCACTGCCGGAGCCATCATGGGTAGCGTGATTGCTGGTATGGTAAATGAAAAGTTGATCGAGATTGCTTTCGCATTTGTAGCGTTATTTACCGCTGTCTATATGATCTACAAGATCCGTCACCCGAACCACCTTGACATCCCAAACATTGCAAGCAAACAGGAAGATGATAAAGGTGAGATCTATTTACACCCAGATTATCACCCGAAACATTGGTTTGCAGGACTGGGTATGGCTGGAGTTGCGGGCAGTTTATCGGGTCTCTTGGGTGTCTCTGGAGGTTTTATTAAGGTCCCAATCCTGTACTCCATCATGGATGTCCCATTCGGAATCGCGACAACTACCAGCAGCATCATGGTGGGTATCACGGCAGCCGCCAGTGTCTTTATC
>Ga0316579_10000695_pt1 | contig 11470 bp, 9 predicted proteins | sample J5NA_2_FD_203074 | JGI IMG/M metagenome (GOLD analysis project Ga0316579, IMG submission 203074) | Rhizosphere microbial communities from salt marsh grasses in Alabama, United States - J5-7_160517rDrA | ecosystem: Host-associated > Plants > Roots > Rhizosphere | place: USA: Alabama | collected... | reverse complement strand
CGAGCAAGGGGCTACTGGTTCCTAAATATGATGCTCTGGAGCTGGCAAAGACATACGCCCTTTCTGGGGCTAGCGCGATTTCGGTATTGACGGATAAAAGACACTTTCAAGGGTCCTTGGAAGACTTGCGTGGCATAAAAGAAGAAATGATCGCCGGTTTTGATGGTGGCTTTAAGCGCCAAATTCCAATTTTACGCAAAGACTTTATCTTTCATCCTTATCAGGTGTATGAATCAAGAGTTGCCGGAGCAGATGCTTTATTGTTAATTGTCCAGGTATTATCAGATTCTGAACTTCGTGATCTACTCCTATTGACACACCACCTGGGAATGAAGGCTTTGGTTGAAGTGCATACTGAGGAAGAAATGAATCGCGCTTTAGCCGTTAATCCTAACATCATTGGCATTAATAATCGCAATTTGCAAACTTTTGAGGTTGATTTCGAGAATACAGCCCGGCTTCGAAATATGGTTCCAGCTGATGTAGTCGTGGTAGGCGAGAGTGGAATAAAAAACGCTGATGATGTAGAGAAAATGGCTGAAATAGGTGTTAACGCCATTCTGGTAGGTGAATCCTTGGTCCGTAGTAAAGATGTATCTCAACATACCAGGTCACTGGTGACCGCCGGAAAACCTTAATAAATGACGAACCCGCAGCAACCTTGCTGCGGGTTCGTAAATTAACTGGAACAGTCTCCTGAGCTAAAGGGTTTTACTACCCTATTCAAATCATTCTACCAAATAGATGGATGTAGCGAATCCATAATAAGCTTGAGTGCGCCTCCTGGTTCTACGTATAATTACGTATTTCGAATTCTTACTCGTGATCGAGTTCAGCTAAATCATTTCGAAGGGCGTAGAGAGCTGCCTGAGTCCTGTTTTCCAGACTTAATTTCCTTAAAATGCTGTGCACATGCGTGGAAACAGTGCGTACGCTGATCGAGAGTGTCGTAGCGATTCTCTGATCGGAATAACCTTTGGCTAGAAGCTTTAGCACGGTTAATTCACGTTCGGTCAATTCATCGGTCTCGACGTTTTCATCCATCGAAATATTCCCGGTTAAGTGTCGTAGTACAACATGCATAATGGCCGGATCGAGAGGAGCTCCTCCTTGGTAAACTTCAATTATTGCCGCCAATAAATCTTTTGGCATTGTTGTTTTGAGTAAGTAACCATTGGCACCAGCTTTCAATGCCGCAATGACTCGATCATCATCGTAATAGTTGGACACGACAAGTATTTTGCAGTTTGGGTTCTCTCCTTTGATTTTTTTAATCGCGATAATGCCGTCAAGCCGGGGCATTTCTAAATCCATTAAAATAACATCTGGTTTTGTAATTTCGGTGAGATTGATTGCCTCAAAACCGTCGGCAGCTTCCCCTACGATCTGAATTATTTGATGGCCACCAAGCAAGGCAATAAGTCCCCGACGAACCAATGAATGATCATCAGCGATGAGGATTCTTATGTGCGTTTCCATATTTACTGGTTTAGTCATTCGATGCCATTCTTGGGAATTCGGACTGAAATTTCTGTACCTTTGCCCAATAAGGAGATAATGGAAAGGTCTCCTCCTAATTTGTAGGCTCGATATTGCATATTCCTCAACCCCATACCCGCGCCTTTTTGCACAGCCGTTTGGTCAAAACCAGTTCCATTATCTTTGACGTTAAGCATTACGTGGGAATTTTCGTCGATGAGTTCAATTGTTACACTAGTTCCTCCAGCATGCTTTAAGGCATTATTCAACGCTTCATTTGCAATCTGATAGATTGCTTGCTCCACTTCAGGTTTTAAGGTGATTGTTTGATTTGGCTGAAAGATAACATTGATTCCGCTCCGCTCTTCGACGGCGTGGAGGCGGTGTTCAAGTGCTGCTGTTAAACTACCTTCTACTAGTTGAGAATCGCCGAGTTGGTAAAGTAACAGGCGCATGTCACGGTGCGTTTGATTGGCTGTATAACCAATATCATCCAAATATTCTAAGGCGATATCAAGTTGTCCGGATAGCATTTTTTCACGAGCCGCCTCGGCGAATAGGGTTAAACTGAATAACGATTGTGTTGCAGAGTCGTGTAGGTCGCGCGCTAAACGTTCCCGTTCTTCAATTACGGCAGCATGTTCGGATTGCGCCTGAAGATTTGCGTTGTCGATCGCAACTCCTAAATGGTCGGCGATAGATTTGGCGAGTTTGATTTCGTCTTGAGTAATTTCTTGGTCTTGGTCGCAGTATAAACTCATAATACCATGAAGATTACCCCTGGCACACATCCCCACTACAAGGCATTTGGCTTCTTGGGGAAGTAACCAATCAATGAATTGCGGGTCATCCGAGTTGTGCTCCAAAATTACTGGTTTTTGCTCATCAATTAAATCACTTTGTAATTGGTTACTGGCTTCGATCGATCGAAACCTTTTAAGAATAGACGAATCCAAATTAATGGCTTCTACCAGGTTGAAAGTTTCGGAATCCATATCTAGAACGTGGATTGACCCGGAATGGCAGGACAGATCATCAAGGATACGTTTTAGTCCTGCAGTAAGAATAGTAGTTAGTTCCACAGGTTGGTTTGATATCGCTGCAATCTCATAAAGAGATTCCAACTCTCGGGTTCGAGCGGCGACTCGTTCGCGAAGGATGTCGGAGTTTAGCTGCACTTCCTTAAAAAGATGCGCATTTTTAATGGCAACCGCCGCGTGATTGGCAAAAGTCAAGACCAGGTCTACAGCGGACAGTTGGTAAAAATGAGGTTCATTCTTGTCTAAAGCCAAGAGGCCGATAATCTCTCCCTGAAAGATGAGCGGTGCCCCGAGCCAACAGCGGACACTATATGCTCCGGGTAACTTGATCCATTCCGGATCCAAATTTGTGTCTGGAATGTACACCGGCTTTTGCGTGTCCATTAACCTCTGCATGTTGGGTGGCAGCTGTTCAAGTTCGTTTAACATTGCCACAAATTTTTGTTCAAAACCTCTTTGGGCAACGACCTGCGGTTTGTTAGCTTTCTTCAATAAGATGATCGCTCCGTCATGGGGTAATAGATTCTCCAATTGAATCAAGATATTATCCAAAAGCTCGTCCTGTTCGAGATTTGAACTCAAACTTGCTGCAACTTCGCGAAGCGTTTCAGATTCACGGCGTGCGTTTTGTTCAGTTTCTAGTAATTGCCTGTTATGAAGGACAACAGCAATGGAGTCGGCAAACTGCTGGGCAATCTCACCATGCTGATCTATGAAGAAACCGGCTGTTTTGGAGCATAACAGCAATGTCCCGACTAGCTTATTAGCGGTTAGTAACGGCACATTCATGACCGACTTAACACCACGAGAAAATAATAATTCCAAACCTTGAGGGCGGTTTTCCAGCATTCTTAGATCATTATTAAGTAAGAATTCCCCACTTTTCAATGCTTGAAGCCGCTCTTCAGCCGTTGAAGATAATGGGAAAGAATCCCCTGATATCTCGGGAGTATTTTTGCTCGCAAGAACCACAAATGAATCACATTGCGGATTTATGACCACGAAGACGGCTAGATCGCATGGAATGATACGGAAAATATGTGTTAATGCGAAATCGGCGATTGCTTCCGCCGACTGTGCGGTTAGAATTCCCGATTCTATGTCAAGTAAGGTTTGTAGACGTTCGGCCGTTAAGCTGAGATGGTCCTTTTGTCTTTGCAGATCCTCGTGAAGGGTCTTAACTGTAGCCAGTTGGCCTTCCTGCATTGTCTCTTGATTTTGAAGAATTGTCTTTATCGCTTTTTTAAAATATCCATTTGTTATATCGGCAAATAGATTTGCCAAGCGTTCCTGATGTGTAGTCCACATTGTAGATGGTAAATTGTTGATCCAGGCATTGAATAATGCTTTCAACGAGGAGCCGATGTCACCTTCTTGAATAAAATTTAAATCAGCCAATTTCGCTCCGATTTGCTCAGCCTCTATCCGTTCATATTCTTCTCCAAAAAGCAGTCTCGTGGCGCCTTGGGCTAACAGAGCTAGGTTATCAATCGCGACATCATAACTGGAAGGTGTGAATGCGGTAGGAGACAAGATTGCATACCAATCGCGAGCAATTGAATGGAAATCCAAATCAGAAACTTGCATGTTGGTCAATAAAAAACGGCTTATAAGAAGAGTTTATACGTCACGCTCATTTTCTTCTCCATCATTATATCATGTGCATCCATGATCCTCCTTGCCTGTTAAAAAGAGGTGACAAGTAAAATCTAATGAATTACCCAGATGTTTTTGATGCGTTCCACTGAACGTCCAATTTCTGCAGCCCTCGAAAGAGGATGCCTTTTCGCCAACGGAGCTGATCTGCGGTATATTTTAGACGGAGTCCATCCAGCCTTTCGAAGAGCGTTTGCAGGGCAATCTTCCCTTCCAGACGCGCCAGTGGAGCTCCTAAACAGTAGTGTATGCCATAACCAAATGCGAGGTGGGGATTATTCAATCTTGTGACTCGCAACTCTTCAGGGGATTGAAAATAAGCGGAATCCCTATTGGCAGACGCCAATACAACTCGAACCTGATCGCCCTGGCGGATCTGATGCCCTTCAAGGATTAAATCTTTGCAAGACCAGCGAGAAGTGGATGTTTCTACAGGGCCATCATACCTTAACAATTCTTCAATCGCGCTATCCCACAACGCTGGATCATTTCTTAATTGGCTGAGTTGATCTTCGTTTTGTATCAAAGCCAAGCTGCCGTTTCCGATCAGGTTGACGGTTGTCTCATGCCCGGTGACGATTAGCAGAATTACCATGCTTGAAAGTTCGGCCGTTGAGAGTTTATCCCCCGCCTCTTCAGCATAAACCAACGCGCTGATCAGATCATCCTGCGGCATTGAAGATCTTAAGGAAAATATATGGGCGAGATATTCGATTAATGCCTGTACACGTTGTTTGCGACTACTGAAATTAAGATTGCGGCTGCCAGGCGAGATGATGGCCTGTGACCAAAGAGCTACATTATCGCGATCTTCATCCGGTATACCTAACAATTTGCAGATGATAAAAACGGGTAGGGGTAGGGCAAAGGCGGAAATTAGATCAACCTCACCCTTATTATAGAATTCAGTAATGAGATGATCGGCCGTCTTTTGGATAAATTCCGATTGGTGTGCGATACGTTGTGGTGTGAAAGCCTGACTGATTAACGATCTTAGCCGTGTATGGTTCGGAGGATCCGAAAATAACATATTTTCATTAATCAATCGATGGGTAGTTGTTCTCCTAGAAGCATTCCCGGCAACTTCTGGCATTCCCGTGTTTCGCGGATCTTTACAAAAGTGATCATTATCTCGTAGTATGGCCAGTACCGTTTCATATTTTGTTATGTACCAGATTGTGGAACCGTCCGGCGCTTTGTGCCCATAGATTGGCGCTTCCTTACGCATTCGTGCGTAAGTGGGAAAAGGATCTGCCTTAAATTGATGGCTAAAAAGGTCAAAATTCTGTTCTTGAGAAAAATAATTACTTGACATAACGCTAATTCATTTTCTCGTGTCGATAGCTGAGAGTTCGGCAAGATGAAAATCTATTGTTGTTTCCTCTCCAAAACTTTCGCCTATTATGCCAAAGCCGTCAATCTGGTCGATTCCATCTATATCCCATAGCCACTCCCGGTTGATACGTATTGACAGTTTATCCCCATTCACACGAGCGTAGATTTCATTCTCTGAGTCACCTGCATTAATGTGAGGCCATGTTTGCCAGGGCAGGTAATAATCTCTGCTGTTTTTATTCGCTAAAGAAGGCGCGTGCCAGATTGATACATAACCAAGCGGTGAGACCATAACCACAATATGCTCATTGGTTTGACTGAGTACCAATCCGAATGCACTGTCCATTTCTCCTGAATCAAAATTGCCGGTAACTCGAATTGAATATGGAGATTGTGGAAGGGCTTCTTTTAGCCAGCTGACCTTTATTGATTGAGAGGTAACCCGAATAGGTGTAAGCGTCTTTTGCCAGATTGGCTTATCTTTTTCTATCGGATCAAATAAACCGAGAGCAATGAGAAAGACGCCCAGGGCGATACTAAAGATTAGGAACAGCGCTAATAGAGTTGTGATACGAGATTTTGAAGTGACCATCATTGGTCATGGTTAAGCATCTCGGGCTATTGGATTTCCAACGGGCAGTATGATACAAAAACAAGCCCCCTGATCGGATGTATTTTCCACCCAGATCCGGCCCCCATGCGCTTCTGTAGCTAACTTACAGAAGGCGAGCCCAAGTCCTAGGCCTTTTGATGCTGATGTAGTATCTACGCGCTGATACTTCTCAAATATGCGTTCATGGTATGCTTCGGGGATGCCCGGACCCTGATCCAGGACGCATATTCTTAATGAGTCTTCATCGGCATTAACAAACGCCCTAATTGTGATTTCATGACCCCGTTTGCTGACTTTTATCGCATTGTCAAAAAGATTCAAAATAATGCGTTGTAATATATTGGCATTGGCATTGATTAGGGGAAGGTCCGGTTCCAGTGCACGAACCAACGTTACCTGACGCTGCTCAAAAACCGGCTGCTCGACTTCGGCAACATAATCAATAATATCTGATATAGCAATAGGTTCGAGGTCTATTATTTCCTGACCGGCTTCTAGGCGACTGATGTCAAGCAAAGAATTAACCAGGGCCTCTAGAACTTTACTGCTTCTGATTGCAATGTCCATCATCAGAGGCGGAGGAGAGGCGCCATCACCGGCAATTTCACCTTGGAGCAGTTCTAGACTGGTCAGGATATTTCCCAGTGGTCCCTGAAGATCGTGTACCAAAATAGCAGCGAGATCATTATTGTCATGTATTTTTTCTTGAAGCCGCTCTTCAGCCGACTGCCAATTCGCTTTGTATTTAACGGCCGTAAGCGCACCCGCTATTAAATTGACGACCAGTGATAATTGGAGGATGTCCTCCTCTGTAAACCGATCTGAGCCGGGTGTTGATGCGGATATCAGACCCATTGTTACATCTTCAATTTGGAGAGGTAAGAGCAGTTCGAACCAAGGAGTCACGCCTCCTTCGAGACCAGAACCGTCGGGTGTGTTTACTTCATTTTGAGAATTAGCGATGAAAACATCCTGGCCATGCGATGGGGGAAAATTTTCCATCTCATCTATCAAATAATTTGGGATTGTGTTTAATATTTCGGTTTCGATAAGACCGTCATTGGCTGAGATGATAACGGCTTGATCGAATTCCCTGTTAAGCAACAAGATTCGGCCTTTTTGGCCCCCCGTTATCTCTAAGGTGGTTTTGAAAATATCCGGCAGTATCTCGATCAAGGAGGTCGTTGTAGTAGCCTTCGATAGGGATTGTTGTATTGTTAGCAGGGAAGTTAATCTATCGCCTATTTTTAACACTTTGAAAATTTACCTGAGCAGGTAGCCAAGCCGATTTTATACAAGTTGTAGACTGGGAATGACATCCATATCAAGAAAATCTTGCCGGCCATTGATAAAATGATGGTGAGCAGCAGCAGCGATCATCGCCGCGTTATCAGTACATAAATTTTGCGGGGGAACGCGGACAGGCATTCCGGCAGCTTCAAACATAGCCATGCGTAAGGCGCGGTTTGCCGATACGCCCCCGGCTAAATGGATAGCGGTTACACCATGATCGTTTGCCGCGCGGACGGTCTTTTCCACCAACATATCAACCACGGCTGCCTGAAAACTAGCAGCCAGATCTCGAACCGGCAAATGTTCCGGCCGGTATTGTTTGGTCTGGCGGAGTACGGCCGTTTTTAAGCCACTGAAGCTGAAGTTATAGCCGTGCTCCTGCTGCATAACCGCCCTGGGAAAATGGAAAGCATTTGGATTGCCGTCCTCAGCCGCAGCATCAATTGCCGGTCCTCCAGGATAGGGCAGTCCTAATAAACGGCCGACTTTGTCAAAAGCTTCTCCGGCGGCATCGTCTAATGTGCCACCTAAATATTGGTAACGGCCGTGATCAAGTACCAGGTACAGATCTGTATGACCTCCGCTAACAACAAGCGTGAGCACGGGAAACTCAATCTCATCAGCATGATCCGTAAGCCAAAGCGAGCTGATGTGTCCCTCGATGTGGTTGATACCCAATAATGGTTTATTGCGGGCTAATGCTAACCCTTTGGCCGTATTGACCCCGACTAAAAGCGATCCCACCAGCCCCGGCCCGCGTGTTACGGCAATACAATTTAAATCATCAAAACCGATGAAAGCTTCACGCATAGCTTGATCGACCACTGGATAGATCATTTCAACATGCTTCCGCGATGCAACCTCGGGAAATATACCGCCATATTGGGCGTGTAACTCTGCCTGGCTAGCTATGACATTGCTTAAGATGATCCTACCATTGTCGACCACGGCAGCGGCCGTTTCGTCGCACGAGGTTTCAATTGCCAATATTCGACTAGCTCTCATTAGTTTTTACCTGATTTTTGCGTATTGTTCAATCACAGTTTCTAACAATGCCGGCATTTGTTGCGGTATAACGGTTCGTGGATCGAGTAATAAGCGATCTTCCTGGATTCGTCCAATAACCGGATTTTCAGCTTCTCTTAAAAGAGAGGCTAAATTCTCTGCATTACTACTATGTATTATTACCAGTTTAGTGGGAAGGCTGCTTCCCGGCAAACTACCACCGCCAATACGGGAACGGCCGTCCATGACTTCCGCAGAAACACTTGCTTCTCGCAATTGCTCTACTACTAATAATGCCTCGGCTTCAATATCATTTAAACTGCGAGCTATCATTTTCCACACAGGAATTTCTTCTATTGCTTCATCGCGCAAATAGTGCATAAGCGTGGCAGACAAACCCGCCAGGCATGTTTTATCCGCACGTATCGCCCGGGCTAAAGGGTGTCGTTTTAAAATGGCGATCAAATCCTTACGACCACAGAGAATGCCGGCTTGCGGTCCACCTAATAATTTATCCCCGCTAAAGGTTACGATGTCTGCTCCAGCTTGTAAACCTTCATGGACTGTAGGTTCATGGTCTAAACCGAATGATGTGACATCAATTAATGCACCACTCCCCTGGTCAAAAAGCAGGGGTATATCATGCTGGTGTGCGAGTTCGGCCAGTTCGCCCAAGGAAGGTTCGCTGGTGAAGCCAATGATCTTGTAATTTGAATGATGGGCAACTAGGATGGCGGCCGTATCGGGTGTAATTGCTCTCTCGTAGTCAAATATATGTGTGCGGTTTGTTGTTCCAACCTCAACTAAATGTGCGCCGGATTGGGCCATAACATCAGGCACCCGGAAACCACCGCCAATTTCCACGAGCTGGCCGCGGCTGATGATTACATCTCTTCCCTGGCATAGACCGCTTAACATGAGAAGGACGCCCGCGGCGTTATTGTTGACTACCATTGCGTCTTCTGTGCCTGTAATACTTTGCAGCAGTTCAGCCGCATGGACAGATCGAGACCCTCGCTTACCTGAGTCAATATCATACTCCAGGTTTGAATAACCTCTGGAAACATCCTGAATCGAGGTTAGAGCAGATTGGCTGAGGGGAGCGCGGCCTAAATTTGTGTGGATGATCACGCCGGTGGCATTAATCAAAGGGAATAATGTTGGTGCCAGGAATTGTTCCAACCAGGTCGTTGCAAGAGTGACGAATTCGGCGGGAGTAGGAATTTGATCGAGCTCTCCATTCTGAATATCCAGGCGCATATCTGCCAGCACCTTGCGCAAAGCTTCAAGGGTGTAGGTACGGCCGAATTCTTGCTGAAGCCAGGTGGACTCCGTTGAATTTAAAAGAGAATCGACACTGGGCAGTTGGCGCAGTAGCGGGTGGCGGTTATTCGTTTGCACGTTTTTCTCAGATGCTCACTCGGGATGTGCGTGTCCTTACTTGAACGATGAACTCAAACAAAATTAGGACCGCAGCGACGAGGAGGGCGATGGCGATGCCAAACATGCGATTCATCTGAAGATACAAACAAAATGATACCCAGAAACCGACCCACATTGATTGGCGAATTACGACGAAGAAATTTGGTTTTTGACCACTAAATCGCTTGTTGAGGAAATAAACGATCGGTAAGGCTGTGCCCGTGCCCACTGCCACAACGGCACAAAGAAAGGCAAAAACAATATCGAAATTTACAGATTCCATCAATGCCGCAGGATCAACCTGATCCAGCGCCGTCGCTCGAACCAGGTCCAATCTGGCAACATCAAAAGGCCACCAGTTATCAACGGCATGATTCATGGCTAAAAGGCCTAATATTGTTAAACCTAGTCCCAAAATCAAGTATGGAAGGATGCCGAGGCGTTTTAGTGTGACTTTCATGGATTGCATTATACCTGATTTTCTGTCAAGTTGTCCGTCCATTCTCAAGAATTTGTAACAGCACCTTTCCGTAAGCGTCGGCGGCAGAAGAAGCGGTCTCTTTTATGGATGTTTCGTGCCAAAATATTGAACAAGTATAGAGATTGTCTTTAAAAGAAAGGTTCAATTCGTCGCGGTTTTCGTCAGCCATACGAAACAGAAGCGCATCTCGTAACTGCTCTTCGCGAGGCATCCATACGACTTCCGAAGTTAATATATAATCGAGAGCCCATTCGGCCGTTCCGTGAAAGGTAACAACAGGCCAACCCCGAAAAATGTCTAGCTGCGCCTGCATATCTGAGAGTACAAAAAGTCGATCGTCCATGCCGCGGTCAGGGATGGCGAAGAAATCATTTGGCGCCGCCTGCCAGACAAGGCCGGCGGCTTTGAGCTTTCTGGCCAGATTCAGCGATATCATAGTCTGCGATATGCCCTTAGGATAATAGATCTGTATTCAACAGGTAAGTGCTTGTGGTAGATCTATTTATTGGCAACCGTGCGGCGCTGCTTTTGTGGCAGTTCCATTGGCAATTTTTGACGCCGGATACCATCAAACTGGTAAAGGGCATTGGCTACGGCGCCGGCTGTTGGTACAAGACCGATTTCGCCAACTCCCTTAGCGCCATACGGCCCATAAGGATCGGGCACCTCCACGCCAATGATCTCTAATTCCGGCATTTCTTTAGCCCGCAAAATGCCGCATTTCCTAAGTCGCGTGGAGAGGAGACGGCCGTCTTCCATTGGCAGCTCTTCGCTGATTGCGTATCCTAGACCCATGTGCAGCGAACCTTCTAACTGCCCTTCAAAAAGCATCGGATTAAATACCTTGCCGGCATCATGGGCAGCGATGATTTTTTTGATTTGTCCGTCGTCGTCTAATGTGACTAACTGCGTGGCATAGCTGTAAGAGTAGTGTGTATAGACCTTCTCGACCATAGCTCCGGGCTTGGTTGTCCAATCAACGACCCATTTACCGTCATAAGTTCGGCCTACGAGATCGGTCAGTTGATGGGTTTGCAGGTCTTCCTTAAGGCCGCGGCAGGCATCTATAAGAGCATTGCCGACCAGGGACGTTGCTCGGGAAGCAGTTGTCATCCCGGCGACTTGCTCGGCAATCGTATCGATGCG
>Ga0316579_10000694_pt1 | contig 11476 bp, 21 predicted proteins | sample J5NA_2_FD_203074 | JGI IMG/M metagenome (GOLD analysis project Ga0316579, IMG submission 203074) | Rhizosphere microbial communities from salt marsh grasses in Alabama, United States - J5-7_160517rDrA | ecosystem: Host-associated > Plants > Roots > Rhizosphere | place: USA: Alabama | collected... | reverse complement strand
CGAGAGATCATAGATCACTTTAGCATGCCCCTTTGTTGCCATAGCGGGTTCACGTAAAACCGGTTCAGGCTTGAAATCAATCTGTTTGGTATTGGCTTTTTCGCTCACTTCCGTATTTATGGAATGCTCCATGCCGTCTTCTTCATCGGTATTCAATGCCGCCTGCAGTAGTGCGCCGTCGCTGGATTGATTGATAATCGGTTTGCATAAACGCTGGATTACCGTGCGTTTGCACATTTCAGCCTTGAATTTGTAATGCGTGGTTTTCTGGTTTATGTTGCCGTTGTCGTCAAAGACGAACTTGCTTGACTGCCGCCAGCTTTGTTCGATTTCGGCCATGGTCATGATATCGGTAAAAAGGATCTTGTCTTCACTGTCCAGGGCCACCGCATAAGCGCCGATAATCCGGTCGCGGTGCATGTTAGTTAATTCCTGCTCATGACTCTTGATGGTCTTTCTGCCGTTAATAATTTCAAATTGGAATTTATCCCCTTCATAGATTGCTTCGGCCCTGATATCCGCTATTCTCGGCTCTACTCTTTTAGCAATCATGGCCGACCCCATGTAGCCGCGCATACAGACCAGACGACTGCCAAACGCAACGAAGTAACACTGGTCTTTAATAGGGTTCAGTCCTTGCACGGCCATGTTGAGAAGAGCGTAATAAATGCTTTCCTGACTACAGGCGGATAGGACCGGCTGTTTGTTCTTGTCCACCGTTTCACGCAATACCAGATACGCCGCTTTCATGGCATTGGTGACGGAATAAGAATCTGGCAGCATTACCCGGCTGCTATCCAGTTCCAGTTGAACTTCTTCTGTCATTTTTACCAGATCAAAACTCATGATTCATTTTCCTTTTCAAAATTTGTTAATTCCGACTTAATATCATCAACCATTTAACCATACCTTTCTAATAATTACAATCAGTTATTTTGTACTTACGCGGGCTTTTTCTCTTCGGATTTAACTTCTGTTTTACCTTCTTTTCAAAAGTCAGAACGGCCGTATCAAGATCAGCCATGGGCCACCAACGCCGGTCTAACATCTTATCCATATAACCGCTTTGCTTTTCGATAAAATATCTGTCGTTGTGCTCTAAAAGCGATAATTTCCACCACGCTTTTTTGGTTGAATCAGCTTTTAGGAGTACAGTTTTTAACACCACCGGAAAGAGTTCAAGCTGAATCATTTACTCACCGTTTATTTGCACCTTTAGATTTTTCAACCGTTTGACCGCGGTTAATTTTATGACCTGACTGTCGGTAGGTATAAATTCAGTGACGCTTTCCGCATTGTCCACGAAAACCGGCACCCTTAAATTGAAATACTTTGAAAGCGCGTTGATGCAATCCAGGCCGACATTGATTTTTGCCCCGGTATTCAGATCCGATTTAAAAGCGATATCGTTGCACGTCGCCTCGCAAATGCTGTGAACAGTCTGATTTATCCTTGTTTCAAATAGGCTCCAGCGGGTCATTTTGAAATGCCGGTTAACGCTTTCTTCTATCAATCGGTACTTGTGCTGCCGGTATTCATCCAAAAGATATAAGGTTTTGACGGCCGTCTCATACTCACCTGCAACTTCTTTTTGCCGGCGTTTCAGATGATCGAGGATGGACCTGTTTTTTTCGGAAAGTTCAATGGCATAGCGCCTCTTTTCCAGTCGTGCCAGATCCGATTCTACGGCGATGATTTCCGCATCGTCGCCGGAATCGCCAAAATCGCCGTTATCCGGATCCATTGAACTTTCTCTTGACAATCGCTCTTTCAATAATTCAATCTTGCCTGCAACCTCTTTCATCAACGCTTTGAGTTCTTTTTTTTCAGTTTCCTTTTTCGCTTTTTCGGCGGTTAGCTGGTTGAAGGTATTGAAGAGATCTTTCCCGCGTTTATTGATTTTTCCGATGCATTGATTCTTATTCCTTTTAAAGGCTTCGATCATTTCCACCAGCTTCTCACCGGGCAGAAATTGCCCGCAGAGCTTGCACCGGTTGGCATCGGTATCAAGCGTTTCACCGTGCGCCTGATCCAGTTCTTTTTTTAGTGCCTGCCGTTCTTCGATATTCTTTTGAATCTTTGTATCGAGACGCTCTATAGCCTTTTGAGTATAGATAAGGCGCTGGCTATCCGATTCGATGGTCATGTCATGACGTTCTATTTCATGCTCGATACGGTTGATGTTATGTCGCCGTTCGGCCAGCTTGCGTTCGTGCTCAATCGCGGCGACATCCGGCGCAGCCGCCGCCCGTTTCAATTTCAGTCTTTTTTTGGTTTGCTCTATCAGTTTATCAATCGCTTCAATTGAGTATTCACCGGTATCGGATAGCGTTTGCAAAATGGTGTCTATCCTGATTGGAAGCTCCTTCATTTCTTTTTCACTGTTCAATTTTTTGGAGTTGAACAGCCGCTTACACTCTTCAACCGATTTTTCCCGTATCAATTCCTTAACCGGAGCCAGTTCTAAATTCTCTTCAAAGATTTTATCATCATCAGTTTCACCGGCAAGCTGGAGCAAAATCTTACGCCGGTAATCTGCCGATGCCACCGCGCAAAAATATTTCACATCGGATAACGTCCGAAACACTTCAAGATTGAAAAATCCGTTCAGCTTTTCCATGTACTCCGATTTTTTGAGCGGAACATCATCGATAAAATATTCGGTGGTGTGACCTGTAAACGTATAGTCAACGCCCCCTTTTTTTTGAAGGAACTTCTTACAGAAAACCTTTTTAAATTTGTACGATTTAGAGCCAATGAACATACCCGCCTCAACTATGGCGGGCATCTTGTCGTTAATATCGTTTCTGCTTTTATCAGATAGGGGATTGAAATTGCCGTTGTTATCCGCATTAGTATCCGTAATCAGCCAATAAAATGCATCGGCCAGCGTCGTTTTTCCGGTGCCGTTTTTGCCCATTACATCCGCCGGTTGCCCGCCCAAATTCAGCCTAAAAGAATCGATCCCTTTAAAATTTTGCAGCTCAAGATAATCCAGTTCAATTCTCATATTCAATTACTCCGCTTTTTTCTTCTTGGCTTGTATTTCGATTTAAGATAAGATTCTATAATCATTTTAATTTTGTTGCTGATTGTTCTCCCTTCATGCTCTGCTATTTCCTTTAGTTTTATATAATCCTCGATATCCAATCTTGATGCCACATTCTTTTTAACCTGCGCCAATTAATGCATCGCCCCTTTCTTATGTAATAATTTATTACAAAATTTAGCATATTTTTTTAAATAAGTCTAAAGTTTAATATAGGTATAGCCAATATTGTAATTAAATGATATATACCATTAATAAAAGGGGCCGGAAATGGACAATTTAATCTGCGAAAACTGCAAAACCGAGACGCTTCATATCCAGCGCGATATGGGATTTGGTTGGACCGATTTCGGCGGTTACGGCAAAGACCATAGTTGTATGGTCTGGGAATGTCAGGAATGCGGCGCCTTAAGGAGTGATGGCGATGAATAACGATGAAATCAAATTGGAGCTGGCAAGACATGGTATGGGATGGTCGGAAACAGAAAATCGTATTTATGCGAATGAAACTTTTACATATCGTGAAAACGGAATCCTGAAAGCCGGATGCATGTTGACCGATGTAACCGGCTTTAGTGCATTGGAGTTAAAAATTTGGTTTGGGTATTAAATGTTTCACGTGAAACATTTTCAAAAAAAAACATTTTGCAAAGTGAGGTGAAAAGATGGGAATAAAATGGACCCGTGATTTTCCCGATGCGCAGTTTTCAAGCATCACCGGAAAAGATCAAAACGGTAACACCTATTATATGAATGTTAGATTGGATTACTGCCATTGCACATTGTTAGACGGCAGAAGAGGGTGCGGATTTACACCGATAGATGCTTTTAATCATGCCATGCAACGTGAGGTGAAAAGATGAGACTGACTATCAAGAGCAAAGTCCTTGGCAAAGAAATTGAGTTTTCAAGACCCGGAAATTTTTACATCTATGTCGATCTGAATGGACAACCCGGTACTTTAGGCAATCAGATCTGCGAAAACGGCGGTTTAATGGGGTCAACAATCGGATATAACGGAGACGATGAGGAACGGTTTATAACTATCTGTAGGCGCTGGTATCGGAATTACATACGAAAAATTAGGTGAAAAAATGGCAAAAGAATACTTCGTAGAAGGCTTAGGGTATTTGGAATTCATAAAAGGAGAAGGATGGTATTTGCGCAGAACTCCAGACGGAAAGCCCGGGTCCTCTTTCAAGGCTGAACTTATCGGCGCTAATGCAGATGAAGTTTCGATCAGGATGCCGGAGTGGATTGATAACTTCGTAGCCGCTGGGATACGGTCCTTTAGATAAACCTCAACAGCAAAAGGAAGTGAACAGATGAAAAATAAAAATGCAGGCGTTAAATCTTGCGATTATTGCGGAGCGGATATCGGAAATTTAGAGGTTGAGGAAACATATAGCACTGAATTAAAAAAGTCATTTTGTGACCTGGAATGTTATAAAAATTATATCAATGCCGTTGAACGACAGTATGAAGGAATGTGAACAGATGAACAGCGCCGATTTTGAAATAAAATATGTCGATGCCGAATTGATATTCATCATTGATTTGGATCTAGGAAATAAATCGGTAACAAACGATGTGGAAAACGTCCTAAAAAAGCTTGACCGCATCATAGGCTTGCATTGCCGCCGTCTTTTTTACAAAGATACTATGAACCGTATAGACGAAATACGGCACGAAATGGGCAACTTTGTCTGTTTCAAGCCGATTGACAGCAACGACCCCCTTTTAAAAAAGATATGTCCGTGATACGGTTGAAGTGTCGAAACTGGAACCCTAATGGAACGGAGGTCAAAAAATGATTATGAAAACAATCGGTAGAAAAAAAGTCAAAGGAACCGGCCGCCCGAAGTCAGGCGTCAAACTTATCCCGAAATACCGGGTCAGTTACAAAATGCCGCACGATTTATACTGGTGGTTGAGAATGCAGAAGGAACCGTCAACTTATTTAGTTATCAACGCTTTACGCAAAACATACGATTTGCCCGATCCCGACCCGGAGAGAAACCTCGCAATAAAGCCTTGAAGTTTTTTCGGGGATTTAGTATAGCCCATTCATAAATCATCGTTCACTGAAAAAAAGACAAGCCCCTTACGTCGCTTCTGGCGTAAGGGGCTTCTACTTTATTAGCTAAAGTACTTTATCAGCATCAGCTAAAGCTTTATTAGTTCCCCGTTGATTACCATCCTGAATTTGAAATTCCAAGCGAAAAATATCTTTTAGTTTCTTGACGTGTCTAGCTGATTGGGGTTAACCTTTCGATAAGGTATGAAATTGGATTGATAAGAGGAGCTGAAACGGCATATTGATTTTTTTATGTCGTTTCCTTTTTTCGGCAATTTTGCATAGCGAGAGAGGTTTTAAAGACCATGCCGGCCGTTTTGCCCAAAAAAAATAACCAAGAGCTTCAACCTTGGTTATCTTCCGGTAGAAATGCATTGCATGGAACCTATAGAACCTGCAACACCTCACTAATGTTAGACAAATACGGATTGCTTCAACAAACCACCGAATTTGGAAAGAAGATGATGACTACATCAGCTCCAGTATTTGAAAAAGTACCGTATCTGAGGCACATCTAAGCAACATTAGCTGATAAAGTCAACAGTCTTTTTTTCCTAAACAGAAGGAAAGAAATTATAGAAAATGACAACATCAGCCCTTACCCAGACCATTTTTCCAACCACAGAAGACCATTCATACGGACAATCTTTCATCGACAACAAATGCACCCGTGATGCAATCATGCAATTGAGCGGCGGCGCATTCAAGCTGTACATGTATGCCCGTACCTGTATGAATACATTCCCGATAAAGCCGGATCTGTATGCGAAAATGTTCAAGATAAAAATGCGAACGGTTCAATCCTATTTTGCCGAACTGATAGCGAAGAAATACGCCCGTCGAATCGTCATAAAAGACAATAAATCCAAACAGATAATTGACTATTTATACCAGTTTTTTGAATCACCCGAGCCAGGTGCAGAAAATCTGCACCGGCCTAATTTACGGGTCGTCAAAAAAACTGAGAAAAATAAACAGGTTACAGAAGAAAAGCCACATGCGGAAAATCCGCACCTGGACACCTCTATAATAGAAGTAGCAAAAATAGCAGCAGCAAATACCGATCCTGAACCGATACCGGAACCGCAGATACAACCACCAGCGACGGCTGAAAAACCTGCTGCTGCCGTTATTGATTTTGAAATCGTATCGGAATTGAAAAGCATCGGCTATTCAAGATCGGATGACATCAAAAACGTGAAAGCAAAACTTGGATATAGACCGAATGTTGAAGAATGGGTTAAAAAATACGTGTTGGAAGCCATAGCGATTGCCAGAACGAAAGACAATCCCGCCGGATATCTCAATAACGCCTTGAGAAACGAACCCTATGAGTCAATCCTCAATCGCATAGAAGCCAGAGAAAAACTCACTCAAAAACAAACCGTTGACCGGCAAAAGGCCATTGAGGAAACGAAAGCGGCGCAAGCATTGGCAGACCGGACGGTTAATTTTCAAAATGAACATGAACCGGTTATCGATGCATTTAAAAGCTTGCCGGATGAAACGAAAAATGATCTTTTCGATGAATTTCTATCGACGATTAAAAATGAAATGATTCGGATTAAAACGAAACGGAAGGGAGTTGAATCATCGCTTGTAACTAAACCGACATTCAGAATATGGTTGGAGAAGAGGTTGAATGATGCTTAAAAAACGAAACCGGCAAAGATGCCGGTTCCACGCCTGATTAATCCATAGTGAGGTGTTTGATGACTAACGATAGCAGTACATATAGAAAACCGTCAAGCAAGAAAAAGATAAATCCTTCAAAAAACAGAAAAACCGTGGTGGTATTGCGTAAGAAAAGCACCGCCAAACCTAAGAGAAAGCCAAAGTTTGAAAAGGCCAGAATCATCGCCAAGCCCAAGCCTAAAAAGCCCAAAGCGCCGCCGCCGCCGCCTAAAAAGCATTTCCTGGATAACATCCCGATTAACTTTAGAAAGCATGTCTACAAGCACATAGAATCCATCATGCCGCCGATCCCGTGGGCGGTAGGAATAAAAAAAGAGGTCGAAAAACGCCTGATACCGTTAGATGAGTACAACGGCAAGAAGTTGAAAGTCCGCCGCCTGATCAGATGGAAGTTGAAGATGATTGCTAATGATACCGATTACATACGGCTGGTAGCCGCCGGAGGAAAGCGCTATGGATTTGACGGTTATACTGAACCGATCAGTGATTTGCACATAAAAAACGCCAAGCGTATACTTACCATCAAATCCGAAAAGAAGAAGAAGGTTGACAGTAAAGCCAAAAAAAACCATACTTTAAAAAAGAAGAGGTCGTTTGATGGAAAAGTTCGCAAAAGAACTTGAGGCGTATGTGGTTTCGATTCTGAACGGTGCCGATATCGTTGAAAAGTATGAAAATTTCGTCGCAACTTATGGTGATCAGCTTGATAAATACGAAGATGCAACCTTTGAATTTTATACTTACATGGCCGAAAAACATTCTGATTTATTAAGAAAACATATTAAAAGAGAAGAAGGTGCATCCATAGTTTTATCGGCCATGTTCGAAAGCTGGCGTGTAGCTAAAGAGCTGGAATGGTCGAAACAGGACGAAGATATTTTAAAAAACGCCGTTGTCGTCAAAATACCGAAAAACATATTTGACCGTGCTTATCAAATGACCATGGATATAAAAAGAAGGGCTGATGTTACAGGGGCTATCCATGACTATCTGAAAGGTAAGTACGATATGGACGAAAGCGCCATAGAAAAGCATATAGAGGCTTATTTTAAAAATGAGTCCGACACAAAGAACACTTGAACGACTTAAGTTTATGAACCGCAAATGCGGCATCGTTGAACGTTTCATTCACAACCGGATGGTAAAAGGTGGTATTCGATCAGATCTCTTCGGAATCTTCGATATTGTTGCGCTTTGTCCAGAAGGCGGCATAGTCGGTGTGCAAAGTTGTGGGGATGACTATGCCGCCCACTTCAAAAAGATCACGGTGAAAAAAGCCGACAATGCCGTTGATTGGCTGAATGCCGGCGGAAAGATCGAGCTATGGAGCTGGCGCAAGGTGAAAGAGAAAAGAGGCGGAAAACGTATGATCTGGCAACCGAGAATTGCAGAGATCACCATAGCCGATATTCAATGAATCTTGACATCAAAGACGCTGTTTATCTGCTGGTCTATGCGGTTACCGTTGTTGCTATTCTCATTACATACCGCAACCGCATCGGGCATTTGGAAAAAGCATTGGAGCGTATCAACAAGATTTTGTATGCAGATAGCGGTGCGCTTAACCTCGTTAGCCAGGACAATTGCAGAAATCGTCTGGATATGGTCTATACGGCGATCAGAAAAGGGGAAAGCGGCCAGCAGGAGCTTTTGAAAAAGTTCGACAAGTTAAACGAAAACGTTTTGAAAATCTACTTTTTCCTAAAGCTGGATCAATCACAAAAAGCCGATGATTAAAGGAAAAACAATGACATATAACATAGATCGTAATTTGAAATATCATGCTCCTGATAAGTATCAGATGCCTCGCTATAATGCACTGCGTGAAGCGGCAAGAGTATATGCGGAGGCAATCCTTAGAGACTGCCCGGACTCTCGTGAACGGTCCTTGGCTTTGACGAACCTGGAGCAAAGTGTAATGTGGGCCAATGCAGCGATTGCAAGAGACGGATATTAAATCATGCGTAAAGATAATTCCATGATTGAAAAGTACCGCATCAAAAACGGCGCCTATGGATCAAATGAAAGCTATGGTAATAACGGCGCTTTCAGGATACCGTACCGCGGCTATTTTTTAAATGTCATTGTATCCGATCAATCAGGATGGGATCATATCAGCGTTTCGGTTCTCGGTAAAAATCGATGCCCGACTTGGATGGAGATGAAGTTTATCAAGGATAAATTTTTCCGTGAAGAAGAGACGGCGCTTCAATATCATCCGTCCAAGGACAAATACATTAACGATCATAATTATGTTCTGCATATCTGGCGGCCGCAATCAGCCAGTATACCGATGCCGCCCAATATAATGGTGTAAGGGGAGAATAAATGCCGCTGTTTAACGTCATAGTCGAGGTAAAGACCGTATACTATTCAAACATCGTAGTAGAGGCGAAAGACTATCCATCGGCCATGGGATTTTGCAAGAATAACATTGATTGGCAAGGCGACGAAAATCTTGAAGTACCTAACGCCGGTGGATACCATAAAGAGTACAAACTGAAAGAAACCCGGCCCATCGATGAAATCCATGATGTACCCGATGGGTATAGAAGATCGGTCATACCGTGGAATAGCATTTCGGGTATGACCATAGACGATTATTTGAAACATGAAGATACCGATAACATGCAAGGTGACCGAATATGAAACTCTGGAACGGATACAAACTTTCCAGGGAAATCTGAAATCCACCGACAAGCAAAGAATCGAAAAGATCAAGGCCAGTGTTTTAAAGTACGGCTTTTCGTTTCCGGTCTTCATCTGGGGATTGAAGATACTTGACGGCCACCAGCGTCTTACAGCGCTTAAAGAACTCATCGAAGACGGCCATGAAATTGATGCCGTTCCCATCGTGCGCATCATCGCCGCAGACGAAAAAGAAGCGGCGGAGAAACTTCTTGTGATCAACTCCAGGTATGCCGAAATCACCCAAGACGGTTTTGATGAATTTGTTAATTCAAATGAAATAGATATCAGCGCAATTGATGACATACTTGAATTACCGGAAATTGATTTTACCATATTTGATAATGATCCTGAAACATTTGAAGATATCGATCCAAAAGATATAAATCCTGATGAATATGAATTAAATACAATATGCCCAAGGTGCGGCTTTGAATTCAATAAGCTGGAAACTAAGTGATTTGAAATCAATTGAGAAGAACGGCTTGAAAGTAATGTCCACTTTTGCCTGCGGCGGCGGTTCTTCGATGGGTTATAAACTTGCCGGTTATGATGTTATAGCGGCTAATGATATAGATCCTGAGATGGCATGGCATTATAAAAAGAATCTGAACCCGAAACATTATTTTTTATGTCCGATTAAAGATTTAATGAAAAATGATTTACCACAAGAAATATTCGGGATTGACATTTTAGATGGTTCCCCTCCTTGTAGTACTTTTTCTATGAGTGGTAAGCGGGAAAATAATTGGAACAAAAATAAAAGATTCAGAGAAGGGCAGACAAAACAGGTTTTATCAGAACTTTTTTTTGATTTTATCGATTTTGCCGATCATATAAAGCCCAAGGTTATTGTTGCCGAAAACGTAAAGGGAATTATTCTCGGCAATTCAAAGGGATATGTAAGAGAGATAAAAAAGCGTTTTGGCAAAATTGGATATAATGTTCATATATTTCTTTTGGATGCAAAATATTGTGGAGTTCCACAGAGTAGGGAAAGAGTATTTTTTTGCTGTTTAAGAAATGATTTTGAGTTCAAAAAACTTAAATTGAAATTATCAGGTAATATTCTTACTGTCGGCAAGGCTTGTAATGATATACAGAATTTAACGAATGATGAAATCAAAGCAACAAAGCCAGAACCTAAGGCATTAGGATTATATCCAATGGTTGGAAAAGGATGTTCTTTTCAAAATGCGCATAAAATAAAATATGGAAAAAGCAATTATTTTGGATATCAAAGACTTTCTAATAAAAAGCCATCGCCAACACTTTTAACTAAAGGAAAAATGTTCCATCATTGGAATATACCAAGGTTATTAACTTTTAGAGAATTCAAAAGGATTGGGTCTTTTCCAGACGATTATTATGCAAAATCAATCAATATTGGCAAATATATGGTTGGGATGTCGGTCCCTCCAAGAATGATAGAAAAGATTGCAACTGCGATTAAAGAACAGTGGCTAACTACATTAAATTGTAGAAATTGCTAAATTGAAGTATAAAGCATGAAACTTCGTAAGCATCGGAATTAATTCTTATAATTGTTATTGATATGGGTAAGATAACGCAACAGCCGGACCTTAAGATTGAGCAGATAGCCAAAGCCTTAAAAAAAACAAACGGTATTCAGGCACAAGCGGCTAAACTACTGGGTGTTACTCAACCGGCTATTAGTATGCGAATCAAACGCAGTAAAATCCTTCAAAATGTTTGTGAAGAAATATCGGAACAATGGAGTGAAGTCGCCGAAAGCATTATCTTTCATCATATGCTTAAACTTAAAAGCCTACCTGCAGCGATGTTTTATCTTAAACATAAGGGTAGTGGCAGGGGCTATGGGGAAAAACATTTTGTGGATACCACGATTCATTTATCCCATGATGACTGGATCAAAAAACTAGATGAACCGCAATGAGCGCCAGATCCGCAACAGAATCCGCACCGATTACCCCTATTATGCGCAC
>Ga0316579_10000693_pt1 | contig 11477 bp, 5 predicted proteins | sample J5NA_2_FD_203074 | JGI IMG/M metagenome (GOLD analysis project Ga0316579, IMG submission 203074) | Rhizosphere microbial communities from salt marsh grasses in Alabama, United States - J5-7_160517rDrA | ecosystem: Host-associated > Plants > Roots > Rhizosphere | place: USA: Alabama | collected... | reverse complement strand
ATCCCTAACCTTGGCCCCAACCGCTATGCCCTCTCCGTTGTACCCCCGAACGGCTCACCCTGGGTACAGACCACCACCCTCGAAGGCAACCATGATTGGGATGCCTGGGTGATGGAAGGCGCGACGGGCCTCGATACCGAATTCGTGGTCGCCGGCGAGCCCTTCCCGGCTACCTTCTTTGGTTATGTGCAAGAGTCGAATACCATGGCCCCCGGCATCAGTAACACGATCTCAGGGCAAGCTCTGGCCGTGAGCGCCTATATCCCCCCGGTGGGCGGTATCGGCGGAGAGGCCGGTTTACTTGGCGCCAAGCCCAAGGATGTCAATCCCATTCACCGCTTGTTCGTCTCTTTGTCCGATCTCAACAATAACGACCAGACCGTTTATATGCAGGAATTCGACTGTAATGAAGGCGCCGGCTGCCCGCCGGTTGATTTCACTATTGAGAACGTCCCCGATGGCGATTATGTCCTCGGCGTCTGGGACGAGCCGCAGGATTACATTTTTCTTGAGCAGAACGTCTCCGTTCAAGGCGGTGAAACTGTTGATTTGGGTTCGCTCTCCTTACTGGGTTGGTGGACCACCATTGATGGTTACGTATTCAACGATCTCAACGCCAATGGTAAAAGAGACCCGGGCGAACCGGGTATGTCCGGCTTCCCAGTGGCCATGCGCACACGCGAGAATGCCTTGATGGACCGCGGCGCGCCTTTGGTGACAACAGACGCTAACGGCTACTACTGGATGGAAAATGCCTACCCCATGACCCAATGGCTGGTTCTGGAGGCCTATGCCGACACCTTTTATGTGACGGGCATTACCTACCAGGCTGACAACCAGCCCGAACCAACCACGGTCCTGGGCGCCGGCGTGGACGTCAATGTGCACCCGGTGATTGGTCTGGGTGGCCGTCTCGATTGGGGCGTCAAGGCTTATGATCCCGGCACGAACGGCGGCATTGTGGGCACGGTCAGCTACGACACGACCCGCAACGAGCTCGATCCCGCCTATGCGGCCCTCGAGGATTGGCAGCCCAGCATCGCCGGTCTGACCGTCGATCTCTATGCGCCGGTAGAGTGTCTCTATGATGACTTGGGTAACCAGACAAATGCCCCCTGCGATGCAGCAGGAGATTATGTATTGAATCCAGATGGTTCCTATGCCCAGGGCCAGTTTTTGAACCAATACATCACGGAAACCTGGGAACGGCCGTCCGGCTGTGTGGCACGCAACGTGGACGGAAACCCACTTATTCACGGTGTGGATGAAGATGTACTACCAATTGAAACGGCTGAAAACCCCACTCCGCCTTGTCTCGAAGCCCCGATGATGGGCGTCCAGTTTGGCCCTCTGGCTGCCGACCAAGGCACGCCGGATGCCAATTTTGGCGCCAGCGTCGATGGTAATTATGGCTTCGGCGATGGCTGTTTTGGAGAAGGTGGATTTGATCCAGTGGCCGGCACTTGTGCGGACGGCTCCGATCCCACAACACTGCCGTCTAATATGGATTACCTGGTCAAAGTTGAAATCCCCACTGAAGTGGATGCGTATGGCGCTGCTGCTGTCCACCCGGACCGCCCGCTGTACAAAGTGACCCGCGAAGAGGATATCAACGTCGGCAACGGCGATTCGTTCATTCCACAAGTTCCACCGCCAGCTTGCGCAGGTGCGTTGCACATCGTGGATGTGGCTGATGGAACGGATAATTATTCGGAAATCATCGGTCAAGGTTATGATACCAATGGCGTTCCCGTCGGCGTAACTGTTCCGGCTTCCACACCGACCGATAATCCCACTTTTGTTGACATCGGTGGATCAATCTACGATGGTCAACCGAAACCGCTGTGCGATACGAAGCTGATCCACCTGGGTGACAGCAAATCGATCGCCCCGGGCTTCAACTTCTTTACCGATGTCCCGCTGCCCGGCCGTTTCTGGGGCTTGATCGTGGATGATCTCAACTTCTCCAGCAACCCCAAATCGCTGGCCTATGGTGAGAAGCAGCCCGTGCCCTTCGCTCCAGTCGGCATTTACGATTACACCAACCGCCTGATCACCACCGTCGAGTCGGACTACAACGGCCTGTTCGATGTGCTTCTGCCTTCGACCAACCGCATCAGCTGCCCGACACCTTCCGGTGTCTGCGCCAACCTATATCGTTTCGTGGGCAATGATCCGGGCACGCCGGGGAATTGGAATCCGAACTACACGCCGCAGTACCGCACGATCTCGGCCGAGTTTGAAGCCTTTGCCGGCCTGACGATTCCGGCCGACCTGGCGCCAACCCCAGTCGCCGTGGCGGTCCAGATCCCCGGTTTGCAGACGATTCAACCGGTGTCCTGCACGCTCAACGACCCAACCGGCACGACCCCGGCCACAAATCCTGAGTTCTTCGCCATCAACAAGCCTTACATGTACACCAATGATTCTGCCCGCACCTTTACCCTCACCGGGCTTGGTTTTGGCGATACAGCAGGTAGCGTCCAATTGGACAGCGACACGATGACTATCAACTCGTGGAGCGATAGGAGCATCCAATTTACGGTGCCTTCTAACGGTTCAAACAATCCTGCTGCGGGTCCTTACCAGCTCAAGATTACAACCGCAGGCGGCAAGAACACGGTCAATGCTTTGACCTTCCATGTCATCAACCCCGGCGGCGGCGGCGGCGCCTACAATCCGCAGGTCTTCGAGGTTGGTGTTGGCAAGTCATACGACCCAGCCGATCCAACGCATAACACAGGCGATCCTGGTGGCGAGTTTGGACCGTACGAGCACGCGTTGCAGGATGCGCTCAATGATGCCGCTGGCGTCGCGAAATCTCTGGTAGTTGTCTATCCCGGTCCAGTCGACCTAACTAACCCGCGCTACAACGGCCGTGGTGCTTACTACGAGAATCTAGTCATGCACTCGCCGGTCAAGCTGCAGGGTGTCGGTCCAGGCGGCGTCTATCCCGATGGCACGCCCGTACAGGGCTCGATCATCGACGGCGTTGCCTTCGGCGGCGATACGAATACGTTCCTGGCCTGGGAAGAACTCGTGCTGGGCCTGACCCGCGCCGGCAACCAGGATATAGCCGGAGGCCAGGTCATCTACGTCCTGCCCGAAACAGCCGGCCAGTTCGGCAGCAACTTCAAGGCAGCCATCGACGGCTTCGATATCCGCGGCGGCGACCAGCAGGGTATACCCGGCAACGTGAACGCCATCTTCGGTGGTTTCCCCGGCCCGGCTGAAGGTGCCAATCTGGATATACAGGGCGGCGCGATCTTCGCCAATTCCTACGCCAACTACCTGCAGATCACGAACAACATCGTGGAGAACAATGGTGGATCGTATGGCGCCATCCGCATTGGCACGCCCAACATCTCCACCGACCTGAACAGCAACCACAACGTGCGCATCGCCAACAACCGCATCCTGGCTAACGGCGGCACGAACCTTGCCGGCGCGATTGGATTGTTTGGCGGATCCGACAACTACGAGGTGGCCGGCAATGATATCTGCGGCAACTTCTCGGCGGAGTATGGCGGCGGCATCAGCCACTTCGGCTTGAGCCCCAACGGCAGTATTCACGATAACCGTGTCTACTTCAACCATTCCTACGATGAAGGTGCGGGTATCATCATCGCCGGCGAGCTGGCCACCGTTCCAGGTGCGCTCTATGGCCAACCTGGCGGGCCGCAGGGTTCCGGCGCAGTGAATGTCTTCAACAACCTGATCCAGGCCAATATGGCTGAAGATGACGGCGGCGGGCTGCGCTACTTGATGGCCGGCAACTTCCCGATGAATGCCTACAACAACATGATCGTCAACAATGTCTCTATGCATGAAGGCGGCGGCGTGGCACTCGACGATGCGCCTAATGTGCGCTTCTACAACAACACGGTCATGAACAACAAGACCACGGCCACGGCCATCACCAGCGACGGATCACCGGAGCCGACGGGTCTCTCCACCGGCGCTAACAGCACGCAGCTGCAGTTGACCCTGCCGGCTGGTTCTCCGGCCTTCAGCAACCCCCTGCTCTTCAACGATATCTTCTACAACAACTGGGCAGGCACCAAGGGTATCAATACGGTCACAGGCATCACGCCTGGCGATGCCGATCCCTGGGACATGGGTGTTGCGGGTAATGTAGGATCATTATCGCCGACCAACTCGATCCTGCAGCCGAGTACCCACCCCGGCGTGATAGCGGCTGTTTCCAACAGCTCGGCCGATCCGGCGGTGGTATCGACGCTCGATATCCCGCTGAGCTTCACTTCCTGGCGTACCAATGTGAACTTCGTGGGCGCGATCATGGTCACGGCCGATCTGCCGCCGAACTTGCTCGGTGACTATCACCTGCAGTCTGCTTCATGGGCTGCTATTGACCATGGCACAGATATCAAGTCTGGTGTGGACGCACCACTCTTCGACATCGACAACCAGACCCGACCGTTCTCATTCACGCAAGGTGGTCCGCCATCGACCAAATTTGACATTGGCGCCGACGAGTACGTCACGCCCTAGTCAATCAGTTAACGGCTGGAGGCCGCTTGAACGGCCTCCAGCCAAACTGAAAGGAGATTCCTATGAACAATCAGTTTTCTCGACGAGACTTTTTAAAGGTTACTGGCGGTGCGGTCATGATCACCGCCGGGGCGAGTGTGCTGCCGCGGTTCCTGCGCAAGAACTTGATGCCGGAGGAGGTGGTCCAGGCTGCAGTTAACTATCCTGCACCGGATCTCTTCTTCGCCGGAACGGACGGCTGGTTCTGGCTTCCGCCCATCCCGGAAATCCCGCCCTACCACCCTGATCCCTATGGGGCGGATTACACACCTGCGGGCGTCGATCCATTCACCACTTATATCTTCGGCTTTCGCAACGTCACCGGCTTAACAGACGCTCAGCGCCAAAATCAGAGGAATAAAACTCAGCATAACTCGCCCTTCTTCTGGACGGATCAATATGATGATGTGATTAATCCCAAAGAACTAAGGGTGCAGCTCACCAACCTGGGCCTGGCCCTGCGCCCTGACCTGACCGATGCCCACACCATCCACTGGCACGGCTTTCGCAATGTGATCCCGTTCTATGACGGCGAGCCGCATGGCTCCATTTCCGTGCCGGTCGGACAGATCTTCACCTACGTTTACCGGCCGCGCGACCCCGGCACTTATATGTACCACTGTCACGTGGAAGACGTGGAACACGTCACCATGGGCATGACCAGCCTGGTTTTTGTCCATCCGCTGCAGAATGGGGACACCTCTTTTTATCCAAGCGGCAAGTATGCCTACAACGATGGAGACGGATCAACTGGCTACGACCGCGAGAACGCGCTGTTTTTGAGCGAGATCTGGGCGGAAGGACACTGGAATGATGCGCACATCCAGGAGTCGGATTGGAGCCTCTTCAAAGCGGATTTCAGCCTGCTCAACGGCCGTGTCCATCCCTATACCTTATTGCCCAACTCGCCCATCGATCTGGCCGCCTCCACGAACTGCCTGACCGTGCAATTCGACGGCAACGGCAACCTGGCGACAAACCCCGGGTACGAGCACCTGCAGTACAACCCGCATTCATCGCTGATCACCTGCAACGCTGGTGAACGGGTCTTGCTGCGCTTGGCTAACCTCGGTTTCCGTGAAGCGGCGATGACGCTGGCAGGGATCAAGATGAGAGTGGTCGGCCGTGATGCCAGCCCGATGAAGGGCCGCGACGGCACCAATACAAGCTACGTGACGAATACGCTCCTGATCGGCGCCGGTGAAAGTTACGATGCCATCTTTGAAGCCCCGGCTTATGAGGGTCCTGGACCTTACGATACCTATATCCTGTACAACCGGCGCTACACCCAGGAAAGTAACCTGAGCCCTGGCGGCTCTGGAGGCCAGCGCACGGAAGTGCGTGTTTATCCGGCGGGCACTCTGGGCCCACAACTGTATCTGAACCAGCATCCCGATGACCTCGTAAGTTAGCAGGGAACTGATCAAAGGAGTTAAGAAAATGCAACCTTCAAAATTCAAATGGGTGTGGTTAGCAAGTGTGCTTGTCTTGGTTTCGCTGGCTGCGAGCTCTCTGGCGCCTGCGCAATCCGCCAAAGCTGCCGGCCCGACCACAGGCATCGTCTGTACCGAAGGGCCAAGCTTCAACTTGACCGCTCAATCCGGTTATATCCAAATGTCGGATATGAACACGGTCTATATGTGGAGTTATGGGTCCGGTACGACCAGCGGAAATTTCCAGTATCCCGGGCCGGTGCTGTGCGTCAATGAAGGCGACACAGTAGAAATCACGCTGAAGAACGAACTTCCTTACAGCCTCCCGACTTCGCTGATCTTTCCCAGTCAGGAAAATGTGATGGCAGACGGTGTTCTGGCCCAGCCTGATTTGGCCAACGACTCACTGACGAACAGCGTCGCCAATGGCGGCAGCATCACTTACAGCTTTGTCGCCAGCCGGCCGGGCACCTTCATTTATGAGAGCGGCACCGACACCAAGACGCAGGTGACCATGGGCCTGGCCGGCGCCCTCATTGTCCGGCCGAGCATGGGCGCCAACTTCGTGTATAACCGCGCTTCTGACCAGTTCACGCCCGAGGAAGAATTCATGGCTTTTCTTTCTGAAGTGGATCCTTACCAGCATGCTGCCTGGGAGAAAAGTGTTGGAAAAGGCAAAAATTACAACCTAAATAATTACCATGCTTACTACTGGTTATTAAACGGGCGCGGTTTCCCGGATACCATGGCCGACAACAACGCCTCCTGGATGCCCAACCAACCCTATGGCGCTTTGGCACGCATCCACCCGTTCAACGATGATCCGGGAGCCGGGCAGGCTTATCATCCCAATCCGGCCGTGGAACGGTTCATCAACGTGGGTACCGAGGAATATCCCTTCCATCCCCACGGACAAAATGGGCAGGTGATCGGCCGTGATGGCTATCCTCTGGAAGGACCCGGCGGGCAGGATATGGCCTACGAGAATTTCCTGGTAAACATCGGTCCGGGCCAGACCTGGGATGTGCTCTTCGCCTGGCATGATGCCGAAGCCTATGACTCCACAACCAATCCCGTCAATGTCACCGTACCTGACCTGGCCAATATGACCGTCGGTATGTTCTACAGCGGCAGCCCGTATTTAGGTGTGCAGAAGACCATGCCGCCCGGTGTAAGTACCCTAAACCAGTGTGGTGAATACTATATCATCTCGCACAACCACGCGCTCTTCCAGTTAGATGCTTTTGGTCAAACGCTGGCCGGGCCGATCACTTATCTGCGGATTGATCCGCCGCTGCCTAACAACTGTCCTTAAGGGCTAAGAATGGCTAAGGAGAATAACATGCAAACAAATAGACTTCATATTCTAAAATTGGCTGTAGCTCTCGCAGTGCTAATGGCGGTGTTTGGTGCTGGTTTCAATTCGTCAGTGGCATACGCAGCCTCGTGCACGCCAACGGTCAACCTGGACCTTTTTGCCAAAACGGGTATGGCGACCCTATATGGCACCACGACAACCCCTATTTGGGGGTATGCCGCCAATTCAGGTGATCCAGCAAGCCTGCCCGGCCCTGTCCTGGATGTCAACCAAGGGGATTGTGTGGGGGTAACCTTGCACAATGTTGATATCCCTGAAAATACATCCTTGCTTTTCCAGGGCCAGGACATGATCCCGGATACGGCTGGTGTGGCTATGGGAGGTGACAACAGCACCGACCCCTATATCTTCTCAGCGGACAGTCCCGGAACTTTCCTTTACGAAGCAGGGCTGATTCCTAATGCCCAGCATCAGGTGGCCATGGGTATGTACGGCGCGCTGATCGTACGGCCATTCGCCAGCGGCACCAATATGGTCCAAGATCTTACAGGATTGACATTGACCGACTCGACGGCGACTTTCACTAGTCTCTTTATAGGTGGAACACTGAGTAACATCTCAGACGGCTCGAGCTGCACCATTGCCAGCTTTACCGATACAACACTGACCTGTACAGAACCCCTTACCGGGGGAATGGCCAATGTTTGGGCAATAGACGATGCATATACTGCGAGCCCCAGCACAGGTGCGAGCTTCGCCTATAACAGCGCCACCGCCTTCGACAGCGAATCGGTAATGGTGCTCAGTGAGCTGGATCCCATACTCAACAACAGTGGTAGTCCGTCCACCTTCGACATGCGCAATTACCTGCCGCAGTATTTCCTGATCAACGGCAAGGCATTCCCTGATACTGCTGACTTAGCTGGTAATCCTGGTGAGAAAGTGCTAATGCGCTATGTTAATGCCGGTATGCAGGCTCACGCCATGAGCACGCTGGGGCTGTCGCAGACCATCATCGCCCAGGACGGCCAACCCTATACCTACTCGCACAATGTGGTGGCAGAGACGATCGCCACCGGCCAGACCCTGGATACGATCATCACCGTCCCGGATTCGTCTCTGGAAAATGATCAGTTTGTCCTCTACGATTCCAATATGCTGCTGCATAATACGACTGCAGACGGCCTCGGGGGCATGATGACCACCCTGACTGTGGGTAACGGGCCACCCCCTCCGACAGACCCCGGACCAACCGTCAGCGCGCTGAGTCTATCGCCGAACCCGACCGATGGTTCCGTCGATGTCACGGTCAGTGCTACGGTCACAGATGGTGGGGACACCCCCTCGAATATCCAGACGGCCGAGTTCTATATCGATGGTACGGCCAATCCGGCAAACTCGATGACCGCGGTTGATCTGGCATTCGACTCCACCTCAGAGGCTGTTGAAGGCACGATCCCGGCAGCAACACTTGCCAGCCTGTCTTCTGGTAACCACACGATCTTCGTGCGCGGCCAGGATGCCAACGGGAACTGGGGCCCCTTCCTATCCACGGTGCTTAACTTGGATAAGACCGGTCCGGCTTCTACCAACCTGAGCCTGACGCCTAACCCGAGCAGCGGCGCTGAGCCTGTGGACTTGACTGCCACGGGCAACGACTCGGCCACTGGCGGCAGCGATGTCACCGCCGCGGAATACTGGGTAGACGGTGGAGCCCATACGGCCATGACCGTGGATGGAGTCGTTTCGGCCGTCACCAACTTCACGGCTGCGATTCCGGCTGGTTTGGGCATAGGTTCTCACACCGTTTCGGTGCGCAGTCAGGATGCATTCGGTAATTGGGGTGCAGTGGCTGCGATCACCTTGCAGGTAGCGGATCCCGAACCGCCAACCACCAGCAACGTCAGCGCTTCGCCCAACCCGACCAACGGTCTCGTGGGCTACAACACCAGCGTACCGGCCGTGCGGGTCTTTGCCGACTTCAGTGATGCTGCTACCGGCGGGTCGAATATCGTCGCCGCGGAAGGCTTTATTGATGCAGTTGGCTCAACCGGTTCAGGCTTTGTGTTCATCGCCACGGACGGTGGTTTTAACAGCTCCACCGAGTCGGGTTACGGGGACATCCCGCTGGCATCGGTCCGGGCGCTCAGTGACGGCGACCACACGATCTTTGTCCATGCCAAGGACTCCAGCGGCAATTGGGGCGATGCCACTCTTGCCACTGCAACCCTGACCGTGGACAAGACCGGCCCGACGTTCGGCCCAGTCACCGTATCGCCGCCTAGCGCCACCCGCGGTGGAGGTGCCGTCAACGTCACCGTATCGGGCACCGTCTCCACTACCGACCTGAACTTCTCAAGCGGTACGTACACGATTACGGACAGCAAGAGCACAGACGTGGTGAATGGGACGTTTACCATCGACGCGGTCGGGAACTTCTCGTTCAGCACGGACATCTCGCGCTCGAACAACGGACCCAATAACGCGTCCAACCGCCGCTACTATACGTTCACGCTCTCGGCAACCGATACCCTCGGTAATGTTGGAACGGCAACGGCCCAGTTCTGGGTGCAGTAGCGCTGGCGAAGCGTTCCCGCTCACTAGTGCGTGATCTAGTTTAAATGCATGGCTGAAGGCTCTGAATTTGTAGAGCCTTCAGCCCTGAATCGAAAGAATCCATAGGAAGCCTCACCAGAGTGTTTCCTACAGTTCAGGAAAGAAATGTTTATGAAGGAAATGACGGCTAAGACAGCAAGTAATAACCTGCTCCCCAATAAGTTTCTGATCCCGGCCATAGTCGTGGTTGCTGTTATGCTAATTGGCTTTTTTGCTTATCGCGGCGTGCAGAAGCCCGCGGCGCCTGCTGGTTCGCCCCAGGTGACCACCATCTCGCAGAGCGCACTGGAGGAGGACTATGGATTACGCGTCCAGCTTATTGCAGTCACGGCTGCCGGTGGCTTAGTTGACCTCCGCCTGCAAATCGTGGACGCCGAAAAAGCCAAGGCATTCCTCGAGGAACTCACGAATTTCCCTGCGTTACGTGCGGGAAATGATGTCGACCTGCGAGTATCGGAAGATATCGCCGAGCAAGGGATCCAATTTGAAAACGGTAAAAGCATCTTTGTCTTATACCCGAATACAGGAAATATCGTTAAATCCGGCGATCCGGTGAATATCGTTTTAGGCGATCTCCAGGTGGAAGCCATTACGGCGCAATAACACAGTCCACGCTTTGAAGCATACTTTTTTGGAGGAACCATTTATGAAAATAAAAATAGTAAGAGGCCTGGCCATATTCTTATTGATCGAAATTGGGCTCGTCCATTACTTTTCTGCGCAGCACGAGTTTGAAGAAGCCTGGATTTTAGGTTACCTGTTTGTGGCAAATTTTTTCGGCGCGCTGCTGGCGGCTTATGGGATTTACCGCCGGAAGCGCTGGGGTTGGGCGCTGGGGCTGTTCATCGCCTTGGGCTCGCTGGTCGGCTATGTGTGGAGCAGAACAACCGGGCTTCCTTTGCTGCCGGCGGAGGAATGGCTCTATCCCTGGGGGGTCACATCCGTTATTGCCGAAGTTTTGTTTTGCCTGCTGGTGCCTTTGTATGCCTGGTGGTCAAAAAATGAAACTGACAGCCCAGCGGGGAACCCGAACCACAAATGGCGCTACCTGGCGCCATTCGCCGGCCTCATAGGCCTTGTCCTGATTAACTTCTACACCTACAGCGTGGACGCTCAATATCCCGAGCTCGATCACCAGCACGTCTTCTTTTTGTGGCAGGTGCGACTGCAGCCGGAAATATCGCAGCAAACACTCGAGGAAGATTACGGGATGCAGCTTTCCTTAGCAGCTGTTTCTGCTTTGGACAGTATTGTCGATGTGCGTATGAAAATTCTTGACCCTGAAAAAGCGGAGAAACTGCTTGAAGAAGAACATTTTGCCCTGCTGGTGGGAGACACCCTGATTCCTTCACCGCATGTTAGCAGACATATGTTTAAAAATAAAACAATCATCGTCATGTTTCCAAACCGGCAAAACATCGTCCAAAGCGGCACTCCCGTCAGTCTCGTTTTTGATAGTCTGCGGGTTGAACCTGTTTTAGCTAATAAATGATCTGTTGAAGTTATGCGATGTGTTTTTATCTAGACCATTCTACGGGGTTTTATCCAAGTAATTAAGT
>Ga0316579_10000692_pt1 | contig 11480 bp, 9 predicted proteins | sample J5NA_2_FD_203074 | JGI IMG/M metagenome (GOLD analysis project Ga0316579, IMG submission 203074) | Rhizosphere microbial communities from salt marsh grasses in Alabama, United States - J5-7_160517rDrA | ecosystem: Host-associated > Plants > Roots > Rhizosphere | place: USA: Alabama | collected... | reverse complement strand
GTCGCCCCGTGAGCGCCGCGCGGGAGTACGAGTTCCTGCCGAAGCGGTCCTCGCCGGGGTCCTGGTGAGCCTGGCGACCGGCGTGGCGGTGACGGCGCTCGGGGCGGGCGGAGGGCCGCCATCGTCGATCGGACAGCTCGCAGCCTACGACCAGCCGGGACACGTGATCGTCGCGGCGGGCGGGGACAGCGGCTTCACCGCGGCCTCGTTCCCGGCGAGCAGCTCCGCCGTGGTGTCCGTCGGCGGCACGGCCCTGAGCCGGGCCGGCACCTCGCGGGGCTGGGCCGAGTCGGCCCGGGGCCGCGGGGGCAGCGGCTACTCGGCCTACGTGGCCAGACCCTCCTGGCAGCACGACACCAGCTGCCGGATGCGGACGGTCGCCGACGTCGCCGCGGTGGCCGGGAACGTGCTCATCCACCTGAGCGAGTTCGACGCCCTGCCGAACGCCCCCTGAAGGGCTGGTTCACCGTCAACGGCACCAGCGTCGCAGCTCCGCTGGTGGCCGGGGTCTTCGGCCTGGCAGGCAACGCGGCCACCGCCGGCCCGGAGCACCTCTACCAGCACGCGGACGCCCTGCACGACGTCGTCTCCGGCACCAACGACGAGCTCGGGAACGGCGCCAAGTGCGGCGGCGGCCACCTCTGCGTCGCCGGGCCGGGCACGCCGAACGGCATCGGAGCCTTCTGACCCCGGCCCCCGGGCACGGTGCCGGCGTCGCCCCGCTCCAGCGGTGCCTCCGGTGCCCCGGCCCGCGAGCGGCCGGGCGGTGATCACGAGCCCAGTTAGTTCCATGTCGGACTATTCGACTACGTAGTAAACTCGCTCCGTGGTTCAGAACCGGGTCCTGCGTGGACCGCTCGCCGACCGCCGCTTCCGCCTGCTGTGGGTCGGCCAGTCGGCGTCGGCGGTCGGAGACCAGATCGTGCCCGTCGCGCTCGCCCTGGCGGTCCTCGATGCCTCCGGCTCGGCGTCCGACCTCGGACTCGTGCTGGCCGCCGAAGCGGTCCCGAGGCTCCTCCTGCTGCTGGCCGGCGGCGTGTGGGCCGACCGCTTGTCGCGCCAGAAGGTCATGCTCGGCGCCGACGTGGTGAACCTGGTCGCGCAGCTCGCCATGGGCGTCGAACTCCTGTCCGGTTCGGTCGACGTCGCACATCTCATGGTGCTGTCCGCCTGCTCGGGCGCGGCGGGCGCCTTCTTCGCCCCGGCCGCGACCGCGCTGGTCCCGGCCACGGTCGTGCCGGCGCAGCTGTCCCGGGCGAACGCGCTGCTGGGCATCTCCCAGCAGGCGGCGTCGGTGGTGGGTCCGGCCCTGGCCACGGGGATCGTGCTCTCCGTGGGCGGCGGCTGGGCGATGATCATCAATGCGGCCACCTTCGCGGTGAGCATCGCCACCCTGATGGCCCTGCGGGTGCCGCACACCGCGGTCGCCAGGCAGGGTTTCCGGACCGAACTGGCCCAGGGCTGGCACGAGTTGCGGCGACGTCGTTGGTACTGGACCAACGTGCTCTCGCACGCCGGCTGGAACCTGGGGCGGGCCACGTTCCAGACCCTCGGCCCGCTGGTGGCGGTCCGGTCACTCGGCGGCGACCTCGCCTGGGGCCTGATCGTACAGGGCTCGATGATCGGCGCTCTCGTGGGTGCCGTGGTGGCGCTGCGCGTGCGGCCGAGCCGCCCGCTGGTCGTCGCGAACCTCGGTCTGGCGACGGGCGGGTTGCCGCTCGTCCTGCTCGCGATCCCGGCTCCGGCGATGGTGGTCGCGGTCGCCGCGGCGGTGATGTATGCCGGGCTCACGACCATGCAGGCCTTGTGGAACACCGCGGTGCAGCAGAACGTCCCCGGCGAGACGCTGTCACGCGTGTCCGCCTACGACTGGCTCGTCTCGCTGGGCCTGAACCCGTTGGGTCTGGCACTCGCCGGCCCTCTCGGGGAACGCATCGGTGTCTCCACCACGCTGATCGGTGCCGCGGTCGTCCTCAGCGGGTCGTCCCTGGCGGTTCTGGCCGTGCCGGACGTCCGGGCACTGCCCGGGGGAGACCGCGGGGCGACAGCGGACGAGCAGATCTCGACGACCTGATCGCGCAGCGCACATCCGCGACCTCTCCAGGTCGTTCCGTCGAGGCCGGTCGCCCGCGCGACGGCCGCCGTGTCACCGGTGTCCGCGTGGTCCGCTTCGGTGACGGGCCGTGCCCGCGTCGACCTCCAGCATGACCGTGCGCAGAAGCGCGGCGAGCGCGTCCTGCTCGGCCTCGGACAGGGCCCCGATCAGTTCCTTCTCCATGGAGTCCTGCTCGGCCATCGCGTTCTCCCACGCCGTGCACCCGGCCGGCGTCAGTTGCACCAGCAGGCGCCGCCGATCGGTGGGATCGAGGGCACGCGTGACCAGGCCCGCGTGCTCCGCCCGGTCCAGTCTGCTGGTCATCGTGGTGGCCGGGATGCCGAGTACGCCGGCCACGTCGGTCGGCGTCGCCCGGTAGGGGTGCCCGCGGCGTCGGAGTTCGTGGAGCAGTTCGTACTCCCACTGCTTCAGGCCGTGGGCGGCCAGCGCCACGGACTTGCGACGCAGGACGTGCTGCACGATGCGCTGCATTCTGGTCACGATCGCCTCGACGCGCGGGTCGAGATAGGGCAGCTGCCCGATCCACTGAGCCACGTGCCGGTCGACGGAGTCACGCTGGTCCACCCGGCCATCGTCGCAGCATTCCCGGCGTCGAGACCACGACGCGTGACCGGTTCCGGTCAGCCGGCGTCCAGTTGACGCAGGGGATACTCCCGGCACAGGTCCGCGACGTCGGCCAGAACCTCCTCCCGGACGGTCTCGCTCAGGTCCCAGCCCCGGCCGTCCTGGTGCGGCCGCACGGCCCGCAGCACCCGGTCGACGAGGTCCGCCACGTGCCGAACGGCCGGCTCCTCCATCCCCCGCGCCGCCAGGATGTTGGTCCCGAATCGTAGGCCGCTGGCCGTGGCCGGTCCGCGGGGGTCGTTGACGATCTTGTTCCTGTTGACGACGATCCCGCACGACTCGAGTGCTTGCTCGGCGAGGAGCCCGGTGAGCGATTCCCGGCCGACGTCCACGAGGACGATGTGGTTGTCGGTCCCGCCGCTCAGGACGTGATGCCCGAGTCCCGCCAGCGCATCGGCCAGTGCCCGGGCGTCGGAGAGAATGCGATCGGTCAGGGCGCGGAATGCGGGAGCGCTCATGATCGCAAGCGCTCGTGCCTTTGCGGCGATCGTGTTGAGCCGTGGCGTTCCCTGGAACGAGGGGAACACTGCCGACTGGATGAGGTCGGCCAGCGTGCGGGCGGACGTGCCGGCTGCCCGGTGGGCGTCCTGACCGCTCAGGATCAGACCTCCCCGCGGCCCGTAGAGTTGCTTGTAGGTACTGGTGGTGGTGAAGTGCGCATGGTCGATGGGGCTGGGGTGCAGGCCGGTGGCGACCAGGCCGGCTATGTGGGAGATGTCGGCCAACAGGTAGGCGCCGACCTCGTCCGCCATGGCGCGGAACGCGGCGAAGTCGATCGTCCGCGGGTAGGCGCTCGCTCCGCAGACGATCATCCTGGGGCGGTGCGCGCGAGCTGTACGGGCGACCTCGGGGTAATCGATCCACCCGGACTCGTCGACGCCGTAGCTCACCGCGCGGAAATGCCGGCCGGAGACAGACGCGCGTGAACCGTGCGTCAGGTGGCCCCCGGCGCTCAGCTCCATCCCCAGAAGCACGTCCCCGGGCTGCAGCAGGCTGAACATGATGGCCTGGTTGGCTGAGCTCCCGGAATGCGGTTGGACGTTGGCGTACTGGGCGCCGAATGCCTGCATGGCACGGTCGACCGCGAGCCGCTCGATCTGGTCGATGACCTCGCAGCCGCCGTGGAACCGTGCCCCCGGGTAGCCCTCGGTCGTGACATTCCCGAGCGAGGTGCCCTCGCAGGCCACGACGGAGGGATCCGCGACGCTGGCAGCGGCGATGACGGCCAGCGTCTCGGTCTGGCGCGTGTGCTCCTTCTCCAGCAACGAGTACAGGAGGGGGTCGTCCCGGCGCAGCAGGTCCATCCCGTGGGCGGCGGACGAGGAGATCGTCGTCGGCATCAGCGGTCTCCCCCGGCCATCGGTTTGTCGGAACTCGTGGGGGTGGCCTGCGGGCGGGACCGGCCGTCGACCACGCGGGCCACGCCGCTCAAGGCGGCGGTGAGGCGGCGGACCGTCGGGTGCAGGTAGAGCTCCCGGACCGGGACGGGGGGCCGGTCGCGGTCCCGCATGGCCGCGGCGATGCGCACGGCGAACAGCGAGTTGCCCCCCAGGTCGAAGAAGTCGTCGTCGGGGTGGACGTCGACACCGAGCACGCTGCTCCAGGCCTGCAGCAGATCGCGGGCGAGGCCGTCGTCGGCCGGCGTTGCCTCGGCGAGGGTCCCGGCGCCGCCCCCTGCCGGGGGACAGCGGAACGTCCGCGGAGGTGGCAGCCGCTCGACGTCGAGCTTGCCGTTGGTGGTCAGCGGAAGGGCCGGGAGGGACGTGACCGTGGTGGGAACCATGTAGTCAGGCAGAACCCGGGCGCAGCGGCGCCTCACCTCCGCCGGGCTGCCGCCGGCGAGTACGACGTACGCGTCGAGCCTGGCTGTGGCCGGATCCACCGGGTCGGTGTGCCGGAGCACGACCGCCGCGGACGTCACGTCGGGGTCGTCGAGCAGTACCAGGCGGATCTCGTCGAGCTCGATGCGGAAGCCGCGCACCTTCACCTGGTTGTCGAGCCGGCCGAGGTGTTCGAGAGTGCCGTCGGGCCGCAGCCGTCCCTTGTCGCCGCTCCGGTACATCACCCCGCCGGCGAACGGGTCGGGCAGGAACCGCTCCGCGGTGAGTTCGGGCCGGTCGAGGTAGCCCAGCGCGACGCCGGCACCGCCGACGCAGATCTCCCCCGCCGCGCCCGGCGGGAGCAGGCGCTGCGCGGAGTCCATGACGTAGACGTGCCATCCCGGGAGCGGGAAGCCGACCGAGCGGGACCGTTCCAGGGCATGCCGGCGGTTCAGGGTCTGCGCGGTCACGTGGACGGTGGTCTCGGTGATCCCGAACATGTTCACCACCCGGCAGCGGGTCTCGGGATACCGGTCGAACCAGGGCAGCAAGGCGTTGGCCTGCAGCGGCTCGCCGCCGAACACGATCAGGCGCACGCTCAGAGCCGGCGGCCGGCGCCGGTCCGCGGCCGCCAGCTGCCCGAAGGCAGAGGGCGTCTGGCTGAGCACGGTGACCCGCTCGTCGACGAGCAGGCGACGGAAGTCGTCGGGGGATCGGCAGACCCAGTGCGGCACCACCACGAGGCGGCCACCCGTGAGCAGGCATCCCCAGATCTCCCACACGGAGAAATCGAAGGCACTGGAGTGGAAGAACGTCCATGCGTCCGCGGGCCCGAGCCCGTACTCGTCACGGGTGGCATCGATCAGGGCGACGACGTTGGCGTGCGGAACGACCACCCCCTTGGGACGCCCCGTGGAACCGGACGTGTAGATGACGTACGCAGGGTCGCCCGGGCCCGCCCCGGAGCCTGATGCCGGTGCCGCCGAGACGGGACGGTCCACGCGGGCGGCATCGAGATCCGCCAGCTCGCGCGGCGTCGCCACTCGAACGTCCGGCATCGCGGGCAGGGCGTCCCGCATGCCGACCACGAGCCGCGGACGGGCATCGCCGACCAGGTAGGCGAGTCGCCCGGCCGGGGTGGAGGGATCCATCGGTACGTAGACGCCGCCTGCCTTGAGAACGGCGAGCAGCGTCGCGACGAGGTCGACCGAGCGTTCCCAGCAGATGCCGATCCGGTCCCCCTCCGCTGCCCCTGCCTCGCGCAGGCCCCGGGCGAGCGTGTCGGCCCTCCGGTCCAGTTGCCGGTAGGTCACGGTGTGCCCGCGGTCCACGAGCGCGACGGCGTCGGGGCGAGCGGCCACCTGCGCGGCGAACGCCTCGTGGACCCGCGCCGTACCGGCCCGCACGGGCGAGGCCGAACGGCCGAGCGCCAGCACCCGGCCGCGTTCGGCCGTGCCGAACAGGTCCGCGTCGTCCAGCGCCGTCCGCGGCAGGTCGATCACCTGCCGGTGGACCTCGTCGAGCTGCCGGACCAGTTGCACAGCGATGTCGGGGGAGACGTACCTCCGGCGGTAGCAGCAGGACAGATCGAGTCTGCCGTCGGGGCGCGGGACGACCGCGACCGTCAGCGGGAACGGCGGTGCCAGGCAGGGGACGTACTCCGCCGGGAAGCCGGCCGGAGCGGATGCATCGGGCGGGTCATCCGCTCCGGCCGGGACCAGCAGCCCGACCAGCGGCCCGTCGGGGGAGGATCCGGGGCCGTCCTCGGCCGGCCCCGTGGGCTGCCGCAGCCGCTGCCGCAGGCGATCGGCGAGCACGCCGAGCGGACACGTCCGGTCCTGCTCCACCGCGACGACGCGGACCGTTTCGGCCCCGGCGGGATCCGGGGCCGGCGTCACCGCGGCGACGGCAAGGGGCTCCCGCTCCGCGTACCGGCCCAGCACCGTGTGCAGGGCTGCGAGCCAGGTGGCCGGGTCCGGGACGCCGGAGCGTTCCACCAGCAGCGTGTGGGTGCCGAATCGGTGGCCGGCCCCGGGATCCCCCAGCCCCCAGCCGGGCGGGACCGCGGGCCGGTACCACCCGGGTCCGCAGGGCGGCCGGGCTGCCGGCGGCGGGGAGCCCGGCCCACGGCCGAGGAGGGCCTCGGCCAGCCGCTGCAGCGCGAGCCGGCCGAACACGGCGCGCTCGGCGACGGCGATCAGATCGCTCAGACCGTCGGTATAGCGCAGGAGGACGCACCGGACCGTCGGCCCCCGGGCGGGGGCCACCGGGCGGCGCAGCTCGTGCTCGCGGCGCCGGGCCGCGCATTCCCCGTCCGAGGGCCCGGGCACCTCCTCGATCCACAACCGCGGTTCCCGGCCCGGAGCCGGCCAGGCGTCGGACCGGTGGGTGCCGGCGAGCGCCGTGATCCGCTCGGCGAGCGAACCAGGATCGGGAGGTGTCCCGACGCGGAGGCGCACGGCGTGGCAGCGGGCGAGCGGATCCGCCTCCCGCCCGTGGTCGTGCTGGGTGCGGTCACGAAGGCCATGGTTGACGGACGGGGGCAGTACCGAGGGATCCGGCAGGGGCGGCACGGTGTGAGGCACGGGTGGATCTCCACGTTCGGCAGGAGGTTCAGCGAAGAAGGGCGTGTCGGGTCAACGGGCCGTGAACCCGCCGTCGACGGTCAGGACGGTCCCGGTGACCTGCCGGGAGTGTTCCGAGGCGAGCCAGACCACGGCCGAGGCGACGTCGTCCGGCTCGATGAGCGTGTTCATCGGTTGTGCCTGAACGAAGGTCTCCTCGTGTTCGGCGACTGGAACGTCGAGGGCGCGAGCGATCTCCGACAGCATCCGGCCCTCGACCTGGTGGTCGTCCCGGACGGATCCCGGGCACACCGCGTTGATCCGGATTCGCGACGGCGCGTAGTCGAGCGCCGCCGCCTTGGTCAGTCCGACCAGGCCGTGCTTGGCCGCGACGTACCCGGCGAAGTAGCGGTACCCGACGAGACCGGCGGTGGACGCGATGTTGACGACGCTGCCGGACCGCTGGTCGGACATGATGCTGGCGACCGTCCGGATCATTCGCCACGCGCCCGACAGGTCGACGTCGAGCATCAGGGCCCACTCGGCTTCCTCGATCTCGTGCGTGGCCTTCCCGGACGGTGCGGCGATGCCGGCGTTGTTGACCAGCACGTCGATCCGGCCGAACCGCTGGTGCGCCTCGGTCACCGCGTGTTCGACCGCCGCGAGGTCGCGGACGTCGGTCGCCGCGGTGAGGACGCCGACGCCGTGTTCGCGGCACAGCGCCGCCGTGTGTGCGAGCTGGCCGGCGGAGCCGAGCGGGTACGGGACGGCGGGCAGGTCGTGGGCGACGTCGAGCAGGGCGAGGTCGGCACCGGCGCGGGCGAGCGCGACCGCACAGGCCCGGCCGAGCCCTCGGGCGGCGCCGGTCACCACGGCGGTCCTGCCGGGCAGCTCCACGGCACCCTCACCGTCCCCGGGCCGGTTCGCGACCGGCCGACCAGGCCGCGGCGGCTGTTCGAGCGGCACGGACGACGGCGCCGGCATCGGTGACGAGGTACATGTGGCCCCCGTCGACCTCGATCCGGTGGAAGTCCCCGCTCGTGACCGCGGCCCACTCGTCCGCCTCCGCGGCGGCGACCAGCGAGTCGTCCCGGCCTCGGATCGATGTGATCGGAACGGCCAGCGGATCGAGGGTGTCGGGGCGGTAGGTCTCGTGCATCTGCACGTCCGCGCGCAGCGTCGGGAGGATCAGTTCCCGCATCTCCGGGTCCTCCAGGGCCGTGTGGCTGTAGCCGGCGAACTCCTGGACCCGGCGCAGGAACTCGTCGTCCGGCAGGCCGGTGGCCGTGCGGGTCCGGGCGGTCGCCGGCCCGGGCGAGCCGCTGACCAGCAGGTGGACGACGTCGACGCCCGGTGTCGGTACCAGCCGGCGGGCAAGCTCGTATGCGAGGACCGCTCCAAGGCTGTGGCCGAAGAGCAGCACCGGTCCGGCGCCGCCGAGTTGTCGCAGGACGTCCTGGGCGAGCCACTCGGTGGCGCCGGCCACGTCGCTGAACGGTTCCTCGGCGATCCGCCGCTCCCTGCCGGGAAGCTGCGGCGCGATCACCTCGATGCCGTCCGTGTCACGCCCCTGCCAGGAATGGAAGAACGAGGAGCCGGCACCGGCGAAGGGAAGGCAGACCAGAGGGACGGGGGACATCGGTTCTCCCATGGTGTTGGCGGGCCCGCGTCTACGGGGCGGCGGGGTTCACGGGGACGTCACAGGCGTGCCAGCTCCGCCGCCGTGACGGAGCACACTCCGGGCACGTGGTCGAACGCGAAGTCGAAGCGCAGGGTCGAGACGATCTGCTCGACCAGGGCGGCCAGCCGGTCGTGGTCCGCGGCCCTGCCGATCACGATGCCCAGCTCGTGGGTGTGGACCCCGCCGGGCAGCCGCGCTCCGGGGCGCTCGTAGGGCCTGCAGAGTGCCACGCCCGGCAGCCGCCTCACCTCTGCCTCCCCACTGGTCCGGAGGAGCCGGCACGGCCGGCGGGGGGCGGGATGGAACCGCTGGAAGTGGACGGCCCGCGGCAGCTCCGGAAGAGGCCCGATGTCCTGTCCCAGGGCGACCCGGCCTGCGATCTCGATGAGGTCGACACCGATGGCGCGGCGGGCCAGCTCGTTGATGCCGCCACCGAGCCGGCCGTTGACCTCGATCAGCCGCAGGCCCCGGGGCGTCAGCTTGATCTCCGTATGGGTGATCCCGCTGATGACGCCGGTGGCGGCGACCGCGCGCCGGGCCAGCTGCTGGATCTCGGCCAGCTCCGGTGGGTCCAGGGGCGCGGGCCAGAACCGCCCGGTCTCGCGGAAGGGCGGGATCATCGGCAGCTTGCCCGTGACCGCGACGTCGATGATCGTGCCGTTGCAGACGACGTTCTCGACCGAGACGTAGTCCCCGAACGGTTCACTCGCCCGTCCACCCAGGTACTCCTCCAGGACGAGGGCACCGCCGGTGACGTAACCGGCTGCCTCCTGGGAGAGCAGGGACCGGACCAGGGCCTCACCGGCGTCCGCGTCCTGGACCAGGAACGTGTTGCGGCTCGCCCCTCCGTTGGCCGGTTTGAGCACGGCAGGCAGCCCGACGGCGGCCACGGCTTCGGCCCACTCGTCCGCCCGGGACACCCGCTTCGCCCGGACGGAGTCGATTCCGGCGGCACGGAACGCCGCCCGCTGCGCCCACTTGTCGGTGAGCCGCTCGACGGTCGCCAGGTCGTGGTAGGGCAGGCCGAGCCGCGCGGCCAGCGCCGCCGTCAGCGGAAGCGCCCGTTCGCTGAACGTGACGATCCCACCCGGCCGGTGCTGCGCGAGGGATTCCGTCGCACGGTCCGCATCGTCGACCTGCACGACCGGCCCGAACTGGGCGAGCAGGGGTGCCATCGTCCGGGCGTGATCGGTCGAGGCCACCGCGTAGAGACACGGGACCGACTCCGCCAGGCCGACGGCGATGTCACCGGGCTGGGCCGCGCCCTCGTCATAGACGATGATCAGAGGCCGCATGGCCCACCTCCTGGTGCCCCGGTGCCGCACCGGTCCTGGTGGGCAGTGCCGACCGGACGGTCCGGCAGAACCGGGACAGGTGTTCCCGGTGGAAGGTAGTGACCGCCGGGGAGCACGGCGGCGGTCGATCCGCGGGAGGTCCAGGTCCGCCACGTCTCGAGGTGCGTCCGGTCGACCCACGGGATCGCAGGACCCGCCGATGGCCGGCAGCGGGCACGAGACGGGCACCTTCGGGTGCCGTCTGCCTCGCCGAAGTGCCACAACAGGCGGCCCGCTGGACGGCGCGTCACCGCCGCTCCCCTTCGGGCCCGGCACGCCGTGTGGACGGCGCGTCCGTCCACACGGCGGCGATGCTGTCCAGACACTCGTCGCGGGTGCCGCTGACGCCGGTGGGGTGCCACCCGGCCGGCAGGGTTCTCGACTCCGGCCACACTGCGTACCGGCCCGCGTCGTTCGTCACCACGAGATGGCTCATCGAACACGCTCCGTCGAGTCGCCGGCGTCTGCAGTGGTCCGAGCGATGTCGGTGAAGGCGTCGGCCAGGAGCGCGACGCGGGAGGCGTCCAGGACGTCGCCGCTGTACCGCCACCGTACGGTCAGGCGTCCCTGCGACAGGGCGGCGTAGATCTCGAGGGGGAACGCTCGTGGCGCGTCGGGGAACCTGTCGTTCCCCGTGGCGTCGACGGTCGCGGCACCGAGCGGCCCGGTGCCGGCGACGTCCTGCCGCGGAGCCAGGAAGGCCGGATCCCCCCAGTAGTTGAAGAGCACCTGTGGCGTGGGGATCTCCCGCATCCGCGACCGCACCTCGTCGTCGGGCCGCAGATGGGCGAGCACCTCGAAGTCGAACCCGTGTCGGGGCACCGAGCGCAGAAGGGTGGCCACGACCGCTGCGTACGGGGCGAAGGCTGCCCGGCCGGGTGTTGGCAGCACGAACGGGTACGCCGAGTTGAAGAACCCGACCGTCCGGCTGATGTCGAGGTCGTCGAACAGGTCCTCGCGCCCGTGCCCGCCCAGCTCCACGAGCACGTTCCGGCCCGGTTCACCGGTCCACCGCTGCAGGGCGGCGCCGAGCACCGCGACCAGGCGCTCGTGGACGGTCGTCGCCGCCGCTCGTGCGGACGAGAAGAGCCGCCGGGTGCGGTCCCCGTCGAGCGTGGCCACGACCTCCCCGGTGTTCCGCTCCGTGCCGTAGGGGCCGGCCGGGATCAGGCCCGTGCAGCCGTGCCAGTCCTGGGAACTCCAGTGGTCGACGTCGTGGGGGCTCACCCCGGTCCGGGCATATGAGTGGAGGCGGCGCGCCCAGGCGAGGTAGGAGGTCTCCTCCGGGGCCGGCAGAACGGCGCTCCCGCCGCGCAGCAGGGAAGCGAGATCCTCGGTGAG
>Ga0316579_10000691_pt1 | contig 11484 bp, 12 predicted proteins | sample J5NA_2_FD_203074 | JGI IMG/M metagenome (GOLD analysis project Ga0316579, IMG submission 203074) | Rhizosphere microbial communities from salt marsh grasses in Alabama, United States - J5-7_160517rDrA | ecosystem: Host-associated > Plants > Roots > Rhizosphere | place: USA: Alabama | collected... | reverse complement strand
AAGGGGCACCTGCCGATACGCGCGGCGGCAAAGCAGAAACCAGCCCGCAAGACTGCAACGGCCAAGACTAAAGTCGCAGGGAAGAAGAAGGCGGCTTCAAAAACGGCACGTGTCCCCAGAAAGGGTGCGGCCAAGAAAGCTTCGGCCAAAAAGGCAGCGAAGAAGCGCGGAGGAAAGCGGTGAGCGAAACCGCCTCCACCGAGGGGATCGAGTTCGCGCTGCCGGCAGACAATGTGGTTCTGCCGTTCCAGGCCGAACAAGCGGACGTCTTGGGCCGTCTCGTCAAACTCGGATCCACCGTCGACACGATCCTGTCGCGGCATGACTATCCGGAGCCCGTCTCGCGCTTGCTGGCCGAGGCCGTGGCGCTGACGGCAATGCTGGGCGCGTCGCTCAAGTCCGATGGCAAGCTGATCCTGCAGGCCTCTACAGACGGCGCCGTTGATCTGCTCGTCGTCGACTTCGTGGTCCCCGGCTCGATGCGCGCCTATGCCCGTTTCGACGCGGGGAAACTCGCGGCACTCAATCATAGTGACGACGCCGCGCTCTTGGGCAAGGGTCATCTCGCCATGACCATCGACCGCGGTCAGGATGCGGAGCGCTATCAGGGCGTGGTACCGCTCGAAGGCAGCAGCCTTGCCGAAGCCGCGGACACATACTTCAAGCAGTCCGAGCAATTGCCGAGCTTCCTGCGACTCGCCGTGGCGCGGCACTTTCAAGCCGGGGACAACGGCGAGGGAACGTGGACCTGGCGGGCCGGCGGGCTGCTCGTTCAAAAACTGACCCGCGAAGGCGGCATCGTCAGCCCCAAGCGGTTCGAGGAAGATTGGACCCGAGCGAAATCCCTGGCGGAAACCGTCGAGGATCATGAACTGCTCGATCCAACGCTTGCGCCCGAGCGGCTCCTGTTCCGTCTCTTTCACGAAGAACAGGTGCGCGTCTATCACGCCATCGAACTCACGACCTATTGTAGCTGTTCGCGCGAACGCGTCGGCGAAATGCTCCAGCGCTTCTCGCGCGAGGAGCTGGAAGACATGGTGGTTGACGGTCAGCTGTGGGTGAACTGCGAGTTCTGCAACGCACGCTACGACTTCGACCCGAAGGATTTCGGCGCAGAATAGACGTCGCGGCTTGCCTCTTAGGCTCTCATCCGCTGGGTCAGCTTCGCGAGAAACTCAAGACACGACTCGATCTGCGAAATCGCAACGAATTCGTCCGCCGCGTGGGCCTGCGCGATGTCGCCGGGCCCGCACACCACTGCCGGACAGCCGGCGTTCTGGAAGAGCCCCGCCTCCGTGGCATAGGACACGCCGCTTGCCCGGTTGGCGCCGGTCAACGTCATCGCTAACGATACGGCCTCGGAGTCCGGCGCCGCCGAGAAGGCTGGCACGGACGTTTCGGTCTTCGTGTCGACGGAAGCCGTTGGCGCCACGGCGCGCATGCCGGGCAACAGCGTCTCCTCCGCGAAGGCCGCCAGCCGCGACGGTGCATCCTTGGCCTTGGTGCCGGGCAGCCCGCGCAGCTGCCACAGCACGTCGCAATTGCGGGGCACGATGTTGGGCGCGGTGCCGCCGTCGACCATGGCCACCATCACCGTGGAGTAGGGCGGTTCGTAATGCGGGTCGTTCTCGGATGCAGCGACGTCGGCGGCGATGCAGTCGATTTCCTCCACCAGCTTCGACGCGGCGGAGATCGCGTTCACGCCGATCGCGGGCATGCTCGAATGAGCTTCCTTGCCGGTCACGCTGGTGCGGAACACGTCGATGCATTTGTGCCCGTCGATGACCTGCATGCTGGACGGCTCGCCCACGATCACCACGCGCGGGCGCGGCAGATCTTGCCCCAGCCGTGCGATCATCGGCCGGACGCCGACGCACCCCACCTCCTCGTCGTAGGAGATGAGGATGTGAATGGGTTCGGTCAGCGGCGCGGACTTCAACAGGGGTACGGCGGCGAGCACGCAGGCGATGAAGCCCTTCATGTCGCACGTCCCCCGGCCGTAGAGCTTGCCGTCGCGCGTCGTCAGCGTGAATGGATCCGACGTCCAGGACTGGCCGGTCACGGGCACGCAGTCGCTATGGCCCGAGAGCCCGACGCCGCCTTCGCCTTCGCCGATGGTGGCAAACAGGCAAGCCTTCTTGCCGTCATCGTCCGGCACCAGCGTCGACGCGATCCCGTGCCCGTCCAGATACGCCCGCACGAAAGCGATCAGATCGAGATTCGATTTCGCGCTCGTCGTGTCGAACGCGATGAGCTTTGCAAGAAGGTCGATTGCGTCCTGCGTGGATATCGGGGCTGCCATGCTGCTACGTCAGTGTTGCGAGAGCTTGATCGAGATCGGCTTCCAGATCGCCCGCGTCCTCGAGGCCGACGGAGATCCGGATCGTGTTGTCGAAGATACCGAGTTCCGCGCGGGCCTCCGGCGTCAAACGCTGATGCGTCGTCGTCGCCGGATGGGTCGCGAGGCTCTTGGCGTCGCCGAGATTGTTGCTGATCTTGATGATCTCCAGCGCGTTCAGCACGGCGAAGGCGTCCTCCTTCCGCGTTCCGACTTCGAGCGCGACAAGTGGCCCGCCGAACGCCATCTGCTTCATGGCAATGTCGTGCTGCGGATGATCCGCGCGCCCAGGATAGTGGACCCGTGTCACACCAGGTTTCTCGGCCAGGAAATCGGCGATGCGCGCCGCGGATTCGCAATGGCGCGCCACGCGCAGCGGCAGCGTCTCCAGACCCTTGAGCAAGACCCATGCGTTGAAGGGGCTCAAGGAGGGACCTGTGTGTTTCAGGAACGTGTGCAACGTCTCGTCGATGAATTCTTGGGGGCCGAGAACCACGCCGCCGAGGCACCGTCCTTGCCCGTCGATGTGCTTCGTCGCCGAGTAAACGACGATATCGGCGCCGAGCGCCATGGGCTTCTGGCCGAGGGGCGTTGCAAAGACATTGTCGACAATCGTCGCGGCGCCGCAGCCCTTGGCGATTTTGGCCACCGCCTCGATGTCGACCAGATCTAGAACCGGATTGGTCGGCGTCTCGAAGAAGAACGCCTTTGTGTTCGACGTGACGGCCGCTTCCCAAGCGTTGGGGTCACCGCCGTCCACGAGGGTCGAAGTGATGCCGTAGCGCGGCAGCAGGTCCTCGACGATGTAGAGACAGCTGCCGAACAGCGCCCGGCCGGCAACCACATGGTCGCCTGCTTTCAACTGGCACAGAAGCGAGGCCGCGACGGCGGCCATGCCGCTTGCCGTGCCGCGGGCAGCTTCCGCGCCCTCCAGCGCGCACATGCGCTGCTCGAACATTGAGACGGTCGGGTTCGCATAACGGCTATAGACGTAACCGTCCGCGTCGCCCTTGAACCGGGCCTCGGCCTGCTCGGCGCTTTCGTAGACATAGCCCGAGTTGAGGAAGACCGCTTCCGAGGTCTCGCCGAACTGGCTGCGCAGCGTGCCTTCATGCACCAGCTGCGTGGCGGGGCTCCAACTCTTATGGCTGTCGTGCTTCCCGGCCATGACCCAACACTCCTCGTACCGTTCTCACATGCAGCGTTTCTCGGCCGGCGGCATAAAAAAACCCGGATCTGGCAAGCGCCAAAAGCCGGGAATTGTCTCGTCCACGGCCTTTTAGCGACTTGTTTTACGTGGCTGCAAGCCGGCCGGCCAAATCACCACAGCCGAATTAATGTCGCCTGGGGGGAGGGGCGTCAAGAAAAAGGAGGATCACTCTCCGGCCGGTACGGAGATTCCGAGCCGCCCGGCGACCTCGCGCGCGGTTTTCTCCCGCTGTGCCGTCAGGGCGGCGGTCGCCTTTTTGACGGTATCGACGGCGCTTTCGGGCGCGCGATCCGGGGTTCCGGCGTCGAAGGGCGGCTCCGGCGCGTATTGCATGGCGAGCTGGATGGTCTTCGCGACCTCGTCCCCCCGAAGCATGGCGGCCACGCGTAAAGCCCCGTCGATGCCGGACGTGACGCCGCCCGCGCAGACGAGATTGCCGTCCACGACCACGCGGGCATCGACCGGCGTGGCGCCAAACAAGGGCAGTAGATGCTGAACCGTCCAATAAGTCGTGGCTTTCCGCCCCTTGAGCAGACCCGCCGCCCCGCAGATCAGCGCCCCCGTGCAGACCGAGAAAAGGATTTTCGCCCCTTCCGCCTGACGTCGGATCCAATGCAGCAGGGCCTCATCGCGCATGAGCGCCTCCTGGCCTCCGCCGCCCGGAATGTGGAGCACGTCCAGTTGGGGCGCATCCAGAACCGACCCATCGGGCGTGAGTCGCAAGCCGCCCACGTCCGCCACCGGCGCGTCGGTTACGCCATAAAGACGCGTGGTGGCGTTGGGCAGGCGGGCGAAAACCTCGAATGGGCCCGTGAGGTCGATCTGATCCAGTCCCTCGAACAGCAACGAACCAATTTCGAGGGGCTGGTCGTCTGGAATGAGGCCTTCAGGGGCCATGGGATGCCCTCTGGTGTTCCTTGTGAATCCGGGGGAGAATCGTATTCGCAGGATGACCAGTAACGCGGCAAATGCAATGAAGATCGGTTATGAGCCAGCCCGACCCACTTGTTGACGCGCCCTCCGGGGATGCGGCCGCCACAGGCGCCGCGGACGGAGCGAGCCGCGCCCTCTCCAGGACCGGGGTCCTCCCCAGCCAAGCGCTCCGCGCGCTCATTGCCGCGGGCGAGGTCGGTGGCGCGGCGCCCATCGAAGAAGCCCAAATCCAGCCCGCGAGCCTCGATCTGCGCCTGGGCGAGGTGGCCTATCGCATCCGGGCGAGCTTTCTGCCCGGTACAAGAGCGACCGTGCGCGACAAGCTCGAAGGTCTCACCTTCCACGAGATCGACCTGACCAAGGGGGCGGTTCTTGAAGCGGGCTGCGTCTACCTCGTGCCCCTCCAAGAGCATCTCGCCTTGCGCCCGACGATCGCCGCCTTCGCGAACCCGAAGAGTTCCACGGGCCGGCTCGACGTGTTCACGCGCCTGATCGCCGACTATCAGGAGAGCTTCGACTATGTGGAAGAGGGCTACCGTGGCCCGCTCTTCGCCGAAATCTGCCCGCGCACGTTCTCGGTCAAAGTCCGGACCGGCACGCGGCTCAATCAGATCCGTTTCCGCCGCCGCGTCAGTCAGCAGTCGGACGAAGCGCCGGGCCGCATTGGCGACAAGCACCTTCGGGCCATCCACTCCGACGTGGGACTTGTGGAAGGCGAGGCCGCGATCCGCGACGGGCTCAATCTGCGCATCAGCCTGGCGCCGGTCGAACCGGGCGGCATCGTAGGCTATCGCGCCCGGCGCTATGCGGGCGTGATCGATATGGACAACGTGGCCGGCTACGACGTCGCCCAGTATTGGGAAGCGGTGTATCTAGGCAGCGACAAGCGCCTCGTCCTGGACCCGCAGGAATTTTACATCCTCGCCTCGAAGGAAAGCGTGTCCGTACCACCGGAATATGTGGCCGAGATGGCCCCGTTCGATCCGATGATCGGCGAGTACAGGGTGCACTACGCAGGCTTTTTTGATCCGGGCTTCGGCTATTCCGCGGGTAAGGCGCCGGGCGCCAAGGCGGTCCTCGAAGTCCGCAGTCTCGACATCCCCTTCATCGTCGAAGACGGGCAGATTGTCGGCCGGCTGGTCTACGACAAGCTCACCGAGATTCCGGAGACCCTTTACGGACAGGGCATCGGCTCGCATTATCAGGCGCAAGGGCTGAAACTGTCGAAGCATTTTCGTCAGTCCTAGGCCTATTTTACAGCTGGGGTAGGGCCAGCGTCGGGGACGCGGTGCGCACAATGGGGATCGGGGCATAACCACGATGGAGACGCTGACATCGGCCATCCAATGGCTGAGTGGGATCGTTTGGGGCGTCCCGATGCTCGTGCTCCTACTCGGCGTCGGCATCTATCTGACGATCGGCCTGCGCTTCCGGACCTTGCGCGATATCCCAGAGGCCTTTGCCATGATGTGGCACGGCCGGGTCGCAGAGGGCAAAGGCGAGATCACACCCTTCAGGGCCTTGATGACGGCGCTCGCCGCCACCATCGGGACCGGCAATATCGCAGGCGTCGCGACCGCGATTTTCTTCGGTGGTCCGGGCGCGGTCTTCTGGATGTGGATGACCGCCCTGGTGGGCATGGCGACAAAATTCGCCGAGGCGGTGCTCGCGGTGCGCTACCGCGAAGTCGATGAACGCGGCAAGTATGTCGGCGGCCCCATGTACTACATCAAGAACGGGCTCGGTCCGCGCTGGGCCTGGCTCGGGACGGCTTTCGCCCTGTTTGCGGGCTTTGCCGGATTCGGGATCGGCAACACCGTCCAGGCAAACTCCGTCGCCGATGCGTTGGATCACGCCTTCGGCATGCCCTTCTGGTTGACGGGTGTGATCCTGGCGGCCCTGGTGGGCCTCGTGTTGATTGGCGGCGTACAGCGGATCGCCGCCGTAGCCGGCATATTGGTTCCCTTCATGGCGATTGGATATATCGCCGCCGGGGCGGTCGTTCTGGCTCTCAATGCTTCAGCGATCCCCGGAGCATTCGGACTGATCTTCGAGCATGCGTTTTCGCCGGCCGCCGCTACGGGCGGGTTTGCGGGCGCCGCTGTCTGGGCGGCCATCCGTTTCGGCGTCGCGCGCGGCGTCTTCTCGAACGAAGCCGGGCTTGGGTCTGCGCCGATTGCCCATGCGGCCGCCGAATGCAAAGGGCCCGTCAGTCAGGGGCTCGTGGCCATGCTCGGGACGTTCATCGATACGATCCTCGTCTGCACCTTCACCGCGCTCGTGATCCTTAGCACGGGGTCGTGGACGAGCGGCCTGAACGGCGCGGAGCTGACCTCAAGCGCCTTCGAGTCCGCGCTCCCGAATGTCGGCAGCGAGATCACATCGCTCGCGTTGGCCGTGTTCGCGTTCACCTCGCTTCTCGGCTGGAGCTACTACTGCGAGCGGGCCTGGCAGTACCTTCTCGGCGTGAAAGTCATCGTGCCGTTCCGCATTCTGTGGTCGTTGGCGCCGATCCTCGGCGCCACCGTCAAGCTCAGCTTCGTGTGGCTGCTGGCCGATACGCTCAATGCGCTGATGGCGATTCCGAACCTGATCGCGCTGGCGCTGCTGAGCCCCGTAGTGTTCGCTGCGGCGAAGGAGTTCTTCGCCACGCGCGGGAAATCGGAAAACAATCCGTATTAGGCTCTAGGTCGCGCGTTCAGCTGGCAGCGCTTGCCACAGTGTCGGCCCACATCAGAAGCCCGAGGGCCGCGGCATTGGCCCCCATCCAAGCCAGCGTAATGACGCCGACCCGGATAAGCATGTCGCGGTCGACCGTCCCGGCCTTTGCGCGCCGGCGATACCAGAGCCAGAGCAGGACAAGCGGCAGGATCAGGAGGGTCAGCGAGAAGGCGAGATAGGCGCCTCGCACGGCAGGATCGGAGAGCGCTTCGGCGAATGCATGCATGGCCACACACTAGAATGGCAGCACGCTGAAGAGCAATGCGGCCCTGTTGCCGCAGCGTTGGAGTGGCGCGAGGCCGGTCCATATGCGATTGTGGCGCATTCCGAGCAGCAGGCCATATTCCAGGGTTCAGGGGGCACGATGAGACACGTTGCGATCGCATTTGTATTGGCTTTCGTCGTGAGTACTGGTGCTCAGGTGCCCGCGCACGCCCAGAGCGTTCAGGAGCTTGCGAAGAGCGCCACGAGCGAAGCGAAGCGCGGCAACCACCTGGAGGCCTACAATACGATCCGCAAGGCCGCGCTGCGCATTTGGGAGCAGGGCCCGCTCCTGTTCCGCGAGGCCCTGTTCGTCAAGGCCGCGCCGACCGGGTACGGTATCTACGATCCCCGTCCCAACACCGTCTTCAAGCCCGGCGAAAAGCTCTTTATCTATGTGGAGCCGGTCGGATTCACCTGGAAGAAGGAGGGCGGCCTGAACCATGCGGAGCTCGTCTCCGACCTCATCCTCAAAGATAGCGAGGGTAAGGTGCTGGGCGAGCAGGCCGGATTCGGGACGTTCACCTTCAACAGCCGCGACAACAACATGGAGGTGATGACCTCGCTCACGATCGACTTCACGGAGGCGCCGGTCGGAAAATACATGGCGGAACTGAAATTCACCGACAAGCTGGGAGACAAATCCGCCTCGTTCGAACTGCCCTTTGAAATCAAGACGGAGGGCAGCAGCACCGACGAGGCGGCGGACAGCGAGTCCGACGCGGACGAGTAGCCCGAAGGGCGGCTCATGCACCAAAATCCGTGATTTTTGGTGGAGGACAGGCTGCTTTATTGTGGTGCAATTTCTAGGGACCGTTCCGATCTAATTCGTGCCGTTCTCCTCGGGCTGCCTGCCCGCGATCCCCTCGACGAGGTTCACCACCGAGCGCCGCAGACCCGCATCGTCGATATCGGCGAAGGCGCGAACCAGTCGCAGAGCCTGTTGATCGCCAACGAACTTGATGGGCGACTCCGCCTGGTCCGTCTGGGGCCCCGCTCCTTCAAAAAAGGCATGGATCGGCACATCAAGCGCGGTGGCGATTTGCATCAGCCGGCTTGCGCCCACACGGTTTGCACCGTTCTCGTACTTCTGGACCTGTTGAAAGGTCAGACCGAGAAGGTTGGCAAGGTCGGTCTGAGACATCTTTTTTTCTAACCGCCAGAAACGGATGTTGTGTCCAACGACCACATCTGTTTGTTGCGGCGACTTCTTTCCCATATTCACTCCTGTCAGGCACTGCGTGTCGACAATCAAGTAGAGTTGTCCGCACGGTCAGAATAGCGTCAATCATGCAGAACGCACATAAATTAGATTGATTATAGACTTTGGTATTTGGCCTCGATGTCGTGCCATAGGAGCCGCCTATTCAACGGGGGCCGCAGAGCACGAGCCGCCACCTAGTACGCAGAATCGGGCACAATGAGGATGGCAAAGTTTGACCGTCCCCTGATCAAATAGGCCGCCCTGTGCGTTTGCCGCTTCCGCCAGCGTGGCGCCCATGTCGAAACGGGGAAGATCCGTCAACAGAGTGCATGGCAAGACAATGGGCGCCTTGTCGCCGCGCCGCTTCGCGATCATGCGGCTCGACGCACACATCATGCTTGATGGCGATAGGCCGAGGATACCCCAGCAATCTTCGGTGATTTCGGGCACGTCTTGTTGCGCATCCATCTCCGGGAACAGCACGAGGGCGTCCGGCTGATCCGGTACGACGGGCCAAGAGCGGGACTCGATCAGGGCGGCATAGCCGGCCCGAGCGGCCCGTTCGGATTCGCCCCAGCATGTGCGCCCGGCAAGCGCGATCGAGAAGTCTTCTGCGGCAAGCCAATCGATTCCCTCCAACGTCTTGTCGAAGCTGCCGGGGCCACGTTCTTCGTCGTGAAAGGCGGCCGTGTAGTGATCGAGGCTCACGCGCAACGTTAGCCGGTCGCCATAAGCATCCCGTAATGCGAGCAATCCTTTCCGTACGGGGGGGCGCATCATCGGCTGCATGGCGTTCGTCAGGACGAGCGCGGAGAAGCGCCGTTCAAGCGCGTCCGTCAGCATACCGAGCATGTCCGGGTTCATGAACGGTTCGCCGCCAGTGAACCCGATCTCGGTCACGGGCCAGCCATCCTGCGCGATCTCGTCCAGGAAGGCTGCCGCTTCGGCCCGGCTGATGTACACGAAGGCATCGTTGGTGGGGCTCGATTCGATGTAGCAGTTGCGGCAGGCGATGTTGCAGAGCGTGCCCGTATTGATCCACAGCGTCGTGAGGCGTGTCAGCGAGACGCGGGCGCGGCGTTTCCCGTCGGCAGTCCGATCAGGGTCCGCGAACTTTCTCGGAGGCGTAGCGAGGGCGGTATCGGTCATCGGCGCGGTGGTTTGGCTCATGGCGTAGGCCCGCATTAATGAAGGCGGCGTTGCGAACCGCAAGCCCTACGCCCTTCACCCTTGCGTGAGAGTTGCTTGTTTTTCTGACTTTTCAAGTCATCCTGCTCGGGCTACCCATGGTGGACACAAGCGGGTGTAGCTCAGTGGTAGAGCAGTAGCTTCCCAAGCTACGTGTCGTGAGTTCGATTCTCATCACCCGCTCCAATATTTTCAATGGCTTGGTTGGTGTGGCGGCAACTCGTTCCAACTTTCCAAGCTACGTTTTCCAGCTTTTGAGCCCCATTCGTTCTCGCGGAGCGCCTGCCGTCCACGCTTTCTGGCCGCGTCCGCGCGCCGAACCACGGCCACGCGCCGGGGCAAGTAGGTGTCTTGTAACTTGCCGGAACTGTCGATGGAGTTAGCCATCTTGTCAGCTAGGGCGAGCGGATCAACCCCGCCAGCGTTTGCCTCCACAGCGCCGGACCGACGCATATCCATGAGCCGGCGCTTCTCATCGTCTCCAAACTCTGCCTTGCGGACGAGCCGGAAGTCCCGCGCCAAACTGAACATGGTGTAGGGGTTCCCGCGCAGGTCGCGGGAGATCGGGGCGTCGTCGTGAATTTCGACGCCGAGCTGCTCGACGTATGCGTCGGTGACGCGTGCCGCGCCGCCGGTCGGTAGAACGCACGCCACGATGACCGTCCTTTATTCGTGGCACAACAGGCGAGGGGTCGTCGCCTCAAGAAGCGCATCCACGTCGAGATCGGGGACAACGACCGCGTAGTCGCCGTCGATCAGCAGCGACGAGGCGCCATGCACGAAGGTCCAAAGACGAATAGCGATCTCGTTTGGATCGCCTGCCACGTCATTGCGATCGCAATAAATTGCGACTTGCTCGATGACTTTCGAGAAGCAGCCCATTCCCTCGCCGACAACGTCCTCGTCGGTTTTCACGACGGGATGCTGGCCGAACATGAGACGGAACAGCTTTTCGTTATCGACCGCGAAGTGCACATAGGCGCGGCCCATGGCGATAATGCCGGCGAGCGTTCCCACGCCCGCGGCCTCGATCGCTCGCATGGACTTCTCCGACATTTGATCGAAGCCCCGCGCCGCGATCAGCGCCAGCACCTCGTCGCGGTCCTTGAAATGTTTGTAGGGCGCGGCGGTCGATACCCCGGCCAAGCGGCATGCTTCGGCCAGGGTGAAATTCTCGGCGCCCTTCATCAAGACAAGGTCGTAGGACGCCTGCACGAGCGCCTCGCGGAGGTCGCCGTGATGATACTTGGCCTTGGCCCGGACGGGTTCTGTTTTGACGGCGTTTTTCATGAGCTTCGCGAATCCGGTCTAGCACACCCGCATTCCCAAAAAAGTTAGCGGCACTAACTTTTTCACTTGAAAGTTAGCGCGGCTAACATAAGTTAGGGCCGCTAACTTATCAAGCGCCCGCAACGGCGCAAAAGTGGGAGTGGCGGCCATGTCGAGCCAGGCAGACGAAGACCAAAACCGAATCCAAGTGACTGAGGAAACGCCGGAAAGCCGTTCTGGCATATGGTCCATGCGGCTCGTGGCGCACCAGTTGGCCACGTTGGCGATGGCGGCCGTTTTTCTGGGCTTGGCCGTTGCCGGGGTCGCGGCGCTCCATGCGCGCAGTGCCGCCGAGCCCCC
>Ga0316579_10000690_pt1 | contig 11501 bp, 10 predicted proteins | sample J5NA_2_FD_203074 | JGI IMG/M metagenome (GOLD analysis project Ga0316579, IMG submission 203074) | Rhizosphere microbial communities from salt marsh grasses in Alabama, United States - J5-7_160517rDrA | ecosystem: Host-associated > Plants > Roots > Rhizosphere | place: USA: Alabama | collected... | reverse complement strand
ACCGGCTGGATCTGCGACGAGCGGCGCGGCCGCCACCTGCTCGAGCTGGTGCGCGAGATCCCCGCCGACCGGCTGCTGCTCGAGACCGACGCGCCCTACCTCACCCCGCGCGACATGCAGCCGCAGCCGAAGGCGCGGCGCAACGAGCCGGCGTTCCTGCCGCACGTCCTGCGCGCCGTGGCGCGCGCGCTCGGCCGGCCCGAGGAGGAGATCGCCGCGCAGACCGCACGCAATGCCCGCGCCCTCTTCGGGCTGCCCGACCCCGCATGAACCTCGCCCACCTGCTCCTGCGCAGCGCCCGCTGGCTGCCCGACCAGCCCGCCCTTGCAGTGGGAGGCAAGGCCGTGAGGTCGTACGCGGACATGGCTTCGCGGGTTTCCAGGCTGGCGAATTCCCTGAGAAAGGAGTTCGCCCTGGCGCCCGGCGATCGCGTCGCGCTGGCGATGAAGAACTGCCCCGAGTACTACGAGCTGAAGTTCGCCTGCTGGCACGCCGGGCTGGTCGCCGTGCCGATGAACGCCAAGCTGCACCCGCGCGAGTTCTCCTACATCCTGCAGAACTCCGGCGCGAAGCTGTGCTTCGTCACGCCGAACCTGGAGAGCGCGATCCCGCATGGAATTTCAGTCGCCTCCGCCGATTTCAGAAACATGCTTTCCGAAGAAGGGACGGGCCCCGCGGAGGTCTCGCCCGACGCTCCGGCGTGGCTCTTCTACACCAGCGGCACGACGGGCGTGCCCAAGGGGGCGGTGCTCACCCACCGCAACCTGCTGTTCGCGACCCAGGCCTACTTCGCCGACATCGACAAGCTCGCGCCGGGCGACTCGATCCTGCACGCGGCGCCGCTCTCGCACGGCTCCGGCATGTACGGCCTGCCGCACTTCGCCGCCGGCGCGGTCAACGTGATCCCCGAGTCGGGCCACTTCGACCCGGAGGAGATCTACGCCCTGCTCGAGACCTGGCGCAACGTCTCGTTCTTCGCCGCGCCGACCATGATCGTGCGCCTGCTCGCGAGCCCCGCGGCGCGCTCGCCGAGGAACCTGAAAACCATCACCTACGGCGGCGCCCCGATGTACGTCGCCGACAGCCTGCGCGCGATCGAGCTGTTCGGCCCGCGCCTGTACCAGCTCTACGGCCAGGGCGAGAGCCCGATGACGATCACCGGCCTGACCCAGGCGATGCATGCGGAGCGGCGCGCGCTCGAGACCTGCGGCATCGCGAGGACCGGCGTCGAGGTGGCGGTGTTCGACGCCGACGACCAGCCGCTGCCGCCGGGCGAGGCCGGCGAAGTCGTCACCCGCTCGGACTGCATGATGGCGGGCTACTGGCAGAACCCCGAGGCGAGCGCGCGCGCCCTGCGCGGCGGCTGGCTGCACACCGGCGACGTCGGCAGCCTCGACGCGGCGGGCTTTCTCACCCTCAAGGACCGGTCGAAAGACATGATCATCTCGGGCGGGACCAACATCTACCCGCGCGAGATCGAGGAGGTGCTGCTGCGCCACCCCGCGGTGGCCGAGTGCTCGGTGGTCGGCCGCCCCCACCCCGAGTGGGGCGAGGAGGTGGTCGCCTTCGTCGTCGCCGGGCGGCCGGTGCCCCCGGCCGAGCTCGACGCCTTCTGTCTTGAGCACATCGCGCGCTTCAAGCGCCCGCGCGAGTACCGCTTCGTCCCGGCTCTGCCCAAAAACAATTATGGCAAAGTGCTCAAGACCGAGCTGCGCCGGCTGGCCGCGGATGTGGCACAGTAGCGCGTCATGGCGCAGTCCCCCGAGACGCCCCCACGCCAGGCCAGGCGGCCGCTCATCCTCGTCGTCGACGACAGCGAGGACATCCGCAATTTCGTGCATACCATGCTCAAGCCGCGCTACGACACGCGGCTCGCCATGAACGCGGCGTCGGGCATGGCGGGCGCGACGCAGGCGCCGCAGCCCGACCTGATTCTGCTCGACGTGCGCATGCCGGGCACCAACGGCTACGAGATGTGCCGCGCGCTCAAGGCGAACCCGGCCACCGCGCGCATCCCGGTGATCTTCGTCAGCGCCCAGGACGATCCCAAGGACCAGGCTCACGGGCTGATGCTGGGCGCGGTGGACTACATCACCAAGCCGCTGAGCCCGCAGCTCGCGCTCGCCCGGATCGGCACCCATCTCGCGCTCTCGAGCCAGACCCACCAGCTCGAGAGCCGGGTCGCCGAGCGCACGGGCGACCTGAACCGCACGCGGCAGCTGCTGATCGAGCTGCTCGCGCGCGCGCTCGAGATTCGCGAAGGCGGCAGCATGAGCAACCGGGTCGTGCGCATGGCGGAATACGTCAAGCTGCTGGCGCAGGCGCTCGGGGCGCAGCCAGACGTCTGCGAGGTCCTCGCCCAGGCCTCGCCGCTGCACAACATCGGCACCCTCGGCGTTCCCGAATACGTGATGCGCAAGACCGACCCCCTCAACCCCGCCGAATGGCAGGAGATGCGCAGGCATCCCGAATTCGGCGCCGCGATCATCGGCGAGCAGAGCGACCCGCTACTGGCAACCGCGCGCGCGATGGCGCTCGCGCACCACGAGCGCTGGGACGGAACGGGCTACCCCAAGGGGCTCAAGGGCGACGCGATCCCGATTGCCGCGCGCATCCTCGCGGTGGCCGACGCCTTCGAGGCGATGACGGCGACGCAGCGCCGGCGCGGTGCCATCCCCGTAGAGGAAGCCGCGCGCCGGATCGTCGCCGAGTCGGGCAAGCAGTTCGACCCCGCGGTGGTCGCCGCCTTCCGCAAGGCGCTGCCGAAGATGGCCGAGGTGCACAAGACGGTGAAGGACGAGCTCAAGGGCATCCACAACCTCGACTTCATGGGCCCGTCGGGCTGAGCCGCGAGCGCGAAAGTCGAGCGCGCGCCCTACTCGCCCTTGCCCGGCTCGGCGGAGAAATACTTGTCGAACTTGCCCTGCTCGTCCTTGTGCTCGTCGGCATCCGCGGGCGCGGATCCCTTGCGCGTGATGTTGGGCCACTTGGCCGCATACTCGGTATTGAGCGGCAGCCACTTGGCCGCCTTATCGTCCGAGTCGGGCACGATCGCCGCAGGCGGGCACTCGGGCTCGCACACGCCGCAGTCGATGCACTCGTCCGGGTGGATGACGAGCATGTTCTCGCCTTCGTAGAAGCAATCCACGGGGCAGACTTCGACGCAGTCCATGTACTTGCACTTGATGCAGTCTTCGGTGACGACGTAGGTCATTTGCGCGTTTCTTTCACGATGCGAAAGGGAATCGGGGCTTGATTATCGCATCGCCGCCCAAAGCTTCGCCATAATCGCCTCATCAACATGCAAGATAACGCCATGTCCACGCAAGCCGTCGATGTCGCCACGCCGGACTTCGAACGCGAGGTCCTCGAAGCCTCCAGGGCCCTGCCCGTCGTGGTCGACTTCTGGGCGCCCTGGTGCGCTCCGTGCCGCGCGCTGACGCCGATTCTCGAGAAGCTCGCCGCCGAGTACGCCGGCCGCATCAAGCTGGTCAAGGTCAACTCCGACGAGAACCAGGAGCTCGCCGCCGCCTTCGGCGTGCGCTCGATCCCGGACGTGATGGCGTTCCGCGAAGGCAAGCCGGTGGCGCATTTCCTCGGCGCCCTGCCCGAGTCCCAGGTGCGCGCCTTCGTCGACAAGCTGCTCGCGGAGGCCGACAACGAGGCGCGCCTCGTGCAGGCGCAGCAGCTGATCGACGCCGGCCGTGCCGACGAGGCCGAGGCGCTGCTCGACGCGGTGCGCTTCGACGTCGATCTCGAGCCGCGCATCGAGGCGCTGCGCGCCGCGATCCGTTTCGCGCGCTCCGGGGCCGACGAGGGCAAGCTGCGCGAGAAGCTGGCGGCGGACCCCGCGGACCACGCCGCGCGCTTCGCGCTCGCGGGCGCCTACGCCGCCGCCAAGCGCTACCGCGAGGCGCTCGACGAGCTGCTCGAGATCGTCGCCCGCGACAAGAGCTGGAACGACGACGCCGCGCGCAAGCAGATGCTGAACATCTTCAACCTCGCCGAGAGCGAGCCCGAGCTCGTCGCCGACTACCGAAGGAAGCTCGCGCGCACGTTGTACTGAGCCCGCCACGTTGACCGGTCGATTGTAATGAATTATAACAATCGGCCCAGATGGTCCGGGAACCCGCATTCCGCAAGGTATCGCTCGGCCCTGCCGATGTCCGCGTCGAGCGCGACGCGGGCGGCCGTTTTCTGCTGCGGCACCCCGCGCCGCTCGGCGCCTGTCCCCGGCGCCTGACCGACCGCCTGCTGCGCTGGGCCGACGAGGCGCCCGAGCGAAGCTTCGTCGCGAAGCGCCGCGGCGACGGCGCATGGCGGCGGATCAGCTACGCCGAGGCGCTTGCGGCGGCCCGCTCGATCGGCGAGGCGCTGCTGGTGCGTGGTCTGTCGGCCGAGCGACCGCTCATGATCCTGTCGGAGAACGACCTCGAGCACGCGATGCTCGCGCTCGCGGCGCTGCACGTCGGCGTGCCCTACGTCCCGGTGTCCCCGGCGTACTCGCTCGTCTCGCGCGACTACGGCAGGCTGCGCTACGTGACCGAGCTGATGTCTCCGGGCCTCGTGTACGCCGCCGACGCGCGCTACTCGGCGGCGGTCGAAGCGGCGGTCCGCCCGGGCACCGAGGTGCTCTGGGGAAACGACTATCCGGTGCTCGCCGCGACGCCGGCGGGAACCCGGGTCGACGCCGCGCACGAGGCGATCGGACCGGAAACGATCAGCAAATTCCTGCTCACCTCCGGCTCCACCGGGATGCCGAAGGCCGTGATACACACCCAGCGCATGCTGACCAGCAACCAGCAGATGATCGTCGAATGCCTGCCGTTCCTCGCCGAAGAACCGCCCGTTCTGGTCGACTGGCTGCCGTGGAACCACACGTTCGGCGGCAGCCATAACTTCGGCCTGACGCTGTACAACGGCGGCACGCTCCATATCGACGATGGCAAGCCGACGCCGCAGCTGATAGGCGAGACGCTGCGCAACCTGCGCGAGGTTCCGCCCACGGTGTACTTCAACGTCCCGCGCGGCTTCGAGGAGCTGACGCACGCGCTCGACGCCGATCCCGCGCTCGCAAAGAGCTTCTTCTCGCGCCTGAAGATGATGTTCTACGCCGCCGCCAGCCTGTCGCAGCCGATCTGGGACGACCTGCACCGCATCGCGGAGCGCACGGTCGGCGAGCGCATCCTGATGATCACCGGCCTCGGCATGACCGAGACCGCGCCGTTCGCGGTCTGCGCCAACTGGGAAGCGGGCCGCTCCGGCGGCATCGGCCTGCCCGCGCCCGGCCTCGAGCTGCGTCTCGCGCCGGTAGCCGACAAGCTCGAGGTACGCTATCGCGGCCCGAATGTCACGCCCGGCTTCTGGCGCGCGGAATCGCTCACCCGCGCCGCCTACGACGAGGACGGCTTCTACAGGAGCGGCGACGCGGCGCGCTTCATCGATTCCGCGGATCCGCGAAAGGGACTCGCCTTCGACGGCCGCATCGCCGAGGACTTCAAGCTCGACACGGGCACCTGGGTGAGCGCGGGGCCGCTGCGCGCCCGGATCATCGCCGCCGGCGATCCCTACGTCCAGGACGCGGTGATCACCGGCCACGACCGGGCCGAGGTCGGCGCGCTGATCGTCCCGCGCGCCGGCGTCCCCGACACGGCCGAGACGCGGCGGTTCTTCCAGGGCTTGATCGACATGCTCGCGCTCGAAGCAAGCTCGAGCTCCACCCGAATCGCCCGCGCCATGCTGCTTACGGCGCCGCTGTCGATCGACGCGGGCGAGATCACCGACAAGGGCTCGATCAACCAGCGCGCCGTGCTCAAAGCACGCGCAGCGCTGGTCGAGGAGCTCTACGCGGCGGCGCCGTCGCCGCGCGTCATCCTTCCGTCAACCTAGGAAAACTTCATGGCAAGAGATCACGGTCTGTTCACCCGCTACGAGGACGTATGGCTCCTGGACGGCGTGCGCACGCCGTTCGTCGATTACAGCCACGAGCTCGGCCAGACCTCCCCGATCGACCTCGGCATCAAGGCGGCGCGCGAGGCCTTCGCGCGCAGCGGCGTTTCTCCCGCCGACGTCGGCCACGTTTACGCCGGCAGCATGGCGCAGGCGAGCTTCGACGCCTACATGCTGCCGCGGCACATCGGCCTTTACTCCGGCGCTCCGCTCGAGGTGCCGGCGACGCTGACGCAGCGCGTCTGCGGCACCGGCATGGAGCTGGTGCTGCGCGCGGGCGACGCGATCGAGCTCGACCAGATCGAGCTCGGCCTGTGCGTCGGCACCGAGTCCATGACGCGCAACCCGGTCGCGGCCTACACGCACCGAAGCGGGTTTCGCATGGGGCAGGTCGAGTTCAAGGACTTCCTGTGGGAGGCGCTGCTCGACCCCGCGGCGAACGTCACCATGGGCGGCACCGCCGAGAATCTGGCCCGCAAGTACTCGATCGCGCGCCAGGAGGTCGACCGTTTCGCCTCCGAGAGCTTCGAGCGCGCCCTCGCGGCGCAGGCCGACGGCTTCCTCGCCGGGGAGATCGCGCCGGTGACGAGCGAGACCTTCGAGCTCGAGGGCTACCGGGCGCGCGCGATCCGGGTGCCCTCCCGGCCGGGCAGGGTCGAGCGCGACACGCACCCCCGCCCTTCGCCGGTGGAGCAACTGGCGCAGCTCAAGCCCGCCTTCGGCGGCGTGCAGACGGGCGGCAACAGCTCGGCGATCGTCGACGGCGCCGCCGCGGCACTGGTCGCCTCGGGCGACTTCGCGCGGCGTAGCGGCCGCGCGCCGCTCGCGCGCGTGGTCGGCGGCGTGGCGGTCGGCGTGCCCCCGGAGATCATGGGCATCGGCCCGGCGCCGGCGATCCGGCGCCTGCTCGACGGCCTGGGCCTGTCGCTCGACGACATCGACCGGTTCGAGATCAACGAGGCGTTCGGCGCGCAGTGCCTGGCGGTCATTCGCGAGCTCGAGATCGACCGCGCCAAGGTTAACGTGAACGGCGGCGCGATCGCCATCGGCCATCCGCTCGCCGCGACCGGCGTGCGGCTTACGCTCACCGTGGCGCGCGAGCTCGCGCGCAGCGGCAAACGCTACGGCATCGCCTCGGCCTGCATCGGCGGCGGGCAGGGCATCGCCGTGCTGATCGAGAACACCAACGCGGCAAATAGGAGCTGAAGATGGAAATCAAGGAACAGGCGGCGCTCGTCACCGGGGGCGCCTCGGGGCTTGGCGCCGGAACGGCACGCATGCTCGCAAAGGCCGGCGCCAAGGTCGCGCTGCTCGACGTCAACGCCGAGCTCGGCAACAAGCTCGCCGCGGAAATCGGCGGGGTATTCGTCGAGTGCGACGTCGCGAGCGGAACCGGCGCCGAGGCCGCGGTCGCCAAGGCACGAGCCGCACACGGCCCGGCGCGGATCCTGGTCAACTGCGCCGGCATCGGCGGCGCCAAGCGCCTGGTTGGCAAAGACGGTCCGATGCCGCTCGAGCACTTCGCGCGCATCGTCAACGTGAACCTGGTGGGGAGCTTCAACATGATGCGGCTCGCCGCGGCCGACATGATCCCGCTGCCCGCCTTGGCGGACGGGGAGCGCGGCGTGATGATCAACACCTCGTCGATCGCGGCCTACGACGGGCAGATCGGCCAGGTCGCCTATGCGGCCTCTAAGGGCGGCATCGTGTCGATGACCTTGCCGCTGGCGAGAGATCTCGCGCAGTTCGGCGTGCGCGTCATGACGATCGCGCCCGGGATCTTCCATACGCCCCTGCTGGGCAAATTGCCGGAAGAGGTGCAGCAGTCGCTGGCCGCCTCGATCCCCTTCCCCAAGCGGCTCGGCACCCCCGAGGAGTACGCGCGGCTCGCGCTGCACATCGTCGAGAACGTGCAGCTCAACGGCGAGGTCATTCGGCTCGACGGCGCGCTGCGCATGGCGCCGCGCTAGCCGGTCAGTTTCTCCAGCAGGCGCAGCAGCTCGCGCCGCTCCGCGGCGCTGAGCCTCGCGGCGCGCCGGCGGTCCTCGGCCAGCACCGCGGCCTTCATCCCGTCGAGGGCCTGAGCCCCGCGCCGCGTCAATTGTAAGCCCCAGGCACGGCCGTCGTCCGCGCGCCGGCGGCGCTCGACCAGGCCGCGGCCGACCATCCAGTTGGTGAGCAGCATCGCCCCGGAGCGGGCGATGCCGAGCACCGCGCCGAGCGTCGACTGGCTGATCCCGGGGTTGGCCCCGACGACCACCAGCGCGGTGAAGCGCGGCGGCGTGACGTGCCGGCCCCGGGTCGCGGCGTGAAAGGCGAGGTACAGGGCCACCTGGGCCCGGCGCAGCGAATAGCCGAGGAGCTCGTCGAGCACCCCGTAGTCCACCCCCGGGACGCGCGTCATCGGCGCCAGGGCGCGCGGTCGGTGGGGGGATGGCGGGCGTCGGGTCATTGACCGCCGGATTGTAATGATCTATAACAATCCCGCGCAACTAAGGAGAGGAGGGCTCCACGATGACGCAATCCAAGCGAATCAGCCGCCGCCAGTTCAATACTGCGGTCGCCGGCCTGGGCGCCGCCAGCGCGCTCGCCCCGTTCGGCATCGCGCGCGCGGCATCCAAGCTCAAGGTCGGCGTGCTGCTGCCGCGCTCGAGCTACGAGGCCCTGATCGGCCAGTCCTGCCAGCTCGGCGCCGACCTCGCGCCGGCGGTGCTGAAGTCGATGCTCGGCGTCGACATCGAGCTCATGAACGCGGACACCGAATCGAACGTCAACACCGCGCGCACCCGCGCCGAGCGCCTGATCCACGAAGGCGCGCACGTGCTGGTCGGCGCCTTCGACTCGGGCCAGACCGCCGCCATCGCCCAGGTGGCCGAGCAGCGCGGCGTGCCGCTGGTGATCAACATCGCCGCCGCGCCGCAGATCACCAAGCAGGGCTACAAGTACGTGTTCCGCAACTTCCCGACCGCGATCGACCTCGTCCGCAACGGCCTGTCGCTGATCGGCGACCTGTTCCAGGCCACCGGCGTCGAGGCGCGCACCGCGGTCTTCATGCACGTCAACGACACCTTCGGCCAGGCGATGACGGGCGGCATCATGAAGACGCTGCCGCACCTGAAGCAGCTGAAGTTCAAGATCGTCGATACGATCGCCTACGACCCGGCGGCGAAGGACCTCTCGGTCGAGGTGTCGAAGGCCAAGGCGGCGAACGCCGACTTCCTGCTCTTGGTGTGCAGGCTCAACGACTCGATCGTGCTGCGGCGCGAGATGGTGAAGCAGCGCTGGCACCCGATGGGCGTGGTCGACCCGGGCTCGCCGGGAATCTACGAGGAGCAGTTCGCCAAGTCGCTCGGCAAGTACGCCAACTACGTCGTCGACAACCCGCCCTGGTACAACCCCAAGGGCGCGCTCACCGGCATGCTCGAGGAAGCGTTCAAGAAGCGCAATCCCGGCGAGAAATTCGTCTACCACGGGCTCAACGCCGGCTACACCTTCGAGGCCATCATGATCGCCGCCGACGCCTTCCGGCGCGCCGGCAGCACCGACCCGAAGGCGCTCGCCGACGCGATCCGCGCCACCGACATCGACAAGCGCGTGATGCTGGGCGGGCCGATCAAGTTCAACGCCGAGGGACAGGTCGAAGGCAACCTGTCGGCCTGCGTCCAGATCCTGGACGGCGTACCCAAGGTCGTGCTGCCGGAGTACGCGGCCGAAGCCAAGCCCGTGTTCCCCTGGCCCGAGTACAAGAGGACCTGACGATAACCGCCTGAACGGAGGGCCGGCAGCGCCGGCCCTTTTTTTTCATGTCCGCCTCGCTCGTCGCCAACGTCGTCCTCTCGGGCCTGCTCACCGGGCTCGTCTACGGCCTGATGGCGCTCGGGCTGTCAGTGATCTTCGGCGTGGTGCGGGTGGTCAACTTCGCCCACGGCGAGATGATGACGGTGGCCATGTACGCCGCCGTCCTGCTGTTCGGGGCCTTCCATCTCGACCCGATGCTGGCGGCGCTGCCGGTGGCCGCGCTGTTCTTCGTCATCGGCTACGCCCTGCAGGCGGGGCTGATCAACCCCTTCATCACCCGCCCCGAGCACTCGCAGTTCATCCTGCTGGTGGCGGTCGCCACGATCATCACCAACGTCATGCTGATGGTGTTCGGCCCCGACGCGCACGGCGTGCAAACCGACTACCAGCTCGATTCCTGGGCGATGGGCCAGATCATCGTCGACAAGGCGCGCGTCTACGCCGCGCTGTTCGCGCTCGCCACCACGGCCGGCCTGTTCGCGTTCTTCCGCTTCTCGCGCACCGGCACCGCGATCCGCGCCTGCGCCGACAACCATCTCGGCGCGCTCATCGTCGGCCTCAACGTGAAGCACCTGTACGCCCTCACGTTCGGGGTCGGCGCCGCCTGCGTCGCGATCGCCGGCTGCATGATGACGCTGCTGGTCGAGGTGGCGCCTTCGGTGGGGCCGACCTACACCCTGCTCGGCTTCGTGATCGTGATCGTCGGCGGACTGGGCTCGATGCCGGGTGCGCTGCTCGGCGGCGTGCTGATCGGCGTGTCCGAGGCGATGGCGGGGCTGTTCGTCGACCCCTCGGCCAAGAGCATGTTCAGCTTCGGGCTGCTGATCGTGGTGCTGCTGTTCCGGCCCCAGGGCCTGCTCGGGAGGAGGGCATGAGGGCGCGCCTGCTGCTCGGCGCGCTCGCCGCCGGCCTGATCGCGCTGCCGCAGTTCTCGGGCAGCTACGTCCTGTCGCTCGCCACGCTCGCGCTCTACTTCGCCTTCACCGGGCAGGCCTGGAACGTGATGATGGGCTTCGCCGGCCAGCTCTCGCTCGGGCATTCGCTCTTCGTCGGCCTCGGCGCCTACGCCGCGGCGGCGCTGTTCGTGAAATTCGGCATCGGGCCCTGGGCCGGGCTCTGGGTCGCGATGGCGATCTGCGTCGCCGCGGGCGCCGCGATCGGCCTGCTCGCCTTCCGCTTCGGCATCTCCGGGGTGTATTTCGCGCTGCTCACCATCGCCTTCGCCGAGTTCACCCGCATCGGCTTCGACCACATCGGCTGGCTCGGCGGTCCGGGCGGGCTGTTCCTCAAGGTCGGCCAGCGCACGAGCTGGGATCTCGCCGATCTGCGCGGCACGCCGGCGATGTTCTACTACGTCATGCTCGCGCTCACCGCGGGCGCCTTCGCCCTCTGCGCCTGGCTGCTGAGGAGCCGCGCCGGCTACTACTGGCAGGCGATCCGCGAGGACGAGGACGCCGCGCGCGCGCTCGGCATCAACACCTTCCGCTGGAAGCTGCTGGCGGTGGCCATCAGCGCCGCGATGACCTCGCTCGCCGGCGTGTTCTTCGCCTTCTACTACAACAACCTCTTCCCCGAGCAGATCTTCCACATCAGCCAGTCGATCGAGATCATCCTCGGCCCGATCGTGGGCGGCGTCGGCACCCTCTTCGGCCCGATCCTCGGCGCGGTGCTGCTCACCACCCTGGCCGACTCGCTCACCAACCTGGTCGCCGCCATGGGCCTGGACATCCCCGGCGTGAAGCAGGTCTTCTACG
>Ga0316579_10000689_pt1 | contig 11501 bp, 5 predicted proteins | sample J5NA_2_FD_203074 | JGI IMG/M metagenome (GOLD analysis project Ga0316579, IMG submission 203074) | Rhizosphere microbial communities from salt marsh grasses in Alabama, United States - J5-7_160517rDrA | ecosystem: Host-associated > Plants > Roots > Rhizosphere | place: USA: Alabama | collected... | reverse complement strand
AAATTCCTGGAAACGATCCGCCAGTACGCGCGAGACCGGCTGTTCGAAGCGGGCGAAGGACCGGCGGCGCGCGACCGGCACCTGGACTACTTCGCGAACTTGATCTTGGAAGACTTGCAGCTCGGCTCTGATGAAACTTATCTAACGCTTTTCTCGGCCATTGGATCGCCGCAGATGTTCGCCTGGGTCGCGCGGATGCGTCCTGAGATAGACAATGTACGCGCCGCTCTCCAGTGGGCACTGCAGCGCGATCCGGATCGCGCCCTGGCGATGGCCATCAAGCTGCCCTTCTTTTTTCTGTTCGTAAGCCCTACCCCGGAAGCGCGCCAGACCCTGGTAGAAGCGCTGCAGGCTGTCGAAGCTCTGCAACCGGTAGAGGGGGAGAAACAAAAAATCCGCCAAATAATGCTGCTGCAGGGCGGCTTGTGGAACGGCAATATGCTCATTGGTATAGGGTATACCAGGGAAGCCGCGCAAACTTTAGAGACCGTAGTCGCGGCGACCCGGGTTCTGGACCAACCCAAACTACTGGCCACTGCCCTGTCGCTCAAATCCCTGGCTCTAGCTTTTTTGAACGATCCCGCGGCTTACGAGACGGCGGCCGAAGGGCTGGCCATTTTCGAAGAAATCGGCGATGAAGAAATGATGGGTATGGTCCTGTCAACAATGGCCATGGTAAAAACAGCGGAGGGGGATTTAGAAACAGCGCAGGTCTTTAAAGAACGGATCAAGGCCCTGCATACCGGGGAATACAATTCGCTGGGTAATACCTTACAAATCGTTGCCCTGGCCACAATAGCCACAAAAAACAAGGAGTTTGAGGAAGCGGAGGAGCTGCTTCAATTAGCCCGTGAACAATTTGAGCGGCTGGGCAGTCTTAATTTTCGCACGATGGTCGAGAGCGAAATCGGACACGTGCGGCGGCGCAGGGGGGATGACGCGACGGCTGAATCTATCTACCGGCGCACGATACGCGTCTTTCAGGAGCGGGGACACCAGCCGGCCGTGGCCAATCAGCTGGAAGTACTGGGATTCCTCGCCGCGCACCGCGGGCAGTTGGTCCGCGGTGCGAGGCTCCTGGGCGCGGCGGAAGCGCTGCGCGAGCAGATTCGGGTCGATATGCTGCACCTTGAACGCATTGAGTATGATGCCGAAGTGACAGCATTGCGTGAGACGATGGATGAAAAGGCCTTGCAGAAAGCGTGGCATGAGGGCCGAGCCCTGAATATGGACACGGCCGTCGACCTGGCCCTGTCCGCGGGAGGGTTTGATGAGAATGGGGGATAACTGGCCCACTGGGGCGGTGACTTTTCTGTTCAGCGATATCGAGGAGAGCACGCCTTTGTGGGATCGCCACCGCGCGGCTATGCGCCCGGCGCTGGCTGAACATGACCGGATTTTGCAAACGGCCGTTACAGCCAACGGCGGCATAATTGTTAAAACCACGGGCGACGGCGCGATGGCCGCCTTCGCCTCCCCTACCGCCGCCCTGACGGCCGCGCTCGATGCCCAGATCGCGTTACTGAAGGCGACGTGGGCGACGATGGCCCCGGTTAAAATCCGCGCGCGCATGGGCCTGCATACCGGGGAAGCGGAACTACGCGCGGGCGATTATTTCGGAACGGCCGTTAACCGCGCCGCGCGCCTGATGTCCGTCGGCCACGGCGGGCAGGTACTCCTGTCAGGCAGGACGGCAGACCTGGTGCGCGGCGACCTGGCACAGGGGGTCGATCTGCGCGATCTGGGCAAACACCCGTTGAAAGGCCTGGCACAGGCAGCGCGCATCTTCCAGGTGGAGGCGATTTCTCTGCCAGGCGATTTTCCACCTCTGCGCACCGGCGAAATGCAAAAAGGCAATTTGCCGCAGCCGCTGACCAGTTTTATCGGCCGCGAAGAAGAACTGGCACGCATCGAGCAGATGATCGGCCAGACGCGCCTGCTGACACTGGTCGGGCCCGGCGGGACGGGCAAAACGCGGCTCTCTCTGGAAGCCGCACGCCGCCTTGCCGGCGTCTATGACCACGGTGCGTGGCTGGTTGAACTAGCGCCCCTGGCCGAAGGAGAGCTGGTGCCTGCGACAATCGCCGCCTTATTTGAACTGCAAGAGCAGCCGGGGACTCCGGTTATGGAATTGCTGGCCACTTATATGCGGGGCAAGAAACTGCTGCTGATCCTCGACAACTGCGAGCACCTGATCACCGCCTGCGCGCGGGTGGCGGGCGGCCTTCTAGCGGCTGCGCCGCAGGTGACCATCCTGGCCAGCAGCCGCGAAGGCCTGGGCGTGGCCGGAGAAACGACCGTGCACGTGCCGGCCATGCGTATCCCGACCCGCGATATTGTGGATCGCGATCAAGTTGCCCAATTTGAAGCGGTACGCCTCTTTGTGACCCGGGCCAGGGTGGCCCGGCCGGGGTTTGAATTGACGGAAGCCAATTCAGAGGCGGTGGCCCAGATCGTGCGGCGGCTGGACGGCATTCCCCTGGCTCTTGAACTGGCGGCAGCGCGGATCAAGCTGCTGACGCCAGCGCAAATCGCAGCCCGCCTCGACGATCGCTTCCGCCTGTTAACCGGCGGCAGCCGCACAGCCCTGCCTCGCCAGCAAACGCTGCGCGCCCTCATCGATTGGAGCTACGACCTGCTGGATGTGAACGAGCGCTGGTTCCTACGCCAGATGTCGGTCTTTGCCGGCGGGTGGACGATGGAAGCGGCGGAGTTTGTTGTTAATCAAGACCTCCGAGGTTTCGAGCCACGTACTTATGAATCTTCAGGATTAAAAAACCTCGGAGGTCCAAGGCAACTTGACGCGCTCGATCTCCTGGCAAACCTGGTTAACAAGTCGCTGGTGCGAATCGATGATTCGGCTGAAGAGATGCATTATTTTTACCTGGAAACGATCCGCCAGTACGCGCGCGACCGGCTGTATGAAGCGGGCGAAGGCTCGCAGGCGCGCGACCGCCATTTTGCCTATTTCTTGCAGCTCGCCGGAGAGGGTTTCCAATTTGGCGCACTGACAACATTTGATGATGTGGAACGCTTAACCCGCTTAGAAGACGAATTGGATAATCTACGCGCGGCGTTGGAATGGGGCGCCGGGCATGATCCCATCGCGGCGATCGATCTCCTGCTTCACCTAACTGCGCTCTGGTCCACCCTAAGTCTGGGCGAGGAAGCGCGACGGCGGGCTGAAATGCTGCTGGACAGCCTGGCGGCCCTGCCCGTAGCTGACGAGAAAGCGATGTCTAAACGGCGGCTGGCCCGCGCCTACGGCCTGTGTATTTTAGGTCTGGGCGCAGGATCGACGGCAGCCGGGGAAACGGCCTACGAAGCCCTGGAGGAAGCGATTGGCATCCTGCGTGAGGATGAATCACAAACCTTTATACTGGCGACTACCCTTTATCTCCAGTCGGCTATCGCGGTGGAGATCGGCCGCGCGCAAGGTGAAGCGTCTGCGCAGGAGGCTTATGAAATCAGTCTCGCCCACGATTACCGGGATATACAAAATCTGGCCCTCAATGCCATGGCTCGTTGGGCCATGATCGGGGGCGATATTGCCACCGCTGCCGACTATCTGGCCGAAGCGCGCCAGACACGGATCAAACTTTCAATGCCGATTATAATCATGGCCCAGGCTTACGTAGAATCGATGGTCTACCGTATCAGCGGGGATATGGATACGGCATTGGCCTTTGCTTTGAATTCTTGAGCCGGGAGATGCGTGAATGAATACAGATGATAGACTGTTAGAGCGCCTTGAGGCCATTGGGCGATCCGTGGCCGGAACCGGTCAAGGGCTGGCCGTGATCGGCCTGGGCTCCGTGGGCACGGAACTGATGCGCCTGGACGCTTACTCCGACCTGGATTTCTTCGTCATCGTGCGGCCGGGCGCTAAACAAGAATTTCTCGATTCTCTCTTCTGGCTGGAGGAGGCAGCCCCCATGGTCTATTCCTTTATGAATACCGTCGACGGCTTCAAGCTTTTATTTGAGGACGGCATCTTCGCCGAGATGGCCGTCTTTGAAGCGGACGAGTTGGCGGGCATTCCTTTTACGGGCGGCCGTTTCGTCTGGCAAGACCCTGATTTCCAACTTCCCGTACCCCTGGAAGGTAACAAGCTGCCGGCCGCGGAAGCGGAACACGCTATAGAGTGGCTGGTCAACGAAGCGCTGACCAATCTCTATATCGGCCTCGGCCGTTTTCAGCGCGGCGAAAAACTGAGCGCGGCCCGTTTCATTCAGGGCCACGCCCTGGACCGCCTACTGGAACTGGCGCCCCTGATCGAGAAACCGCGAACCGCGCAGGCTGACCCCTTCGATCGCGCGCGCCGTTTTGAGCAATCTTTCCCGGGCACGGCTGTCCACCTGCCCCAATTCATGCCCGGCTACGAAAACAGCCCAGCCGCCGCCCAGGCCATCCTGGCCTTCCTGGACAGGCACTTCGAGGTCAACCCGGCCATCAAAAAGGCCATCCTCGATCGCTGTTAACGGGGATGGCCTTGATAATTCAATAATGGTAGCGCACCTGGGCAATGAATATCGCATCTTCCTGCACCTTATAGACAATTCGATGCTCGCTGTCTATACGCCGCGACCAATATCCGGTCAACGCGTGACGCAGCGGCTCAGGCTTGCCCAACCCTTCATAAGGCGTGTGCTGAATTTCTTGAATAAGCCGGTTAATGCGTTTCAACAGTTTCTTATCCGTTTTCTGCCAGTATAAATAATCCTCCCAGGCATGTTCGGAAAAGATCAGCTTCACTCAACCAACTCCCGTTCAACCCCATTGCCGGCTTCCAGTTCCAGAATAGACTGGAGAAGCCTTTGCGCATTGCGCGGGCTGCGTAACAGGTAAGCGGTTTCCTCCAGGGCCTGGTAATCATCCAGTGAGATCAGGACAACCGCCTTGTCCTTCTTGCGCGTGATCGTGATAGGCGCGTGATCGTCGATCACTTTATCCATCGTTTTTGCCAGATTATTTCGCGCGTGTGTATAACTAACTGCTTCCATATAGCGAGCACCTCGTATCATTCCTGTACAGTTTATTGTACAGGTTTGGTTTTTGAAAAGCAAGGACTTTCAAACCAGCCTCTTCTCACGGCAAGGAATTTCAAGATGAGAATTTACCCCTGTCATAACAATAACCTTTCGATAACATCTTATAATACGAACGGTTTTTCGGCCGTACAGGTAGAGGTAAAAAGTGATGGACAACAAATGGTGGAAAGGAGAACGGGGTGAGTGGTACGTGGTCATGCAGTTCATCCTTTTTGGTCTCATCTTCATCGCCCCTTTCCTGACCGCGCAGCTCAGCGGCTGGCCCGATCCCTGGAACCTGATCGGCCGTGTGTTGGGCGTCCTCCTCATCGGCCTCGGCGGCGCATTGGCCTTTGCCGGGCTGGTCAATCTCGGCCGTAACCTGGCCGTCGTGCCTTACCCCAAAGAGGATGCCAGCCTGGTCGAGTACGGCGCCTACAAGATCGTGCGCCATCCCATCTACAGCGGCGTCATCCTCGGCGCTTTCGGCTGGGGGCTGGTCATGAACAGCCTGCCCACCCTGCTCCTGGCAGCGATCCTCTTCCTCTTCTTCGACATCAAATCGCGCCGTGAAGAAAAATGGCTCGGCCGTAAGTTCGAGGACTATTCAGACTACCAACAGCGCGTACATAAGCTGGTGCCCTTTATCTACTAGGAAAACCTCCGAGGTCTTTAAGCAGTTAATCTTCCAGCGCAAATTGTTTAAAGACCTCGGAGGTTTAGGTCGAATTGAAAGAGCCGGGTTGGTTAGGCCCGGCTCTTTCTAGAACGGAGGAGGGTTAGCAAGGGAAAAGAGTGAAAACTTGAAGCTTATTCGTTGCTAACATCCGGGCAGGGATCGATGGAAAACCGGGCACATTCGTCGGCAGAAAACTGCCGTGTCAGCCGCGAATCGGTCAAAGCTAAAAGACGTTCATCATCCAGGGTATAGACCCGTAAAACGCCGTCTTTAGTTGTCATCAGCTCATCTCCTTCCAGGTTAAACCGGGGATTGTCACCAGGTACGATGAGGGATGTCGATATCGACTCGCCTGGCACCAAATCGTCAAGTTTAGAAAGATCCCACAGTCTGGTATCCCCACCACCGGAGGTAGCCAGGAGCTGTCCATCAGATAACAAGTCCGTCCTGAATACGATACCCGTGTGGCCTGATAAAGTCGCAAACAACTCGCTGCGCGCGTTTTCTTTATCAATTGTCCATAATTTGGTTAAACCGCCGGTGCCGGAAACAGCCAACATTCGACTGTCGGGCGTAAAGTCAAGCCCCCAGACAATATCACGACCGGGAAGCGCTGCCGGAAAGGCGAACAGCTCCTGGCCGGTTTGCGGATCCCAGATAGTGATATCTGATAGTTCTCCAGCGGTGGCCATCATGCCGCCATCCGGGCTAAACGATACCCGCGTCACCCATTCCTCTTCTTCGTCATCATCGAGGAAGAGAAGCGGCTCGCCTGTGGCGGCGTCCCAGGTGCGCACCTTGCCGTCGGTACCCGAGGTGGCGATGATACGGCCGTCCGGGCTGTAATCAAGCCCTAGTACGCCCCTGTAAAAGCCACTGCCCACTTCGTGCCCCTCCATGCGCAGCAGCTCCTTGCCCGTTAACATATCCCAAACGCGCGCCGTCCCATCCATACTTGCCGTAGCGATTTGCTGCAGCTGTGGATGGAAATCGACGACCGAAACTGTATCATCATGTCCCTCAAAAACCTGTATCTCCTGGCCCGTTTCCAGGTCCCAGAGCTTGACCAAACCATCAAAATAGCCTGCTGCCAGTATTTTCCCATCAGGACTTACATCGGCATAATTAACGTCGCCCACGTCTATCGAAGACAGCTCCGATTCCCCAAGCGCTGTCAGGTCCCAGAAGCGCAGGTCGCCGCGATCGTCGCTGGTCACCAATTGCGTACCGTCCGGCGTAAAGTTCAGGCTACCGACTACTGTATCATGGCCGAGCGTGAGCAGTTCCTGACCGGATGGTATGTCCCAAAGCCTGGCCGTTTGATCTCGCCCTCCTGTAGCCAATTGCTGGCTATCCGGGGTAAACTGTAAACCATAAATCCCAGCCCCTTGGCCGCGCAAGACAGCATCCGGCGGTTTATTCCCTCCCGTGAGCTCGGCCAGGTCCCACAAGAGAATTTCATCTCCGCTGGCGACGGCCAGCCAGCGATTGTCCGGACTCAAGGTAATAAAGGTGATACTACCGCTAAAATCAACCTGCTTATCGGACGTTCCTTCCACCGGGTCCCAGAGAATCACCTTCCCGGCATCGCCATCGCTGGAGTAAGTAGCCAGAAGAGTGCCATCAGGACTGTAAAAAGGTTCAACCCAACCATCATACCCCGTCAGGCTGGCAAGCTGTTCTCTGCTTTTCAAATCCCATGAATAAACCGCACCATCCTCGTACCCCACAGCTGCCTGGCTCAAATCGGAACTGATCGAGTAAGCGGTCATGCCGGCCATGCTAAGCGGTAGATCAATTGTTTCCAGGCGCTGCCATGTATCCGTGTCCCAGACCGCAAGGCTAAATGATTCACCCGGATCAAGTGTCACGAGGCGAGTATTATCAGGGCTGAAAACAGCCGGCAGGAGCACGCCGCCATTGACAATACTGATCGGTGTCTCGAACAACAGTTCGTTATCAGCAACGCGCCAGACTTTCGCCGTCTCATCATCAGATGTGGTGACCATCAATTCGCCGTCGGGACTATAGGCAATACCAGCAATAGACGCTTGATGCGCCGGCAATCGGCCGCGTAGGCGAGACCCAAGCACGGCAGCGTGCAAGGCGTTTCTCGCCTCGAACGTGCTTTGCGTAGTCAAGGCCTCCCTGGCCAGCAGCATGGCCAGTTCCGGATCGATTGGTAAAAGCCTCGCCGACTGTGCCCCCAGTTCCCGCGAACGGGCCAGGCGCGCCTGTTCTGCAGCCATCTGGCGTTCCCCTTCGGCAACTTCTCTCTGTTCCTCTGCATCCTTCTGCGCCGCTTGCGCTTCCGCCGCCGCGGCAACAGCCTGCTGCTCGTTCTCTTCAGCAGTGACCTGGGCTGTGGCCCGCGCATCAGCCTCGGCGACCGCCTGCGCTTCACTGGTAGCCGCCAGGTCAGCATTTTCCTGCGCTGCAATCGCGCTCTTCCCGGCCGCCTGGGCATTGGCGCTCGACTGCCGGGCGAAGAAAATAGCTGCTACAGCCAGCAGCGCGGCGACGGCCAGTGCCCCGGCAAGAAACGCCGCACGTCTCCTGAGACGGCCGGCTGCTTGAGCCTGTTCTTCGGCGCGCTCCTTCTCCGTCTCCGCCAGCTGCCGCGCCGTCTCCAGTTCGCGCTGCCGCCGCGCCTCTTCCTCCTCCCTACGCCGGTCGCGGGCGGCGAAACTGGCGGCCAGAAAAGCTTGCTCCGCATCGGTTAATGAGACAGCCGCTTCTTCCGGCCAGCCGGCATACTGGTCCAACCGCGCGCCGCGCAGCAGATATGCCTCACCTTCCCCCGCCTTCTGCCACTCAGCCGTTTCCACGGCCAGCAGTCTTTGCAGACGTATATCAGATCGGCTCTCATCCAACCATGCCCTCAAGCGCGGCCACTGGCGCAGCAAAGCTTCATGCGCCACCTCCACTGTCGCCCCGCGCGTCAGCGGGTCGCGGTCAAAAGTCAGCAGGCGGTAACGGCCGAAGAGATCGATCACGCCCGAAATCCCAGATTTCGGGTTTGAGATTGCGGATTGTGGATTGTAGATTGCGGATTTTTCGATGTCGGATGTCGGATTTTCGTCTGCTGATGGCTGACTGCTGACTGCTGACTGTTCACTTTTTACCGGTAACTGAATACAAATGCCCTCCAACTCCGATCTCAGCACCCGCCGTCGCGTATCCTCAACGCCTTCACCCAGCGTGACCAGGCGCAGGAACATCTGTCGTGCCGCTTCTTGCTGCGCTGGATTGAGGCAGTTGTAATTTTCTTCAGCTCGTCGGCCCAGGGCGCTGAGAACGCCGCCAACTTCCTCATAAGCCGCGCGAGTCATCACCTCATTTTGGCGTTCATCGAACAGCTCGGTCATGGCATATTGCAGGAGAGGTAAGGCCCCCGGCTCGTTGATCACATCGGCGACTATTGCCGGCGTCAGGCCTTTTTCCATTTTCACGCCTGCTCTGCGCGCCGGCTCTTGAATGGCCCAGGTCAGCTCCTCGGCCGTCATCGGCAGGACGATTTCTGTGTTCTCCTTGATCCATTGGCCCAAGAGTTGGACTTGCAGCGGCCGGTCGTAGAAGTCGGCTCTGAGCGTGATCAACACGCGCAGGGGGCTGCGCGGTGCCATGATCGCCGCCAGCAAACTGTCCAGGAAAAAGGCACGCCGTTCTTCATCTTCGACCAGCGTGAACAGCTCTTCAAACTGATCGATCACCAGCAGAAGCTGTGCGTTCTCTTCATTGGGCAGGATACGCCGGATTGTGCGCAACATGCCCCGTTTGTCTTTCTGCATCGGCTCCACCAGGCTCGGCGGCGGGTCTACGGCCACGGGCAGCAAGGCCAGCGCCAGTTCCTCCAACGGCCGTTCTCCCGGTACCATCTCGGCCACGAACCAGGCCTCAGAGCCCTTGATCGCGCCCTGGCGCAGGGCGGGGATCAGGCCCGCCTTGACCACGCTCGATTTACCGCTGCCGCTGGGTCCCACGACGGCGACAAAACGGGACTCACAAAAATGCTCGACCAGCTGCTCAACAAGCTTTTCGCGACCATAGAAGTCGGCCGCATCCGTTTCCTGGAAGGCACGCAGCCCTTTGTAAGGGTTGGCGACATCAATTTCAGCCGGGATAGGAATGGGAACACTCACATCGACCACGATAGAAGGGCTTGTCCCATTCCCTCCGTGCAGGGCTTGCCGGAAAGCCTCCGCCAGAGCCAGAACATTGTCGTATCGATCGGCCGGCTGCTTGGCCGTTGCCCGCTGCAGCACAGCGTCAATCTGCCGCGGCAAGCCAGGTCGGCCGGCGCTTACGGGTGGAATCGGTTCGTGCAGCTGTTTTTGGATGATTATGGCCAGGGGCAGGTCGGAAAACGGCCGTTCCCCGGTCAGCGTCTCATATAAAACCGCGCCCAGACTGTAAACATCTGACTGTGGACTGACTGCTTCATCACGCAGTTGTTCCGGCGAGATGTAATCCGGCGTACCCAACATCGCGCCGGCGGCCGTTAGCTGCAAGCTACCGCCTATTTGCCTGGCGATACCGAAATCAGAGAGATAAGCGTTACCCGCTTCATCCAGTAGAATATTGGCCGGCTTAATATCAAGGTGAACCACCCCCTGCCGGTGGGCGACTGCCAGGGCGGAAGTGATCTGATCGACCATTTTCATGGTCGGTTCGAGATCCCAGGGACCGTTTTCCAGCGAGGCCAGCAAATTCCCGCCACGCAGCAGGCGCATGACTAGGTAAGCGCCATCCGGTTCCCGCCAGTAGTCATAAAGGGGCACGATATAGGGGTGCTCCAGCCGAGCGATCACCTGCGCTTCGGCCTCGAAGCGGCGAATGAATTCCGGATCATCGGCATATTGGTGACGGATCACCTTGACGGCGACTTCACGGCCTACGACCGGCTGCACGGCACGGTGAACAACGCCAAGGGTACCCTCGCCGATTTTCTCCTTCAGCTCCAGGCCGCGTACGCCCCGCGCAGCCTGCGAGGTAAAGTCTAAATCTCCGGCGCGAATCTGTTCGTAGCGTTCCGTCGTGCGCGCCGCCGGCGCCATGTTCAACTCTTCAGCCAGCAGACGGCTGAAGCGCTCATACACGGCCAGCGCTTCCGTCCGCTGCCCGTTGAGGGCCAGGACCTCCATCAACTGGCGGTAGGCGCTCTCGCGCAAATCATCTATCTCTATCTGCTGCTCGGCATAAGCGCGCGCCGTGGCATAGGAAGCCTCCCGCGCAGCCATGGCCGTCAATATCTCCAGGGCATCTAGCGCCTGGCGCCGGTAGCGCTGGCGCTGTATTTCGGCCCACGCTTCAAATTCATTGCTGTCGTCGAGATAAAAGTCGGCCAGAAAATCACCCTGGTACAGCGCCACGGCCGTTTCCAGATTCCGGCGGCAGTCGTGACAGAGAAGAATATCCAGATGGTCATGCGCCTGGGTGCTTTCAATGAGCATTTCAAACCTGGCAACATCGCTGCTTACATCGGCCAGGGGGTTAAGCCGGACGGTATGCCGGTTGGCCAGCAGCAGGGGCACGGCCGTTTCTATCTCGTTCTCCCCATCCTCGCTCTTTTGCGGCAGGTCCGGTACCGCGCGGCGTAAATTATAGATTATCTGGCGCAGGTTTTGGCGCGCCGAGCGCTCAGGCATGCCCGGCCAGAGCAGCAGCATCAGGGATTCACGGCGCAGGGGCTTCGTTGGCTCCGCCGCCAGGCACACGAGCAATGCCTGCACCTTGGCTGTGCGAAAGCCTCCCAGGGGTTCATCGTTTAGCGTGGCCTGGAAACGGCCGAA
>Ga0316579_10000688_pt1 | contig 11503 bp, 10 predicted proteins | sample J5NA_2_FD_203074 | JGI IMG/M metagenome (GOLD analysis project Ga0316579, IMG submission 203074) | Rhizosphere microbial communities from salt marsh grasses in Alabama, United States - J5-7_160517rDrA | ecosystem: Host-associated > Plants > Roots > Rhizosphere | place: USA: Alabama | collected... | reverse complement strand
GGCTGGTCCTCGGGCTGGTGCTGGTACAGCAGACGATCGTGCGCTGGCTGATGCTCACCCGACGGCGCCTGGCCCTGCAGGCCGCCCTCGAGCGTCAGGCCGCCCGGCGGGCCCAAGCCGAGGCGGAAAAGACCGAGGCTCATCTCAAGGACAGTTCCTTGCCGAGCGTCGCGGAGGAGCCGGAATTGGACTTGGCCACCCTGGACGAGCAGACGCGCCGGCTGGTCAACACCCTGATCGGCTTCTCCTCCGTCTTCGCTGTCTGGTGGATCTGGTCGGACCTGCTACCGGCCCTGAATCTGCTGGAGGAGATCCCCCTGTGGCACTACACGGCGACAGTCGGGGGAAGCGAGCAGGTCATACCCGTCTCACTCGGGGACGTGCTGATGGTGCTGGCGATCATCCTGATCGCCCTGTTGGCGGCGAAGAACCTGCCGGCGCTGATCGAGATCCTGCTACTCCAGGCCACGTCGGTCTCGGCGGGCAGCCGTTACGCGGTCAAGACCCTGCTGAGTTATGGGATCACGGCCGTGGCCTTCCTCACCGCCTTCGGGACCCTTGGACTCAGCTGGTCCCAGGTCCAGTGGCTGGTCGCGGCCCTGGGTGTCGGAATCGGCTTCGGACTCCAGGAGATCGTGGCCAACTTCATCAGCGGCCTGATCATCCTGTTCGAGCGACCGGTTCGGGTGGGGGACGTGGTCACCGTCGGTGACACGACGGGGATGGTGACGAACATCCAAATCCGCGCCACCACCATCCGCAATTGGGACAAGCAGGAACTCCTGGTGCCCAACAAAGAGCTCATCACGGGTCGGCTGCTGAATTGGACGCTGACCGACCAGGTCACTCGCATCACGATCAACGTGGGCGTCGAATACGGGAGTGATCCTGCGCTGGCCCTGGGGCTACTCACGCAGGTTGCCGCCGCCAACCCCCGAGTCCTCAAGGACCCTCCCCCGTTGGTGTCCTTCGAGTCCTTTGGGGACAACGCCCTGATGCTGGTCCTGCGCTGCTATCTCGAGGCCCTCGAATACCGGATCGGGGTCACGACAGAGCTCAACCAGGCCATCGCAAAGACGTTTGCGGAGCACGGGATCGGGATCGCCTTCCCCCAGCGCGACATCCATGTCAGCGCCAAGGCGCCAATCGATATCCGTCTGAAGCGGGATTGACGAGCGCCCCTTCGCCGGGTCGTCAGCTCAGGTCGTCGAAGCTGGGGTCGTCGAGAAGCTCTCTCAGCCTTTTGAGCTCACGCATCCGCTCGATGCGGCGACGCACGGCCAGGTTGGGTGCGGGGCCCCGCGCGTCCTCTGCGCTCAAAGGTGGAGGTACCGTGTCGAGGGTCTCCTCACCATAGCTGCTGTCGGTGTCCAACATCTCCGTCACCAAAGGGACAAGTCTGGGAAGCTCGTGCTAACTACAACGGAACGTGCCGCAGGTAAAATCAGAATTTCTTATCGACGTCGAGAGCTCAGGTTGGGCCAGGCGCCACCCACTAACAAAGGTTCGCGTCCACGCAAAACAACGACCGCCAATCGACCCCTCGCGCTGTCCACCACCAGCGTGACGCCGTGATGGACACCGCGGTCGAGCCGGGGGAGTCATTTCGAGGGCACCGCTTCCCGCGCCCCCGCGGCCCAACGGAGCATTCCCGGAGGGTCGGCCCCGGTTGGTCTGATAACATATCGGTCCCTCCCCACCGGAAACGAGCATGGAACAGGACCTGAGCCGGGCGACCCCGGGCACCCAGCACGAAACCGTGGCCGCGGTGGACCTGGGCTCCAACAGCTTTCACATGATCGTCGCCCGCATCAGCGATGGGCACATGCAGGTGATCGACCGCCTCAAGGAGTCGGTGCGGCTTGGGGAGGGGCTGACCGAGAACAAGTTCCTCGAGCCCGAGGTGGCCGAGCGGGCCCTGGCATGCCTGGACCGATTCGGCCATCGGCTGCGAGACTTTCCCCTGGGCAGCGTGCGGGCGGTGGGGACCAACACCCTGCGCCAGCTGCGTCCAGAGACCCGCTTCCTCGAGGAGGCCGAGATGGCGCTGGGCCATCCGATCGAAGTGATCGCCGGCCGTGAGGAGGCGCGTCTCATCTACCTGGGGGTTGCCCACGGCCTCGCGGCCGGGCCGGAGCGCCGGCTGGTCGTGGATATCGGCGGCGGCAGCACCGAGATCATCGTCGGCCAACGCTTCTCCGCTCGGCTGCGCGAGAGCCTGCACATGGGCTGCGTCAGTATGACGAGGCGCCACTTCGCCGACGGACGCATCAGCGCCAAGGCCATGCAGAAGGCGGAGCTGACCGGCGCCCTGGAGGTTCGCCCGATTCGGGAGATCTTTCGCCGGTCCGCCTGGGTGTCGGCGGTGGGAAGCTCCGGCACCATCAAGTCCATCGCCGCGGTGGTCATGGCCGAAGGCTGGAGCGAGGACGGAATCTCGGCCGCTTCCCTGATCCAGCTCCGGGACGCCTTGGTGGAGCGCGGCAAGGTCTCCGCGTTGGACCTGCGCGGGCTCACCGAGGATCGCAAGCCCGTCTTCGCCGGCGGCGTGGCGGTGCTGCTCTCGGTCTTCGAGACCCTCGGCATCACCCACATGCAGGTCTCGGACTACGCCCTGCGGGAGGGGCTGGTCTACGAGATGATGGGACGCAGTCGCCACTCGGATGTACGCGAGCGCACCGTGGCGACCCTGTCGAGACAGTTCCAGATCGATCAGGAGCACGGTCGGCGGGTAGAGGCCACCGCCCTCAAGCTCCTAGGCCAGGTCGCGGGTCCCTGGTCTCTCAACGACCCGGATCATGCCTCGATGCTGTCCTGGGCGGCCCGATTGCACGAGATCGGTGTCATGGTTGCCCACAGCCAGTACCAGAAGCACGGGGCCTATCTGCTCCGCAACGCGGACCTCGCCGGTTTCACCCGCCAGGAGCAAGCGGTGCTGGCCGCGCTGGTACTGGGTCACCGGCGCAAGTTTCCGATCCAGGAGTTCCTCGCACTGCCCAGGGGGGTTCAGGGGTGCGCCCGTCGCGTCTGCGTGATCCTGCGCCTCGCGGTGCTGCTGCACCGTGGACGCTCCCTGGTCACCAAGCCGAATCCGGAGATTCAGATCGACGGCGATACGCTGTCTCTGAGCTTCCCGGACCAATGGCTGATGGACCACCCCCTCGCCCAGCTGGAGCTGGAGCAGGAGGCCATCCGGCTGACGGCGGCCGGCTTCACCCTCAGCTATCAGTGATCCGCGCTCCCCGCCGGCTTCCCCTCGGCTGAATCGCCTTCGCCGGCGGGACGAATCCCGTCCGGCGGGTCCGGCTCCGAGTCCGCATCGGGGTACCGGCGTGGGTCCGTGGCATCCTCATCCAGGAGGATACGCCGCCCGTCCCCATCGAGATCCTCGAACTGTCCGCTGCGGGCCGCCCAGAACAAGACGGCCACGGCCGCCAGACCGAGGACGAGCATACCGGGGATCAGGCCGTAGATGACATCCATGGTTCAACTCCTGGGGTGCATGGTTTCGTCTCCGCGATCGCGTCGCCTCAGCTCCGCTCAAAGGAGGCCGCTGCAACCGCCCGCCGCGCCCTGAACAGTCCGCGGATACGCGCCGAGTTGCCGATCACCGCCAGGGAGCTCAGGGGCATGGACACCGCCGCGATCAGCGGAGTGACGACGGCGGCCATCGCCAGGGGCACCATGATCGAATTGTAGGCGACGGAAATCCCGATGTTCTGGCGAATCGTCTGGAGGGTCCGGCGCGAAAGCTGCGCCGCCTCGACCACCCGCTCCAGCGAATCCGACATCAGCACGATGTCGGCACTGGCGATCGACACGTCCGTGCCGCTGCCCATGGCGATGCCGACGTCGGCCCGAACCAGGGCGGGTGCGTCGTTGACCCCGTCCCCAACCATGGCGACCCGGCGGCCATCACGCTGGAACTCCGCCACCACGCGATCCTTGTCCTCCGGGAGGACCTCCGCGATCAGATCCACCCCGCCGAGCGCCGCGGCGACGCGCTCGCCGTTGGCTCGTCGGTCCCCGGTCAACAGGGTCACGTGAATCCCCTCCTCCCGCAGCCGGTCGACCACCTCCCGCGCCCCCTGGCGCAGACGATCCTCGGTGGCCAGGACCAGGACCTCCCGGCCGCCCAGGGCACAATGGATCAGCCCCACGGCCCCGCTCGTCTCCGGCCCGCCAGTCGGGTCCGCGTCTGTCCCCATCGGTATGCCGTGGCGCGTCAGCCAATCGGCGTTTCCGACGATCACCTCCATACCCTCGACCAGCCCCCTGATGCCCGACCCCGGCGAAACCTGGACTGACCGGGCGTCGATGCCCTGGAGCCCGATACCGGCCCCCTCGCAGAGCTGGATCACCGCTGCCGCCGCCGGGTGCTCGGAGACCCGCTCCAGGGCGCCGATAAGGCGCAGGGCCTGGCGCTCCTCGTCGTTCAGGATAGGGGCGTCGCCCTCGAGCCTCCGCCAGGGTCCGTGCACGGACCGAAGGGCGGTGACGACCGGTCGGCCCTCGGTGAGGGTGCCCGTCTTGTCGAAGACGAAATGGTCAATGGAGGAGAGCCGCTCGAGCACGGCCCCGTTCTTCACCAGGATGCCCCGGGACGCCCCGAGCCCCGAGGCCACCGCCACCGCCATGGGGGTCGCCATTCCGAAGGCGCAGGGACAGGTTATGATCAGGACGGAGGTCGCGGCCATGAGGGCCAGCTCCAGGTCCGTTCCCAGCCACAGGACGAAGGTGAGGGCCGCGAGTCCCAGGGTGACGGCCACGAACCAGGGGACGATGCGATCGGCCAGCCGCTGGATGGGGGCCCGGCTTGCCTGGGCATCCTCGACCAGACGGATGATGCGCCCCAGGGCCGTCTCCCTGAGGGTGGCCGTGGTGCGTACCCGCAGGACGCCAGCCCCGTTGATGGTCCCGGCGGACACCGCCTCCCCCGCCACTTTACTGACCGGCCGAGACTCGCCGGTCAGCATGGACTCGTCCAGCTCGCTCGTGCCCTCCGTCACCTCGCCGTCGACCGGCACCCGTTCCCCCGGGCGGATCAGGACCAGATCTCCGGGGGAGACGGAGCGCACCGGGACCACGCGCTCCTCTCCTCCCTCCAGGAGCGTGGCCACCCGGGGTTGGAGATCGATGAGGCGCTGGGTCGAGGTCACCGCCTGGCGCTTGGAGGCGGACTCCAGATAGCGTCCAACCAGGATCACGAACAGGAAATTGACCACCGTGTCCCAGTAGACGTCCCCCGCTTGGGTGCCGCTGAGGGTCACATAGAGCGAGTACAGGTAGGTGATGGACGCGCCGATCGCGATCGGAAGGTCCATGCTGAGCTGTCCGCTGCGCAGCGCACCCCAGGCCCCCCGGTAGAAGGGGTAGCCGGAATAGAGGATCGTGGGGGTGGCCAATATCAGGCCGATCCAATGGAAGAGTCCCCGGAACTCCCCCCGGTCGGCCCCGGCGTAGAGGGCGATGGAGATCCACATCAGGTTCATCATCGCGAAGCCGGCCCAGGCCATGCGGAAGAGCATGGCCCGGTTCTCCCGCCGCAGGGCCCCCTCGGCGGACTCCGGATCGAAGGGAACGGCGGCGTAGCCGATGTCCCCGAGGCGACGCAGGATCCGCGAGAGCTTGAGGCGCCCGTTGTCCCAGCGCACCCGCAGCCGCCGCCCGGTCAGATTGACCCGGGCCTCCTCGACGCCAGGGAGGGTCTTGAGCCCGTTCTCGATCAGCCAGACACAGGCGGCGCAGTGGATCCCTTCCACCAGGAGATTGATCTCGCGGGCATCGCTTGCGACGTCGACGAACTCATCCTGAACCGCGTCCAGGTCGTAGAGGGCCAGGTTCTTGGGCGGCTCGGGCGGCGGTCCCAGTGGCTCGCCCTCCGGGGTGCGGCGGTAGAAGCCCTCCAGTCCGGCGGCATAGATCGCCTCGCAGACCGCGCGGCAGCCCGTACAGCAGAACGCCCGCTCCCCCCCCGCGACCACCGCAGAGACCTGCTCCTCGGGCGCGATGGGGAGACCGCAGTGAAAGCAACGCCGGGCCGACTCCGACGGCGCGGCGCGAGGTCGATGCTCCCCCTCGGGGGCCGTTGGCGGGGTCGGGTCCCGAAGATCCGCGACGGTGCCCGGCACGGACTAAGGACGCGCGACGCCGATGCGCATGCCCGTGGTGTACTCCTCTCCACCCTGCTCCACGGCGACCAAGGTGTCCCACACACCGAACAGCGGGAAGCTCACCGTCGCGGCATAGCGTCCATCGCCCTCCGCCACCATGGGCATGGAGAAATCCTTGGCCTTGTCCGAGGGTCGGTAGGCGAAGAAGGTCACACCGTCCGGAATCACCGGCTGACCCGCCTTGTCCACCAGAAAGACCCGCAGCGTGGTGCGCTCGTTTGCCTTGATGTCGGCGGGAATGTCCGTACTCAGTACCCAGCCGGGATCCCGCGCGCGGCGCGACATCAGGGTCTGCTCGTAGTGCTGGCCCCGCTCGTAGTAGTCGTCGTTGACCAACCCCGGATTGGTGGCGATGGCCAGGAAGACCATGGTCAGGTTGACACCGAGCACGACCGCCACCAGTCCGACCCACCCGATCACCCAAGGGCTACGCCAGGCCGAGACTGCCTTGACCCCCGTGCTTGTCGTTGTCTGCATGTACAGTGACCCTCTCAGAAAGTTTTCAGTGCCCAGCCCAGGCTGGGAATCTCGGCCTTGCATGCGCCCTCGCCGCCGCTTCTGGCTAGACCCAGACCGCGGCGAATCGGCGCGCTATGATCGGCGCCAACCTACCGACGTGGCCCGATGAAGACGCTGTCGCGCTCCGACTGAATCACCTGGCCGTCGGGGCGCGTCGCCGTCACCCGGAAGCGGATTGGCTCCTGCTCCTGCGTGAGGTCCTTCTTCGGTACCTTCACGAAGACCATGGCGGGGGTCACGGCCCCGTGGCGGATCGTTACCGCCTCGTCGGCACCCACCAGATTCAGTCCCTCGGGACCCGAGGCACTGATCGTGACCGACAGATCCTCCGGCGTCTTGTTCAGCATCTTGAGCGTGTACTTGTTCTGAACGGAGCCGTCGCTGAGGGTGACGAACAGAGGGGCCCGCTCGTGGAGGACCTTGAGGTCGATGGCCGACAAAGACGACAGGCCGTAGACGATTCCGGCCAGTGCGATCGTGAGGATGGCCGAGTAGACCCACACGCGGGGGCGCGCGAACATGGCCTTGACCGGCTTTCCCTCCATCTCGTCAAGAGAGGCGTAGCGGATCAGTCCCTTCGGACGGCCCACCTTGTCCATCACCTCATCGCAGGCGTCGATGCAAAGGGCGCAGGTGATGCAACCCTCCTGCTGTCCGTGCCGGATGTCGATCCCCGTCGGGCAGACGGCAACGCACTGCTTGCAGTCCACACAGTCGCCGGTCTTGCGGTCCGCCTCGCTCTCTCCCTTCTTGATGCGTCCCCGTGGCTCACCGCGCTTCACGTCGTAGGTGGGCAATACGGTGGTCTTGTCCAGCATCACCCCCTGGATTCGCGCGTAGGGGCAGAGCCAGAAGCAGGTTTGCTCCCTCAGGAATCCGGCGAGCACATAGGTCCCGACCGTGAACAGGGCCACCGCCGCATAGACGGCGCCATTGGCGTCCCCAACGAAAAAGTCGCGCCACAGCGTCGGGGCGTCGTTGAACCACGCCACGAAGCTGAAGCCGGTCGCAAACCCGATCAGGATCCAAATGAAGTGCTTGGAGCCCTTGATCAGGACCTTGCTGCCGCTCAGGGGTGCCTTATCGAGCTTGCGCCGTTGAGGCGGGGTTCCCTCGAGCTTCTCCTCGATCCAGGTGTAGACGTCCGTCCAGACGGTTTGAAAGCAGAAGAAGCCGCACCACACCCGGCCCACGAGGGCCGTGGACACCGCGAGCAGGATGGCGAAGAACAGCAGCAGCAGGGACAGCATCCAGAAGTCCTGGGGCAGCACCGTGGCCCCAAAGATGTGGTACTGGCGGTTCGGGATGTCGAAGAGAACCGCCTGGCGCCCGTCCCAGCGCAGATAGGGCCCGAGAAAGAACACCAGCCAGAACGAAGCGGTGAGCCACTTGATGGTCCGCCAACGACCGCGCATTCGTTTGGCGTGGATGGTCTCCCCGCCGGTGTTGACGTGCCAGTGCTCGGCGTCGGCATAGAGGGCGTCGACCGCAGCATTGGCCTGAATGGGCTCGTTCAGGTTCACAGAGGATCTCCAGGGGTATGAATCCGGCGACTTCGGGCCAGCGAATCGCCGGACCCAGAAGGACAAAGGGGCGAAATTAGCGGTGGGCCGCTTTCCGCCGCCATGCGATATGTCAATCTTAACCCGGTGAATTCCATCGGATTACCAGAACAAAAAAGGGGGATGCCCCATCCCCCTTACCGTCACCAGGACCCTGTCCAGTTTCTCACTGACGTTGATTCCTGTGGGCCTCCGCGTCCTGCCTGATCAGTGCTTTGACCTTGAAGTAGAGAAAGATGACGATGGCGATGGCAATGATGATCATCAGGATCGACATCCAAGCGACCGGATCCCAGTTCATCATGTTGGTCAGCACGTTCATGACACTAGTTCCTCTCTCCCGTGGTTTTTTCCTGGAAGGCGACCGCTGGATCGCCCGTTGGCAAAGCGCCGGTTCATTGCGGGTCCCGGTCCCGGGCGGACCAAGGATGAGCCGCCAGAATCAAGGACCCCAAAGGCCTTGCTGGGGCGTCCCGTCGCTTGCGCCTTTCCCGGCGCGAGCTGATCGAGTGCCATCCTGGCACTCGATCAGAAACGGGGTTGATCCCTCGGCCGGAACGGGGCTTGGGACCTACTTGCCGCCGCCCAGCTCGTGAACGTAGACCGCGAGCTTCTTGATGTCCTGCCCGCCCAGCTTCGCGACCCCGCCGCGCGTCGCATCAGGCCCGAATGCGGGCATGACCGCGTCGCGGGTCTCCGGAACCCCGGGCTGGTTCACGCCGTAGAGGATGGTATGGCGCGCACTCTCGTAGCCGCCGGGCTCGAAGCGCCAGATGCCGTCGGTCAGGTTGGCCGCACCCACGGTGACCACATCCCCGTTCGGCAGCTCGGCCAGGATACCGTTGGCCTTCTCGCCGTGGCAGGCCGTGCAGCCCTTCGCCTTGAACAGGGCCCAGCCCTCCTCGCTGCCCCCGGTCCCGCCGGTTTCGGCCATCTGAGCCACCCAGTTCGCCAGGGTATCCACCTCGGCCTCCGAGAGGATGTTGGCATGGGCGGTCATTGCACCCTTGCGGCCGTTCGTGATGGTCTCGACGATCTTGGCGGTGGTGCCCCCGTAGAGCCAGTCATCATCCGCGAGCACCGGGAAACCCAGATTGCCCTGGCCGCCGCTTCCGTGGCAAGCCGAGCAATAGTCGCCGAACAGCACCTTGGCCGAGGCGAGTGTGTACTGGGTGAGCCCCGGATCCGCGAGGATCTGCTCGGGGGTCATCGCGGCAATCTGCTCCTCGAACTGGGCGCGTTTCGCCTGCACCTGCTCCAGACCCTGTTGATACTCCTGCATCTGGCTCCAGCCCAGGATGCCCGGGGTCGGCTGCTGGCCGACGGGCCACATGGGGTACAGGATCGCGTAACCCACCCACCAGGCCACCGAGGCCCAGAACGCCAGCATCCACCACCGCGGGGGCGGGTTCTTCAGCTCCCGCAGGTTGTCGTCCCAAATGTGGCCGGTGTTGTTTTCACCGGGAAAGGGGTTATGTTCGGCCATTGCTGTCTCCGTTGAGCTCGTTGTCGTCTTCGAACGGGATGTATTTCTTTGATTCGAGCCGATCCCGGTTCTTGGGACGAAAGACCTGGAAGTACGCCACGATCATGAGCAGGAAGACGACGACGGTGATGGTCAGACCGATCCAATCGTTGGTCGTCATCGCCTCCCAGTCGGTGTGGAAGTACTCTGCAAGACTATTCACGATAGACCTTGTTCTCGTCCAAGGCAGCCATGGTGCCCAGGACCTGCAGGTAGGTCACGAGCGCGTCCATCTCGGTCTTCCCTTCGACCAGGGCGGGGGCCACCTCGATGTCCTGATCCGAATAGGGTACGCCGATGGTCTTCAGGCCCTTCATATGTGCCTGCATCCGCTTGCCGTCCACATAGTTGTCATCGAGCCAAGGATAATTCGGCATCACTGACTCGGGCACCACCGAGCGCGGGGCCCGCAAGTGCTGGCGATGCCATTCGTCAGAATACTTGCCGCCGAGCCGAGCCAGATCCGGGCCGGTCCGCTTGGAGCCCCACTGGAATGGGTGATCGAAGGCGGACTCGGACGCCAGCGAGTAATGGCCATAACGCTCCTTCTCGTCCCGGAAGGGGCGCACCATCTGGGAGTGGCACGTATAACACCCTTCCCGCTGATAGATGTCGCGGCCCGCAAGCTCCAGGGCCGTATAGGGACGCACACCCTCGCCGGACTTCCAGTTCCATACCGGCTTGCCGGCTTCATCCACGGTCACGACGGGTTCGGTACCCGCCTTTGCCCAGATGAGCTCCGGGTGCTTGTTGTGCTCCATCGTGGTCTTCATGTAGAAGAGCGGGACGATCTCCACCAGGCCGCCCACCGACAGGGCCAACGCCAGGAAGAACAGGAGGCCCCAGATGTTGACCTCCATCCATTCCTGGAAGCTCTTCGCCTTGGTCTTTTGCTCTGCCATTGTCTTGTACCTCCTCAGGCCGCCGCGGGCATGCTGCGCGCCTTCGCCAGGCTACCCTCGGAAGAGGACTTGGCGACGGTCATCAACACGTTGAAGAGCATCACGATGGCGCCGAAAAGGAAGATCATGCCGCCGATCGCACGCATCGCGTAGTAGGGGTGCATGGCATCCACCGACTCCACGAAGGTATAGGCCAGGGTTCCGTACTCGTCATAGGCACGCCACATCAGGCCCTGCATGATCCCGGACACCCACATGGCCACGATATAGACCACCGTACCGATAGTGGCGGTCCAGAAGTGGAAGTTGACCAGCTTCTCGGAGTACATCTCGGTGTGGAAGAGCCGCGTCATCAAGTGGTAGATGGCGCCGATCGAAATTCCGGCCACCCAGCCAAGGGCCCCGGAATGCACATGGCCGACGGTCCAGTCGGTGTAGTGCGAAAGGGCATTCACGGTCTTCAGCGACATGACAGGACCCTCGAAGGTCGACATGGCGTAGAAGGCCAGGGCGATGATCAAGAAGCGCAGCACATAGTCCGTGCGCAGCCGATCCCAAGCGCCGGACAGGGTCATCATGCCGTTCACCGCGCCGCCCCAGGAGGGGATGATCATGGCGATGGAGACAGCGGCGCCGAGCGACCCGGTCCAATCAGGCAGGGCGGTATATTGAAGGTGATGGGCGCCCAGCCACACATACCCGAACATGAGGGCCCAGAAGTGGATGACGGAGAGGCGATAGGAGTAGACCGGACGCCCCGCCTGCTTGGGCACGAAGTAATACATGATGCCGAGGAAGCCCGCGGTCAGGTAGAAGCCCACC
>Ga0316579_10000687_pt1 | contig 11504 bp, 12 predicted proteins | sample J5NA_2_FD_203074 | JGI IMG/M metagenome (GOLD analysis project Ga0316579, IMG submission 203074) | Rhizosphere microbial communities from salt marsh grasses in Alabama, United States - J5-7_160517rDrA | ecosystem: Host-associated > Plants > Roots > Rhizosphere | place: USA: Alabama | collected... | reverse complement strand
ATTTCATCCACTTATATAGCCATCTATTTTCGGCTATAGTTGATATCATCCTCTGAATTTCCGACGCGTATCCAGCGCCAAGGAGTCAACCATGAAACACTTTATCCTGAATACCCTGATCCTGTCCGTCGCAATTTTCACCACGAACATTCATGCGGAGGCCCGGTTTGTACATACGCCCTACAAGGACATCAAGGTGGTGTATGATTTCTATTTCGACCAACCTGAGAAAATCGGCCCGGCACTGTACTGGTTACGTTCGACCATGAAAACGCTGATGGATGAGCCGTATGGCATGGCGCCCGAGTTTATGAATATCGTCGTGGTGATCCATGGCGCGGAAATCGTGACCCTGGTCAAGAAGAACGAGGCACGTTACCAGGACGCAGTTGACCGCATGCGCTATTACGCCGATTTCGGCGTCAAATTCAAGGTTTGCGCCCTGGCGGCCGCTGATTATGACTACGAACTGAAGGATTTTCAGGATTTTGTCGAAATGGTGCCATCGGCGATGGCCGAGCTGGTGCACTGGCAGATGCAGGGTTATGGTTTGCTGACGCCGAAAGTGATGACGAAGAACTACACCGTCGATGAAATACGTTAGACGTTTAGTATTGTTTATCAGGCGGTTTGTAATTTAGAAAAAATATATATTTTGGGGAGAAGTAGTGAGTGATCTTTCTGATCTTGAATTGATATTCAGGTCGCGTACACCCATTGTCCTGATCGAAACCCATGAAGAATTGCGCATTCTCGATGTGCTGAAGCGGCTGGTGCTGAAACTGAACAAGCCCCTGTTTGCATGGACGGTGACCGATGGGCTACGGCGCGTGGATGTGGATTTCGGTAACCTGGGTCATACCAGTGATCCCGTCGCCGTGTTGAAGCATATCCGTTCCTCTAACCAGGATGGCATTTATGTGTTGCTGGACTTCCATCCGTACCTGGAAGAGCCGGTAAATTCGCGCCTGTTGAAGGAGATTGCCCAGAACCATTATAAGACCGGGCAGCACGTGGTCCTGGTCAGCCATAAACTGGAATTGCCGAATGACCTGCAGAAACTGTCGGCCCGGTTTGACATGGACCTCCCCAGCCGCGAGCAGTTGACCCGAATTATCAAGGACGAGGCCTACGCCTGGTCGGCGCAGAATGGCAACCGTAAAGTCAAAACCGACAGTCGTACACTGGATGCCCTGGTGCGCAACCTCGGTGGCCTGAGCATGAGCGATGCACGCAGCCTGGCACGCAGGGTGATTTTTGATGATGGCGCCATTACCGAATCCGATTTGCCGGAAGTGATGAATGCCAAGTACGAATTATTGAACCAGGATGGCCTGCTGTCTTTTGAATACGAAACCGAGAAATTCTCCAGCGTCGGCGGTATGAGCCAGCTCAAGCGCTGGCTGGAATTGCGCAAGCGGGTTTTTCACAGTGACGGTCAGGATACCGGCCTGCAATTTCCAAAGGGAATTCTGCTCCTGGGCGTGCAGGGCTGCGGCAAGAGCCTGGTGTCCAAGGCAGTCGCCGGTATTTTCGCGGTGCCCTTGTTACGGCTTGATTTTGGCACCCTGTACAACAAATTTTTCGGCGAATCGGAAAAAAACCTGCGCCAGGCGCTGAAGACCGCCGAGGTGATGTCGCCTTGTGTGTTGTGGGTGGACGAGATCGAGAAGGGAATTTCCACGGGTGACAACGATGGCGGTACTTCGCGCCGGGTGCTGGGTACCCTGTTGACCTGGATGGCGGAAAGTAAAAAGCCCGTATTCATGGTCGCGACGGCGAATGATATCGTGTCATTACCGCCGGAGCTGGTGCGCAAGGGCCGCTTCGATGAAATCTTTTTTGTGGATTTGCCCAAACCGGAAACCCGTGCGGAAATCCTGCGGATTCACCTTGGTCTGCGCGGTATGGATCCGAAAAATTTTAATATGGATCAGTTAGTTGAAGTGACTCAAGGTTTTTCCGGTGCGGAAATCGAGCAGGCGATTGTGTCGGCCTTGTACGTGGTACATGCCAACGGTGAGCCACTCAATACCCGGCATATCATGGATGAAATCACGCGCACGAGGCCGTTGTCGATCGTGATGGGTGAAAAAATTCATGCCCTGCGTGAATGGGCGAGTGAACGTACGGTGCCCGTCGAATAGTCAGTCGTCAGCGATGGTTTTCCGCCAGTGAGCGTAAGGCCATGTTGCGCACCTCTTCATAGGAATCCTTGCTGAGTTTTTCCAGCGTTTCCCGATCCGTATTCCAGTTATGTGCGACTTCCAGGCGAATATCCGGTCGCGGGTCAGTGGCCAATATTTTCAAGGCCGCTACCGGCACGTACTCGAATCGCGAAACGACACTGCGCACCTGCGGGTCCCGATCCCGGGCAAGAAGCAGGAAGGTTTCCTCGTTGGTGGATATATTGGTTGCGACGGCTATGCGCACCGGCTGTTCCGGGTCGGATGCCAGGGAATGAAGCGTCGCGGTATCCGTACGCCGGTTCATCGCAACCGCGGTGCGTACGCGAACGTCCGGGTCCCGTGCGAGCTGTTGCAGTTTATCGAGTGGTGTAGTGGGCAGGCTCGCCTGGCGGACGCGGGATACGCTGTCCGAGGCACCGGCTGCCGGCATGCAGACCAGATACAGGGCAAACAGTATGAGGGAAGATAAGGAATTTTGATGAGGCATACGCGCGGGGCTCCTCATGGTATCGCCGACTGGTGATCGCCGGAAACAAACAGGGCCGAACGGTGTCGGCCCTGTTTTTATGCAAAAAATACGGGAAAAACCGTATTAATTTGCCATTTCTTTCATCGCTTTCAAGGGCAGAATCTTGACTACGGTACGTGCAGGTTTTGCCTTGAATACGGTTTCTTCGCCGGTAAAGGGGTTGATGCCCTTGCGTGCCTTGGTGGCAGGCTTGCGAATGGTCTTGACCTTCATCAGGCCGGGGATAGTGCAGGTGCCTGCACCGCCTTTTTTGATATGTCCGTTGATAATGGCGGACATTGAATCCATCACAGAGGAAACTTGTTTCTTGGTCAGGCCGGTGCTTTCTGAGATGGAGGACAGCATGGAAGACTTGGTCATTGGCTGTTTGATGGTTTTGATGGGGGCAGCCTTGGGAGCTGCTTTAGCTTTGGTCTTCGCCTTTTTCTTAATCGCCATAGATTTCTCCGGATTGTGGTGGTAACAAATTGTCTTCGCCGCGTATATATATATGTCACGAACTCAGGTTTGAATTTATAGCACCTCGATTTGTTATTGACAAGTTTTTTCTTGTATTTTTTTTGTTTCGCACTGGTATTGCAGTACGAACAGAACGCGTGTGTTGTCCGGTACCTGAATTTACCGTGTTGGAATGATATCGTGCAGAGCATGTGGCTTGCATGCGGCTGATTGCGTGGACCATGCTGATCCCGCGAAGCATGCTTTTTTCGATGCCGGCAGCGGATCGTGATATGCTCGGTATCGACATTTCTTCACGATAACGATCCTTCTGCGAACACTGCTGAACGGCAAATATGGAAAATTTCAGCTATATTTCGGCTTTTTTACTCGGTTTGATGGGTGCCGTACATTGTATCGGCATGTGCGGCGGTATTGTTGGCGCACTCTCCATGAGCGGATCCGTGCCGGTGGTTCCGCAACAGCACTTCGTGCTGGCATACAACCTGGGTCGCATCACGAGTTACACGGTGGCCGGCGCGCTGGCGGGAAGCCTGGGTGCGTATGCAATGGACCTGGTCGCCCTGCATCATGCGCAGCTGATACTGAAACTGCTTGCGGCGCTGTTTATGATCCTGCTCGGCCTGTACCTGTCAGGATGGTGGCAGGTGCTGACCCGCCTGGAACGAGTAGGCACCCACCTGTGGCGTTATATACAGCCACTCGGTCGTAACTTCCTGCCGGTGCGAAGCGAGGCGGGCGCCTATATGGTCGGCCTGGTCTGGGGGTGGCTGCCCTGTGGACTGGTATACACGGCCCTGATCTACAGCCTGACCGCCGGCGGCCTGGTGCAGGGCGCAGGACTGATGTTCAGTTTCGGACTGGGTACCCTGCCATTGATGCTATCCATGGGATTTGCAGGTGCCCGGTTGGCACAGGCAGTCCGCGATGCGCGTGTGCGTGTATTCGCAGGGCTGGTGGTGATTGGTTTCGGATTGTTTATGGGATATGAGGCCGTGCAGGGATTTATTGCTTTATAAACAGGCGCAGGCAGGTGAACCGGCGTACCGGTACCTGCCTGGAAAATAGTGCGGAATTTCGTGGGCTTCGGTAACGTGGCAAGTCAGAACACATCGCGCACGGCAGGGCGGCGACGTACGAACGGTTACTCGCTTACGGAGGGAATATCCTGGTTCAGGCGCTGACGAATGCCGGTCAACTTGTCGAGCGTGGCTTTCAATTTTGAATATTCGCTCTCCAGTTCGCTGATCTTGCCTTCCAGGCTGTCGCGGGAATCATGGATCTTGCGCAATGTGGCGAGGCGTTGCTCCATCGATTTGCGTCGTTCCTGGATCTGCTTGGCCAGTGGTTGCAGGGCTTCCTTGATCCAGCGGTCCAGGTCTTCATTGGCCTTGTAGAGGATATTGCGTCCCTGGCTGACCAGTTGAATGAAGAAACGCTTGATGACGAAATTTTGTTCCGACATGGTCATGACCGGGCTATTGCGGTACTGCTCCGCCTCTTCATAGAGATTGTTCAGTTGTTCCAGGTATTGTTGGACGCGAAATACCCGTGGCTTCATCTCCGGCAGCCCCAGCTCCTTGTGGAACTTGCGGTATACCGCCTGGTTGAGCTGTTGCAGGGTTTCCGAGCTGTCCGTGCCCTGGATAGTCATGTCCTGGATGCGGTCGAACAATGTTTTCATTGCCTTTTTCAGGCCTTGCGTGGTCCAGCTTCCCGCCATGGATTTGCGTGTATCCTCGATCAGTGAGTCGATTTTACGCAGGTCCAGTGCTTTCTTTAATTCGATTACCTGGCGCTGCAACAGGCGCTTGCTGGAATTGAATGCCTCGACATGCCGGGTGTACACGGTCTGTTCTTCGCGGGTCTTCAGGATCAGGCCCTCGATGGCATTGGCGTTCTTGCCATTCAGGTTGCGGATCTGATGCAATTGCTGGTGCACGGCGAGCAACCGGGATTGCACCAGCCCGATATGTTCTTCGAGTATGCCACCGAGGTCCGACTGGATGCTTTCGCGCAGCAGGTTCTCGCGTATCGGTAGGATACTATTGGCCAGGTAATTCTCGAGCCTGGGTAATTCGCTCCTGCTCAGCAGGGCTTCGTCCTGGCTGATGCGTGCCAGCAGGCCCTTTTGCGCCGAAACCGTAAAGATATTCTGCTGGCCGATGCCGAGAATCGACGAGGTCTTGCGAACCTGTTCCTGGATCGATTCCTTGATCTGCCGCTCATCCTTCAATTCGTCCCACAGGGTGTCGATCTTGTTCAGGATGACGGCGGTACCCTTGTCCTGTTTCCGCTTGTTGCGGTGAATATGATATTGCCAGATATCCAGGTCACTGTGCGTGACGCCGGTATCCGCCGCCAGGATAAAGAACGTGGCATGCGCCGCTGGCAGCATGTTCAGGGTCAGTTCCGGTTCGCTGCCCAGTGCATTCAGTCCGGGCGTATCGAGGATCACCAGGCCCTGTTTCAGTAACGGATGCGGGAAACTGATCAGCGCGTGACGCCATTTCGGAATCTCGATCAGCGTGGTTTCCGGGTCATTGCTCGCAAGGTGCGGATACAGCTCCGCGTTGTACAGTCCCAGGCGGTCCGCCTGCTTGATGCTGACCTCGCGGGTCTGCACGATTTCCCGCAACGCCTTTTCCATATCCGCGGGTGAATCCATTTGCAGGTTGATTTGTGTCCACTGGATGGGTTCCTGCTTGTATTCCTGGATACTGGCGTCTTCCAGGCGGGTCTCGATCGGCAGCAGGCGCAGGTAAGGTCCACTGGCCTCATGATCGTAAAACAGTTCGGTGGGGCACATCGTGGTTCGGCCGGCCTCCGACGGGAGCAGGCGGCGTTTGAAATCGGAAAAGAAAATTGCGTTGATCAGCTCGGTCTTGCCGCGGGAGAACTCGGCGACAAAGGCGATGTTGAGGCGATCCTTTTTCAGGGCCTCGATGCTTTCGAAAATGCGTAAGGAGTTTTCCCCCTCATTTTCCAGGTCTTGCGTGTCCAGCCAGGCTTGCAGGTCCTGTATTGCGCTGATCAGGCCCTCTTTCCAGCGGGCATACGACTCTATCTGCAGTTGAAAATGATTGACTGCCATCATGAATGTGTTCTTCCCAGACGCCTTTATTTTTTATAGATATCGTCTATGACGAACAAAACTTTAACTGTGACTTGACAGGAATCTTACGGAATTACCTAATAAATTTCTGTTTCCGCTATAATTTTTATTTATAGGCAGGGGTTGCCAGGCAGAAAATTTGCGCTAGATCACAGTTATTGCACGTAGGATTTCGGGAATGCGGGTCGGGGCGTCGATGCAGATCCGCTTGTTGCGCCCCTGTTCGCCACTGAGAATTTGCACCCGCTGGCGGGGCACGGCAAATGCGCCGGCCAGAAACCGGATCAGGTGCTGATTAGCCTTGCCGTCCACCGGCGGTGCGGTAATACGGACTTTAATCGCGTTTCCGTGCGGGCCGACGATTTCGTCGCGGCTGGCACGTGGTTGTACATGGATATCCAGGATGAGTTTATCGCCCTGCCAGTAAATGCCGCTTTGCACGGACGGCATTCAGAACATACCCATCAGCGCCCGGTTGATGTGTGGAATGGCCAGCAACAGCAGGTTCAGTATGATCAACGCGACCAGGGGTGACAGGTCGAGGCCGGATACCGGCCTGATCAGGCGCTGCACGGGTCGCAGGATAGGCCGGGTCAATTGATTGAGCAGGTTCAGTACCGGGTTATATCCACCGGGCGCGATCCAGCTGGCGATCGCAATCACGATAATCGCGATAATGAAAATATACAGGATCATTTCCAGCAACGAGGTCAGGCTGAGAACCACGAGCGCAATCGGATTGACCGAGTAGCCAGCCAGCGCAAAGGTCAGAAATAACTGGATATATTTCAATAACAGCATCAGGACGATCGACGCGGTATCCATGCCGCCCACGGCGGGAATCAGGCGCCGCAGCGGTCGTAATACGGGGTTGGTGACCTTGACGATGAACTGGGATATCGGGTTATAAAAATCCGCGCGTACCCATTGCAGTAAAAAGCGCAGCATCACCATAAGGATGATGAAGCCGAACAGGACATCGATCAGGAAAATACCGGCATCGGAAAAATAACTGTTCATTGCTCACTTCCCAGTTGTTCGGCCAATTCTGCGGCCCGCGTGCATGCTCCCTGTATGGCCTGCTGAAAAATCCTGTGTAACTGCGCCTCTTCCAGGGTTGCGATGGCGCGCTCGGTGGTGCCCCCGGGCGAGGTGACGCGCCGGCGCAGTTCGCCGGGGCCATCACGGCTTTCGAGTGCCATTTTCGCCGCCCCGAACGTGGTTTGCAGCGTTAACAAACGGGCGCTTTCGGGACTCAGGCCAAGCTCGACCGCGGCTTTTTCCATCGCCTCCATTATATAGAATATGTAGGCCGGTCCGCTGCCGGATAGCGCCGTAACGGCATCCAGCTGGACCTCGTTATCCAGCCACAGGGTCAGGCCGACCGCACGCAGGATGGACTCAGCCAGGTTGCGATGGGTTTCGCTCACCGAGGGGTCCGCGTACAGGCCGGTCGCGCCACTTTGTACCAGGGCCGGCGTATTCGGCATGCAACGCACCAGGCGCGAATAACCCCCTAGCCAGCGGGCCAGGTCACCCAGTCGAATGCCGGCGGCGATCGAGATCACCAGGGGTTGCTGCTCCTGCACGGCGGCAGCCAGGCCACGGGTAACCTCGCGCATGATCTGGGGTTTTACGGCCAGAACCACGACATCTACCTGGCGTATCACTTCCGCATTATCCTGACCGGTATGCACCGGGAAGCGGCTGCGGATCTCCGCGCGTCGTTTTTCTTCCGGTTCGGCGATATAAATCAGGTCGGTGCCCCATCCGTCTGCGATCAAACCGCCGACCAGGCTCGTGGCCATATTCCCGCCACCAATAAAACCGATACGTGTGTCATTCATAGTCGTGACGTATCCCTGCTGTAAGAAGTTTGTATTGTAACCCGCTTCTGCCCGTAACCGCAGCCTCAACTGTGATAAATACGGCATTCATTGGCGAGGGCCAAATAAAGCGCTGCCAAGGCGAACCAGGGTGGCGCCCTCGGCGATTGCCGCCTCAAAATCATCGCTCATACCCATGGAAAGGGTATCCAGTGCCAGCCCGCGGGCTTGTAACTGCTGCAGATACCCGTGCAAGGCACGAAACGGTACCCGTTGCTGCTCGAAACCTTCGCAGGGCGCGGGTATGGTCATCAGGCCGCGCAGCTGCAGGCGTGGCAGGCTGGAGACAGCCTCTGCCAGGTCGGGCAATTCCTGCGGATCGCAGCCCGATTTGCTGGTTTCCGCGCTGGTGTTAACCTGAATTAGCACTTGTAAAGCCGGCATATTGTCCGGGCGCTGTTCGCTGAGGCGTTGGGCGATTTTCAGGCGATCGACACTGTGCACCCAGGCAAAATGCCCGGCAATGGCCCGAGTCTTGTTGGACTGGATCGGGCCAATAAAATGCCATTCGATGGCCAGGTCCTGTAGTGCTTCCATTTTTTCCAGGGCTTCCTGGACATAACTCTCGCCAAAACGTTTCTGACCGGCCACGAATGCCCGCGCCAACGCCTCTGCAGGCTGCGTCTTACTGACCGCGACCAGGCCGACACTGCCGTGAGGCCTCATAAATTGCTGTTCCGACTTGGCAATTCTGGCAAGAATCTGTTGCAGGCGGTCCTGTATCTCTGGCATGGTAAATTTTTTGTCGGCTCATTGTACCGGCGCTCAGCTGTGCTAGAGTTTTCAGGTACAGGATTAAAGGAATACCCGGAACTATCCGATAAGTAATGAGAATAATAAACCGTATTTTCTAGGGGAACGCAATGGATATCGCTGAACTGCTTGCCTTTTCGGTCAAGAACAACGCATCGGACTTACACTTGTCCGCGGGTTTACCCCCGATGATTCGTGTCGATGGGGATATTCGCCGGATCAATGTCCCGGCGCTGGATCACAAGACCGTGCACGGTCTGATCTATGACATCATGAACGATAAGCAGCGCAAGGACTATGAAGAATTTCTGGAAACGGACTTTTCCTTCGAAATACCCGGCCTGGCCCGTTTTCGTGTCAATGTATTCAACCAGAACCGGGGTGCCGGCGCGGTATTTCGTACCATCCCGTCGAACATCCTGAGCCTGGAAGACCTGGGTTGCCCGAAAATTTTCGAGACCGTGACTGAGCATCAGCGCGGACTGGTGCTGGTAACCGGTCCGACCGGTTCGGGTAAATCGACCACCCTGGCAGCGATGATCAATTATCGCAACGAAAATGATTTTGCCCATATCCTGACCATCGAGGATCCCATCGAATTTGTACACCAGAGCAAGAAGTGCCTGATCAATCAGCGCGAAGTGCACCGCGATACGCTCGGATTCAGTGAATCCTTGCGTTCTGCACTGCGCGAAGATCCGGACGTCATACTGGTCGGCGAAATGCGTGACCTGGAGACCATACGCCTGGCGCTGACCGCGGCCGAAACCGGACACCTGGTTTTCGGTACCCTGCACACCAGTTCCGCGGCCAAGACCATTGACCGTATCATCGACGTATTCCCGTCGGGCGAAAAGGACATGGTGCGCTCGATGTTGTCCGAATCACTGCGCGCGGTGGTTTCGCAAACGCTGATGAAAAAAATCGGCGGTGGCCGTACGGCAGCCTGGGAAATCATGATCGGCACCCCGGCAATCCGTAACCTGATCCGCGAAGACAAGGTCGCACAGATGTATTCCGCGATCCAGACCGGGCAGACCGTGGGCATGCAGACCCTGGACCAGCATCTGCAGGACCTGGTGGCACGTGGCGTGATCAGCAAGCAGGATGGCCAGTTGAAGGCCGTGAACAAGGATATTTTCCGCTAATTTATTGTTGCATTTCATTACGGTTACTACATTTACGCATGGCAACCCGAAACAACGCCGACTATATTCAGGAAAGCCCGTATCATCCCCGGCGGATACGGAAGGAGGTATAACTTGTCAGATCGAAAGCTCGATTTTGGTTCGCTATTGAAGCTCATGGTCAGTAAAAAGGCGTCCGACCTTTTTATCACCGCGGGTATGCCACCCAGTATCAAGGTCAATGGCCGGATTACCCCGGTCTCGCAAATGACACTGACACCGGACCAGGCGCGCGAAATGGTCTGCAGTGTAATGAACGAGGATCAGCGCACCGAATTTAACCGTGACAACGAGTGTAATTTTGCCATCAGCGCCAGTGGCATCGGTCGTTTTCGTGTCAGCGCCTTTATCCAGCGTAATTTCGCCGGCATGGTCCTGCGTCGTATCGAGACTACCATTCCGACGATCGAAGAACTGAAGCTGCCTTCCGTGGTAAAGAATCTGGCCATGGTCAAGCGCGGACTGGTCATTTTTGTCGGTGCGACGGGTACCGGAAAATCATCCTCGATGGCCTCGATCATCGGCTACCGAAACCAGAACAGCACGGGTCATATCATTACCATCGAGGATCCGATCGAATTTGTACACCAGCATGCCGGCTGTATAGTGACCCAGCGCGAAGTGGGTATCGATACCAAGTCCTATGAAGTCGCGCTGAAAAATACCTTGCGCCAGGCACCGGACGTGATCCTGATCGGCGAAATTCGCAGCCGGGAAACCATGGAACATGCCATCGCGTTCGCCGAGACCGGGCACCTCGTGCTGTCTACGCTGCATGCGAATAATGCCAACCAGGCGCTGGACCGAATTATAAACTTCTTCCCGGATGATCGTCGCGACCAGCTGTTTATGGACCTTTCCCTGAACCTCAAGGCGCTGGTAGCACAGCAGCTGATACCGGCGCCGGACGGCAAGACGCGCAGGGTTGCGGTTGAGGTCCTGATCAACACCCCACTCGTATCCGACCTGGTCCGCAAGGGAGAGGTACACAAGTTGAAGGAAGTCATGAAGAAATCCGGTCAACATGGCATGAAGACCTTCGACCAGGCCCTGTACGAATTGTACAAGGCCGGCGAGATTACCTACGAAGACGCCGTACACTATGCCGATTCGGCCAATGAAGTTCGCCTGATGATCAAGCTCGACAAGGGCAATGCGGACCGATTGGCAGAGACCATGGATGGCGTGTCCCTGTTATCGGACGAGGGAATGTAGCCGTCATATCGGAAAAACGCGGGCGGCTTTGAACACGGGGCCGTCCACTCTGGCACGTTTAATCAAAAAAATACGGATTGAGCTTCGAATACGGGACCATCCACGCACACACGTTTCATCGCGGGGCCGGCGGGTGTTTTGACTTCGACCACGCAGCCGGCGCAGCCACCT
>Ga0316579_10000686_pt1 | contig 11515 bp, 7 predicted proteins | sample J5NA_2_FD_203074 | JGI IMG/M metagenome (GOLD analysis project Ga0316579, IMG submission 203074) | Rhizosphere microbial communities from salt marsh grasses in Alabama, United States - J5-7_160517rDrA | ecosystem: Host-associated > Plants > Roots > Rhizosphere | place: USA: Alabama | collected... | reverse complement strand
CTACCAGATCGAGCCATCGGTGCTGGACTTTAGGATCGGGCTCAACCCGCTCCAGAGCGAGGACCGGCCCTGGACCTACGTCCCGCTCCGGCACGTGCCGGTCGATCCAGAGGCATTCGCCTACTATGGCGAGGACTTGCTGCCCAACTTTGACGCCGTGCCGACCTGGAAGTATGCCACACCGCATAACATCCAGCGCAACACACCACAAACGGAAACCTGCGACTCGTGCCACGGCAATGCGGAGCTTTTCCTGACGGCTGATGACCTGCGGCCGGAGGAGCTAGAGGCGAATAAGGACGTCATCGTCGAGGAGATCCCCCCGGCGATTGGCGGCGGTAACTAGCTCTGTGTTTTAGGCCGATTGCCCCTGACGAACCTGCTCGTCAGGGGCAATTGGTATCTATTGCCAAGCCAGGTAGCAGTTGATGGGCAGGCGCCTCTGACCCGGTACGATGGCCGGCGCCAGCAGATCGGGTGGTTGGGCCTTGCCACAGGCAATTGGCTGCCGGCTTGTATGCAATATCCAATCGAACCGTGCTTTGACAGCGGCGAGCAGATACAGTATAATGCTTGTTCCAATCCTGGCACGAGGAGGTGTATGTGACGGAAACAAACGAGCAGCCCCAGGAGCTTCAAGAAGCTCAGGAGCCTCAAGAAGTAAAAGAGCCCCAGAAGTCGAAGAAACTGTGGCGGAAGATCCCCTTCCGGCAGTTCATTTTGATTGCTCTTGTTTTCGCAGTCGTCTTTGTGATTGTGGCTGTGATCGCGATCCAGGTATGGGATTATTCAAACAGTGTAGCTTTTTGCGCCAACGCTTGCCACGATGTTCACCCTGAGGAGATTGCCGCCTTCCAGGACTCGTACCACGCCAACGTCAGATGCACCGAGTGCCACATGGGCCGTGTTGGAACCCTGAACAACATTCTGCTCAAGGCCAGCCACTTCCGTCACTTGCCGGAGGTCATCTTTGACGCGTACGAGCGGCCGCTAGAATCGAAGACGATGCGGCCCGCCAATGAATCGTGCGAGCTTTGTCACTTCCCGCCGGCATTCCACGGGGACACAGTGCGGCAGATCACCCGCTTCGCTGAGGACGAGGAGAACACCGAGACGGATACCTTTCTGCTGTTAAAGACTGGGGCCGGCACGCGCGAGCAGGGGCTTGGCTACGGCATTCACTGGCACATCACCAATCCGGTCGAGTATATCGCCACGGACGAACACAAGGAAGATATCCGTTGGGTGCGAACGACCCTGCCTGATGGCCGGACTGTCGAATACAACGATGCGGGCGATCCTCTTTCGCCGGAAGAGATCGAAGCAGCTGAAAAGAAAACGATGGACTGCGTCGACTGCCACAACCGGATGGGACATCCTTTCCCTTCTCCTGAGGACCTGGTAGATGGGGCAATGGCGGAAGGCCTGTTGAGCACAGATCTGCCCTACGCCAAGAAAGAGATGTTGGACCTGCTAACTGGCAGTTATGCGAGCCAGGAAGAAGCACTGGCGGCTGTCAGCGCGGTGGCGGAGGCGTATCAAGCCGAATATCCGGAGGTTGCTGCCAGCAGGCCCGAAGATATTGAGCAGGCCCAGCAGCTAGCCGAGGCGCTGGTTGCGCGCTTGTACTTTGAGGAGCCGGGCGTGACCTGGGAGGATTTCCCCGACTACAACAAACACAACGAGTTTCCCGGGTGCTTCCGCTGCCACGACGGCAAGCACCTGAGCGAGGATGGAGAATCGATCCGCCTGCACTGCAGTATCTGCCACAGCGTCCCCGCAAACGTGGGTGCAGATGAGCCGCCACCGTCGGTGCCCCTGGCCGAGTTGGAGCAGCCTGCCTTCCACCTAGAGACTAATTTTATCGCCGACCACCGTTTCCAGGCGAATGAGAGCTGCGAGGAATGCCACGGCGTCATCGAGTTTGGCACCGATGATTCGAGTTTTTGCGCCAATTCTTCGTGTCACGGCACGTCCTGGGCCTGGGTGGACCTGGATGCGGCTTTCCCGCATCCCATCGAGCTGGTGGGCGCGCACGCCGAAGCCTGGTGCAACGACTGCCACAACGGGGTGAGGGAGATCGAGTATGTCTGTGCGAACTGCCACGAGCCGCCAGAACCCCACTTTGGGACCAACTGCGAGGAGTGTCATACGCCGGCAGGATGGGAAGGGGCAGATTGGGGAGACTTTGTGCATCCGTTGCCACTGGAAGGAGCGCACGCGAGCGTAGATTGCCGCGACTGCCACGTGGCGGGGCAGGAGCTGACCTCTGATTGCTCGGGATGCCACCAACCGCCAAGCCTGCCGCACTTTGGGGAAGATTGCGCCGTATGTCACACGCCGACGTCTTTCGAGGATGTCAGCATGCCGGTGGAGGCACATCCCATCGAACTGGTGGGCGCGCACCTGACGGTTGACTGTGAGGCGTGCCACGCTGGCGGCGAGACGCCAGAGTACGTGTGCAGCAACTGCCATGAGCGACCGGAGAACCATTTGCCCGGCGAGTGCAATGCCTGCCACACGCCGGTGGGCTTTGCCGAGTCAGCTTCCTTCCTGGTCGATCTGGCGCCGCGGATCCCGCACGATGTGGAGGGGCGGGAAACGTGCCTTCAGTGCCACGAGCCGGGCAGCGTGATTGCACCCGCGCCGTCGAATCACGTTGACTATGACGAAGAGCAGTGCACACTGTGCCACAAGGCCGAACAGTAGGCCGCTTTCTCAACAGGTACAACAACAGCCCGGTCGCGAGACCGGGCTGTTTTCGTCTGGAACTGGGGATACGGCGCCAACCCACTCCCCACCCTTCTACAAGTAGTCTTCGATGCGGTGCCGGGCGGCGTAGGCGGCTGCCTGGGCCCGCGAGTTGACTCCCAGTTTGCCCAGGATAATACTGACATAGTTGCGCACGGTCTTTTCGCTGAGCTGCAGGGCGGCACCGATCTCGCGATTGGTTTCTCCCTCGGCAACGCGGGCCAAGATTTGCAGGTCTTGGCCGCTGAGGTCGGCGAAGGCATGCGCTCGTTCCTGCTGTCTTGCCTCCCGCATCTTGGCGAATACCTTCTCGGTAACGGCCGGGTCGAGCATGCTGTCGCCGCGCCCAACCCGTTCCAGCGCCCGGATCAGATCGTCGGAGCCGACGCGCTTCAATACATACCCGTCAGCGCCACTGGCAATGGCGTCAAAGAGGATCTGCTCGTCGGGGTACGAGGTCAATATGATCACGCGCGTCTCCGGTCGCTGGGCTTTGATCTGTTGGCAGGCCTGCAAGCCGTTGCCACCCGGCAGCCGGACATCGAGGACCACGACGTCGGGGGCTAGCTGCTCAGCTTGAGTGATTGCGTCGCCAACGGTGCTCGCTTCGCCGACCACCTCCATGCCGGGCTGGCGCTCGATGAGGGCCCGGACACCAACCCGCACGACTTCGTGGTCGTCGACCAGGAGGATTCTCAATCCCATGCTTCCTGTACCTCTGTAGGGGCGTGCTCCAGATGTTCGCTGTTTCCGCAGGGGAACGTCAATTGGAGGCATACTCCTCGGCCGGGCTCGCTCTCCAGGCCAAGGTCTCCGCCGAGCAAGAGCGCTCTGCTGCGCATGTTGGCGATGCCCTGGCCCTGTCCCCGGCCATCGTTGGCGTGGTTGGGGGACATCCCCTTTCCATTATCGGCGACTGTCAGTTGTGTAGCGTGTCCCAAGTAGCTAAGGGTGACGGTCACGCGGGTGGCGGCGGAGTGCTGTACCACATTGCTCAACGCCTCGCGAGCGATCTGGGTGACGTGGGTTACCCGCTCGGAATCGAGCCAGCAGCAGCGTTTGCCTCTCACCTCGAGCCGTACATCCAAGAGCGTCTCGACCCGAAAGTCTCTCACCAGGTTCTCAAGAATCGTCTCGAGCGCACGGTTCTGCTCCGCCACTTGTAGATCAAAGATGTAGCGGCGGATATCCTGGATGGTGCTGTTGAGGGCATTCATGACGCACTGGATCTGCTGCTGGGCTTCCGGCGGATCCTCGGCTACCAGGTGGTGAGCTTCCTCAAGACCGAGGCCAGCGGCGTAGATGTTTTGGACAATGCCGTCGTGCAACTCGCGGCCGATCCGCTCCCGGTCCACCGTCAGGATCCGTTCGCGCTCCATCTGGGCGATGCGCCGGTCGGTCTCGACCTGGAACACCTCGAGGGACCGGGTGATGAAGAAAGCCATGGCCAGGCCGCAAATGGAGCGAAAGACCGGGGCCGGGATCTGAATCGTGCGGTCTAGCAGATCGTAGTTGAGGAGATTCGCGGGGAAAATTGGCGTGGCAGGCACAATCAGGCCACCAACCAGTGCATAGAGCAAGAAGGCGATGGCCGCTCCGGTGAGATATGCGGCTATGCGGTCCAATTCCATGAGGCGCATGTGTTGTGCCTGGCGGTAGAGGCCAAAGCTGGACAGGAGCGCGCCGGGCAGGGCCAAGAAGTAGCGGCTCCAGCTATCGCCGATGGCAACCAATAGGTTGAGGGATTCCTGGGTGATGGCCCCTCGTACAAATACGGCAACTGCCCAGAGCAGAAGCATCGTGCCCGGCAGCACGCGCAACCATCGGAGCCGGGGTAGAAGGGGCAAAAGGAGCTCCACGCCAAACTGGAAGAGAAAGAAGAAGGAGGCAGCCAGTAACAATAGGTGGGTGATGATCATCAGGCGCACGACGATGTCGTCCAGGTACAGCGCCTGAAGGGGAATAAAGATGTAGCCCCACTCGTTGAGCCCGTGCGCGATGCCAAAGGCCGCTAACCAGGGCAGAGGTCGAGCCAACTCCAGGTTGCTCTGGCGTCGCCATAGCAAGCCGGTGACCAGACCCGTGGTGAAAAAGACCAGGCCGTAGACGAAATAGAGAATGATCCAGTTGACTTCGAGTATCTCGGTCAATGTGGACACAGATGCCCTCCCACCCCGAGAATTATAGCATCCAGATGCGTTTTGCACAATTTTAGAGGCCATTGTGCCGCAATGTCCCTGAAAAGTAGGGGCAAATGTCAGGTGCGTTCAGGGCTGTCGTATGGTATCATCAAGGCACCGCAACGGGGTAATGACGACGCCCCTATGTTCTGTCGGACGAGAGGAGTCTGCTGTTTTTCGCAGATAGCAACAGCAACGACTCGATTACCAATCCACCAGTTCCCTTGCCAATCTACCCCAGGCTTCGTTGCGGTTTGCCGATCATCTTGGTTCAACTTGTGTTCCGCCACGGACACTAGTTGTTTTTCTGTGTTTGGATTTCGTCCGAGCGCGGATAGAGAATGGAAAGGAGGTGGCGCACCAAAAAACGAGCAAGTTCATGTTTCGAGACCGGATGTTATACTCTCCCACAATCTGCTGAATCGAGGAAAACCGAAGGAGGAGTACGAATGTCAAAGAAGATCATTCATATCATGTGGATCAGCGTGGTTCTGCTGCTGGCAGTTCTCATGCTGGCCGGCTGCGGCTCTGAAGGCCCTGCTGGCCCTGAAGGACCCGCGGGTCCTGAAGGCCCTGCTGGTCCTGCTGGTCCTGAAGGCCCTGCCGGTCCTGAAGGCCCCGCTGGTCCTGAAGGCCCTGCCGGCCCTGAAGGCTCCGCTGCTGAGGCAGCTCTCGTGCCCGAGACCTGTGCCATCTGCCACGCTGGCGCCGGAGACAAGCATCAGGCGTCCTATGACGAGTTGTACCAGGATGGAGTCATTCAGGTCACCAATCTGGCCTACTCATTCAGTGCGCCGAGCACGCACGTCGTCACGTTCAACATGACGAAGAACGGCGCGCCCATTGATGCCAACGACGTGGAGTCTTTTGGCATCTACTTTGTGCCTTGGACTGGTACAGAGTTTGCGTTCGGGCCGGATGTGGAAGTGGAAAGACTGAGCCTGACAGGGGATATCACCTGCAATGCCAACGGCGCGTGCACCAGCACCCTGACTTCTGAAGATGCCGTGTACGCGAGCAATCTCGGAAATCAGGACGGCCTGGTTGTTGTCTACGGTAGGGATGGGACTGTCGGCCGGCTTCCGGCTCGCATCCAACAGGCCATGTACCCGTTCGCGGCTTTGCTGGAGACCGGCGGTGGCGTCGATTATGTCTCTGCGGCCAATAACGCTGGCTGTGAAAAGTGCCACACCACTCCCTATCTGAAGCACGGGTACATCTACGCTGAGGTCGATGGCGATCCTGCCACCGACTTTTATACCTGCAAAGCTTGCCACCTGGACAACGGGGTGGGCGGCCACTACGAATGGCAGCTCATGGTCGATAACCCAGAGCTGGCTGCTGCGTATCTCGCAGGTGAAGCTGAGTTGACGCCCGAGCAGGAAGCCCAGTATGCGTACAACACGTCGGTCATGAACGACGTGCACATGTCGCATGCTATGGAGTTTCCCTATCCTCAGTCGATGTCAGGCTGCGTGACCTGCCACGAGGGCAAGCTGGACGTCATACTGGCGGATGAGAATTTCACGGTGTCGCTCTGCAAGAGCTGCCACCCCATGACCGGCGCCGCCGCAGCGGCTGCGGAGGGTGAAGACCCGGCATGGGATACCACCGGGCTGGCGCTGGCGACGATCATACCTCCTGACATCCATGGATCCATGGATCTGGCGACGGAGGATTGCTCGGTTTGCCATAGTGAGGGAGGCATTGCTTCGACCTTTGCCGAGATTCACACCGGGTACGACAAGATGATCTACACCGCTGATGGGCTGCGGTACTCTGATGCCATCAGCGTCACCATCGACAGTGCGTCGTTCGACGGCACCAGCCTCGACTTTACGTTTAGCGCGGTTGTGTCGTCGGAGCTTGAAGGGCTGAGCGCGGAGGACATTGCGCCCACCGTGTCGGTTGGACTGTACGGCTGGGACACCAAGGACTTTATCATCGGCCCGCACGAACGGCTCTTTGACGACAATGGCGATGGTGAGGTCGCCAGCGGCGATGAGCGAGCTCTGGAATATGAGGTAGGAGCAGAGCATCCGAGGTTCTCTACCGTGTCGGCTGGCGGCGGCAGTTGGGAGGTCGCTGCAGACCTGTCGGCGTGGACGGACATGATCGGCGACGGCACCGTGAAGAGGGTGGAAATCGCGGTCATGCCGGCTTTGGTAAATGCAGATGATGTCATGCTGGCACTCGATGCGCCTTCCAGGACCTTTGACCTTGGGGCCAATGACTTTGACGATGGCTTCTACAGCGAAATCGTCCGGGTCGAGGACGGCTGCGAGAACTGCCACGATGCGCTGGCGACCAACTACCACTCGCCGGACAGGGGTGGGAATATCGTCGTCTGCAGGCTGTGCCACATCACCAAGAGCGGTGGCTCGCACCTGGAGATGGAGTCGAGGTCGATCGATTCGTATGCCCACGCGATCCACTCAGGCCAGGCATTCGACATCGGCGACATCGACTTTAGCGATCCGGTGCAAGCCATGCACTACGAGCATCACATCGAGTTCCCGTATCCCACGCACGGCATCACCGACTGTGAGTCGTGCCACAACCCGGGCGAGTTCAACGTGCCGGATCAGTCGGCGTCGCTGGCTGGTCTGCTCTCGGCATCTGACTCTGTCGAGGGCCGGGCAATCGCCGACGTGCCGGAGTATGTCGACGGTCCTGCTGACAGGGCCTGTGGTGGATGCCACCGCGCGACGCTGATCAACGAGGACGCGGCTGGCGAGCTTACCGTCTACAACCTGCACATGCAGCAGGGTGGCTACCTCATGGAAGCCGGAGAGGATGACGTCGCGACTCTCATGTCTGTGATCGACCAGATGATGGCGATCTTTGGCAAGTAAGGAAAGTGAGGCGGGTTTCGGCCCACCTCATCAGGAAGAAGAAAGGGCCCTTCGGGGCCCTTTCATTTTTCCCCATGAAGGCAGCGCACTCTCGGCCTGCTCTCGAGAGTCCAGAACCGCGCAGGGCAGGTGGTTCCATGCAGACACCGCCCGGACATGCAGACAAAGTGCATTTCGGGTGCTAGGGCTCTGGATTCCGGAATGTCCCTGAAAAGTAGGGTCAAACGTCACGTGCCTTTGATCCGGGGGCGTGGTATATTGGCAGCACGGAGCATACCGGGCTCCCGGCCTTGCCGGCTATGAACCGTACGGTATGTGCTTCGTGCAGCGCGAGCTCGGACACTTGATCAAAGTCTCGAACGTAGTTTCATCACGGTCCCGTACTCCACAGGTCTGGCCTGGATCCAGGTCAGCCACCTCCACCAGCTTGAATCTGGTTTGTTGTGTCAGGCCGATAGTGCCCCTCCGACGTGTGAGATTGGAGTGCACGCAATCGAAACGCCTATAGTGGATCTAGACAGAATTGGGGGTAAGCGATGGACGATCCGGTAAAGCCTGCGGACGACGTGGCGCGGGATCAGGCCGTTAGCCGCCGAGGACTGTTCAAGTATGTGCTGCTGGGATTTTCGGCCTTGGCGACTGCCGGGGGGGTCCTGACGCCGATCATCGCCTATCTGTGGCCTCCCAAGCAGGCGAGCGCCGCGGGTGGGGCGCGCGTTGACGTGGCTGACGCAGAGGACCTGCCGGTGGGCAAGGGTGAGGTCTATTCGGTGGCCAATAAGCCGGTCATCGTGGTTCACACACCCGATGGCTATAAGGCTCTATCTGCCACATGCACCCATCTGGGGTGCATTGTCTTTTGGAACGAGCAGCGGGAGGTGATCGCCTGTCCCTGCCACGAGGCATATTTCAACACGAATGGTGCGGTGATCTCTGGGCCGCCGACCGCGCCACTCGAGGAGTACAGGGTCCAGGTAGAAGGTGACAAGATCTACGTGGAAGGAGGCAATGGGTAATGGAGGCAACCTCTGGCAGGAGCTGGCGAAGGCGGGTGGGAGACTGGTTTGACGAGCGGTTCGACGTGCGTATTCCACTGGAAGCGTTTCTGAAAAAGCCGGTGCCAAAGCATGCGATCCGGTGGTACTTTTGCCTTGGTGGGATTACGTTTGCCCTGTTTTTGATCCAGGGCGTTACCGGCATCCTGCTTTCGCTGTACTACAGGCCGACGCCGGGTGAGGCCTACGAGAGCATACTGTTCATCATGAACAATGTGCGTTTCGGCTGGCTGATCCGCAGCATTCACTCCTGGTCGGCGACCCTCATGATTGCCTTTTGCCTGGCGCATATGTTGCGCGTGTTTTTCACCGGCTCGTACAAGAACCCCCGCGAGCTGAACTGGGTGGCGGGGACGTTTTTGTTGCTTCTGACATTGGCCTTTGGCTTCACTGGTTACCTGCTGCCCTGGGATCAGAAGGCGCTGTGGGGCTCGACGGTCGGCAGCGAGATCTTGGGCATCATACCCGGGATCGGCCCCTGGCTGCTTGGCTTGTTGCGCGGCGGTGCGGATATCACCGGTCTGACCCTGACGCGTTTTTACGGGATCCACATGCTGGTTTTGCCTGTATTGGTGGTTGTTTTCCTGGCAATTCACTTTGTCATTATTCGGCGCCAGGGCATCTCCGGCCCGCTGTAGGTCGGTGCCAAGGAGGGTACTGTCTTGAAGGAAGTAGAAGAGGCGCTCCCGACTGGAGACGAAGGCCCGCGGAGGTACAAGCATCCTGAATACCCGGAAGAGGATACCATTCCCTTCTTTCCGAACTATATCATCCTGGAGGTGATCGCCGGCTTTATCCTGTTGGCGGCCCTGATCGTCCTGGTATCCCTGCTGCCTGTCGGGCTGGAGGAGAAGGCGGATCCCTTCAACACGCCGCAGCACATAAAGCCGGAGTGGTACTTTTTGTGGATCTATCAGTTCATCAAACTGCCGTCCCTTGTGCTCGGTCCGGGTTTGGCGGCCGGGCTGGCGGGGATCTTGATTCCCGCGGTCGGCATTGTGCTCTTGATTCTTCTGCCCTTCTTGGACCGCAAGCCAGAACGGCGTCCGCGCAATCGCAAGGTGGCAATGGCTGTGACTGCGATGATCTTGGCGATCCTTGTGGCGCTGTCGATCTGGGGCCGGGTTAGCTAGGGAGGAGAGGGCCATGCGTATGTCGCGGATGTTCGCAGGACTTTTGGTGTTGGTCGCCGTGTTGGCGGCTGCGGCTTCGGCCTATGGTCTCACGTTGCAAGAGTTCCCAGCGGTACCTCACCCTGTTGAGGGCCTGGAGGACTGCCTGGCGTGCCACGGTCCAGATGGGGACTATCCTTTTCCAGCAGATCATGAGGGACGGGGAAACGAGATGTGTTTGGTGTGCCACCAGGTCGATGTTCCGGAGTCGATCCCTGGGGTGCCGCATTCCATCGAGGGGCGCGAGGATTGCCTGGTGTGCCACGCTACCGGCGGGCTGAAACCCTTCCCGGCAGATCACGAGGGCCGGCAGAGCAGCAGTTGTCTACTGTGCCATCAGCTTGGCGCTGCCGAAGAGCCCACGCCGGTACCGGAACCAACGGCAACCCTTCCTCCCGCCCTGGAGGTTCTGCCCACACCGATCCACGAGCCGGTGCTGTTCGAGGAGAATAGCTGCATCTCGTGTCACGGGGAGTTGGGCGGCATTCACGAACAGATCACAACAGACTGGTCGGAGAGCGTGCATGCTCAGCAGGGTGTGGGTTGCGTGAGCTGTCATGGTGGCGATCCGACCGAGGATGAAGCGGAAGAGGCCATGTCACCGGAGGCTGGGTTCTTGGGGCCGCTCCCCCAAGACCGGATTCCGGGTCTGTGTGGGTCGTGCCACTCGGACGTGGAGTTGATGCGCCAATTCGGGCTGCCCACGGATCAGTTCGATCAGTACTGGCAGAGCCGGCACGGGCAGGCGCTGCTGGAAGGCGATACGAACGTGGCTACCTGCTATGACTGCCACGGCGGGCACCGCATCCTGAAGACGACGGACCCCGCTTCGAATGTGTATCCGAGCAACGAACCGGCGATGTGTGCCGGCTGCCACGCGGACGCATCGCTGATGGCAACCTATGACATTCCCGCCGATCAGTTCGAGCTGTACAAGGGGAGCGTGCACGGTGTGGCGCTGCTTGAGGAGCAGAACTTGCGCGCGCCGACTTGCTCGGTCTGCCATGGCAAGCACGGCGCTGCGCCACCGGGCTTTGAGCAGGTGGCGAATGTGTGCGGCCAATGTCACGCCACCACCGAAGACTACTACAAGCAGGGCGCCCACCGCACGGGGATGACGGGGGAGGTTGCCCCGCGCTGCGTGACCTGTCACGGCATCCACGATGTGGTGCCGGCTACTCGGGAGCTATTTGTGGGCACGGCAGAGGGCCATTGCGGCAGTTGCCACCCGCCCGGCTCCGAGACAAACGACAAGGCCCAGGCGATGTATGAGGCGCTGACGGCGGCCGATCAGTCCTTTGCGGAGGCGGAGGATGCCATCGCAACCGCCACAGAGGCGCGACTGATTATGGCCGAACAGGAGGAGTTGCTCCATCAAGCTCAAACTCCTCTAATCGAGTCGCGGGCGTTGCAACATACAGTTGACCAGGAGCAGGTCGAAGCCAAGGCCGAGGAGTCGCTGACACTGAGCCAGCAAGCGAAGAAATCTGCCGAGGATGCTC
>Ga0316579_10000684_pt1 | contig 11517 bp, 10 predicted proteins | sample J5NA_2_FD_203074 | JGI IMG/M metagenome (GOLD analysis project Ga0316579, IMG submission 203074) | Rhizosphere microbial communities from salt marsh grasses in Alabama, United States - J5-7_160517rDrA | ecosystem: Host-associated > Plants > Roots > Rhizosphere | place: USA: Alabama | collected... | reverse complement strand
GCCGGATTATGAATATTTTCGGCCCGACACCTTTTTAGAAAAACCGATAGATAAACAGCGGCTGCTGCAGATGATCCCGGAAGTGATCCAGAAAGCTCAGAAACGCAAGCGCAGTCCCAAGTGGAAAAAAGAAATGGAAAAAGATTGGGCTCAAAAGGCATCTAAAAAATAGCGATTTTGTGAACCCCCGACAAACAATAAAACCCATTTCTGAATTTTTCTCATGTTCGATTATCTCTTCTACACCTCTCTTGTCATTTTCTTTTTGGGTTTGATCTATAAGATTTCAACCTGGTTTACCAAGAAAATCGGCATCTTAGGAAAAGACATCACGACTGCACAGCGTTTGCTAGCGGCAGTCAGGGGCATAGCAGGAATCATTTTCAGTGCAAAAATCCTCGCCCTCATCGAAGCCATTTTTCTGGATGTCTTATTGCAACGCCGAATTCTAAAAGAAAGCGTTAGCCGCTGGCTGGCGCACATGTTGATATTTTATGGTTTCATGCTGTTGCTGTTCATGCATGCCCTGGGATCCGTGGTATCGGTAGCGTTGTTCAGCGACTATTATCCAACGGTAAATCCGTTTTTCTTTCTGAGGGATTTTTTCGGCGCCATGGTGCTGGTCGGTGTGATTCTGGCGGCCGTTCGCCGTTATCTTGTAAAACCCCGCCGGCTTCGAAGCGGCGGCATGGATCATTATGCCCTTGTGATCGTGGCGGTGATTATGCTGTCCGGAATCGCCCTGGAAGGTCTGAAGATTACCTCCCACGCCGAATTTATACGGATGGTCGATGACTATGCCGGTCTGGATGATGAAGACGAAATTGAAGCTCTGGAAACGTTCTGGGTAAAAGAAAACGGCACTGTCTCGCCCAACATCGAGGCGCCCTTTGACGAAGAGCTGTTAGAGGCCGGCCGTGAAGTCCACGAAATGAACTGCATGGGTTGTCACGTGTCTGCAAAATGGGCGTTTAACGGCTTTGCAGCGGCCAAACTCATCAAACCGCTGGCCCTGTGGCTGGACGAAAAAGACGGTATCACCCTATTCTGGTATATTCATATCATCGCCTGCTTTATCGGGCTGGCTTATCTGCCCTTCAGCAAAATGTTTCACCTGTTTGCCACCCCCTTGAGCCTGATTACCAACCGGGTCATGGATCCGGCCAGATCCCTGTCTGCCAACATCCTCACCCGCCAGGTGATGGAACTGGACGCCTGTACCCATTGCGGAAGCTGCAGCCTGAACTGTTCTGCGGCCATGGTGTTTGAGGCCATCGGCAACGAATACATTCTGCCTTCCGAGAAAATGACCTTGCTCAAGCAGCTGGCATCCGGCAAAAAACTGGATGATGCGCAAATGCGGGCCATCCAGCAAGGTGTTTATCTGTGCACCAATTGTGACCGCTGCACCGTGCGCTGTCCGTCCGGCATTCGCTTAAAGGAATTGTGGTACAGTGTCCGCGAGGCGCTTCTGGAAAGCGGCCCGCCGCTGCCGCATATTTTGAGCCCCTTTTCTTTCGCCCGGGGATTAATCATTCAGGAAGGCCTTCCGCCTGATATTTATGCCCGGCCGATTGAAAATGCCAGACAGGCGGTCAGCGGGCGGTTTGCCAGCTTGATGAATCCGGAAAGCCCCATCCCGCTGAATATGCAGGCCTCCGCAGAAACTCAAACAGCCATAAAGGATAACACCTATACGCATTGCTTCAGCTGCCAGACCTGCACAACGGTGTGCCCGGTGGTCGCCAACTATGATGCCCCAGAGCAGGTGCTCGGACTGTTGCCCCATCAAATCATGTGCAGCCTGGGCCTGGGATTAACCGAAATGGCATCCGGCGCCGGCATGATCTGGGATTGTCTGACCTGCTACAAATGCCAGGAAAACTGCCCGCAACAGGTCGAGGTGTGTGATGTTTTGTATCGATTGAAAAATACGGCGGTCGCATCCATCGAGCGTTAACGCTCGATGGATGGTTATTGGTTATAAGTTATTGGTTATTCGTAAAATGAACTCTTTATTTTACTCACGCAAAGACGCTAAGGCGCAAAGAAAAATATTTTAATCAAAAAACCTTGGCGACTTTGCGGCTTTGCGTGAGGCATAAAGCTTTTGTTCAATTTTAGCACTTTTCCAACAGGAAGAACCGTATGAAATTTGCCTTATTCCACGGCTGCAACATCCCGGCTCGGGTCGAGCAGTACGCAGATGCCACCAAAGCGGTGTGTTCTCGACTGGGCATTGAACTGATTGAAATGACCCAATTTTGCTGCTGCGGATATCCGGCCCGCAACACGGATCACCGCGCCTATGTCCTTTCGGCTGCCAAAAATATAGCGCTGGCCGAACGAGCCGGCCTGGATATGCTGGTGATGTGCAAATGCTGTTACGGCAGCTTAAAAAAAGCATCCTATTTTTTAAACCAGGATCCGGGCTTAACAGCTGACATCAACCGCATCCTGGCAAAAGAAAATCTGGAATATAAAAATACCACCCAGGTCAAGCATTTACTTTCGGTTCTGAATCATGATGTGGGCCTTGAGCGTTTGAAGGAAAAGATTTCAAAAACTTACAGCGGTCTGCAGATCGCGGTCAGCTACGGGTGCCATGCCTTGCGGCCGAGCACGGTGACGGAGTTTGATGATCCGGTTTCACCGAAAATCTTTGATGAACTGGTGGAGGCCACCGGTGCGTTCAGTGTGGAGTGGACCCGCAAACTGGATTGCTGCGGTGCGCCCCTGACCGGCATCAATGACCAGCTCGCCATGGATATGGCCCAGAAGAAAATAGACAGCGCCCGGGAAGCCGGCGCGCAATTTATCTGCACGGCCTGCCCCTATACCCAGCTTCAGTTCGACGGGGTTCAGATGCGCATGAGCGCTCAATCAAATAGCGGCAAGCCTCTGGCGCCCATTTTGTATCCGCAGCTGCTGGGTTTATCAATGGGCATTGACGAAAAAACCCTGGGAATTTCTAAAAGCGAATTTGACCTGTCCGCTATTACCTCATTCTTAATGACGGAGTAATTATGTCGAATAACAATACAGGCGCAGTTATGGTGGTCGGCGGCGGTATTGCCGGTATGCAGGCCGCTCTGGATCTCGCCGATTCCGGCTACTATGTCTACCTGGTGGAAAGCACGAGCTCCATCGGCGGCATGATGGCGCGGCTGGACAAAACTTTTCCGACCAACGATTGTGCAATGTGAATCATATCGCCGAAACTGGTCGAGGTCGGCCGGCACATCAACATTGCGATACTGACGCTCAGCGAAGTGAAGGAGTTTAGCGGCGAAGCGGGCAATTTTGAAGTCAAACTGACCCAACGCCCACGCTATGTCGATATGGAAAAATGTATCGCCTGCGGCGCCTGTGCGGAAAAATGCCCCAAAAAAGTTTCCAATGCCTATGACGGGGGCCTGAGCAAACGCAAGGCGGTTTACGTGCAATATGCTCAGGCCGTTCCGCTTAAATATTGCATCGATCCAGCTCAATGCATCTATCTTATCCGCGGTAAATGCAGAGGCTGCGAAAAATTTTGCCCGACCAATGCGATCAACTTCGAGGATAAATATAAGGACATCACGTTAAATGTAGGCGCCGTTGTTCTGGCCTCCGGCAGCGGAGCTTACAACCCGGGCATATACGACACATTCGGCTATTCCCAATCGGCCAATATTATCACCAGCACGGAGTTTGAAAGGATCCTGTCGGCTTCCGGGCCCTATGGCGGGCATCTCCTCCGACCGTCGGATAAAGCCGAACCTGAAAAAATTGCCTGGCTGCAATGCGTGGGTTCCAGAGATACCCATCACGGCGCCCGCGGGTACTGCTCCGGCGTCTGTTGCACCTATGCTATCAAGGAAGCGATATTAGCCAAAGAACACAGCAGCAACGGCCTGGATACCGCCATTTTCTACATCGACATTCGCACCTTCGGCAAAGACTTTGAACGCTACTATAACAGGGCCAAAGACGATCTGGGTGTTCGCTTTGTCAAATCTCGCATTACCCATGTCGAACCCATGGGGGAAAACGGCAAACATACCATTTGCTACGTCGATGCGGCCGGCCACAGACAGGCTGAAGAATTTGATATGGTTGTGCTGTCTGTGGGCTTGGGCGTAAGGGATGAAGCCATCTCCCTCGCCAGAAAGCTCAATGTCGATTTGAATCATTATCAGTTTGCCAAAGCCGGTGGATTTGATCCGGTCCAGAGCTCGCGGCCCGGCATCTATGTTTGCGGCGCCTTCACAGAGCCTAAAGATATTCCTACTTCGGTCATCGACGCCAGTGCCGCTGCCGGCAAGGTCGGAACCCGGCTGGCGGATTCCAGATGGACGCTGACGAAAACCAAAGAGCTGCCTGCAGAAATCGATGTCAAAGGCGAACCCCCGCGAATCGGTGTTTTTGTCTGCTGCTGCGGCACCAATATCGCCGGGTTTGTGGATGTGCCCGCTGTGGTGGAGTTTGCCAAAACCCTGCCGAATGTGGTCTATGCCGAGCAAAACATGTTCAGCTGCTCGCAGGATACCCAGACCCAGATTTCTGCAACAATTAAAGAGCATCGCCTCAACCGGGTTGTGGTTACTGCCTGTACGCCCAAGACCCACGAACCCCTTTTCCAGGAAACCCTGATTAACGGGGGGTTGAATAAGTATCTTTTCGAGATGGCCAACATCCGCAACCAGTGCTCGTGGGTGCACAAAAACGACATGGACAAAGCGACCGAGAAGTCCAAAGACCTGCTGCACATGGCGGTCGCCAAGGTCGCGCTGCATGAGCCCCTGGTGGAGCCCCGGATGGAAATCAATCAGGCCGCGCTGGTCATCGGCGGCGGTGTGGCCGGCATGACCGCCGCCCAGACGCTGGCCGCTCAGGGATACAAAACCTTTCTGGTTGAAAAAAATGAGCGGCTGGGCGGCCAGGCCCTGAGTCTCAGTGAAACCTGGCAGTCGGAACCGGTGGGGCCGTTTCTGGATCACTTGATTGCGGATGTCACCTCCAATGAAAATATCGTGCTACTATTAAATGCAAGTGTCGACAGTGCCGATGGATTTATCGGAAATTTTAAAACGACCATCCAGTCCAACGGAAACCGTCAGGTTCTGGAACACGGCGTTACCGTGATCGCTTCAGGCGCCGATGAATTTAAAACCGATGATTATCTATACGGCCAGGATCAGCGGGTGCTGACGGGCCTTGAGCTCCAGAAGAAGATTTTAAATGGAGACGGGTTTGATTCCTGCCACACGGCCGTATTTGTCCAGTGTGTCGGTTCGCGTATTCCCCAGCGCCCGTATTGTTCAAAAGTTTGCTGCACCCAGTCCCTCAAAAGCGCCTTGAGCCTTAAAGCCAAAAATCCCACTATGGATATTTTCATATTGTACCGCGATCTGCGGTCTTATGGTCTTAGAGAGGATCTTTATCGCGAGGCGCGCGACCAGGGGATCAAATTCATCCGCTATGACAATGAAAAGGAGCTCGCCGTCCGCTCGGCTGAAAACGGCCTGCAAATTACGTTTTCGGATCAAGTGCTCAGGCGGCAAATGGTGATTACCGGAGATCTTTTGGTTCTGGCCAGCGCGGTGGTGACCGAAAAAAGCAACCCCCTTGCGCAAATTTACAAAGTCCCTCAAAACGACGACGGTTTTTTTGCCGAAGCACACGTCAAACTGCGGCCCAATGATTTCGCCACCGACGGCGTGTTTGTCTGCGGCCTGGCGCACGCGCCCAAACCCATCGAGGAATCCATTTCCCAGGCCCAGGCGGCCGCATCCCGGGCGGTGACGGTCTTATCAGCGCTCGAGGTTTCGGTCAGCGGCACGGTGGCAGTGGTGGATCCGAACTTCTGCAGCAGTTGCGGGGTTTGCGTGGAGATATGTCCCTATTCGGCCCCTCAATTCATCGAGAACACGGGCAAGGCCGAAATTCAGGCCACCCTGTGCAAGGGCTGCGGACTGTGCGTGGCCTCCTGCCGCTCCGGCGCCATTCACCTGAAAGGCTTCGACACGGGTCAGATTATGGCCCAGCTAAAAACGTGCTTATTCGATGCAGCGCCGGCTGAGACCACGTTTAGTTGATTCAGTATTTATGTTTTAAGGGGTTTCGGGTGTCAGGGTTGTTGGAAATGTTCGATTGGTCTTATTGGTTAAATTGGTTGAGTTTAGCCGAACCAATTGAACTAATTAAACCAATTAAACAAATGTAACCGTTACCAACTGGCTGGCACCGATAAAAAATAAAATGTCGTAAATAAGGTGAAGGTGGTTAAACACATGAAGACCTTTACAAACTTAATTGAAGATGTTCAGAAGCCGGGGCTCTGCCATCGCTGCGGCGGGTGCGTGACTTTTTGTACGGCCATAAACTACGGCGCTTTAGAGCTGGATGCCGAGGGCAAACCCCGCTATGCCGATGAGGCCAAATGCATTGAATGCGGGTTATGCCATACGATCTGCCCGGAAATCGACGAACTGGATGCCGAAACCCGCAAAAGCGCGGGATGGACCCCACCCATCGGACGGGTGATGGAAACCAGCATTGCCCGGGCCACTGATCCTGAAATCCGTAAAAAAGCCACCGACGGCGGCGTGGTAACGGCCCTGCTGGTACACCTGTTTAAACGCGGCCGCATTGACGGCGCCATTGTCTCCAAACCGGCCGGCCCCTTCCAACGGGTGCCCTTTCTGGCTGAATCTGAAAAAGACATTCTTGATGCCGCCGGGTTTTCCTTTGACACCTCCCACGGCATGACCAGCTTCAGCGATTATTATTTAACCTATTCCCAGATCAGAGAATTTGACCCTTTGATTAAAAAAGGGTTGCAGCGCGTCGCCTTTGTGGGCACCCCCTGTCAGATCAAAGCCGTGCGCCGCATGCAGTCGCTGGGCATCATTCCGTCGGATTCGATTAAATTCTGCCTGGGGTTGTTCTGTTCGGGCAATTTCGTTTTCGGCAAAAAAGAGCAGGAGAAAATCGGTGAGATCGGCGGATTTAAATTTAAAGATGTCAAAAAAATAAACATTAAAGAAGAGCTGATCGTCCATCTGAAGAGCGGAGAAGAAAAAACCATGATGCTCGATGAGCTCGAATTCATGAAACGCTTTGCCTGCTACTTCTGCCCGGATTATTCCGCCGAGTACGCCGATGTATCTTTCGGCGGCATCGGCGCCGAAGAAGGCTGGACCACCGTTATTACGCGCACCCCAATCGGCCGTGCGATTTTTGCCGACGCCAAGGCCAACGCCATCGAAGAACATCGACCGGACAATTATCCAAAACTGGCTGCACAGGTGCTCAAAAAAGTGCAGACCTGGTCAGCCCGCAAAAAAGACGTGGCCGCTAAAAACCGCAAAGTGCTTGACAGAAAATTTCCCGGCATCAAGAAAGACACTTGATATTCGTAGGACCCTTTCTTTAATTTGCCGATAGCACCACTTAATTCCGGGCCTCTTTTTCAACCGCATCAAAGATAATCTTCTCGACGCCATTGTAAATGAGATGGCGCATACCCTTTGCCCGGCCGATCACGGTCAACCCTAAATCCTGGGCAATTTCCAGAGCCAGATACGTAATGCCCGAGCGCGACAGCAGCACCGGTATTCTCATTTGGGCGGTTTTTAAGACGATTTCTGAAGTCAACCTCCCGGTGGTGTACAATATCTTATCTTGCCCCTGTATGCCGTCAAGCCACATACGACCCGAGATGGCATCCGCCGCATTGTGCCGGCCCACATCTTCCGCAAACATCAACAGCTTTGATTCCTGACACAGGCCGCACCCGTGAACCGACCCCGCTTTTCTGTATACCTGATTGTGTCGGGTTATTTCTCTTAAAAGCGCATAAATGACTGACTGGCGAATACTGGCTTTCGGAAATCTGTATCTATAAAGCGAGTCCAGAGTTCGATCGAACAATGTTCCCTGACCGCAACTGCTTGTCACCGTTGGTATGGATGATCGTGTTTGACGATGACTTATCCAGGCTCCGTTTCTTGTCACGACATTTACCGTCTCATTTTCCCAATCAATGGCTACGGAAACAATTTCTTCTATTTTCTCTATAAAACCTTGATTTCGCAGATATCCTAATGCCAGTTCTTTCGGCTGATTGCCGAGAGTCATGAGTCTTACGATTTCAAATCCATCCACTTTGAGCGTCAGGGGTACTTCGTCTACGACCGACAGCTCTTGCCGTTTTCCGGATTGATCAATGGCAAATACCTTATGCGTTATGCTGGCACAACCTTTTGTCTCAGCGGCATGATATTGCCGGGTAGCTGATTCCATAAATTCAATTTCTGTTAATTTTAATTGTTCATAGCCAATTGGACGTCTTCTTCCCGCAGGACGAATCGGCTTGGAAAAATAAATAGCAATTTTGATATCAATAATGATATGTGCTATCTATCCGCCGGTCTAAAGAATGCGAAGAAACATGGGCGGCTTTAAAATGAAAAACCGCCCATGTATAAGGGTAAACGACGGGAGTTCGTTTACACCATGGTGTATAACAAAATAGGTTTTGTTATGTCAATATTGATATAGTTAATTTTTGATGATTCTTGTAAAAAAATAGTGTCTATAGTATTACGATGACTTAGAATGACAAAAACCAACACGTTGATGGATCGTGAACGCCATTACCATGGAGATGAAATGGTGAAAGAAGAACCAGGATTTGCAATTCGATCAAAGATCTGGATAGAAGACATGGAAGGTAACGTTGTGTTTGGGCTCGGGCGTTATCGGATCCTGGACCAGATTCGTCGTCTGGGTTCGATGCAAGCGGCTGCCAGAAAGTTGCGGATGAGTTACCGGGCGGTTTGGATGCGCATCCGGGCATCGGAAGAACGAATCGGAAAACCGTTGGTTGTGCGGGAGGGTAAAGGCTCAAAGTTAACGCCGTTTGCTGAAAATCTTACTAAACAGTTTAAAAGATTACAGACTATCGTCGAGACGGAATCGAATGAGGTCTATAATAGCTTGGTGTCGGATCATTTAACTTAGTTTAGATTCATGACCACACCAAATTTCCCGGCCTTGGAAAGATTCTTGACTTTCCTCGATACGGATTTTATTGATATTTTGCCAAGAAACGGAAAACGGGCCAATCCCCATATAACAGTCTGATACGTAAGCGAATAAATACCTCACATCACTCCGGAAGGTTGTCTGATGCCCGAGTATGTTGCTTCTGCACTGTTTGTCCATACCGACGACACGAAACATCTGATCGATCTGGTGCAGAACAATTCTGCGGGCACCCGCATCACTGCTGTTGCTTTTGATGCTTTGGTGCAATCGCCACAGACCCAGCTTGAGGGAGTTGGTCATGTGGTGGTTGCCGGATCCCTTGATGTCATCAAGAAGATTTTGCGATTGGCCACCAGCTATCATTTCAGCATAGGCATCATCCCGTCCAGGGAACAAATTGATCTAATCTAGTTTTATGACCTGCCCAAAAATCCCACCGCGGCTGTTGACCTGGCATTGCAGCGGGATGGCCAGGTCATGGATTTAATATTATGCAATAAAAAGATTATGCTGTTTAAGGATAGATGTTTTCGCCCATGGAATGCCGTTGACCCCTTTCGGGAAGAAGCTAAGCGGGACCCATGAGGGGGAAAAAACTCATTATGCGGGACTCGGCGCTGAAGCATATGCGCTTTTGCGCAACGCAATGAACCAGTGCAGCGACCCTGCAGATAGAGAATGCCTAAACCGGCAGATCCGTTCAACGGATAATTTTACAGGTATTATTGGTAACATTTCCATCGGCCCGGACGGCAAGGCGCATCGCCCGCTTTGCATCAACTCCATTGACAACGGCCTGTCGAAATTTATTGTCAAAGTCTATTAGAATCTATTTGAATTCATCGGATTCCTATTCTACCGGCAGCATGGTCCAGGAATAAAGGGTATCAATAGTGGTCAGGTAACCATCATCGGATGGCGACAAGTATTGATTGAAATGCTCGTTACGAATTCGTACGGCATCACCATACCTGACACGCGGGTCTGAAGATGGAATAACTTTTTCGACAATCCAGTTCGTCTTGGCACCATAAGGAATCCAATAATAAAGCCACTTTTTTAGTTTGAATGCCCCCAGGTAAACATAATCTGCCCAGGAGCCATCGAATTCCTCGGTTGTTTTAATTTGCACATTGTGATTGGTTTCGAGTGCTTCACTGCCGCTGTCCAGCTTCAACTCCACGCCGGTGCTCGATATGGTGGGATAGTAATATTGACTCCAGCGATCATAGGGTGCCTTCCCGAAATATCGACCGTCTTCACCCTTAAGTATAAAGCTTGCATCTTTTGCGATAACTTCCGGTTCACCTTCTTTGAGCAGCTCGTCGGTATGGGCTTCCATGTAAGGCGTCCAGGCTTTTTCAAGTTCGGCACGGCGCTGTTCATCTTTAACCAATTCATAAATCGGCACCATGCCCTGGTCGGCAATGTCCGAAATGGACATAAATTTCGGAACACTCGCAGCCCAGTCGTGATAATTTTCAGCGGGCTCTCCAACGCCATCCTGGATATTGCTGGCCAGAGCGGGATTGCCGCCTTTGACCAGAATTTTTTTGTGGCGTGTCACTTGCTCAATATCAGATTTAGCCACACTTCCACCGGATGCCGAACCCTTCACGACTTCGGCATAAGATGCATTCACCGCCGCTTCTATATTGAAATTTTCCGTGACCTTGGAACGATCAACAAAGGAACTGAATGAAACACTGCCGCCGATATAGATGGATTTGAGATAATGGGTTCCGTATTTATCGAACAAGGCCACGGGTTCCATGTTCATCAGGTCCTTTAATACGTCTTCCTTTAACCTGGCGGTATCCAGTATGGTAAGCCTGTAATAGGTTTGCGCAATATTGGCAGTGGCAAAACTATGCGCCCGGTTCTTTAACGCAGACTTGTTAAAGTTTGAAGTAATTTCACCTGAAAACCCATCATACACTCCGGATACCGAAGCTTTGGCAAAAAATTCGTCGTAGAACTCAGTTTTATTTTCACCGCTGGCAAACCGGCCTGCCCAGGAAGGCGTTTGATGGATATCGACATGTTTCTCACCGCCGAGATCGAATAGAGAAAATGTACAGCTTTCCGGATTGGCATAGTATTGATAACCCTTATAGCCCTTGCCAAGATACTCTTCGATGCCTTTGGTGACCTGCTGCGCATGTGCCGGATCATACGGCGGTTCTTTTCCCGTAAACACATAAATTACTACTCCTGCAATCAATACAGCCGCTAAAGCCAGGATTAATTTACTTCGATTTCCCGTTTTCATATCCACTCCTTTTATAACTTCGGCTTAAGAATTTAGGCGTCTGATCAATTCATATTGTAATATAATCCGCTAATTTTATTTATAATAGATACAACTGAAAACAATCTATGCCACAATGTGGTATATGTCAAACCGCAAAAATTATTGAAATGAAGGCAATTTAAAGGTGACCGGCTGAATTGGGCAATTTCAGTTTAGTATTGCAATGC
>Ga0316579_10000683_pt1 | contig 11529 bp, 9 predicted proteins | sample J5NA_2_FD_203074 | JGI IMG/M metagenome (GOLD analysis project Ga0316579, IMG submission 203074) | Rhizosphere microbial communities from salt marsh grasses in Alabama, United States - J5-7_160517rDrA | ecosystem: Host-associated > Plants > Roots > Rhizosphere | place: USA: Alabama | collected... | reverse complement strand
TGGTTTTGGTGCCTTTTGACACGATGAGGCTGACCAGCGGTTATGTCGCCTCACCGCCTTTTCTTGTAAAAGCCCTCGAAGACACGATTTTGAAAGGCAATGAGGTTTTGATGGAAATCAACCCGGCAACCGCCAAACCGCTGGGACTTTCAGAAGGAAAGCGCGCCAGCCTGACAACTCTCAAGGGTTCTGTTATGGTAAAAGCGCATCTTACCAGCCGGATTATGCCCGGTGTTATCGCCATCCCCCGGGGCCTGGGCCATACCACTGATGACAGATTTTTAGCCGGCAGGGGCGTCAATTACAATCAGCTTAGCAGCCCGGTAGAAGATCCGGCATCCGGCTACGATGCGGCCTGGGGCATTCGTGCCAAGCTTAGCAAAGTATAGGTTGAGGGAATGTTGGAATAATGGAATATTGGAAAAATGGGTTTTGACCTCCGGCGGGGAGGGGATACTGGACTGTTGGATTAGTGGTAATATTCGTTTTGACGATAAAATTATAAATGGATAATATTCTTATAAAAAACCATTGTTCCATCATTCCACTATTCCATTATTCCATGATTAAGGCAAAGACTCAGGCTTTAAAAATCAACGATACTTTCAATAAGTTATAGAAATTTTGAGACGTTACCAAGGGGTGCTGATGGAAAACGAAAATGCCAAAAAATTTGGAATGGTGATAGACCTGGACAAGTGTACCGGATGCGGTTCCTGCATGGTTGCCTGTTACGCGGAAAACAATATTCCGTTTCGCGAAGATGATACCGATAAGATGCTGAGCGTTTCATGGATGCAGGTATACACGCTAAACAACGGGAAATCCTTTCCGGATTATGAGGAATGCTACCTTCCCCGGCCGTGTCAGCATTGTGAAGGACATGATGGGCACTCACCCTGTGTGTCGGTCTGCCCGGCAACAGCGACCGACTACGATATGTCGACGGGCATTGTCAGCCAGATTTATCCGCGCTGCTTTGGCTGTCGCTACTGTATGGCAGCCTGCCCTTACCATGTGCGCCAGTTTAACTGGTGGGATCCGGCCTGGCCCGATGGCATGGAGAAAATGCTCAATCCCGGCGTATCGGTGCGCATGCGGGGGGTTGTCGAAAAATGCAGCTTCTGTATCCAGCGCTATCATGCGGCCAAAGATCAGGCTTACATGGAAGACCGCCGGGAGATCGAAGAAGACGAATATCAAACCGCCTGCACCCAGGCCTGTCCGGCCGGCGCGATCACCTTCGGTGATTTGAACAATCCGGAACATGCGGTGCATCAAATAGCACAACCCGATGCGGCGCACCACGGCCGCTCGAAGAACCCCAAGGCCTTCCGCCTCTTGGAACGTCTGGGCACCAACACCAAGATTTATTATCTGTCCAGCCGTGAGTGGGTTCGCAAGGCCGGTGACAACTATTTGAAGGATGAATTTAAAAATAGAGCGCACAGCTAACAAGTCAATTTAGGAGCATGGAACTTATGGATTCTGCCTTAATTCCCAAAGGGGTTAAACGCTGTCCAATCTGGCAATTTGCCCTGTGGATTGCCGCCAATGGTGCGGTTCTGGCCTGGGGCGTTTTTGCGATGCTGCTGGTTTACATCAAAGGGCTTAACCAGACGAATATGAACAACGCCTACGGTTTTGCGTTGTGGATCTGGGCCGACCTGGCCGTTATTGCGCTGGGCGGCGGCGCGTTTTTCACCGGTTTTTTAAGGTACCTTGTCGGCAAAGACGAATTGAAGAATATCATCAATTATGCCGTGCTGATCGGATTTATCTGTTACAGTTCGGCGCTGATGATTCTGGGTTTCGATATCGGTCAACCCTTGCGGGGATGGTTTATTTTCTGGCATGCCAACGTTCACTCCATGCTGACCGAAGTGGCCTTCTGTCTGACCTGTTATTTCGGGGTGCTGACGATCGAATATATTCCCATGGTGCTGGAAAACCGTAAGCTGAACAAGGTACCGTTTATTCATAACCTGGGCCATAACATGCATGAAATCATGGCTGTGTTTGCCGCCACAGGCGCGTTTCTGTCCTTTTTTCACCAGGGCTCTCTGGGCGGGGTGCCCGGTGTCCTGTTTGCCCGTCCGTTCGGTTTTCGGGAAGGGGTTTTGGTCTGGCCCTGGACATTTTTTCTGTTCACCTGGTCCGCGGCTGCCTTCGGGCCCTGCTTTACCATATTGATTACCAAAATAACGGAAACCATCACGCGCAAAAAACTGGTCAAAGACAACGTCATTGATCTTTTGGCCAAAATATCGGGCTGGATGATCTTTTTCTATATTATTGCCAAGATCGTCGATACCGTTTACTGGGCCAAGGTTACAGCGCCATCCAAGGGGTTTACCTTTATGGATTTTTATTCCGGCAACCCCGGCTCGGCTTACGGCCTCTGGATTTTAATTCTCGAAGTCGGCATTTGCGGAGTTTTGCCGGGCTTGATTTTGATTGTTCCGAAACTCCGCAGGACCCAGAGCTTCCTGTGGCTGGCCGTATTTTTAGGCGTGTTGGGGGTATGTTTAAACCGCTGGGTGATGGTGCTGCAGGTTCTGGCGATTCCGGTCCTGCCGTTTGAAAACTGGTTTACCTATTTGCCGAGCTGGCAGGAAATCGCTACCACCCTATTACCGGTGGCTTACGGTATTATTCTGATCTCAGCTTCGTTCCGCTATCTGCCTATTTTCCCCCAGGAGCGGGAACTCAATCCGGTCGATGAACCGTCTACTGCGGACACAGTCACCGCACCCGAAACTGAACCGGCCGAGACCGGGCCAGCGCCGGAATTAAGCCCGGCAGAGTCGTAGTGGTGGGGGGGGTAAGCGCCAAATCGGCAAACTGTTGAATCGAATCGGGTGCTTTGATTTTTTAAAAAATATTTATTACCACGAAGGACACGAAGTTTACAAAATGGAGGAATTGCATGTTTCCGTTTAGTTTCGAATGGATCTGGGATGCAGGACATCTGGTGTTTCATGGGGGGCTCTGGTTCGCGTTAACCGTCCTCGGTTTAGGGATTACCTATTGTATTGTAAAAGCAGCTCTGGATGTTGCTAAAGGTGAAGAAAACCATCACCACTGATTCCAGAATCGATGACGATTAAAAGCGCTTGCCCCGCCATAACAGGGAAGCGCTTTTTTTGTTTGCATTCTTTTTGAGAGCTGGATTTGCACCACGAAGAACACCAAGTTCATGAAGGTTTTCAAAGGCAATCCCCAATTAATCTTTCTTTGTGTTCTTCGTGATCTTCGTGGTATTAAGACGGCTTAGTTCCGGTTTTACCGGATACGGAGTATGGATGGACAAAATTATCGTTGAAGGCGGACGCTCGCTAAAAGGGCAGGTGCGGATCAGCGGCGCTAAAAATGCGGCGCTGCCCATTCTGGTGTCTTCGCTATTGGCCGAAGGGTCCAACACCTATTCCAATGTACCGGATTTGAAAGACGTTGAAAGCATTAAACTGCTGCTTTGCAATCTCGGCGCCCACGCCGAGGCGCACGGCGATACGGTTCACGTTGACACGGGGCGCATCCTCAGCTATGAGGCGCCTTATGACCTGGTTCGAAAGATGCGGGCGTCCATACTGGTTCTGGGGCCCATGCTTGCCCGCCTGCAAAAGGCCAGAGTGTCCCTGCCCGGCGGCTGTGCCATCGGCGCCCGGCCGATTAACCTTCATTTGAAGGGGTTGGCGCAGCTGGGCGCCGACATTCGACTGGAGCACGGCTATGTCCAGGCCGAAGCCAAAAAGCTAAAAGGGGCCGACATTTACTTCGATACGGTGACGGTAACCGGCACCGAGAACCTGATGATGGCCGCAGTTTTGGCCGAAGGCACCACCATACTACGGAATGCGGCCCGGGAGCCCGAAGTCACGGCCCTGGCCGAGGTGCTTCGTCAAATGGGGGCTGATATTCAAGGGGCCGGAACGGCGGTGATTACCATAAAAGGCGTAACGTCGTTGAGGCCGGTGTCCGTGAAGATCATTCCGGATCGAATCGAAACCGGCACATTTATGATAGCGGCGGCCCTGACTCACGGCGACGTCACCCTGTTGGATTGCGAGCCGGATCATGTGGGGGCCTGTATTGATAAGTTGAAGCGCGCAGGCGCCAAAATCAGCGTCCATGAAAAAACCATTCATGTTTGCGGTAACGCTGAAATTATCAGCGTAGATGTTAAAACCCAGCCGTATCCGGGCTTTCCGACCGATATGCAGGCCCAATTCATGGTGCTCATGAGCGTTGCCAACGGCACCAGCATCATTTCTGAAACGATATTTGAAAACCGCTTTATTCATGTCAGTGAATTAAAGCGTATGGGCGCGGATATTAAAATTACAGGCAATACCGCCATGGTTAAGGGCGTCCCCGGTTTATCTGCTGCCCCCGTGATGGCCACCGACCTTAGGGCCAGCGCTTCTTTGATCCTGGCCGGCCTGGTGGCTGAAGGCCGGACCGAAATTAATCGCGTCTATCATCTGGACCGGGGCTATGAAGCCATCGAAGAGAAGTTCTCCAAACTGGGAGCAGCAATCCGGCGCGTAAAATAGGGCATCTGACAAAATGGTCAGCCATTTCTACTTGCGCCCTATAGCGGCGCTTCTGATATCGCTTATGGGCGGCATCGTTTTGGGGTGCCAATTTCCCGGCCATACCATCGTCACCTTGGGCATCGGTTTTGCCAGCGCCGGTTTTATCGGAGCCCACTTCATTCGTAAAAGGGCTGCCGGCCTAAGTCCCATTATTTTTTATATTGCCCTGGGCTATCTTGCAGTCCAGCCCTGGGTCGCACCCCATTTTTCCGCGAATCACATCCAAAATTTTTCAGATGAAACCCGCTGGCAGATTGCCGGCGTGGTAGACTCTAATCCGGTTGAATTTTCTTATTTAAAAAAATTTGTTTTGCGTGCGGATACCCTTAAGCACAAAAAGGCGTCATACCGGGTCACCGGAAGAATTCGGGTGACCGTAAGCGGTCGGGGCCCGGTGTTTGCCAGAGGTGATCGGCTGGTGTTTCGCAGCCGCCTTCGGAAGCCCCGCAACTTCAACAACCCGGGAGCGTTTAACTACCGCCGCTATATGGCGTTTAAAGGTCTGTGGCGCACCGCTTATACCCAAGGCAGCCGATTGCAGGTGGTGCAAAGAGCCTCATCAGGCGATCTGACGCAACTGCTCAACGATGTGCGGCGGGCACTGGCGGCCTTGATCGACAGGGCCGGCAAGGGGTCTTCCGCCGCGGTCCTCAAAGCGCTGGTTATCGGTGATCGCAGCGCCATATCCTCAGAGGTCCGTGATGCGTTCAATCGGGCCGGCGTGGGCCATATCCTCGCGATTTCGGGACTTCATATCGGAATCGTTGCAACCGTGGCATTTTTCTTTTTCCATAAACTGTTGCGCCGGGTGCGGCCCTTGCTGTGGCGGGCCTGGACACGCAAAGGGGCGGCCATCTTTTCACTGGTTCCGGTCTGCATCTATGGGCTGGTTTCCGGAATGTCGCCCTCCACCCAGCGGGCGGTTATCATGGTCAGCGCGTTTTTAATGACATTTCTGTTCGAGCGAGAGCCCGATACATTTAATACGCTGGCCCTGGCTGCTTTTATCATCCTGATTTTGTTTCCGCCCGCACTTTTTTCAATTTCTTTTCAACTTTCATTTGCGGCAGTATTGTCGATTCTTTATGGTTTGTCCTGCATCCAGAAGGCGGCGCAGATTGACGGGCAAAACGCCAAACCCGGGCTCGCTAATCGACTGCACCGGAAATTGATCGGATTTTTACTGGTATCTCTGTTGGCGATTTGCGGGACGTTGCCGCTGGTGATGTATTATTTCAACCAGATATCGCTTATCGGTCTTTTTGCCAACCTTGCGGTTGTGCCGCTGGTGGGATTTGTTGTCATTCCCTGCGGCCTCCTGACGTTATTCATATATCCCGCGAGCAGCCAGATAGCCTACGGCTGTGTTAAAATCTGTCTGTTTGTGCTGGATTACGTGCTGCTGATCATAAACTATTTTGCAGATCTGTCCTTTGCAGCAGTCAAAACCTTTACGCCCAGCCCGTTTGAGATGGTGTGCTATTATGTGCTGGGCTGGGTGGTGCTGAACGGGTTGAACACCCGACAGGCCCCGCCGGGTTGCCACAATCTTCCAAACGCTACCGCGGAACATGTATCTGCCCAGCACTGGTATTTAAAACCCGACGGTAAATATGGCTTGAACCGCCTTTTTTTCCGGGTCGCATCGGTACCCAAATTGCTGGCAGCGGGATCTGCCGCAAAGAGGGGTGGTATTATCGGGCTCGTGGTTGTTTTGGCGTTGCTGGTTGATGCGGGTTATTGGGTTGCCCGGCGCCATTTGAATGGCGACCTGCGGGTAACCTACATTGACGTGGGGCAGGGCAATTCGGCGCTTCTGGAATTGCCCGGCGGCCATACGGCCTTGATTGATGGCGGCGGTTTTTCCGATAATAATACCTTTGATATGGGTGCGAGGGTGCTAGCACCATTTTTGTGGCGCAAAAAGATTAGAACCATTGACACGCTGGTGCTTTCGCATCCCAACAGTGATCATCTCAATGGTCTTATTTTTATTGCCCGGCATTTCAACGTCAAAACGATCTGGACGAACAATGAAACCCGGGCCACTCAGGGTTACGACCGTTTGCAAAATATTGTTGCTCAAAAACAGATAAACCTGCCGGACTTTCAACACATGTCCCGCCGGCTGTTGATCAACGGGGTCGAATTTTGTTTCCTGTATCCTCCCGCTGATTTTTTGGTCCGCAAAGCGAGTCAAAAATGGCGCAACACCAATAATAACTCGATGGTTGTCAAAGTGTCTTTTGGCGATATTTCATTTTTATTTACAGGGGACATCATGGCTGAAGCCGAGCGGGAACTGGTGGATATTGCCGGTGCGGATTTGGCCTGCGATGTTCTGCTGGTTCCGCATCACGGCAGCCGGACTTCAAGCAGCCAACCTTTTTTATTGAGCGTTGAGCCGGAGGTCGCGGTGTTCTCTGCCGGCTGGAAAAACAGATTTCGATTTCCCCACGCGACCGTACTGGCTGCTTATGAAAAAATAGGATGCCGGATATTTCGTACCGACCAAAACGGCGCCATTATGATCAAAACAGACGGAAATCGTCTTCAGGTAAAGCCCTTTCTCTCATCGCATAATCCGCCATAAAGGTCTCCTGCGATGGAAGTTATTTGTTATCGGTTACTGGTTATTCTTTAAAAAAGATGAAATGAAGTATTTTTTTCTAATGATCTTGCGAGCATAAAATAGCCAGTAACCAGTAACCAATAACGAATAACCAATAACCATTAACACCGGTTGAGCGCTTTAGCCTCAACCGATTTGGATATTATAAAAAATATAAAGTTTTTCATCTATTTGCCGATATAGATATGAGGCCGTCTATGGTGTCGGTCTGACCGTCCCGCCCTCCGGGGACACATATGGAGGAAATTTTGCCATGGGTACCAAAGCAATTGAAATCCTGACGGATGCGATGAAAGAATATTACGGTAATTATGAACTCGAGGAGCTCTGCAACCAGTTCAATATCGATGTGGACTACCTGGGGGTGAATCTTAATCATGTAAAGCTGGCCAACAGCCTGGTCAGCCATAACGATTTCGGGCATCAACAGCTGCTGTCAAAATTGCTGCAGGATCTGGTGCAGCGCTGTGATCAGCGGATTTTAAATACAACCTGGGAAAGTAACGTTTTTGACGAGCAGATGAAGCCTCAGTTAAAAAAATTACAGCTTCTGCTATCCAAAAATAAAAAACCGGTTCAAATTGCCGAAGCCAAAAACTATCGTTTCAAAGCCATATCAGAGATCCAAAAATTTTTCAGCAACGCCCAGACGGCAGTTACTCTGGTGGATACCCAGTTCGGCAGCACGACATTTGAATGCCTTAAAAAAGTTGAGCACCCCCTGCGATTACTGACCAGCCGTGAGTCCCAAGCGTTAGCCCAGGGATTCGATGCGATTTTAAAAAGTTTTTGTTCCAGCTGCCCGGATGTTGAAATTCGGCGTCATGTCATGATTCATGACCGTTATATTTTCTTTAATGGCCGCTGCTGGATGGCCAGTTCATCGTTGAATGCCGTCGAGAGCACACCGATGAGCCTGATCGAATGCATCGATCTCAAATCCGCAACTGCCAGAGAAATCGAGCGCAAATGGCGCGAGGCCAAAAAATATAACATTTGAGGAAAAACAGGTGTGAGCAGAAACGAGCGGTTTCTGTTCGGAGCAGGGTGCCTTGAAAAGTTTGAAGTCACCTCTAATCCATTGCCGCTAGAACCTTGAAGCGTTCTTTTTCTAAAGCTTTTTTGATGACATTGGTTTTGCAGGCGGAGAGGCGGAAATAATATACCCGTTTGCCTTTCTGCTGGGGCGTCATTCTGACATTTATGATATCGCCGCCATTGTCATGAATAATTTGCATGGCCTTTTTGAAGGCCGCAGGCTGCTCTCCCAAAACCACATCAATGCGCGAGGTCGTAGACAAAATACCCATCATGTCGATAAAGGTTCGCAACATATCCGTTGCAGTCACAATGCCGACGAGCTTGCCATCTTCAACCACCGGCATCCCGCCTATTTTGTGATTATAAATCAGCTGAGCCGCAAATTCGATGTCATCGTCGGGATTCACCGTGATGGGGTCTTTAATTATCAAATCATCCAGTGAGACATCTCCCAGCATCGAGGGAATCAGACCCTGTTTTAGATCTGCCAGCGTCAGGAATCCTACCAGCCGGTTGCCTTTAGTGACCACGGGAAGATGTCGGATAGAATTGGCTTTCATCAATTCAATGGATTCACCAACCGACGCATTGGGTCCGATGGTGATGGGGTTTTTGATCATCAGCGACTGGATTTTCATATCAGCTCCACTTTAATTTCGGAATAAAATTAGGAAAAGCGGTATAAAATCACTTCTAAAATGATATCAGCATTCGGGAAAAAGTAAAGGGTTAAAGGACGGCTATTTTTTTGAACTGGGCTGATAGCTGCAAAGGGGTTCTTCTCTCATAAAATCACCGGTAGCCTCGTAAGCCCGTGCGCGACAGCCCCCGCAGACCCGTTTATATTCACAGGACCCGCATTTTCCCTTCAGCTTGTCGTAATCTCGCAGTTCCCTAAATATATCTGAACGGTTCCATATTTCGGCGAAAGTTGACTGCCGGAGATCACCGCAATTTAAATCCAGGTAACCGCATGGCTGGACGATGCCCCGGTGGGATATGAAACAGAAGCCGATGCCGCCCAAACATCCGCGGGTGACTGCATCGAGTCCGTAGCGTTCGAAGGTAACGGAAATGCCGTCTTTTTTGGCCCGCTGTCTCAGGATTCGGTAATAGTGGGGGGCGCAGGTTGCTTTCAGCTGGAGCGGCGCTTTTTCGCGCTGGTCATAAAACCAGTTGAGGGTGCTTTCATACTCGGCTGCGTCGATCGCCTGATCTACAATATACTTGCCGCGTCCGGTGGGAACCAAAAGGAAAATATGATGGGCCACCGCACCCAGATCGACGGCCAGCTCCTGTATCCGGCTAATTTGATCCAGGTTGGTTTTGGTGATGGTTGTGTTGATTTGAAATTCCATGCCGGCTTTTTTTAGCAATTCAATGCCTCGCAGCGTGCCCTCAAAGGCCCCCGCCACCTGACGAAAGCGGTCGTGGGTTTCAGGGCTCGAACCGTCAAGACTGACGCTGATTCGTTGAATGCCGGAATCGACCAGTTGCCGGGCCACGGTATCGGTAATGAGGGTGCCGTTTACGGCCATGACCATGCGCATGCCAAGTTCGGTTCCATAGCGGGCAATATCGTATATGTCTGAGCGCAGCAAGGGTTCGCCGCCGGTGAGAATAATAATCGGTTTGGCGACTTCTGCAATCTGATCCAAGAGGCGCAGGGCTTCCGGAGTGCCCAGTTCACCCTCGTGCGGACCCATGGTTGCCGAAGCGCGGCAATGCACACAGGCCAGATTGCAATTGCGCGTGGTTTCCCAGGCAACCAGGCGTAATTCGTTTTTCTTCTTTCGGGTGTCGGAATGGGGATGTTTGGCCTTCATAATAGGTAACTATGTCCATAATATTTTAATGTGGTTATCTGGGAGACTCAAATTGAATTCTCCTGATATGTATCTCACCACGAAGAACACGAAGATTATGAAGGGAAAACACATTATTTTACTTTTGTCTCTTCGTGTCCTTCGTGCCCTTCGTGGTTATATATTGCTCACTTGAGCTTTTTGCATAACCGCGCCGAAGGCTTCGCCGCGCCAAGCGGAGGTTGACCTACTTTAATCTGCGAGTTCCCGGGCTGCTTCCAGGGCGAAATAGGTGAGAATCATATCGGCCCCGGCCCGTTTGATTGCCGTCAGCGTTTCCAGCATTACTTTTGGGCCGTCGATCCAGCCCATTTTTTCGGCTGCTTTTATCATCGAGAATTCACCGCTGACGTTATAGGCAGCGACCGGCAAATCGATTTCTTCGCGAACCCGGCAGATGATATCCAGATAGGCCAGGGCGGGTTTAACCATAATGATATCTGCCCCTTCTTCAATATCCAATGAAACTTCACGGATGGCTTCTATGGCATTTGCCGGATCCATTTGATAGGTTCGCCGATCGCCAAACTGGGGAGCCGAGTCAGCGGCACTGCGAAACGGTCCGTAATACGCCGAACAGTATTTAGCCGCATAGGACATGATCGGCACCTGACTGAAGTTGTTTTCATCCAGGATGTCGCGGATTTCGGCGACACGGCCGTCCATCATGTCCGATGGGGCCACCATGTCGGCGCCGGCTTTCGCATGGGAAAGCGCCGTGCGGGCCAAAAGGTCCAGTGAGGCATCGTTGTCAATCGTATGCCCCTCCACGACACCGCAATGTCCGTGGTCGGTATACTGGCACAGGCAAACGTCGGTGACGACCACCAACTCCGGCAACTTGTCCTTCAAGGCCCGGGTTGCTTTTTGAACGATACCGTCATCGGCGTAAGCACGGGTTCCCAGAGGGTCTTTGCTTTCCGGTATCCCGAACAGCATCACGGCCGGAATACCAAGATCGAAAGCGGAAGTGGCCGCTTTCATTAAATGGTCAACCGATAATTGAAAATGCCCGGGCATGGAAGCAATCGGGTTTTGTACGTTACTGCCGTTAATCGCAAACAAAGGCAGAATCAAATCATCGACAGACAGGCGGGTTTCACGGATCATACGGCGGAAGGCCTCGTTTTGCCGCAGTCGTCTGGGCCGGTAATCTGGGAATAACATATGGCTTCCTTTTTTGTTATATGTGATTGCAGGTCAAACAAAAAAGTGACTAAAGTGAACTAAAGTTGGAAGTGACTAAAGTTAATGAATCGCTGCGCTCCGTCTTTTATTGTAAAAAAGGACAGAATTCTTCAACTTTAGTCACTTTAGCTCACTTTAGTCACTTTAGCTCACTGGATTTTATAAGAAATTTTTTATTCTAGGCTATTCATCCTTCAAACCGATC
>Ga0316579_10000681_pt1 | contig 11535 bp, 7 predicted proteins | sample J5NA_2_FD_203074 | JGI IMG/M metagenome (GOLD analysis project Ga0316579, IMG submission 203074) | Rhizosphere microbial communities from salt marsh grasses in Alabama, United States - J5-7_160517rDrA | ecosystem: Host-associated > Plants > Roots > Rhizosphere | place: USA: Alabama | collected... | reverse complement strand
TTCCAACGGGAATGTCGATGGAGGTACCTGGACCGAGAGCAGTGACGCAGCTTTCCCCACCATCATCTCTCCAGACCTCGCCGTGCCCCTCCAGTACATACCAGAATTCACTGACCGTTGCGTGAACGGTCGCTTTATTTACCTGGTGCGGAGGGACTGTGCTGTGAATCATGTTACCCGTTTTGCCATCTATCAGGAAACGAATATCCGCGCCCGCCGGCGATTTCGCATCCGGATACTCTGGAAGTATAACGGTCTTCATATCCTCTCCTTATAAGACTTCTCGCTTGTGAATTATAGCAGTCGGATAATTAAAAAGCCGCCCGTAAAGTGCAGGGCGGCTTTATCTCTCTTTCCTGAAATATTTAGAATCAGATCTTAAGCGGTCATCCCGCTGGGACGACCTCGCTTTCGGTCTCCTGGACTTCATCCGGATCAGCCCGGTGCAGAACGATGTCTTCATCCTCTACATCGACTACAACCCTGGCGCAGCCCTCAAATTCACCAGCCAGCAACTGGTCGGATAGTTTGTCTTCGACCTTCTGTTGGATAACCCTGCGCAGCGGTCGGGCGCCCATCTCGGGGTCAAATCCCATTTCCGCTAATTTCTCCAGGGCTTCAGGAGTGGCGGTGAGCTCGATCTCGTGATCCTGCATGCGCTGAGAGACTTTGTCCAGTTCCAATTCCACAATCTGGGTGATATCCTGCATGTTCAACGCCCGGAAAACGATCACATTATCAACCCGGTTTATGAATTCGGGTCGAAAAATCTTTTTGAGCGATGCCATCAATTTCTTGCGCATCTCGTCGTACGCCTGTTTCTCTTCAAGCGTTTCGTCCTGTTTGAGGGAAAATCCGATTGAGGTCTGGCGGATCACATCCGCACCGACATTGGAAGTCATGACGATGATCGCATTGCGGAAATCTACCTTGCGACCTTTCGCATCGGAGAGATGACCTTCCTCCATGATCTGTAACAGCATATTGTGGGCTTCCGGGTGAGCCTTCTCAACCTCATCAAAGACCACAATCGAATACGGTCTCCGCCGAATCGCTTCGGTTAACTGACCGGCTTCTTCGTACCCAACATACCCGGGGGGCGCTCCAACCAACCGGCTGACGGTATGACGCTCCATGAATTCAGACATATCCAGCTGAATCAAGGCATCCTCGCTTCCAAACATAAAACGAGCCAGAGCTTTGGTCAGTTCGGTCTTGCCTACCCCGGTCGGACCCAAAAAGATGAACGAACCGATCGGGCGGCGGGGGTCTTTCAAACCAGCCCGGGCTCGCCGGACAGCCCTGGAAATCGCTTCGATCGCCTCTTCCTGACCGATAATATGTTTCCGCAGTTCGTCTTCCATTTCAAGCAGGCGCTGCGATTCTTCCTGGGCAATCTGCATCACCGGAACACCTGTCCACATCGAAACAACTTCGGCGATATCATCGGCGGTGACAACCGGACTGGAAGTCCGATCCCACCCGGAGCGCAAGCTTTCAAGTTTCTGCTCGATTTCTTCCTGGCGGTCCAGGTAGTCCTGGGCATCATCCATGCGCCCTTCCTCTGTAGCGGCGGTGTGGTCCTTGCGCAGTTCTCTCAACTCAGACATCAATTCTTTCGCCTGTTTTGCCGCTGGAGATTTGTACATACGCACCCTGGATGAAGATTCATCTATCAAGTCGATTGCCTTATCCGGCAAAAACCGGTCGGTGACATAGCGCGAGGAAAGATGGGCAGCGGCATCGATGGCCTCATCAGAAATTGAAAGGCGGTGATGGTCCTCGTAGGCGCTGCGGACACCGATCAGAATATCGATTGTCTCCATCACGCTGGGCTCTTCCACCATCACCGGTTGGAAGCGGCGCTCGAGGGCGGCGTCGCTCTCGATATGCTTGCGGTACTCATCAACAGTCGTCGCGCCGATCACCTGCAGTTCGCCGCGCGAAAGGGCGGGTTTAAGGATATTTGCAGCGTCCACTGACGAGCCGGCTGCTCCTGCACCGACCAGCATGTGAACCTCATCAATAAACAAAATCGCCCCGGAGGCTTTTAACTCATCTATCACGCGCTTGAGGCGCTCCTCGAATTGGCCGCGGTACATTGTCCCGGCAACCAGTGAACCAACATCCAGCTGCAGGACGCGCTTATCCAGCAGCAGCGCCGGTACATCGCCCTCAAGGATACGCTGGGCAAGCCCTTCGACAATGGCGGTCTTGCCAACACCCGGCTCCCCTATCAAGGCGGGATTGTTTTTGGTGCGGCGGGCTAGTATCTGGATGACACGTTCTATTTCCATCACGCGCCCAATCACGGGATCCAGTTTACCTTCCTCCGCCAGACTGGTTAAATCGGTTGCAAGCTGGTCAACCATGGGGGTCTTGCCCTTGCTTTTTTCAGCCCGGGCTGGCTTGCTCTCGCGGCTCGTAGTGCGGCGGGAGGTGCTGCTTTCCTGCAACACCCGGCGAGTCTGGCGCCTGATCTGCTCCGGGGTGATTCCCATTTTCTGGAGCACGTCGATCGCGATGCCATCGTTGTAGCTCACCAGACCCAGCAGCAGGTGCTCCGTTCCAATATAGTGGTGCCCCATCTTGCGGGCTTCCTCAACCGCCAGTTCCAGAACCTGCTGCATACCAGGGGAGAGTTCAAGCTTTCCGCCGGGTGATTGACCCACCCCGGTCAGCCGTTCGATCATCTCCTCTACCCGGGCGGTGTCCAATCCAAGTTCACGCAGCACCCTGCCTGCCACGCCTCCTTCCTCCCGGATAAGGCCCAGCAGTAAATGCTCCGTACCAATGTGGTGGTGCCTCAGCCGCTCAGCTTCCTGATGTGCAAGACTGAGCACCCTGCGTGCTCTCTGTGTAAATCTTTCCATACCTGCCATGGTACCCCTCCTAACAAAAAGTAAGTACCAGAATTTGAATTCTTTTTATAAAAATATGCCTGATACTGCTTATCTTACCGATAATTTGATCCCATCCGGACCGGTTTTCCTGTCCCGGTCGATTCATAATATGGGTGGATTTTGTCGCAAGTAAATCAATCGTTTTACGAAATCCGATTTGATTCTACCAGAGTATATTCTGAGTCAAATTAAATGTTAGTATAAAGCGAGATAAATTAACACAATTCTTATCCAAATTTTTCAAAAGCTGCTGATTTGATAGGGAAGGGTCAAGAAAGGCAACCCCGCTTCCGTTGGCAACAACTCAGTGGCTCTTTTCGCTTCCAAAATAAAAGATATAATCATATAATCCTGTTTATGTCCAATTTGACATTAAAAATATAGCCTAATTAAATGTTATTTAAACATCACAGCATCAAAAGAAAAACTTATAGAAAACAAGGTAACTAAATAGTGTTTATTCTACACTGGGCAGAAGTATGAGCAATTATGCAGGATAAAAAGGGACCCCCAGAAAATATCGACGAATATATCGCAGGTTTTCCAGACAAAGTTCAGAAGATTCTAGAAAAACTTAGGGCAACCATCAGAAAAGCCGCTCCGGATGCGATAGAGACCATTAATTATGCCATTCCAACCTATAAATTAAACGGCAATCTGGTCCATTTTGCAGGCTATAAAAAGCATATCGGTTTTTACCCGACTCCGAGCGGTATTGAACAATTCGCCAAGGAACTTTCGAATTTCGAAATCTCCAAGGGGACAATCAAGTTTCCTCTGGACAAGCCAATTCCCTACGACCTGGTGGCGGAAATTGTCGTTTTCAGAGTGAAGGAAAATTTAAAGAAGGCAGGCGCAGTTAATTGAAGCCAGGCAGCACAATACTATCCATTTGTATTGTGAACTGCAATATTACGAATATGAAGCCAGGAGAGTAAATTGTGGTGGATTTTTACAGGCGGCTATTTCTCGGGGACCTCCCCCTCCTCCTGCGCATCATCAATCCCCTCTTCCGTTTCCCCAGCCTGATCATCTGAGGCGATTTCGCTGCCCTCTTCTTCCTCCACTTCCTGATCGGGAACACGCTCTTCTTCAGCGGGCTCCTGTCCAACTTCTTGCTCTTCAACAAGCCCTTCAGTTGGCTCTTGCTCAGTTAGTTCAGCCTCAACTTGCTCCTGAGGTTCTTCTGCGGGTTGCTCTACCTCTTCCGGCTCCCCCTCCTGCTCAGGTTCTGATGCTGACTCTTCTCCGCTTTCCGGTTCTCCAGTATCTTCAACCTCAATTTCAGCTTCCGGAGTGGTCTCCCCAACTTCAACCTCTCCAGCATCTTCAACCGGAAGGGCATCCTCAGTTTCGAGCTCTATTTCAGCCTCTTCAACCTTCTCCACAGCGCTTTCAATGCTGGCTTCAGCCTCGGCTTGCGGTTCGGCCTCTTCTTCCTCGAGGGCCTTTTCCGCCTCATCCGGTTCTAAAATCTGCTCCGGCTGCTCCTGCTCTGCTCCCGCTTCAACGGGCTCTTCCTGAACGCGGTCAACCTCATCCGCCAGTGCCATTTTCCAATCCAGGTCTGCATAAGCAGGGGAATCTACCTTCCGCAAGCTCAAACCGATTCTCCGGCGTTCAGGGTCGATTCGGATCACCCGCAGGGTGACCACATCGCCTTCATGGAGAACTTCTTTCGGATGGGTTATGCGCTGTTCGCTGATTTCGGAAACATGGATTAATCCTTCCAGATCCTCGCCGATTTTTGCAAACGCGCCAAACTTCGCCAGGTGGGTAATGGTACCTTCCACCAGCGAACCTTCTTTCAGGTGGGCGATCTTTTCCTTCCAGGGATCGTCCTGCAGCTGGCGAATGGAAAGACCAATGCGTTTGCGTTCGCGGTCAACGCTTATCACCTTCACCTGTACTTCCTGGCCGATTTCGAGCACCTCGCTGGGGTGCTGGATGCGGTCCCAAGAAATCTCAGACATATGCACCAGACCATCTGCGCCCTGGATATTTACAAAGGCGCCAAAATCTGCAAGACTGGTCACACGACCTTTACGAACAGTTCCCTCCTCAAGATCATCCAGCAGGCGATCTTTCAGCGATTCGCGGGTCTCATTCAACGCCACACGCTCCGAAAGGATCAGGCGCCGGCGTTCGCGGTCGGATTCGATCACACTGACTTCGATCGGCTCGTCAACCAATGTCCCCCAGCGCTCTTCCGGGGTCTCTCCAGTGAAAGCCATGCGCCTTAAGACACTCACCTGGGAAGCGGGCACAAAACCACGCAGGCGACCTATTGGAACAATCAGACCGCCTTTGTTAAACCCAACCACTACGCTCTTGTAGCTTTCACCAGATTCAAGCAGCTCTGAAACAAGCACCCAGTCCTGCGCTTCACGGGCGCGGTTATACGACAATATCACATTGCCGTGTTGATCTTCCGGTGCAACTACAAAAACCGGTATTTCCCGTCCAATTTCGAATAAGTCTCTTTCTTCAGCGGGAATCTGCTCGAATTCCCTCCCGGATATGATGCCTTCAGACTTCGTTCCGATGCTCACAAGGACTTCATTCTCTCGAATGGTGGCGATTGTCCCTGTTCGAATCTCACCCTGGGATGGAAAATCCAGACCAAGCCCCTGCTCATCCAGAAGCGTTTCCATCGATGCGGCATCTTTTACAGTCTCGCTGGTTTTCGTTTCTTCGATCGTCTGGTTGTTTTCGCTCTCCTTCTGCTCTACGGCCTCTTCATTCTGCTCCATTTGATAGACAACTCCAGTATACGGAAAATTTGTGGGACGTATTATAAAGGTGATCATACAACTTGACAACCTTTATGATAAGATTAGAAATGCAATAAAATACTGGTTATCTTAAAAAATATAAAAGAACCCCCGACAACCAGATACCGGATACTTATTGATTTTTGAGGAAATTGATGCTGCCGATTTATCCATTTACCGCTATTGTTGGACAGGAGAGAATGCGAAGAGCTCTGGTGCTTAACGCAGTCGACCCGCGCATTGGAGGCGTATTGATCCGCGGGGAGCGCGGAACCGCAAAATCTACAGCAGCGCGGGCGATGGCAGCCCTGTTGCCCAAAATTGAAATTATCGCCAATTCACCCTTTAACGACGACCCTAACTCCCCAAACACCTGGTCCGACTGGGTAAAAGAACAGATTAACGATAAGAACGGTCTGGAAACGGTTACCCGCCAGATCCCCTTTGTAGACCTGCCGGTATCGGCAACTGAAGACCGGGTTGTTGGAACACTTGATATCGAAAAGGCGATTCAGGAAGGGGAACGCCATTTTGAACCTGGGGTTCTGGCTGCCGCAAACCGGGGATTGCTGTACATCGATGAAGTAAATTTGCTGGACGATCATGTAGTCGATCTGCTGCTCGATTCTGCCGCGATGGGGGTGAATATCATAGAAAGGGAAGGGATCTCCTTTTCGCACCCGGCCCGGTTCATCCTCGTTGGCACAATGAATCCTGAGGAAGGCGACCTGCGCCCGCAACTTTTAGATCGTTTTGCCCTTTCAGTCGAAATCCACGGTATCCGCAATGCCAGAGATCGTGTTCTGATCATGCAGCGAAATCTGGGCTTTGAGACCGACCCCGAGGGTTTCCGAGAGGAGTGGATGGATAAAGAGGATGATCTCTCCCGCCAGATTGAAAATGCGCGCCTGCTGGTTGACCAGGTTACATATACAAACCGCGACCTGTTGTCGATAGCTGGCTTGACCTCATCATTAAACGTGGACGGTCACCGAGCTGACCTTGTTATTCTCAAAACAGCGCGCGCACATGCGGCGTTCGAAGGCAGGACTGATATTTCCGACCACGACATTGTCCTTGCTGCTGAGCTTACACTCCCCCACCGGATAAAACGAGGCCCGTTCCACCAAGCGGAAGTGACAATGGAAGATCTGCAAGCGCGTATTGAGCAGCTCGAAGGAGCCGCAGCAGGGGAGGGAGAACCCGAACCAACTGATACTGAAGAGACCCCACGGGATAAAAAAAAAGTACAGTAACATCGGAGACCAAGACCGAGGAATCCCAGCTGCCGCCGGGTAAACCTTCTCCTCAGAATGTCTTTGATTCAGTCAGTTCAAACTGGTGGGAGGGGGGAGAAAAGGTTAAAATCGGGCAGTCTTTTACCCCACGCAGGATAGACAACCCTCTGGACAGAATCACGCGCCGCCAAGCTGGACGGCGTTCGCGCTCACAAACCGACCGCAAAAGCGGGCGCTACATCCAGGCACGCCCAGCGAATGGAAAAACAGACGATATCGCCTTTGATGCCACATTCAGAGCTGCGGCGCCTCACCAGAAAAAGCGGGCTGAACAGCGTAAGAGAATGGCTTTTGCGATCCAATCTCAAGACTTTCAACAAAAAGTCAGAGTTAAAAAAACTGCTAACCTGATCCTTTTCGCAGTGGACGCCTCCTGGTCGATGGCAGTTGCAGAGAGGATGTCTGCAACCAAAGGAGCCATTTTATCCCTCCTGACAGACGCTTACCAGAGGCGGGACCGGGTTGGACTGGTGGTCTTCCAGAAAAACCAGGCATCGCTGATACTCCCGCCCACCAATTCAGTCGAACTGGCCAAACGAGCCCTGGCGGATATCCCGGTTGGGGGAAAGACACCCCTATCAGCAGGCCTCTACCAGGCACTGCAGGTTATTCAAAAGGAACGCTACCTGCATCCAGATATCAACCCGCTGATAATCCTTTTAACAGATGGGGCCGGAAATGTCTCCATGAGCAACCTTCCACCGCAGGAAGAATCGCTACGGATAGCAGACCAGATCGCAGAAGAGGAAATCCGCAGCGTGGTAATTAATATGGAACACAAAGCATTCGACCAGGGTCTAGCTCAAGCCCTTGCCGAACACCTCAAAGCGCCCTGCTATACGCTAAGCGAGCTAAAGGCGGAAACGCTTTACCGGAAAGTAAGGGAGGAAATGGGCGCCTGACGCTCTATGAACACAGAAATATGGATTGCCCTGGGGATCCTTGCGGCAGCCATCCTGCTATTCATCACTGAATGGCTGCGGGTCGATGTCGTGGCAATCGGTGTGATGGTTGCCCTGATGCTGACAGGCCTGCTCACCCCCCAGGAAGCTCTTTCAGGTTTTTCCAACCCGGCTGTTTTAACGATTGCGGCGCTCTTTATTATCGGCGGAGCGATAATGCAAACCGGGCTTGCCAGAGCAATCGGTGGGCGCTTACTTTTAATCGCAGGTAGCGGAACTCTGCGACTTACGTTCATTATTATGGGGACGGTAGCGCTACTTTCGGCATTTATCAGCGATTCAGGCACTGTCGCGGTTTTGCTGCCAGCTGTAACCAGTATGGCCCTGAGTACTGGCATCAGTTCTTCAAAACTCCTGATACCACTTTCTTACGGGGCACTGCTGGGCGGCGCCACCACCTTAATTGGCACCCCTCCTAATATCCTTGTCAGCGATCTCTTACACGAAAGCGGTTATACACCTTTCTCTTTCTTCGACTACACTCCTATCGGTCTGATTATTCTATCAGCCGGCGTGGTCTACATGCTACTAGTAGGACGCAGGCTGTTACCCGATCATAAGTTGTCGCAGGTCATCCAGAAAGTACACACACCTGAAGAATTAATAGAACTGTATAAACTACCTGATAACCTGTTCCGCCTGCGAGTCAGGCGTGGCTCAACACTCATTAACAAGAGCCTCGCTGCCTCCAGGATCAGCCGGGAATTTGAGTTAATTATTCTGCGAATTTTGAGACCTAAATTAAATTCAATTGGAATTCAGGATGTTGGCGAAACCTTCTCCACTAACCCAAAAGACTATGAAAATATATCCCCCGATCCGGAACTTGTATTCAATGTTGGAGATATTGTTATTATACAGGGAGATGCAGGTGATATGAGCCATGCAGCAGCGATTTTCAACCTTGGTGTCCTGCCGGCTGAATTTGAAGACGCCTTCTCTATGGTTACCAATGAAATCGGAATCGCGGAAATCCTGCTCCCGCCCAGGTCAGCGCTGGTTGGAAAAACGATTGTCGAAATCCGGTTTGGAAGCCGCTATAATTTGACTGTGCTTAGCATAAACCGGCCAGATACAGCAGGCACACTGCCATTAAAAGAGACCGCCCTGCGGTTCGGCGATACACTTCTGGTGCAGGGAGCCTGGAAAAATATCCTCAAGCTGCGCGATAAACGCAGGGATTTTGTGGTGATGGGAGAGCCCGAACAAATGCTTTCCTCACCTGCTCGTAAAAAAGCCCCGCTTGCACTTGGTATCATGGGGATCCTGATGATCCTTCTGATCACAAATGTAATACCGATCGTGACGGCGAGTTTATTAGCTGCGTTTGCGCTCATCCTGACAGGATGCTTGACCATCGATGAAGCCTATGAGGCAGTTGACTGGAGGTCAATTGTATTGATCGCCGGCATGCTGCCCATGAGCATCGCTCTGGAGAAGACCGGCATTATTGAGATTGTCGCCGAAGGTATGACAGTGAGTCTGGGTGAGATGGGACCGGTTGCGTTGATGGGCGGGTTATTCCTGCTGACATCTGTACTGACCCAGGTGCTTTCCAATACAGCCACGACAGTACTAATCGCTCCAATCGGAATGGCGGCAGCTTCGAACCTTGGAATACAACCCCAGGCTTTCCTGATGGCTGTCTCAATCGCAGCATCGATGGCTTTTGCCACGCCGGTTGCTTCCCCGGTCAATACGCTTGTAATGGGGACCGGCAGTTACCGTTTCAGCGACTACATAAAAGCCGGAGCGCCTTTAATTTTGATCGCTCTGATAATTTCTCTAATCACCCTTCCTTACCTTTGGCCGTTCAATGGATAACCGTCTCAGATCCATTTTTCTTTTATCATTTATTGGGCTGTTCTGGCTGTTATTGAACGCGTGCAATTCCGAAAAGAATCCAGAAACCAGTGCCACTGAAACCCGTACGGCAACCGTACAGCAAGCAGACCGGAATCCGGTCCATGTGGAACAAGTCCCGATCACCGATCAAACAGTCACTACAACCCAGACAGTGGCAATCCAAACCCTTACTAACAACCTAAATACAAGCCGGAACACACAATACAACATCAGGGCGGAACTGGATTACACAAATCATATATTGAATGTGGAAGAGACAATAAATTACTTTAACAACACCACGGAACCGATAAATGACCTGCTCCTAATGGTGGAACCAGCTTATTACCCGAACGCTTTTACCCTACAAAGTCTCGTATGGGAAGGAGGGGAATCCATCCAGGATTTTTCATGGGAGAAAACCAGGATCAGGATTCCGCTAACCAAGCCCCTTCAGCAAAGTGAAGATATCTCGCTTGAAATCTCCTACAGGCTAAATTTACCTTCTCCAGAAACATCTCCAAATATCCGCCCTATTCCATTTGGGTATACTGAGCGACAGACAAACCTGGTCGACTGGTACCCCTTCATACCTCCCTACATACCAGGCGAGGGCTGGTTGGCTCACGATGCGGGTTATTACGGCGAACACCTGGCTTACGCAATTTCGGACTTCGATGTCGCAATAAAAATTCTGGATGGCAACGACAGCCTGGTGATTGCCGCCAGCTCGCCTGCTGAAATGGACGCTGAATGGCACACATACAGGTACGATAACGCACGTGGGTTCGCCTGGTCCATCAGCCATCAATACCAGGTTTACACTGAAAACGTCGGGGGCGTCACTGTTTACAGCTACGCATTCCCGGTGCACCCGGAAGCCGGCAAGGCCGTTTTAAAGACAACCGCAGAAGCTTTGGAATTGTATTCCCGACTTTATGGTCCTTACCCGCGCAGCACCATCAGCGCAGTTGAAGCGGATTTCCTGGATGGAATGGAATATGACGGGATGTATTTCCTGAGCAACGGTTTCTATAATTTATACCAAAACACACCAGGAGAATACCTGATCGCGATCGCAGCCCACGAAACCGCCCACCAGTGGTTTTACGCGCAGGTCGGCAATGACCAAGCTCTCGAGCCCTGGCTTGATGAGGCGCTGTGCACATATAATGAGCGCCTTTTTTATGAAAACTACCATCCAGAAGCGCTTGATTGGTGGTGGAATTACAGAGTCTTTTTTTACAAACCAGGCGGTTGGGTGAATGACAGCATATACAACCCGCACGGAGCGACAAACGCCTACCGCGCATACCGGGATGCCGTCTATTTAAACGGTGCCTTATTTCTTGAGGATATCCGGCTGCTTATCGGCGACGACAGTTTCTTTAAATTCCTGAAAGCCTATGTGGAAGAATATAAATATAAGCTTGCAACAGGTGAAAACTTTTTCTTACTGCTGCGTTCCTTCACGAATAAAGATATCGATCCAGTTATCAACCAGTATTTTAGCAAATGATCTGGGTTGGTATATAGATGTTATCTATAAACAAGTGTTAATTATTTAATAGTAGTAATAGTAGGGGTTGAAAAATCTGTGGATGTATAAGGTTTCATTCATCAGAAACAGCATATATATTATGTTTAGCATATCAAGCGGGTATATATGGGGGGAAGAAGAAACAAACAGTTTTATTGTTTTTTGGAAAATATTGGGGAAAATTTTGAATAACCCATTCAAATTTGTGGTATA
>Ga0316579_10000679_pt1 | contig 11541 bp, 12 predicted proteins | sample J5NA_2_FD_203074 | JGI IMG/M metagenome (GOLD analysis project Ga0316579, IMG submission 203074) | Rhizosphere microbial communities from salt marsh grasses in Alabama, United States - J5-7_160517rDrA | ecosystem: Host-associated > Plants > Roots > Rhizosphere | place: USA: Alabama | collected... | reverse complement strand
TAAACGGAGCACACGTCGGCGGCCATGGCCTGCTTGACGCGTTTAACTATGATGGCGAGGGCCTGCTCCAGATCACCGGCGCCCCCCACTTCTTGCACAATGCGTCGCAGAACGTCAAGCACGCTCATCACCTCCGCTGAGAGACGGCTCAGCGCTCCTCTGGAACAAGATCAACTACACTATGATCATTCGTACTTTCCTGCGCCTCATGCATCAATAAAGGTGCAAGTTCGCGCAAAGCCCTAACGTATACTTTTCGTTTGAAGGGGACTACCTTTCTCACCGGATACCAGTAGCTGACCCAGCGCCAATGATCAAACTCGGGGCGAGGACTCCCCGTCAGACAGACATCACTATCTTCGCCAATCAGGCGCAACAAAAACCACTTCTGCTTTTGGCCGATGCATACCGGCTTATCATGATGACGGATCAGGCGTTGGGGCAAGCGGTAACGCAACCAGCCGCGGGTGTTACCCATAATCTGCACCTGTTCCGGATAGAGGCCCAATTCCTCATTGAGCTCCCGGAACAAGGCCTCTTCAGGGGTTTCGCTGGCATGTATCCCACCTTGCGGAAACTGCCACGCATCCTGGCCGATGCGCCGCGCCCACAACAATCTGCCGCGATCATTGCTCAGAATGATCCCAACATTAGGCCTATACCCATCTAAATCAATCACTTAAATTATAAATATCAAATTTATTGAATTCCATTTTTCCACAAAACAATCACTTCCTGCAAATCCCGATTAAGGCCATCAAGTCTTTCCCGCCAATACTTGATTTACCTTTGCTTCAGTACCTTCTATCCTTGGACTCTTTTTTGCGAACACACAAGTAGTGGCCATGACCCTGGCAATCTTTGATTTGGACAATACCCTCATCGGCGGCGACAGCGACTATTTATGGGGCAATTACTTAGTTGCAGCCGGATTGGTGGATAAGGATTTCTACGAGCGCGAGAATGCGCGCTTCTATGAGGAATACCGCCAGGGAACCCTCAATATCTACGAATTCCTCGATTTTTCACTACGCCCCCTTGCAGATAATCCCCTGGATACTCTGCTCAAACTGCGCGACCGTTTCATGGCCGAAATCATCAGCCCCATCATCCTCCCCGCAGCCCTGGCCCTTATCGATGAACACCGGCGCCAAGGACACTTGCCTGTGATCGTTAGCGCAACCAACCGTTTCGTTACCGAACCCATCGCGCGGTCCTTCGGGGTGGATCAACTCTTGGCCACCGATCCGGAAATCATCGACGGCCGCTACACCGGCAGAGTGACGGGAACACCGACGTTCCGCGAAGGCAAGGTCACACGTCTGCGGCATTGGCTGGGACAAAACAATACCACCCTCGCGGACAGCTGGTTTTACAGCGATTCCCATAACGATTTGCCCTTGCTGGAGATGGTGACTCATCCGGTGGCGGTGGATCCGGACGAGACCCTGCACCAACATGCCGAGATGAGAGGCTGGTCCATCATCAGCTTGCGATAATGGCGCCTCGCACCCTGCTCATCGCCTTGCTCGTCATCGCCGTGTTCAGCGTAGTGGGGGCGGTCTCACTGGGGAGCGTTCCCTTGGGATGGCGCGCCTTGGGGGCATTAGTCTTACACCACGGCACTCCCTTGGAACACACCCTGATCATGGACGTCAGACTGCCACGAGTGATCGCCGCGTTTGCAGTGGGCGGCTTATTGGCGCTGGCGGGAACGCTGATGCAAGTGTTATTGCGTAACCCCCTGGCGGATCCCTACATCCTGGGTATTTCAGGCGGGGCTGCCGTTGCCGTCTTGACTGCCATGCTGCTTGGCCTCAGCGGTTTTGGACTGACCGTCACCGCCTTCAGCGGGGCCCTACTGACCATGCTGCTGGTGTTTACCCTGTCCCGAGGAGGCGGTAGCTGGAACCCCACGCGGCTGTTGCTCACCGGTGTGGTAGTCGCCTCGGGCTGGGCGGCGCTAATAGGCTTTATCCTGACCGTGAGCCCGGATACCGATCTCAAAAATATGCTGTTTTGGTTGATGGGCGATCTCAGTTTTGCCGGAAACCCGCTACCGGCCCTGATGGTACTCGGTATCGGCCTGCTGCTCGCACTGGGCGCCGCGCGCGACCTCAATATTCTGGCACGGGGAGAGTTACAGGCCATGGCGCTGGGCGTGGCCACGGGCACCTTGTCGTTGCTCATCTACGTCTTGGCCTCTTTACTTACCGCCTCCGCGGTCACCCTGGCTGGCAGCGTAGGCTTCGTCGGACTCATCGTCCCACACTTGATCAGATTATTGGGCGCAACGGATCATCGCATCTTATTACCGTGTTCGGTGTTACTGGGCGGCAGCCTGGTGGTGGCCGCCGATACCTTCGCCCGCACCGCACTGGCACCTCAACAACTTCCGGTGGGTATCATTACCGCCCTGCTGGGAGTTCCCATGTTCCTATATCTGCTCAACCGACGCACACGGTAATGGAATTGCTCGTCGCCCAAGATCTCGCGGTCACTGTCGCCGACAAACAGGTCTGTCACGATTTGGATCTACACATCCGCCGTGGTCAATGCTGGGCCATCTTAGGAGCAAACGGCAGCGGCAAAACCACCCTGCTCCATACCTTGGCGGGTTTCCGTCCCGCGCAAGGAGGGGAAATCACGCTCGAGGGCAGACACTTGGACACATGGCAACCGCGCCAACGGGCGAGGCTGTTAGGGATGCTGTTGCAGCATTATGAGGACCCCTTTCCGAGTACGGTGCTGGAAACCGCACTCATCGGTCGTCACCCTCATCTTCAACGCTGGGAATGGGAAGACAGCGATGATGTGGCGCAAGCACGCAAGGCTCTGGAGTCAATGGACCTGGCGGGGTTCGAAAACCGCACCATTGCAACCCTGTCGGGGGGAGAGAGACGGCGACTGGCTATCGCCACCTTGCTTACGCAAAATCCACAACTGCTGCTGCTGGATGAACCGACCAACCATCTGGATCTCTTTCATCAACTGCGCGCCTTGAACTTGTTTACCCATCTCGCTTCTCAGGAAGACCGGGCGATAATGATGGTATTGCATGACATTACCAGTGCCGCCCGCTATTGCGACCACGCCTTGTTGCTGTTCGGCGAAGGTGAGACTCTGGCCGGCACGATCACCGACGTCGTCACCGAAGAAAACCTAGCCAGGCTTTACGGACACCCGATCCGCTGCCTCACCGGCCCGGACGGAGATGTCTGGACGCCGATGTTCAGCGGCACCTAGTAGGTTTATTGGAAGGTATCCTTGTTGGCGGCCTTGGCCGCCGCTTCTTGCTTGGACACGATTCCGCGCTTCAGCAAGTCGAGGAGGCATTGATCAAGGGTCTGCATACCGATGTTTTGGCCGGTTTGAATCGCGGAGTACATCTGCGGCACCTTGGCCTCGCGAATCAAGTTACGGATGGCCGGGGTTCCGATCATAATCTCGTGGGCGGCGACACGACCGCCGCCGGTCTTCTTCAGCAGAGTCTGGGAAATCACCGCGCGCAATGACTCCGATAACATGGAGCGCACCATTTCCTTCTCGGCGGCAGGGAACACGTCAATGATACGGTCGATAGTCTTGGCGGCGGAACTGGTATGCAAGGTTCCGAACACCAAGTGACCGGTCTCGGCCGCGGTAAGCGCCAAGCGGATGGTCTCCGGATCGCGCATTTCGCCCACCAGAATGATGTCCGGGTCTTCACGCAACGCGGAGCGCAGGGACTCATTAAAACCCAGCGTATCACGATGCACTTCACGCTGGTTCACCAGACACTTCTTGCTGGTGTGCACAAACTCGATTGGATCCTCGATGGTGAGTATGTGACCGAACTCGGTGTTGTTCTTGTAATCGATCATCGCCGCCAGGGTGGTCGACTTGCCGGAACCGGTCGGCCCTGTCACCAGCACCAGACCGCGGGGATTATCGGCGATATTCTTAAACGACATGGGTGCGCCCAGCTCTTCCAGGGATAATATATTGGAAGGAATGGTACGGAATACTCCACCCACACCGCGGTTATGATTAAATACGTTAACACGAAAGCGCGCCAAGCCCGGTATCTCGAAGGAAAAATCCGTCTCGAGAAACTCCTCGAAATCCTTGCGCTGCTTGTCGTTCATGATGTCGTATATCATGGAGTGCACCGCCTTGTTGTCCAGGGGCGGAACATTTACCCGGCGCACATCGCCGTCAATGCGAATCATGGGTGGCAGTCCCGCCGACAAATGCAGGTCGGAGGCGGCGTTCTTTACGCTAAACGCGAGTAATTCGGCTATGTCCATTAGCTGTCTCTTTCGCTGTGGTTACTCAGCACATGGCTGATAATGAAATGCATCTTGCTCCATTAACGGCAAGGGACTCGAGTTCTTGATACCATATGGGTAAGTATTTGGATCCGCCAGTTAAACCATTCAGTACCGATGCCAAAAACATCATGAGCCCTCTGAGCACAAACGACAATATCAAAGTAGAGACTATTAATAACCGTCTCGCTGCGATCCACGCTCGGATTGCAGCTGCAGAACGAGAATATGGGAGACAGCCCGGTTCGGTCACGCTACTGGCTGTCGGCAAATCCCAATCCGCCGACGCGATCGGGACTGTTTATGCCGCCGGGCAACGCGACTTCGGTGAAAGTTATCTTCAGGAAGCCTTGAGTAAACAGACCGCATTGAGCAAGTTCGCGATTACCTGGCATTTCATCGGTACCCTGCAATCCAATAAGACCCGCCAGGTCGCTCAACATTTTGCCTGGGTACACAGTGTCGATCGCCTAAAGATCGCCGTACGTCTTAATGAGCAACGCCCGGAGGATATGCCTCCTATAAATATTTGCCTGCAGGTCAATATCGGTGCCGAACGACAAAAGGCGGGGATAGCGCCCGCCGACCTGCATTCGCTCGCCGCTCAGCTACGCCCCTTATCCAGACTGCGCTTACGCGGACTGATGGCCTTGCCGCCGGCCAGCAACGATGTAGGCGCACAACGCGGCTACTTCCGGCAATTGAAACTCGCCTTCGAACAATTGCGAAATGACGGACATCAGCTCGACACCCTTTCCATGGGTATGTCCACCGATCTTGAGGCCGCGATCGCAGAGGGTAGCACCCTGGTGCGCATCGGTACCGCTCTATTCGGCGAACGTCCGTACAAGCATTGAGGGATATGCATCAAGAGCAGTTATGAATTATGGTAATCTTCGTTACAAATTCGTAACTATTCACATCCAGAGATAGAATTATTATGAAAGACGTCAATATTGCCTTTATCGGCGGCGGGAACATGGCCCGCAGCCTTATTGGTGGCCTGCTTGACGATGGCATGCCGGCTGAGCGCATATGGGTGGCCGACCCCAATGAATCCGTCTTACGTAGTCTCTGCGACCATTTCGCGATTCATGTTACTACCGACAATAACGAAGCAATACTCAAGGCCCGAGTGATAATTCTGGCAATCAAGCCACAACTCGCCAAGGCTGTTGTCCGAGAGTTGGCACCGTCTATACAGAATCATCGACCGCTGGTGATCTCTATCGCCGCCGGAATTCGCGAAGCCGACCTGCGTTCCTGGCTGAGCGAAGACGCCGCCATTGTACGCACCATGCCCAACACGCCGGCCCTGGTACGCAGCGGCGCCACCGCCTTATTCGCCAACAGCGCGGTCAGTAAAGAGCAAAGGAATCTGGCCGAATCCATCCTGCGAGCGGTCGGAATGACTCTGTGGGTGGATGATGAAAGCTTGATGGACGCGGTAACGGCGCTGTCCGGAAGCGGACCTGCTTACTTTTTCTTAATCATGGAAGCCCTGGAAAATGCCGGCGAACATATGGGCCTCCCCCGCAAAACGGCACGCCTGCTCACACTGCAAACCGCCTTTGGTGCCGCCAAAATGGCCTTGGAGAGTAACGAGGATCTCGCCGTCTTGCGCCAGAGAGTCACCTCCCCCGGCGGCACTACCGAACAAGCTATCAAGGTCTTGCAACAATATAAATTAGATGCTGTATTCGATGAAGCGCTGAGCGCCGCACATCAGCGCGCGGTGGAGTTGGCGGAAATCTTTGGGGGTAATAAGTAAAATGGACAACCAATATGTCGCCGCTTCCACCATTTTTCTCATTCAAACCCTGTTTGGCCTCTATATTCTCATCGTGATGCTGCGGCTGATGTTACAGTGGGTCCGCGCGGATTTTTATAATCCTGTGTCGCAATTTATCGTAAAAGTCACCAATCCGCCCCTCAAACCCTTACGCCGCATTATCCCGGGATGGGGCGGTATAGACTTGGCGTCAGTGCTCTTGCTGGTCGCATTGCAGATGCTGGAACTGTTTCTCGTCAATATTGCCGTGGGGCGCCCCTCCGGCATTGCTGGCCTGTTCATCGGTTCCATCGCCGAACTCTTGGAATTATTAATCAATATATTCATCGGAGCCATCCTTATTCAAGTCATCCTCAGCTGGGTGGCACCCAGCAGCTATAACCCCTTAATCGGCCTGGTGCATAAAATTGCCGAGCCCCTCCTGGCACCGGCACGCCGGATCCTGCCTGCTTTCTCCGGAATTGATTTCTCTCCATTAGTGGCTTTAATCGTGCTGCAATTGCTGAAAATCCTCCTGGTTGCGCCCATCGCCAATTTCGGCTACCACCTGGGCTGACCATGAGCGCCTCGTGGTATCGCTGGGAAGGTTCCGACCTGATACTCCACCTGCGCATCCAGCCCCGCGCGGCCCATGATGAGATCGCCGGCCCACTGGGAAACACCCTGAAAATCAGGCTCACCGCCCCTCCGGTAGATGGCAAGGCCAACGAGCAGCTGCGTAAGTTTCTCGGTAAACAGTGCGGGGTAGCCAAAAACCAAGTTACTGTATTATCAGGGGATACAAGCCGGGAAAAGCGCGTCAGGATTGCCTCCCCACGCATCCTTCCTCCCGGGGTCACCCTCGGCAAGTAAGCGTCACCGCTCCCGCTTGTGCAAACTAGATCACAGCCTCCGGAACCATCCATGGCTATGCTGCTTTCCTAATCAAGGGAATAGGATTTCCTGCCGTTATTAAGTGGTCTCCTAATATATTTGATATTCCACTAAAGCAACCATGAAAACGACCGATAATTCATTAGGGATACAAAATCCATGGTGTAGTCTTGGAGAAGGCATCGATGCTCGCACGGGCTGATAACAAAGCGAATAATCAGGATCGCTTTAAGGAACAAATGCGCGCCTATGACCGCTGGAAGGTGGATATAGCGCACGCAGTCAACGAATATAGACAGTGGCTGGAAGACCATCGAATGGGGACGCCGGAGGTAGAACTTCGCCTCCATGATACCCTCGAAGGCCTGAGGAGCGACCAATTGGTCATCGCTTTTGTCGCGGAATTCTCCCGCGGTAAAACCGAATTGATCAATGCCATCTTTTTCTCGGACTATCAACGCCGACTGTTACCCTCGGAAGCCGGGCGCACCACCATGTGCCCCACCGAACTGTTTTATGATCAAAAAAACGATGAAGCGTACATCCGTTTATTGCCCATCGAAACCCGCATGGAAGATCTCAGCATCACCGAGCTGAAAAACAGCCCGGAACGATGGACGAGCATCCCCTTAGACATCAATTCACCGGATCAAATGGCTGAAGCCTTGCGTGAAGTCGTCAAGGTAAAGCGTGTAACCATTGATTCCGCCAAATTGCTTGGTTTATATGGCGATGAGATGCATAACCATCACAAGGACGATGAGGAACCTCCTACCCACATAGATATTCCGATGTGGCGTCACGCAATGATCAGCTTCCCGCATCCCTTACTGCAGCAGGGGCTCGTTATCCTCGACACCCCGGGCCTCAACGCCCTCGGCAGCGAGCCGGAACTGACCTTGAGTATGCTGCCCAACGCCCATGCCGTGCTGTTCATCTTGGCGGCCGATACCGGCGTTACCCGCAGCGACATGGATATGTGGCAATTTCACATCAAGACCTACCGTAAAAACGGGCACAAAGGACTGGTTGCGGCACTGAACAAAATCGATACCCTTTGGGATGAAATGAAGAGTCCCGAGGACGTAGAGAAGTCGGTACGCAGTCAGTGTGCGGAAACTGCGAAGCAACTTGGCATTGAGCCTGGCAGCGTATTCCCGGTATCCGCCCAAAAGGCCCTGGTCGGGAAAATTCGCAATGACCAAACTTTATTGGCGCGCAGTCGTATTCTTGAGTTGGAGGACTATCTAGCCGATAATATCCTCCCAGCCAAGCAGGTCATTGTGCGCGACACTGTGGTCGCGATCATTGACCATCTATTGAATGCCACCCGGCAAATGGTGACGCAGCGCTTTGACAGTGCTCATAAGCAATTGGACGATCTGCGTTCCTTGAGCGGCCGCAATTCGGACGTCATCACCAACCTGATGCGCAAAACCCGGGAGCGCCAGGCCACCTATAATAAAAATATGGAAAGTTTCCAAGCCAGTCGCCGTATCCTTACGCAGCAGTCAAAATCGATGATTGATGCTATAAGCATGCGGGCAGTCGATGAGTTGGTGGCAAAGACACGTAAGGACATGGAAGGCAGCTGGACTACTGCGGGCATGAAAAAGGGCATGAAGACCTTCTTCGACGGTGCTCGCGATGCCATGCAACATGTCGCCGCTCAATCCGAACAAACCCATAATGCCGTACAAGCGATCTATCGGAAATTCAACGAAGAACTTGGACTACCCGTAGGAGATTCAAAACCCTTCTCATTGCAAAAATTCCGCATGGAACTGGAGCGTCTTTACGAAGAAGCGGAGACCTTCCGCAACAGCCCCATCACCACCATGACCGAGCAACACTTCGTGGTAAAAAAGTTCTTCATCTCCCTGGTGAGTCATGTCCGCCATTTATTCTCCAAAGCTAATAAGGAAGCGGACGCATGGTTTAAAGGGATATTGATCCCTTTGGTTAAGCAGGTGAGTGAAAACAAGCAATTGCTCGACCAACACCTCGAAACCCTATGCAAAATTAACGAATCCCGGGATTCCCTGGATACCAAAATTCGTGAATTGGAGAAACGCTGCGGATTATTGGAGCGAGAAGAAGAAACCTTGCGCAATATCCACGAACGCCTGCATGCGCCTATCCCAGCAGAGGCATCTACCTCTCCGGATGGGGCTACTGAAATGTCCCGTGCCGCCAGCTGATAAAGTGCCCAGTCCTGCTTTGACGCTTTCCGTTACAGCGACCGTCAAAAACGACGCTCTGTTCAGGGCTGGTAAACAACATTAATAGTCGTAGTCGTAAGTCAAGGTAAGCGGCGCATGATCTGAGAACCGTTGTTCTTTGTAAATGGCTGCCGATTTCACTGCCTCTTTCAGGCGGGAACTGACAATGTGATAATCGATACGCCATCCCACATTCTTCTCCCAAGCGCGACCGCGATTTGACCACCAGGTAAATTGGTCCGCTTCCGGGTTGATTGCGCGAAAGGCGTCCACCCATCCCACGCTATCCAACACGATATCCATCCATGCTCGTTCTTCTGGGAGAAATCCGGAATTCTTCTGATTACCACGCCAATTTTTCAAATCGATGGGCTTATGCGCGATATTCCAATCACCGCAGATTATATAGTCACGGCGGTCATTATGGAGCTTCTTCAATACCGGTAAGAAACGCCCCATAAAATCGAATTTAACGGCCTGCCGCTCAAGACTGCTGGAGCCTGAGGGTAAATACAGGGAAATTACACTGAGGTCGCCAAAATCCACTTGCAGAAAACGCCCTTCCGCATCAAAGTCCGGCCAGCCTAAACCGATTTTTACACGCTCTGGCTCTTTCTTGGAATAAATGGCGACGCCGCTGTAGCCCTTTTTCTCAGCATCGTGAAAAAAGCCGTAATACCCACGCGGCCTTTGTATGTCGGGTGATAATTGATGCTCCTGGGCCTTGGTCTCCTGGAGGCACACCACATCAGGCCGCTGTTTGAGCATCCAATCAATAAATCCTTTGCTGGTAGCGGAACGAATGCCGTTGGCATTCAAGGTCATAATCTTCATGGCATCTGGTCAAAAGTTAAATCAAAGCTGAGTTTATCAAAACTAGACGCTTTTGGCGTTTTCACTAAGATATGAAACCGCTACAATACCGACATGCACGATTACCAACGAGAGTTCATTGAGTTCGCCATCCGAAACCAGGTCTTGCGTTTCGGTGAGTTCACGCTCAAATCGGGACGTGCCAGCCCTTATTTTTTCAATAGCGGCTTATTCAATAGCGGCGCCAGCATCGCTCGCCTAGGACGCTACTATGCCGAGACTGTTACGCGGTCCGCATTGGACTTCGACATCCTGTTTGGACCTGCCTACAAAGGAATACCTTTGGCGGTAACGACCGCAGTAGCCATCGCCGATCATCACGGCCGCGACATTCCCTATGCCTTCAATCGCAAAGAGGCCAAAAATCATGGGGAGGGCGGCATTGTCGTAGGCGCGGTGCTGCAGGGCAAGGTATTAATCATCGACGACGTCATCTCGGCAGGCACTTCGGTCTCCGAATCAATTCAATTGATTCGCGCCGTCGGCGCTGTGCCGGCGGGCGTGGTGGTTGCCCTTGACCGTCAAGAACGCAGCCACGGCTCCCTCTCCGCCATTCAAGAGGTTGAACAGCACCATGGCATTCCAGTGCTGAGTATCATCAACCTAGATCAGATTATAAATTGTCTTACTGGGATGAACGATATGAATGACGCTCTGCTGCGCATCCAAAGCTACCGTGGGCAGTATGGAGTTTAAAGGGAGGTCTTAGTGCATGATTAAGCTTATGCCTACCAATACGGTAATCACCTCGTAGGCTCTCTTGATCCAGCGATTACCTTTAACAATGGCCAGATGCGCGCCGATATAGCCACCCAGCACTGAACCCAAGAGCAATGCCGGCAACCAGCTCCAGCGAATATTTCCCAGATAGCCCAGGGTCAAGGCTCCACTGCCATTCCAGAATACCCCGACCAGCACCAGGGTGTAGGCGACCGCGCGCCGATAGTCGAGGCCAAACCACAATATCAACCAAATCGTTACAAACAGTCCCGTACCGGACGTCAGAGAACCGTTCAAAACTCCTATAATGAATAATCCACCGCCACCCACCAGAAAACCCGAGCGGTTGCGATGGCGTGCTAAGTACACCAGACCCAAGGCGGGGCGCCGCCAGGAAAAGATTCCCAAGCTGATCGTCAGCACGCCAAGGGCGATGCGGGCCACTTGATCAGGCACGCGCAAGATGAGGCTCGCCCCCAACACCACGCCCGGAATGCCTGAGGCCAGGATGAAAAGGGCAAACGGTAGCTCCAGGGCTCGCTCTCTTAAGTGTCTGGCACTGGCGCCGATACCTAATGCGACACTTGCCACTTTATGGGTCGCCAGGGCGATACTGAAAGGCAGCCCCAGGAAAATCAACGCCGGCAGCTGAATCAAACCCGCCCCACCCCCGGCGAAGGCTGAAAACAGATTCGCTACCAGGGAAACGAGAAAGAGGATAAGTTGATTGGTCGGCTCCAAGATCAGGCGC
>Ga0316579_10000678_pt1 | contig 11542 bp, 8 predicted proteins | sample J5NA_2_FD_203074 | JGI IMG/M metagenome (GOLD analysis project Ga0316579, IMG submission 203074) | Rhizosphere microbial communities from salt marsh grasses in Alabama, United States - J5-7_160517rDrA | ecosystem: Host-associated > Plants > Roots > Rhizosphere | place: USA: Alabama | collected... | reverse complement strand
CTCAGGGATCATCCTCATCTCAGGTCTCGCCGGCTCAGGGATCATCCTCATCTCAGGTCTCGCCGGCTCATGGATCATCCTCATCTCAGGTCTCCGCTGTATCGCGCGCGGAAGGTATTCATACAAGCGAGCCTGAGCAGGCGAGAGCGGTGCAGGACGGTATTCCTTTAGATTCTGAAGGTGCGGAGCCACGCCGGTCCGAGACGAATTACCATAATGAGGGCATAGCGGAGCAAGCCTCGTCAGTTCATGAATCAGCCGCCGATCTTTATCAACTTATGCAGAGTTTGCGCGAATTGCGGCGAGAGTTTGCGCCGACAAAAGCTACGGCAGAGCATGATCCTCAGGATAAGTCTCCGGGCGCATTAGTTCCGACTGAAACCCACCAGCATAGCCTAGGGTCGGCTGCTTGCTATAGCACTTCGGAATTGGTCGATGCTGTCGCCGAACTGCAGATTAATCCGCAGTCATTTGCGGGTGATGACCAGCAAGTTGTTCCAATCAAATCGCGTGTGCTTTCCGCATTGAATGCGCGCAACCATGAGGATGTTATTAAAGATTTAGATCCTCGCGATGACAACGTCCTGGAGGTGACGGGTGATCTTTTGCGAGCAATGCAGGATGATCCATTGGTTGCTGTAAGCGTCAAGCCTTGGTTGAAAAAGTTGGAGTTGCCGGTTATTAAGTTGGCTTTGCAGGATCCTACATTATTTTTTGATCAATCGCACGTCGCGCGTCAGGTGGTTAATAGTATTGCTCAACTGGAGTTTTATCAGTATGGCGATACTAATTCGCGACTGAATTCCATCAGTGCTGCGATAGAAGGTCTCCTGGAAAAGATTGCGACGGAGCGTTCCGACGGTGTGGCGATATTTTCGGAGATTCAGAACAAGTTAAACAAGCTGCTCAAGATACAAAATATTGCATACAGCGAAAACGTCAAAGACGTGGTGCGAGTCTGCCAGGAGAATCTGCCGATCCCTGAGGTGTACGAATTAGAATCTGTCGGTGGAGGAGACATATCCGAAGCTGAGATGAGAAAATGGATGATGTTCGCTCGTAGATTGCGGGAGGGCGATGACGTTTTATTTTCGTTGTTGGATACTAAACCGCAAAGGCTGCGGGTTGCATGGCTGGATGAGGGGCAAACCCTGTATGTCTTTGTGAATTTACGCGGAATTAAAGAGAAGGTTATGAAGGTAACGGACGTGGCAAGGATGATCCGTCTAGGTATTATTGAACCCCAGGGAAATGCGGCGGATCCTGCTATGGATCGCGCCCAGTATTCGATAATGCAAAATCTCTACAAACAGGTTATATATGAGAATACCCATGATAGTTTGACCGGGTTGATTAACCGCCGTGAATTTGTTCGGCGCGTCGATGAGCTGGTGATGGATGCGAGGCGCGATAATACGAGGCATGTATTGCTGGATGTTGATATCGATCAATTCAGTGCGATTAATAGTAACTGTGGATATGGCGGTGGCGATAAGTTGTTGCAGGATTTAGTTGAAATCCTCAGGAAGGGCATGACGGATAAAGGAGAAATCGCGCGTCTTGGCGGTGATCAGTTCGGTATTCTGATTACAGAATGTTCATTGGATGATGCTTTGGATGTCGCCGAGCAGCTAATAGAAAATGTTGCCGATTATAAGCTGGATTGGGAAGATAAATTATACTCCGTCAGTTTAAGTATTGGTGTAGTTCCTATCAATGCTCGCAGCGGCAGTGTCGATGAATTGATTCAGGCCTCTGAAACTAGTCGTAATATGGCCAAGGATGCCGGCGGGAACAGACTCCAGGTATTTCATTCCGGTCATTCCCGGGGCGGGCATCAAGCCGAGGTAAAGAAGTGGGCCGCGCATGTAGATAAAATCATTCAAGAAGACGGTTTGGAGATTAGATGTCAACGTATAGAGCCGATAGATGGCGGCGGTGTATTGCGCCCGCATTATGAAATTCTGCTAGGAGTTAAGGATGAGCAGGGTGGCATCGGTTCTCCGGTAGAATTTATTAAGGGTGCCGAATTGAGTCGCAAGATGTCCATAGTGGATCGCTACGTCATTACCAAGGCTTTGGCGTGGATGAATAATAATGTTGAAATTATCGAGCGGATCGCTGGTTTCACTATCAATCTGTCCGGTGAATCCTTGAATGAAGAAGGATTCGTTGATTTTATCCTGGAGCAATTGCAAGGTCTGTGTGTCCCCTATGAGAAGGTTTGTTTCGAGGTTACAGAAACCGTAGGGATCACTAATCTCTCGGATGTGACGCTGGGCATCGACAGAATTAAGGATACCGGTTGTCGGTTTGCCCTGGACGATTTTGGCAGCGGTATGTCCAGTTATGGGTATCTCAAGAATCTTCCCGTTGACGTGGTGAAGATTGATGGGGTGTTTGTGAAAGAGTTGGTCGCCGACTCGAGTGATTATGCTGTTGTGAAATCCATCACCGAGATTGCACATTTCATGAAGAAGAAGGTGGTGGCCGAATTTGTCGAAAACGACGCGATATTGGATCTGCTGCGTGAAATCGGTGTGGACTATGCTCAAGGTTATATGATTGACAAGCCAGGTTCTCTCGATCGACTGGCGAATATGCACCTCGCGCAATAGCGCATAATCGCAAACTTCATCACTCTATTATTTTCCGCTCCTTCGCCGCCGAATATCGTCGTTTTTGATTAATCGCGTTTCGGTTCCCATTCGAAACGGGGCAGACCGTGAAACGAACGGCTTAGTCCCACATTCCAGCGATGCTGGATACGCCGTAGCAGTGGTGCATTGCTCTCCAGGGTCAAATGCCGTTCAAGGGCCAGTTGATCCTTGCGATAAAAGGCCAGCTCTACCGGCGGGCCGACAGAGATATTGGATCGCATGGTGGAATCCAGCGATACCAATGCACAGCGCGCCGCATCTTCCAGGCTGGTTTCCAAGGTGATGACGCGATCGAGGATGGGTTTGCCGTATTTTGATTCGCCGATTTGCAGATACGATGTTTCCGGAGAGGCGGCAATATAATTGCCTTGCGGATATATCAAGTAGATCTCGTGATGCTTCCCGGCGATCTGCCCCCCCAGGATAAATGAGGCCTCCGCGCTGGCGCCGGCTATTTTGAGCGCTTCGTTGTATTCCTGCTGTACGCGATGGTTGAGGGCACCGATGTAATGGGCTGCGTCGAATCCATACTCCATGGTATTGAGGCTCTGCTCTGCATGGGGGTCGTCCAGATCACGCTTGACCATATTGACCACCGCCTGGGTGGTGGCGAGATTGCCTGCGGTAAGCAGCACGAAAAAGCGCTCGCCGGGTTTGTCGAAGACATGCATCTTACTGTAGGTGCTGACATAATCAACGCCGGCATTGGTGCGTGAATCGGAGGCCAGGATAAGTCCGTCGTTGACTTTGATGGCTAGACAATAGGTCATGGAGTTTAGGCGCCGAAATTATTATGCGGTCCATCATAAGGCTTGCCATGCTCTTCGTCCAGAACGGCGCGACTGGGAATAGCATTGCTTCCGCGGTATAGTTACAAAATGGCGATTCGCTGGAAAGAATATCCCACCCAAGGCTTGCATGACGAATTGATGCGCGGTGGCGGTCGCCCGCGCGATGCCGCCCGCTTTCTCTGCCAGCATCTTAAACACTTGTCCGATGATGAGCTCCAGGCGCACAAGGCGGCGGCGGAGCTGGCTATTCGGGTCATGGGCATCACTTTCACCGTTTATTCGCAGCAGGGTGCGTCCATCGACCGCGCCTGGCCCTTCGATATCATTCCGCGGATTATCGCCAAATCGGAGTGGGATAGCATAGAGGCGGGCCTCAAGCAGCGCGCCCAGGCCCTGAACATGTTCATTGATGACCTCTATCACGACCAACGCATCGTCAAGGACAATGTCTTCCCCCTTGAGATCCTGGCCGGGTCGAAAAATTTCCGTGAGCAATGTATCGGCATCAGCCCGCCGCTGGGGGTATGGGCCCATATTTGCGGCTCCGATCTGGTGCGTGACAAGAATGGTAAGGTCTATGTGCTGGAGGATAACCTGCGGGTGCCGTCCGGTGTGTCCTACATGCTGGAAAACCGCCAGGTGATGAAGCGTGTCTTCCCCGAGCTGTTTCAGGAGGCCAGCATCCTGCCGGTGGATGATTATCCCTCCCAGCTTTACGATTGCCTCGCCGCCATCTCGCCGCGTCCCCTGGCGCAGCCCGAGGTGGTGGTGTTGACACCCGGTATTTATAACTCCGCATATTTCGAGCATGCCTATCTCGCCCAGCAGATTGGCGCCGAGTTGGTGGAAGGGCGCGACCTGGTGGTGGGCGACGATGATTGCGTGTACATGCGGGCGGTGGAGGGTTTGATCCGGGTCGATGTCATCTATCGGCGCATTGATGATATGTTCCTCGATCCGGAGGCCTTCGATCCCGGCTCCATGCTGGGTGTGCCGGGTTTGATGCGTGCCTGGAAGAAAGGCAATGTGGCGCTGGCCAATGCGCCGGGCGCCGGCGTGGCGGACGACAAGGTGGTCTATTCCTTCGTGCCGCAGATGATCCGTTACTATCTGGATGAGGATGCCATTCTCCCCAATGTTGAGACCTATCTGTGCGCGGACAAGAAACAGCGCGAGCATGTCCTCGCCCATCTCGATAAACTGGTGGTGAAGCCGGCCAACGAATCCGGCGGTTACGGTATGCTGATCGGTCCTCAGGCCACCCGCCGCGAACGCGAGCATTTCGCCAAGCTGATACGCAAGGACCCCCGCAATTATATCGCGCAACCCTTGCTGACCCTGTCCACGGCGCCGACCCTGGTGGGCGACCACGTCGAACCGCGCCATCTCGATCTGCGGCCCTTCATCCTCTCCGGCCAAAAGACCTATGTGACCACCGGCGGCCTCACCCGCGTGGCACTGAAGAAGGGTTCCACGGTGGTGAACTCATCCCAGGGCGGCGGCAGCAAGGATACCTGGATCGTGGACAGCGAGGGGGCATAGCCATGTTGTCGCGCGTCGCCGAAAACATTTATTGGATGGCCCGTTACATCGAGCGCGCCGAGAATACCGCGCGTTTGATCAACGTCACCAGCAACCTGGTGCTGGATCTGCCGAAAACGGTCACCTTCGAATGGCGGAACTTGGTGGATATCACCGGTTACAGCACTTTGTTCGATGAGAATTATACGGCGACGGATGACCGCAGCGTGGTGAAATTCCTGGTGGGCGATTTCCGCAATCCCGGTTCCGTCATCCGTTCCCTGGACAGCGCACGGGAAAATGCCCGCACTATCCGCGATATCATTCCCCGCGAGGCCTGGGAGCAGATCAATCATCTTTGTTTGCGCTGTAAGGGTACCCTGCAGCTCGGCCTGTCACGACAGGGGCGTTACGATTATTTGCGCTGGACCATCCTGGGGACGCAGACCATTACCGGTATGTTGGCGGGTACCATGAATCATGATGCCGGTTACGATTTCCTGCGCACGGGACGCAATCTGGAGCGGGCCGACATGACCACTCGCATCATCGATGTGCGTTCCGCCAACCTTCTAACCGAACAGCCGACGGATCTTGCCCCCTTCGAGAATATCCAGTGGATGAGCGTATTGAAATCGCTCACCGGTTATCAAATGTACCGGCGGACCATGCAAGTGCCGGTGCGGCGTCCCGATGTCTTGAAATTCCTGTTTCAAGACAAACGCTTCCCGCGTGCGTTCTATCATGCGGTGTGCGAGGTGGAGAGCTGTCTGCGGGATTTGCCGCGCAACGATGGTCCGCTGCGCCTGATAACTCAGCTGCAACGGTTGGTGTCCGACTCAAAGCCGGAACGCCTCAGCCAGGTGGAACTGCACCGCTTTGTGGATGAGCTGCAGGCCCATCTGGCCGAGATCCACGATCAGATCAGCGCCACCTATTTTTCCGTCGCGCTGCCCGCGACGGCTCAGGGCTAATGTGATTCCAGAAATGACTTGAGCGCCATGGCGTTGTTGTATGCCGTGTCCTTTGCGGCAAAGAGCAGAGTAACCGGCATGTGCCCGGCTAGCTTTTTCAGGTGCTGAACCTGATCCGGAACTTGTTCCAGCTCGCGGTAATAGCGTGTCTGAAATTCATGCCATTTGTGCGGATCGTGCTTGAACCAGCGGCGCAAGGCGGTGGAGGGGGCGATGTCCTTCAGCCACAGATCGACTTTGGCCTGATCCTTGGTCAGGCCACGCGGCCAGATGCGATCCACCAGCACTCGATAGCCGTCTTTGTCGGTCGGGAGGTCATAAACGCGTTTTAACCGTATGGTCACGGCATCGCCACGCCCGACTCAGCCGTTGATCTTCAGCAGGATGGCGTTGATATTGTTATTGAGCAGCCTTGTGCGGATCTTGTTCAATTCCCGCAAGTCCTGATAAGGCCCCACCCTGACCCGGTGCCAGGTGTCGGTGTTGTTGACTGTCACGGTATCGATCTTGGATTCGACCCCGAGCAGGGCGAGTTGCGCCTTGAGGTTATCTGCCTCCGCGAAGTTGCGGAACGACCCCGCCTGCAGGAAATACGTTCCCGGCTTGTCGACGGGGGCCGTTCGGCCGGCCTTATCGCGAACATCCGGCACCACGACCTCCATCTCGGGGAGAATGGTATAGAAATCGAAACGCTGTTTGGACTTCCTGTCATCCGCCTTGGCGCTGGCCTGCGGGTGGCTTGGTTTTGCCGCGGCCGGTGACTGAGCGGTACCGGGGGCGGATGAGTGCTTGCTGTGGTCTTTTAAGGAAGTGAAGAAGGCGATGGACAAGCCGATGGCCAAGCCGGCCAGCAGCCAGGCCCAACCCGGGATGGGTTTGGTCCGGTGCGACACGCGCTTCTTGCGGGCTTTTTTCGTGGCTTGCGCCATGGCTTACATGGACTCGGGAGCGGAGACCCCGAGCAAGGCCAGTCCGTTGCGGATTACTTGACGGGTGGCCAGGATCAGATTGAGTCGCGCATCGCGCAAGGCATCCGTCTCCACCAGGAATTGATGGCTGTTGTAATAGGTATGGAATTCGTATGCCAGTTCCCGCAGATAGTGGGCGATGAGATGAGGTTCGTGATTGAGGGCGGCTGCCTCTATCACCTCCGGATAACGTGACAGACTCACCATCAGCTTCTGCTCGTGTTCTTCGTGCAGCAGATGCAGATGATCGCTGCCGCGCTGCACATCGCGGTGCAGGTCTTTTTCCTCCAGCTGCCGCAGCACGCTGCACACCCGGGCATGGGCATATTGGATGTAATACACCGGGTTGTCCGCCGACTGGGATTTAGCCAGGTCCAGATCGAAGTCCATATGCTGTTCGCATTTGCGGGTCACATAGAAGAACCGCGCCGCATCGTTGCCCACCTCGCCGCGCAATTCGCGCAGGGTGACGAATTCGCCGGAGCGGGTGGACATCTGCATGCGCTCGCCGCCCTTGTAGAGGATGGCGAATTGCACCAGCAACACATCCAGCTTGGCGGGATCGTCGCCCATGGCCTGCAAGGCCGCCTTGACCCGCGGTACATAGCCGTGATGATCGGCGCCCCATACGTCGATAACCCGTTCGAAGCCGCGCTCCAGTTTATCCATGTGATAGGCGATGTCCGAGGCGAAATAGGTGGTCTGGCCGTTGTCGCGCACCAGCACCCGGTCCTTCTCGTCGCCGAAATCTGTGGCGCGGAACCACAACGCCCCGTTCTGTTCATAGGCATGACCACTGGCCTTGAGCCGTTCCAGGGCGCGGGTGACGGCGCCGCTTTCGGTGAGCGAGCGTTCCGAATACCACTCGTCATAGGTCACGCCGAATTCCTGTAGATCCTCGCGGATATCGCTGAGCACCAGGTTCAGGCCGGCATCGAACACCGTGCGGTATGCGGCGGCGCCGAGCAAGGTCTTGGCTCGATCGATGATGGCATCGATATGCTCTTCCTTATCGCCGCCCGCCGGTTCGTCTGCCGGCAGCCCGGCAATGACCTCGGCTGCGGGGCGGTGAAGCTTATCGTCGTGGATCTGCCGCAATGAGGCGGCAATGTCGCGTACGTATTCGCCCTTGTAGCCGTTGATGGGGAAGGGAATGCTTTCGCCCAGTACCTCTAGATAACGCAGCCACACGCTGGCGGCGAGGATGTCCATCTGCCGGCCGGCATCGTTGACGTAGTATTCGCGATGCACGCCAAAGCCCGCCGCCTCTAAAAGATTGGCTACCGCCGCACCGTAGGCCGCGCCGCGGCCGTGGCCGACGTGCAGGGGACCGGTAGGATTGGCGGAGACGAATTCCACCTGGATGGGGCGTTGTGCGCCTACGCTGCTGCGGCCATAGGTCTCGGCTGCCGTGAGGATGTCGGCGACGGTCTTTTGATAGGCGCCGGGCGTCAAATAGAAATTAATGAAGCCGGGGCCGGCGATCTCTATCTTGTTCACAAGTGCCGAGCTCGGCGTGGCATCCACGATCAATTGTGCCAGATCCCGCGGTTTACGCCGGGCGGCCTTAGTCAGGGTCATGGCGATGTTACTGGCGAAGTCTCCGTGTTGGCGATCGCGGGTGCGCTCCACCTTGGCCTCGGCGCTAAGCTCGACGGGTAGCTCGCCCTTGTCTTGAAGTTGCTGCAAGGCCTGCTTGAGCAGGGATTCGAGATGATGCTTCATGATCGTATGAGGTCTTTATATAATCGAGCGCCAAACTAAAGCGCGTATTATCCGGGGTCTGTGACGGCTTGCAAGGGCTATTCGCGTCACACCATTTCCATGGGATCCACATCCAGCGACCATCTTACCTTGCGTCCGGCGGGCAGCTGGCTCAGCGGCGGCAACCAAGCGTCCAGCAGGCGATGCAGTTCGGAGCGTTGCGTCGCCTGCACTAACAACTGCGCACGATAACGGCCGGCGCGCCGTTCCATGGGGGAAGGGATGGGTCCGAGCAGGGTAACGCCCGCCGTGGCCATTTCCTTGGCGAGCCGCAGTGCCTCATCGAGAAAGCGGGTAGGGGCATCGGCGGCCGTGGCTTCGGCGCGCAGCAGGGCGAGATTGACATAAGGAGGCAGCTCGGCTTCACGGCGCTCCGCCAAGGCGGCGGCGGCATAACGGTGGTAGCCCTCGGTCAGGAGGGTACGTAGCAGGGGATGATCCGGGTGATGGGTCTGGATCAACACCTCGCCGGCCTGCGCAGAGCGCCCGGCGCGCCCGGCGACCTGGATTATTAATTGCGCCATGCGTTCGCCGGCGCGAAAGTCCACGCCGAACAAGCCCTGATCCGCATCGAGGATGGCGGCCAGGGTGACATTGGGAAGGTGATGGCCCTTGGCCAGCATCTGCGTGCCGAGCAGAATGCGGTGATGGCCGCTGAGGGCGTCGTCGAGTATTTGTTGCAAGGCCCCCTTGCGGCGGGTGCTGTCACGGTCGATGCGGGCGCAGCTGAACTGCGGGAAGTGGTCGCGCAGTGTCTGCTCCACGCGTTCCGTACCATGGCCTAACGGGCGCAATTCGCTGCTGCTGCAATCCGGGCAGTGCTCGAACATGGCCTGTTCCGCGCCGCAATGATGGCAGCGCAGGCGGCGCTGGCCCTGGTGGTAAGTGAGGTGGGCGTCGCAGCGGCGGCAATGTGCCACCCAGCCGCACTGATGACACAACAAGGTAGGCGCGAAGCCGCGGCGGTTAAGGAACAGCAGCACCTGATTACCCTGGTCGAGATGCCGGGCGATGGCCTGCAACAGGCCGGGCGAAAGATTGCCCTCCAGTTTTTGGCTGCGCATGTCTATGGTGCGCAGCCGCGGCGGTTTCGCTTTACCGGCCCGCGCCGGGAGCTCAAGGCGTGCATACCGGCCGCGCTCGACATTGAATAGGGATTCGAAAGAGGGCGTGGCGGAACCGAGTACGATGGGAATGCCCAGTTGGCGTGCCCGCCACACCGCTACGTCGCGGGCGTGGTAACGAAAACCGTCCTGTTGCTTGAAGGACAGATCGTGTTCCTCGTCGATGATGATGATCCCCGGGTTTTGCATAGGAGTGAACACCGCGGAGCGCGTCCCGATGATGATGGGTGCCTGGCCGTTGCGCGCCAGCAGCCAGGCGTGGAGGCGTTCGCTGTCATTGAGGCCCGAGTGCAGCACCGCGAGGGTGTGACCGAGACGGGTGCTGAAACGGTTGATCAATTGCGGCGTGAGTCCGATCTCCGGCACCAGCACCAATGCCTGGCGGCCTGCGGCGATGACCTGGCGGATGATTTGCAGATAGACCTCGGTCTTGCCGCTGCCGGTGACGCCGTCTAATAAAAAACTGGCGAAGCCGCCCAGGGAGGCACATACCGCATCAACGGCATGGCGCTGTGCAGCATTGAGCGCGATGTCTTGTGGTGTATATGCCGTTGGCATCGTCGGGGGTGCGACTTGGCTGAGACACTCCACCCAGCCCTTTTCCACCAAGGCGCGCATTGCGCTGTGCCATGTGGTTTCATGATTGCTCAATTCACTGCCGGCCAAGCCGTCGGGAGTTCGCTGCAGGCGATCGAGCAATGCCGCCTGACGCGGTGCGCGCTTCACGTCGTCGGATGTTACGCTCATGCCCGCGGATGTAATCCGCCACACACGCAGCGTGGGCAATTGTGCCGCCTGCCCGCTGCGTAATGCCGTAGGCAATAGCGCCGACATGACTTCTCCCAGAGGATGATGGTAGTAACGACTGGCCCAGGCGCTCAGTTCGAGGAGGTCCGGGCTGAGCAGTGGTTCAGGATCCAGCAGCGACAAAGCTGGGCGCAGACGTTGTGCGGCAATACGGCTGTGGGCGGCGGTTTGAATCAGTACGCCGACGGTCTTTCTCTTGCCGAAGGGTACCTGTACCCGCATGCCGGGACTCAGGGTGTGAGCGGAGCAATGGGGCGGTGCCAAATAATCAAGGCAGCCGTGCAGGGGGCCGGGAACCGCCACTTGGAGGATGAGGGCCTCAGGCTCTGAATTCATGGCGATACTCTAGCAGGTTTACCGGCGGGCTCGGTCGAGGAGCGGCTATCATGCGATTAGAGGTCGGGGTTAATGCCATTTTTGATTAAACGAAGATAACTTATTAGCATGGAAGAGGTTTGTCTCTTATCCACAAAAGCTGTGGATAACTATGTGGAAGATTTGGGATCAAGCGCCGCTAATGCCCGTCGTTATTGGAAAAGTGACAGATTGATGACAAAATGCACTGGCGTATTAAATAATTAATTATCAATGAGTTGATTATAATTTAGCGGCGGAGTCCCTAGTGTCTTGACACGGAGAGTGCATTGACGGCAGGGCCGGGGCCGATTGTGTATAAAGAGCATTCACGGATTGATTTTCTATTATAAATGTGACTCTCGCGGGTCGCCGGTGCGGTGCTCTATATATAAGAGATGAGGGGGAGCGGGGCAGTCCTCAGAAGGCCGAGCCCCCATATCTAGAACGGACGTACCACGACCAGTATGATTATCCCGATCAAGATCAGCACCGGAATCTCGTTGAACCAGCGGTAGAAGACATGGCTGTGGCGATTGCGGTCCTGTTTGAATGCCCGCACTAATCTACCACAATATA
>Ga0316579_10000677_pt1 | contig 11543 bp, 11 predicted proteins | sample J5NA_2_FD_203074 | JGI IMG/M metagenome (GOLD analysis project Ga0316579, IMG submission 203074) | Rhizosphere microbial communities from salt marsh grasses in Alabama, United States - J5-7_160517rDrA | ecosystem: Host-associated > Plants > Roots > Rhizosphere | place: USA: Alabama | collected... | reverse complement strand
ATAACAAAACCTTTTGGTTGACTTTGTCAAATTATTAAATTAAATTTTTCGATTTGTAAATTTCAGAGGACGAATGGTCGAGGTAATTCCAACAGTTGAACAAATGCAGGAACTTGCCGAAAACCTGAGACGGGACGGTCGGCGTATCGCTTGTGTTCCGACCATGGGTTTTCTGCACGACGGGCATCTTTCGCTGATGCGACTTGCAAAACGAAGGGCCGATGTCCTCGTGGTGAGCGTTTTTGTCAACCCGGCCCAGTTCGGTCCCGAAGAAGATTTCGAGACCTATCCTCGGAATCTGGACAGAGATCTCGAACTGTGTGCCACGGAAGACGTCGACATCGTTTTTACGCCCAAGACAGGGGCGCTTTATCCCGACGGCTATCAGAGCTACGTGAATCTTCAGCACCTGCCGCACCACCTCTGCGGTTTGTCCCGGCCGGTTTTTTTCACCGGCGTTGCCACGGTGGTCACCAAGCTTTTGAATATCGTGCGGCCGCACATCGCGGTTTTTGGCGAAAAAGACTACCAGCAGCTGTTGGTCATCCGGCGCATGGTCCAGGATCTCAATTTCAATACCGAGATCATCGGTGCTCCCATTGTCAGGGAAAAAGACGGTCTGGCGATGAGTTCCCGCAATGCATACCTGACGCCCGACCAACGCCCGGCGGCTTTAACGCTGTATCGCTCTCTTGTGCAGGCCAGAAAACGGGTTCAAACCGGTGAGCGGGATGCCGCACGAATTCTGAAAGAGGTACGCGACCTGATTACCGCGCAACCTGAAACCGACATCGACTATCTGAGCATTTGTGATCCGGAAACCCTCATCGATGTCGAGCGTATCGATCGGCCGGCGTTGATGGCCTTGGCCGTAAAGGTGGGAAAAACCAGGCTGATCGACAACACGATCTTGGCGGCCTTCTCCACCGATGCCCGGTCCGTCTAACTTGATAAGCTGGTTCGACAAGCCGGCTTCACTTTCTAAGACCCAAGGTGCAAGCGCCGATAACTTTGGGGGCCTTTGACGGTGACAACAAACATGACCTTTGCGGTTGGAAAGGATCAGTCATGGAAGAGAAAGAACAGTTTTTTTTCACCTCCGAATCGGTGACCGAGGGGCATCCGGACAAGGTCTCCGATCAAATATCGGATGCCATACTGGATGCCATCATCGCCCAAGACAAGAACTGCCGGGTTGCCTGCGAAACTCTGGTGACAACCGGTCTGGCGTTTATTGCCGGGGAAATCACCACCAACACCTACGTGGAGATGCCCCAGATCGTTCGTGACACGATCAAGGACATCGGTTACAACTCTTCCCAGATGGGCTTCGACTGGCAAACCTGCAGCGTCATCACCAGTATCGATCACCAGTCACTCGATATCGCCCAAGGCGTCGATCGGGGCAACGGACGCTACAAGGAGCAAGGCGCTGGTGACCAGGGACTCATGTTTGGGTATGCTTGCGACGAAACCCCCGAAATGATGCCGCTGCCCATTATGCTGGCCCACAAGATCTGCCGCCGCTTGGCGGAGGTCCGTAAAAACGGTTCGCTCGATTTCCTGCGTCCGGACGGCAAATCGCAGGTCACGGTAGAGTACGAAAACGGTGTGCCCAAACGCATCGATGCCGTGGTCATTGCCGCTCAGCACAAACCGGACGTCGAGCACGAGTTTCTGCGGGATGCGATCATCAAAAGCGTTGTTAAAAAGATTTTACCCGAGGAAATGGTCGACGTGGAAACGCGATACTATATCAACGCCACGGGTCGTTTCGTCGTCGGCGGGCCGATGGGTGACTGCGGGTTGACCGGCCGCAAAATTATCGTCGACACGTACGGCGGTCAAGGGAGCCACGGCGGCGGGTGCTTCTCCGGCAAAGATCCGTCAAAGGTTGACCGCAGCGGGTCTTATATGGCGCGTCACATCGCCAAAAACGTTGTCGCAGCTGGACTGGCCAATAAGTGCGAAATACAGATCGCCTATGCCATCGGGGTGGCCGAACCGGTATCGCTGCTGGTGGACACCATGGGTACCGGCAAAGTTTCTAAAAAGCGGATCAAGGAAATCATCAAAGAGTGCTTCGATCTTCGTCCGGCGGCCATTATCGAATACCTGGACCTTCTGCGTCCTATTTACCGCAAATCGGCTGCCTATGGACACTTCGGCCGCACAGAGCCGGAATTCAGCTGGGAAAAAACCGACAGGGCGGACAAAATGCGTGAACTGGGGGGAATCTAGTCCGAAATTGAATCAAAATAGATTATATCCTTCAATCCCGCTGCGGCGGGACTAAACGGGCTCAACCGGCCAAACTTAAAACTAAAAAAAGGTAGGTGGCGGCGCCAAAAACCATGAGCGACAACACTAGATACGAAAGGTCACGGATATGAATTATGATGTCAAGGATATCAATCTGGCGAAGGACGGGGCGCTGCGCATCGAGTGGGCCAATCAAAATATGGCCGTCCTGAACCGGATCCGAAAAAGGTTTGAAAAGGAAAAACCACTCAAAGGTGTTCGTCTGGGCGCCTGTCTGCATGTGACGACCGAAACGGCCTCGCTGATGCAGACCTTGAAAGCCGGCGGAGCTCAGGTGGCGTTATGCGCTTCGAATCCTTTGAGCACCCAGGACGATGTGGCGGCATCGTTGGTCAAACACGACAAGATACCGGTTTTTGCCGTCAAGGGTGAGAACAACAAAGTCTATTATGCCCATATCAACGCGGTTATCGATGCCAACCCCCATTATACCATGGATGATGGGGCCGATCTCGTCTCTACCCTGCACTCAGAACGCTCTGAATTCCTGTCGGAAGTCAGAGGCGGAACGGAGGAGACCACCACCGGCGTGATCCGTTTGCGCAGCATGGCGGCCGAAGGTGTGTTGAAATATCCGATCATCGCCGTCAACGATGCCCAGACCAAGCACTTTTTTGACAATCGTTACGGCACCGGGCAGAGCACCATCGACGGGATTGTTCGTGCCACCAACCGCCTGTTGGCCGGTGCCAGCTTTGTCGTCTGCGGCTACGGCTGGTGCGGCCGGGGCGTGGCCATGCGCGCTCGCGGGATGGGCGCCAACGTCATCGTGACCGAAATCGACCCCCTGCGCGCCATCGAAGCGGTCATGGACGGCTTCACGGTGATGCCGATCCGGAAAGCGGCAGCCGTCGGGGATATCTTCTGCACGCTGACGGGCAACATTGCGGTCATCCGTGAGGAACATTTTCAACTCATGAAGGATGGCGCGATTGTCGCCAACTCTGGTCATTTCAATGTGGAGCTCGACCTGGAAGGGTTGAGCGGCATCGCCGCCTCCCGTCGCCTGCTAAGGCCGTTCGTGGAGGAATTCGTGTTGAAGAACGGCCACCGCATCAACGTTTTGGGAGAAGGTCGGCTGATCAACCTGGCGGCCGCCGAGGGGCACCCGTCGAGTGTGATGGACATGAGTTTTGCGAATCAGGCGCTGTGCATCGAGTACATGGTCAAAAACAAGGCCACCCTTGCCATAAACGTCCATCCGGTTCCTGAAAAAATCGATCGGCAGATTGCCAAAGAGAAGTTGGCGGCCATGGGGACCAAAATCGACAAACTCACGCCTCAGCAGAAAAAGTACCTCGCATCCTGGAGCATGGGGACCTGAGGGCTCGCTTAAAAATAACTCATTTTTTTCGTAAACCCTTAGCGGTTTTCGCTCAGAACGATCACAACCCGGCACTCCCTTAAGAATGCCAGGTGTTCCGAGAACTTTCGGAGTTTGACGGCGCTGGCATTGCCGATGACGATATCGCTGTGGCCGGGACCGATGGTTTTAATGCCTTTGACGATCAAGGGCCGTTTCCCCAACCGGTAGGATCCCTTGATTGCATCGATACCGGTGACATAACTGCTCATTCCGTATTGCACTGCGAAGTCGCGGCTAGCAAACGCCGCCCCGTATACTTCCTTATCGTTTTCATCGACGATGCGCGGTGCCAGTGCCGGATTGGCCATGATATTGCGTGCGTCTACAACCAATCCCGTGAAAATGACTCGCTCGACCGTCTCTCCTGGCAACTCGGATGGGTTCTGTACCGACTTGACGGCGTCGATCGGTATGATGCCCTGCGGAAGAACCATTTGGGCGAAACCGGCGTAAAGACTCATCTGAAGCCTTACGGCTATCGTTCCTTCCGTCACCGGTTCGCCGCCGACCTCGACCTCATCGGCCCCGGCCGCCATCTCTCTGAGTTTGGCCTCGACCTGAGGCGTTCGGGAAGCCATATCCTTGACCAGCGTATTCGTGTCGATACGGACCGCATTCAGGAGATCGAAAAGATTGCGGCGGGCGTTGTAATGAGCAGATGCAAGCACCCGGGTCTTCACTTCGGACGCACCGGCAATGCCGGAAGGCTCCTCCGGCGGCACTCCAATCCCCACCGCGGAAACAATTCCCTCAGTCCAGTCGATAAGACCCCCGTTTTTCGGCTCGATGACGTCCGCGCCGCTGCTGTTCGCAGCTATCAGCAGAATTGTCAAAAAAGACACCCAGCATCTGATTGACGCAGTCACTTCTACAATAAGCCTCCAGTCAGTCGATCGGCATTTCAGCCCTAGCAGATGCTTCCAATGTAAGATGGCGCCGCTATGCTGCCGGCCCCGAACCGGCTCTTCATTTTGTATATGGCGAATAATGGTATGTCAACCGGATCGGCGGTAGCGGTCAAAAGGCGCACGAAAATCATCGGATGAAGATCCGGCAGACGGGGAGGATAGGCGCTGAAGAGTAGTCGGATCAGCGGAATCGATTACGAAACAGTATCAGGTACGGCCGCCGCTCCATCTCAACTTGGCCTTGAGAACATCATAATAGGGTTGGTTCGGCTCCGAGATCATGTAGATCGGGTGCGGTGATTTGCAGACCGCTATCGTGTCCCGATCATCGATGGCAAGTCCCTGCTGACCGTCAAAGGTGAGCAGGATGTCCGAGGATCTTTTTTCCAGTTTGATCGTGACGGTCGCGGCGTCAGGAATAATCAGGGGGCGGTTGGTCAGGGTAAACGGGCAGATCGGTGTCATGACCATCGCCGGTACAGCGGGATGGATCACCGGTCCACCGGCTGCCAGAGAGTAGGCGGTCGAACCGGTCGGAGTGGCAAGGATAAGGCCGTCGGCCCGATAGGTCGTCAAATAGCGGTCATTAATATAGGTCTCGATATGGGCCAGGCGGGCCAGGGCACCTTTGTTGATCACCACATCGTTGAGCACCGTTTCGACCGCACGTTCCCGCTTCCGGCGAATCACCCTGACCAGCAGTCGCATACGGGGTTGAGTGATGAACGTGCCTTTCAGTATGGCGGCTGCTACGGAAAAGAGGCGATCTTCGGTGATTTCGGCTAGGAATCCGACTTCGCCGAACTTGATTCCCAAAATCGGGATGGGCTGGTCGCCGATCCAGCGAACGGCGCTCAGAAAGGTGCCGTCGCCGCCTAAAACGAGAATGCAAAAGAGATCCGCCGGGGCCTGCTCCAACATACCTGCCGGGCGGTCCAACTGTGGGGGCCGGCTTTCCTTGCGAACGGTTCCAACCCCTTTCTCAGACAGCCAGCTTTGCAGTTCGTCTGCTTTACGGCTGACTGTTGGATCAGTTTTGACGACGATGCCGATCGTTTTCACGATATGAACTTCCCTCGCAATTGCGGCACACCTCAGCCTCAGGGTCCCAGCAAAAGATAATTCCACATCTGGCGGTATTTTGGTCCGTCACCTGCGTTACATCCACCGACATGTATCTCGATATGCGCCGCTGCATGTGCCTTGTAGACGAACCCAAATCCGGCGCAACCTTATGGAATTATGTCTTGCCGTGACCCCTAAGCTGCTGCAGTCATACAGACAAGTAGCCCAAACAGCAATATTTTTTTGCCGCCGAAAAAATAAATTCAACTTGACTCGATCCGTTTATCCGCTCTATAACCATCGAATTCGAGTTGGAGATTGTGGATGTCAACAACAGGTACATGCCAAGAGGAGGACGTCACATGGACATGAGAAAAACGTTTACGGTAGTAATTGTCGGTGTATTTTTGGTGTTTTCACTTGTGGGAATCAGTGCTGCGGCCGACACCATCAAGCTGGGCGTCGCCGGACCGCACAGCGGTGACCTGGCTTCATACGGCATTCCGAGCGTTCATGCGGCCGAGATTGTGGTGAAGAAGATCAACGCCAAGGGCGGTGTGATGGGTAAGCAGGTGGAACTGCTGGTGGAAGACGACGTCTGCAAACCCGAAATCGCCACCAACACCGCCACCAAACTTGTCTCCGAAGGGGTCGACGTGGTGTTGGGTCACATCTGCAGCGGGGCAACCAAGGCCGCTCTTGGCATTTACAAGGACGCCAAGAAAATCGCCATGTCGCCCTCGGCCACCAACCCGGCCCTGACCCAGAGCGGCGATTATCCGAACTTTTACCGCACCATCGCGTCAGACGACGCCCAGGCCCAACTGGAAGTCGACTTCGCCCTCAACAATTTGAAGGCCAAGAAGATCGCCGTACTGCACGACAAGGGCGACTACGGCAAGGGGTTGGCCGAATTCGCCAAGAGCTTCCTTGAAAAAGATCCCCGCGCCGAGGTGGTGCTTTTCGAGGGCGTTACGCCGGGAGCGGTGGATTACTCGGCCGTAGTGCAGAAAATCAAGCAATCCGGTGCCGACGCGGTCATTTTCGGTGGCTATCACCCGGAAGCCTCCAAGATCGTGACCCAGATGCGCAAGAAAAAGATGAAGACCGCCTTTGTTTCCGATGACGGCGTCAAGGACGACACCTTTATCAAGGTCGCCGGACAATATGCCGAGGGTGTATATGCCACCGGTCCCAAAGACCTTTCGAGCAATCCCATGTATAATGAAGCCGTCGAAGAGCACCGCAAGGCTTACGGCGATGACCCGGGCGCTTTCTACCCCCAGGCGTACGCCGCTACCTTGGCGCTGCTCAACGCCATCGAGAAGGCCGGCTCCACCGACTACGACGCCCTGCGCAAGGCCTTGCAGACAAATGACGTCGACACGCCGTTGGGCAAGATCCGTTTCGATGCGAAAGGCGACGCTACCGGTGTCGGTTTTTCCGTCTACCAGGTGAAAAACGGCAAATACGTCGAGGTTAAGTAATATTACCGGATGGGAAAAAGGGGGAAGGCGAACCGCCCTCCCCCTTAATTTACGGAGACGGCCATGTCCTGGGATTTCGACTACTTCATGGAGCTGTTTCTGGCGGGGCTGACCCGCGGAAGCATTTATGCCCTGATCGCGCTGGGCTATACCATGGTCTACGGAATCATCGAGCTCATCAACTTCGCCCACGGTGAGATTTATATGATCGGTGCTTTCACGGCCCTGATCGTCACCGGGGTCCTGACGCTGATGGGCTGGAACTCGGTCGCCATCCTCTTTATCGCCGCCGGAGTGGCGGTGGTTTACTCATCGGCTTACGGCTACACGGTCGAAAAAATTGCCTACAAACCACTGCGCAATGCACCGCGATTGTCGGCATTGATCAGCGCCATCGGCATGTCGCTTTTTCTTCAAAACTACGTGCTGCTGGCGCAGACCTCTGATTTTCTGCCGTTTCCGGCCCTGATTCCCGAGTTCGAGTGGCTGCGGCCTTGGGAACACATCGTCCGCTCCTCACAAGTCGTCATTTACGTCACCACCGCTATTGTCATGATCCTGCTGACCTTTCTGATCAAGTTCACCCGGATCGGAAAAGCCATGCGGGCGGTTTCCCAGGACAAGGAAATGGCCATGCTGGTGGGCGTGGACGTCAACCGCGTCATTTCGGTGACCTTCATCGTCGGATCGGCTACGGCCGCTATCGGCGGGGTCTTGATTGCCTCCCACATCGGCCAGATCAATTTCTACATTGGCTTCATTGCCGGCATCAAAGCGTTTGTCGCCGCTGTTCTGGGCGGCATCGGCAGCATTCCGGGGGCGGTGCTCGGCAGTCTGGTTCTCGGGTGGACCGAAAGCTTTTTCACGGGCTATATCTCCAGCGATTACGAGGACGTCTTCGCATTTTTGTTCCTGGTTTTCATTTTGATTTTCAGACCCTCCGGCATCCTGGGACGTGCGGAATCAGAGAAAGTGTGACCGACGGCTTCATCGAAACGGCAACTGTCATGCCGTTTTCGGTCAACCGATTGAATCGAATCGAAAGCAGCCACACCAAATGGGATAGGATTTGAAAAGTGATCAGCTTCGCGGAAATTAAAAAGTCTTTTCTGGTGTCGCTCTGGTTCGTTTTTCTGACCTTCCCGATCATGGTTATCCGGGTCAACACCATCTACAAACGGGTTGAATGGCGCTGGGAGAATATGCTGCTGGTGGGCATCGGTAGCTTCTTTTTCTCTTTTGTCTGGCGGTATCTCTTGCGGCGCAAAGAGCTGGGACGCAAAAAAGAGCTGGCTGAAGAAGCCGGAGTTCGGGTTACCCTCTGGCAGCGGATCACAGAAGATCGAAGAATCTACCTGCTGGTGCTTGCCGTCGTTATCGCCTTCATCGCAGCATATCCCTTCGTCTTTTCCATGTATCAGACCAACATCATGATCAGCGCCCTGATCTACATCATGCTCGGGCTGGGCATCAACATCGTGGTGGGACTGGCCGGACTGCTTGATCTCGGGTATGTCGCCTTCTACGCCGTCGGCGCTTACTCCTATGCACTGCTGAACTATCATTTCGGCCTCAACTTCTGGCTGGCGCTTCCCATTGGTGCGGCCGCAGGGGCATTTTTCGGCATTCTTCTCGGCTACCCGGTGCTGCGGCTTAGGGGGGACTACCTGGCGATCGTCACCCTCGGATTCGGTGAAATCATCCGCCTGATCCTTGAAAACTGGAATGAATTCTCTTTTGGTCCCAGTGGGATCGCCAATATCCCGCGGCCCTGGTTTTTCGGAATCAAAATGTCCTTGGAGCAATCTAGCATTTTCATTTACTTTCTACTGATCGCCCTGGTGGTTTTCACGATTTTCGTGGTCAACCGGCTTAAGGACTCTCGGATCGGAAGGGCTTGGATTGCAATGCGGGAAGACGAGGTCGCCTGTCAGGCGATGGGGATAGACCGCACCAAAACCAAGCTGACCGCTTTCGCTCTGGGCGCAACGTGGGCCGGCATGGCTGGGGTGATGTTCGCAGCCAAAACCACCTTCATCAACCCGGCCAGTTTCACTATCTGGGAGTCGATCAATGTCCTGTGCATCGTGGTGCTGGGTGGCATGGGCTCCATATTGGGCGTGATCTTCGGCGCGCTGGCCTTGATCCTGCTGCCGGAATACCTGAGGGCCTTCTCGGAATACCGGATGCTCCTGTTCGGTTTTATTCTGGTGACCATGATGGTTTTTCGTCCCGGCGGCATCATCAGCGCCACGCGGCGAACCTATAAATTTAAGAGCCTGGATGAATCCTAACCTTATTTAATACGGCGGCAGGGAGCTATGGAACCGATAGTGGAAGTGACCCGCCTGACCATGGATTTCGGCGGCCTGCGTGCCCTGGACAGCGTGGACTTGGACATCCGGAAGGGTGAAATCGTTGCGCTGATCGGTCCCAACGGCGCCGGCAAGACCACTTTCTTCAACTGCATCACCGGCATCTACCCCCCAACTGAAGGTGAAATGACGGTCCGGCCGCCGGGAAAAAATAAGGTCCGGCTCAATGGACTGAAGCCCAACAAAGTGACCGAAGTCGGTTTGGCGCGCACGTTTCAGAACATCCGGCTGTTTCCCGGCATGACGGTGCTCGAAAATGTCATGGTGGGTCGCCACTGCCGCTTGAAGTCCGGCATTGCCGGGGCGATTTTCCGCCCGCCGTTTACCCGCAAAGAGGAGCGGCAGGTTGTGGACGACAGCTACCGTATTCTGGAGAAAATGGATCTTGAAAATTTCGTCAACGAGTATGCCAAAAACCTTCCCTACGGTGCCCAGCGGCGCCTCGAAATCGCGCGGGCCATGGCCACCGAACCTTTTATCCTGCTGCTCGACGAACCGGCCGCCGGGCTGAATCCCAGCGAAACCGATGAACTCGATGAGTTGATCCTTAAACTGCGCGAAAAAGAAGAGGTGACCATATTGCTCATCGAGCACGACATGAAGCTGGTGATGAGCCTTTCCGATCGTATCTTCGTGGTCGATTATGGAAAAAAAATCGCTCAGGGAACACCGGAGGAAATCAAAAACAACCCGGCTGTCATCAAGGCTTACCTGGGGGAAGAGATCGATGCTTGAGCTCAGGAACGTCAAAACCTTTTACGGCAACATACAGGCCCTGAAGGGGATCAGTATTAAGATTGCGGAAGGCGAAATCATTACCCTGATTGGCGCCAACGGGGCCGGAAAAAGCACCACCCTGATGTCGATTTGCGGCATTGCGCCGCCGCGCTCCGGTGAAATCTTTTTCATGGGACAACCCATCCAGGAGCTCAGCCCTAATAAAATCGTTGCCCTGGGAATCAGCCAGGTGCCGGAAGGGCGACGGATTTTTCCCCGTCTGTCTGTGACGGAGAACCTCGACATGGGCGCATTTTTGCGTCCGGACAAAGACGGTGTGAAAAAGGATATCGACTACATTTTTTCGCTATTTCCAATTCTGGCCGAGCGGCGCGCCCAGGCCGGCGGTACGCTCAGTGGTGGAGAACAGCAGATGCTGGCGATTTCGCGCGCCCTGATGGCACGGCCGCGACTTTTGCTAATGGATGAACCGTCTTTAGGGTTGGCCCCGATCATCGTCCGGCAGATTTTCGACATCATCAAAAAAATCAATGCCGAGAGTAACACGACCATCTTTCTGGTGGAGCAGAACGCCAACCTCGCCCTAAAGGTCGCCCACCGCGGCTACGTAATGGAAACCGGTCGAATCACCCTCTCGGATTCGGCCGAAAAACTACTCGCCAACGACGACGTCCGCAGAGCCTATTTAGGCATTTGAACCTGCGGGTTTAGTTTGCCGTTTCACCCACACCCGCTTTCTTGCTCGCCGATTTGTCCACTACCAACCAGCGCACAATTGTATTTCTATGTAATACTTTAATATTACAAAAGATTGACATATTACCCATAGACTGATAGGATTATAGCCACAGGATTGGTTCGCTTGCGCTCTACCAACCAGGTGTTTATGAAATGAGGAAGGACGATGAAAAAAATCAACTTGAGCATCGCTGTTGTCCTTCTATTGTGCACCGCCTTGCCGCCAAAAGGGGACGCCTTCGACACGCAGGACACCCTGCGGATCTGGAAACAGCCTCCAACTGCTGAATTGGCTTTCAATCCGCTCGGTCCGGCAAGTGTGCGGGCCTTTGAAGACAACCGTGATTTCGATGAAGACACCCGATTCTTCGGGCCGTTCTTTGTGGACATGTCGCAGTATCTACCGAACATCTGCGTAATGGCAACCCCCATAAAATATGAGGGCACGAACATTAACAGCATGAGGCTCGACTTCGGCGAGGAGAGCGTCAAGGAGGGCGATGTCGCCCTGAATTCCAAAGTCACTCTGACTGATCTTGATATC
>Ga0316579_10000676_pt1 | contig 11551 bp, 14 predicted proteins | sample J5NA_2_FD_203074 | JGI IMG/M metagenome (GOLD analysis project Ga0316579, IMG submission 203074) | Rhizosphere microbial communities from salt marsh grasses in Alabama, United States - J5-7_160517rDrA | ecosystem: Host-associated > Plants > Roots > Rhizosphere | place: USA: Alabama | collected... | reverse complement strand
CTGATTTTCTGAATTATTTATAAAATCATCATTAAGAGGATATTCAGTCATGTCAATTTCAATATTATGAATATCATCTTTTTTGTCTGATATTTTTATCTCTAAGTTTAAGATTTTTTCATCAAATTTTTTCTTATAATCTTGATATTCTTTAATTGCTTTGAATTTACTATCCAATTTATTTTCCTCCAATCTCTTTATTAACGGCCTTATTTATCATTTCGTCAATTTTATCCATATCGACATTGACTGAAAAGGATTTATTTACATATTTTTTATCTACAAGGCCATGTTTTCCGTTGGCTGCATTTCTTATCTGTTCATTCATAAATTTATTAGAAGTTTTAGTATTTTTATTTTTATTCTTATCATCATTATTTTGATTTTCTTTATCATTATTATCATTGATATTCTCCTCATTGGTATTTATTCCGACTGCTTGTCTAAATAAATCATTTATTTCTTTGTTTTCAGGCTTCATAATACATTGTCCTTCCTTATCATATTTTTCAAACTCTTCAATTGCAGGATACAAAGCTTTAAAAGCTGATTGTATTATTTCATCTGTAATATTGAGTTTAACTTTTAAATCAAATTCATAACATAACTTTTTTTTATTCCATATAATGTATTGTTTAACATCTTTCCTTTGTAAAAATTTTTTTAATTTTTTAGGATTTTTTAAAGCATTTTCATAAGTTTTTAGTAAATTTACTTGCTTTTTTGGTATAGAATCGTACAATTCGACGAAGGCATTTTTTATATACTTATCCGTAATATTTAAAGAAATGGTTCTATCTGGTATTAATATATTTAATTTGTCCGAAGTGTCGTATACTCTATTTACTTTAAATTCTAAATTATCTAATTTTTTCATTGGCTATCATCACTTAAGACGTTGAATTCACCTTTATCAATTTTTTTAATTTTGAATTTTTCGGGATTTTCTAAAATTGTTTTTTCAAGTTTGGTGATTCTTTCGTCCTGATCAGATTTTAAACAGTCATGCATAAATTTTAAATAAGATAAAATTACTTTTGCATTTTCTGCATCAATGTTTCTATCTTTTTCAAAGTCTCTTAGTCTTTTCATTGCATAAGTCCTAACTTTTTGTATTGATTCAAGCTTATTATAATTGTTTGGTTGATAAGTATTTTTATCATTATTTTTATCATTATCCATATAAACACCTCTTTAATTTTGTATAACTAACTTATCTAATTTATATGATTTTATATAATTATAACATGCCTTAACAGGCCTGATTTAAAGAACCGGCATAAATAAGGTATTTTAATATTAATGTTTCATAAATTTGTATTTATATGTAAATATGAGATTATTTAAAATTATTATTATATAAAACTTCTTCATGATATAATTAACAAAAAAAAAGAATCCTTGTTTTTATAAGGATTTTAATAAATTTCCTTTAGTTTTATAAGTTGCCATTATTTAGTTTTTCATATATTCAGTTATTTTACTAGGATAAATAGTTAAGTTTGTATATTTATCCTTTTTTAATACCTTTAACCATCCTTCAATACTTATCATTGCTTTATTAGCCATTTTGCGTTTTAATTCATTATCAACCATATTTGATACTTTATCGCTCAACCATACTTGATAATAAGTATTATTGAATTTTCCATTTTTGTCTTTGTCGCTGTTTGATAAGTTTAAAACCTTATTTCCGTTGATTTCTTTAATCTCAATACACTTGAAAAGTCCTTCAATCTTTATCATTTATAGAATCGCTCCTTTCTTTGTTATTTTCTTCAATATATCTTTTTAATTGTTCTCTGGTAATAAAATATTTTCTAGCAATTTTTTTGCTAGGAATAACTTTATTTTTAAATAATTTTCGAATAGTACGTTGAGATATTTCTAATTCATTAGAAACATCTTCGACATTAAGAAATTCCTTTTTTTCGTTCATAATCGGCAACCCTCCTATAGAATGTATTTCGTTTCAGGTCTAATGCATTTCTTGCCTGAACCGCTGTTATAGATTTCTCTATTTTCCACTTATTATAATATTTTTCGAACGTTTTTTCATCAATTACAATTTTTCTTCTACCTCTGAACTTGCCAAGTTTTTTCGCTTCTTCTATTCCTTCGGCTTGTCTTTGTTTAATTGTATCTCTTTCAAATTCTGCAAGACTGGCAAAAATATGAAACATTAATTTTCCGCTTGGAGTATTTGTGTCGATATTTTCTTTTAAACTTATAATTTGAACTTTTCTAGCTTCAAGCTCTTCAACAATATTAATTAAATCTTTTGTTGAACGTCCTAAACGTGACAAAGACTCGATATATAATATATCACCTTCTCTAATATAATTTAACATTGCTTCTAATTGAGGTCTTTTTCTGTTTTTGCCGGAAATCTTCTCAGTAAAAATTTTATCAAGCTCTAATTTAGAAAATGCGTTATCTTGCCTTGCAGTGTTTTGTTCTTTTGTGGATACTCTTATATATCCTACTCTTACACCTGTATTATTCATAATAAAACCATCCTTTCATTTATGTTTCAATAGAGTTATTTAATTATCAATGTTTCAATAGAGTCCTAAACATGAAACACGTTTTATGATAACTTAGTATATATTTAGTATATCTTTATATGTCTTTTGTGTCAATAGAGTCTATGTTAATTTTGAAACATTTGAAATATAGTTTTTGGACTCTATTGAAACACTTTTGAACTATCCCAATAGGGTAAACTCTATTGAAACAAATTGTATATTTAGTCAATAAAGAGCTATAATGTAGACTATTACAAGGCTATAATGAATTTTATATCAATATTGAATGGAGGATTATAAATTTGGAATTATTAAAAAAAATTGTGCCTATTATAATAAAAATTCCAATTATTTATGGAATTTTAAAAATAATAATCAATTTTATTATCAGGAGAAGACTTTTTTATCATATAACTTTTAATATTGCATTAATAGAATCAATGCAAGAATTAAAAATAAATCCAAGTGATTGTTGCGGCGAACGTCCTAATTTGCATTATATTACTATTGAAATTAATAAAAAATTTAAACCTAAACCAGAATTTAAAGAAAATTATATTAATTATAAGCTTAATCAATTAATTGATAAAGGATTGATTGAGTCCGGCAATATAATTTTAGGCAAAACAAATATACCAAATTATTATTGTCGTAAATATCCTGTTAGATATAAAGTTTTCAGAAAAATATATCAAATTTTAAAAATGTTGAAGTTTATTAAAATAAGATCTGATTAATTAATCAGGTCTTATTATTTTTGACTCAATATCTTTTTTTTACTGATAAAATAATATGTTTTATAATATCTCAAATTGTGTTATACTTAAGATATTAATTAAAAGGAGTGATAATTTTGAAAATAAACAAAAACTATTTAAATTATTTATTAAAAGAAAAAAAAATAACTAAAGAACAAATATGCAGTAAATTAAATATAACTGTTAGTGCATTAAATCAAAAAATAAGAAATGAGAGAAAATTTAATTTTGAGGAAATCTTAACAATAACTATTATGATTAATGAACCATTCGAAAAAATTTTTTATAAAGAATATGAACATAAAAAAAAGGAACTAAAGGAGAAAAACTATGCAAGTTAATAAAAAATACTTAGAAGAATTTAGATTACTTTTAGAAATTTCTAAGAGTAGAAAAGAGATTATAGGCTATTTTGATAAATATATTATGCAGATAGAAAAAACTAAGATAAATGAACTCAAGAAAGATATTTATAAAGATTTAAAAAATACTACAGGAGAAAAAAATAAAAAATTATATGCTTTATATCAGCAATTGAAGAAAGGAACGATTGATTATTATGATGCCTGGAATGAATATATTTGCATTATTTAGACAAAAAAATATCCGGTACTTGGGATACCGGCTTACAAATTATTACATAGTTTGGTAGCTTATTACTTATTAGTGTAAAACATTCTTAGTGTTGTTTTAATCACATATACAACGATTTAAAAATACTTAAGATATTACAAAATACTTCGAAAGATATTCAAAATCATGCAAACAACTTTTTTATTATATTACAGTTTTGTAATATTGTCAATTACTGTAATGTAATAAGAAGAAAGGATTCGTTTAAATGAAACAAGATTTAAAAGATAAGGTAGATAAAAAATTGGAAGCCAAATTGCAATCAGATGCAATATATCATGATATTAAACAAGCATTATCATTAGATAACAATGAGGACTTCTTTACTACCATAGGAAACAAAGAAAAAACGGTAAAAATAATTGAGACTGGAATTGGAAAAACTTATAATGCAGCTTATTTAGCTTTATATAATTTATTTAATACTAGTAATAGAATAATAATAGGTACCACTAAGAATGAAAATGTAGAAGATTTAATAAAAGAAATTAGAAAAGTCTTAATCAATAATATAGATTTCAATAAGTTATCTGACATTGACAAAGACTTTCTAAATTCAGACGAACTATTAAATACACTCAAGATACACAAACTTACGAGTTATAGCGGAATGAATCAAGACCAATATAACTCTAGTAGGATTATTATAACAAATCATAGTTATTTTTTCACTAAAGGTCATAGTAATATTTATTCAAATACCAGTCAAATGTTGAAGGAATCAATTGATGAAAATACTTTAATTATTATAGATGAAGTTGATTCCTTTGAAAGACAAGCTTATACAAGTCTTGATTTGTTTAGATTTATCAAGGGGAATGTTGATTTAAGCGGAAATGTAAAGCAAGAATTGGCTAATAATGCTTGGTGTACTCATAATAAAAAATATTATGAGTTAAACAAAGATTCCTTAAGATATAAATTGCCTGAAAAAAATTATAATTTTAGGTATACAAATGTAGAAATTAGTAATTTTAATATTGAGTTGCCGTTATATGTTAACGATCTTGAAGGAACAAATAATTTGATTAAAATTATTAAAGAAAATACAACACTAGGAGAACCTATTGAAGATATTGGAAGGCGTGAAGGTTTTTTAATTGAATTACCAAATGAAGAAAAGATAAATATTTTAAGAACTGTTTTAGTAAGCAAAGTTATTCTTAATAGAAATGCTTCTAATCATCCATTTATAGAGTTTTTAAAAGAATCAAATGGAGTATGTATTATAAGAGAAGTAATTGACATAACAAAAAAGACTTTTGATCTGGACGGAAATCCTCAGATACATTATTTAAAAAGACTAAATACCAGAGAAGAATTTATAAATTGGTGTAAAGATAATTTTAAAGAAGATGCTGACTCAGAAAATGAAGAAAATTATAAAAATCCTTATGATACATTTTTAGGCAAAATAATGAAAGAATGTCCACAACTTTACAAAGATAAAATTTTAATCAGAAAAAAAAGTTTTTTAGAGGATATATCTTGTAAAAAATATTTTGTAACGGCAACGCCGGGAATGTTGAAAAAATTAGAATATAATCTTGAATATAACAAACAAAAGAATAAGTGTTCTATAGAAATTATTGATATTTTCTTCATAGAAAGAAATAGAGATACAGATAAACTTGTTATAGATTTAGCTTTATATTTAACTAATAAAGGCATAAATATATTGGCATTTGTATCTTTAAAACAAAGTTTAGAACATGCTAAAAAAATAGCAAAGAAAGACAAGGATAAGATTAAAATTGAAAAGGCAAGTATTATAACTTCGATAAAAGATAAAACAATATTTGGTATAACTGAAATAGAGCCAAGAAGATATATTCTTGACGAGAATACAAGCCATGAAGTATATGACAAAAGAGTTATCATATCATATATGAATGGTACTGAAAGTACAGGTAAAAATTATAGTGACTCTGACTTGTGTGTTCTTAATGCTAAGGTAGAAGAAAATATCTTGGGTAGGATTGCCTTAACACCCGATGATATAAATATTTTGGATATAGATATTATAACACTTGATAAAATAACTCAGGCCGCAAGTCGCATTGAAAGGACTGGACAAAGAAATCAAAAATACAAAGCTATTATCATGATAGGGAATGACATAGGAGTCGCAAGAAAATTTGTTGAGAATAAGAAAGGCAACGGAATAAATTATAATATATATGCTAAAAAAGGCAATCAAGGTCATAATAATAATAAAAATAAAATCATAAGTTGTATTGAGAGAAGAATTAATAAATATAATCTTGGAATTGAAGATAATGTAAATGTTGATAGTAGAGTAAAAATTAATATTGATAGATATGAAGAAATTTTAAATTATTATTTAGCATTGATTGATAAAGGTGTTAATAAACGCAAGGCAAGAATACAGACTATCAATAGATTTAAGATATCTGAAAGAAAATTATATGATATAATGAAAGAATTTAACATATAATATATATAAAAGTGTTGCAGTAATTTTGAGATGCCTATCTATATATAATGGATAATTCAAAATTACTGCACTACAGATATATGTATACAATGTAATTAAATGTAAATTATAAAGTATATTGAATATGGAAGTTAGTAATTTAGAGTTACCCATTTATGCTATGGGTTATAAAGAATTAGTGCATTTTATCAATTAAGAAGAATAACCACTACTAACGTAGCCTTAAAGGCTTCACTAAAGAAAGGATTTGCTTATTGATAAATTCCAACTTTAGAAAAATATGCAAATACAATTAGTTAAAAGGAGCGTTTTAAAAAAATGGAATTAATTACAGAATTTACAGCTCACTAATTTTGAATTACCCATCATATTTAATAGATAACTCAAAATTATGATATCCACACTTGTATAATAATTATAGAAATATATTACAAAATATTAAATTTGATATTACCGGAAAATCTGAAAACGTTGGAAATAGAGAAATTTGATAAAAAGTTGATAAATGTAAAATAAATAGTTTCAATAGAGTGTACTCTATTGAAACACTAAAAATAAGTTTCAATAGACTCAATAAATCAATTTTGAAACGTTTCAAAAATAAAATACACTCTATTGACACAAATAACATATAGATTATTACAAAATACATATAGATTACTATAAAAAGTATATCAAATATAAAATAATTTTTGCTAGGTACAAATGATAAATAGTTGCTAGGTACAAATAATAAATCGTTGCTAGGCTAGTATTTATCATGTCTAGCAAGTTAAAAAATATTTGCTAAGTATAAATTGCTAACTTGTAAAAATTGGCAAGAACAAAATTTAATAATCAGAATTCCTTTTTTAATGGAGATTGTTTAAGAACGTTAGTTCTTGTTAATGTCAAGGCAAAATACTTGCATCTAAAATAATAAAGGAGTTGAATAGAATTATGACTAATTCTGAAAGAAATAAACTTGATGAACAAATAGAAAGGGGAATTGGGAATATGATACTTTTATTTTTAAATTTGATTTGGGATATTACAAAATTCTTAGTGGTGATGGTATTTAGAGGACTTATAAAGTTGCGATATATACGAATAAGCGACTTAATATATATTTTAATATCAATCGGCGTACCTTCAACAATACTACACGATAAGAATATATCAATACAGATTAAGTCGTTAATAGTCATTATAACACCGATTGTTGTGTCAGGTCTACTCTATTCTATTGATAGAGCGGTATTAATTAAAGCATTTAACAGGGCCGGACTGAAAGGAGATAAATTAAGATATTTTCATACAAGATATGAGAATGATAACAAGGTTTGTTGTATTGGACTTTCAATACCAAATGATAAAATCATTTCTCGAACCACATTTTTATCTCAAATGTTAAATTATAACATTATCGATATAAATGTGAAATCTAAACTTGGGAAGTTTAGATATCAAGAAATAATTTTATCAAAGAAACAATCAGTACCAAAAACTCTAATTTTATTAGAACGCTTATATTATACCTTATTTTCGCTTATAGATGATATAAATGATTTGGAGTATACCGAAGAGCTAACAAAAATAAATGTGAGTTTTAACAGTGAAAAACTATATAGAACTGTAAAAAGTTTTGAGAATGAATTGTCGCATAGATGTAAAATATCAGAAAATAACTTATCAATTGATTCTCATTTTATAAAAGATTATCAAATTAAAATCAAAAAAGATATTAAGTTTGAAAATGATTTACTTAAATTATATAAGGATAATAAAAGTGAAGTTGATAGTAAAACTATTCCTTGGATATCTGGCTATAAAGAATCCAATGGAGCTTTGAAAATTCATGATTTAAAATCATTTATTCATTTAATAATTGCCGGGGCATCGGGTAATGGAAAAAGTAATATTCTGCATACACTTTTATTAAGCATTCTTTTAAGTGATAAAGAAATAGAAATAATAATTTGTGATCCAAAGAGAAATGAATTTAAAGCCTACAAAAAATTTAAAAATATTCAATATTATAATAGCCATGAATCAATTGTAAAAGCAATTAAGCAGCAAGTTGTTGAAATGAATAGCAGAAATAAGAAAATAGAACCTGATGAATATATAAGAGATATTGACGGTTATAACAAAAAATATACTGTAAATAAAATGAAATACAGAGTAATTATTATTGATGAAATTGCAGATATTATTTTAAATCCTGATAAAAAAATAGTTGCTGAATTTTCGGATGCCTTAAGTCAATTGACTCAATTATCACGTTCCATAGGTTTTAGGCTTGTTTTATCAACACAAAATCCAACAAAAGAAGTATTGAAAAAGTTTATCAAAGCAAATATACAAAGTCGTGTAGCTTTGGGAACATCAAACAAAACAGATAGCAGGACTATATTAGATAATAATTTAGCATCTGAAATAGAAATGCCTGGAAAATTTGTATTACAATTTGGCAAGGATAATTCATTCCATTATTCTCCATTTGTAGCTGATAAAGACTTGGTTGAGATTTTAAATTATATAAATCAACACTCAGAGTTCTACGGTGTGAAAAGTAATAAAACACTTGAAGTTATCGAAGATAAAGCCGGGTTGAGAGAAAAAATTCTCAAGGGTGAGAGGGTTGAGATTGATAATTCAAAACATTTATACAAATTTTACATAAATTTGAATTTAACAAATAACATTTTACCAGTTAAAAAAGAAATTCAAGAAATGACTGGCTTATCTGAACATATGATAAGAAAACTTCATGACGAACTGAAAAAACAAGGATTATTGAGCTTAATTGATAATCAAAAATTGAAAGTTATTGATATTAATAATGAGTTAGAAGTAAAAAGATTAAAGAAAGAAGGTGATAATTTATAATAGCAAATTAAAGAAACTAGGATAAAAATGTTTGAAAGGTGGGTTACTAATGGAATGTACAGATAAAAATTGTATTTTTAATTCAAATAATCAATGTAAAAAACAAGGAAAATGTTTGAAAAATGTAGATAATTCAAAAATTATTCAAAGAAAAGTAGAAAATTATTGGAATAAATTCCGAAGAAAATATCAAACCAATAAATAAATAAAATAAAAGTAAAAAGTTTTGTATATATTAAGAACTCGATTTAAAAAAAATTGAGTTCTTTTTAACTGATAATATTTTAACCTAAAAATAAAAATATTTCTTGCTTAAATTATTATAATCTTTGAAAGTCGCTTGAACACTGACTTTTAATTTTTGATTATTTTTATGATTATAGCCTAGTAATAATCAGGTATTCAAATGTATTATCATGTTTTTTAGACTTATCTATTTTTAATTATGAATAAATCATTGATTGAATAAAATAAAATGGCTGCAAATGAATGATATTTTTTTTATGTATTGTATTCCAGTAATAGAGATAATTATTTAATTTAAATAAAATAATAAAGTTGACATATACAAAATTATTAAGTATATTATGATTAGTAATTAATTAAAAATAAGTTTTAAATTTATTTTTCATTGCAATAAAAAAAGTCCTTACTCGTAATAGGGACTTTTTTTGATTACCTACACTTTAATTTTATGAAGTTCTTCAATTCCTTTAATTATGCACTCTACAGTTACACTATTAAAAGACAAGCCTCTTTTATCATTTAGCTTAATCTTTTTTAATATCTCAATTACATTTTCTGGCATTCTTACGGTTCTTGATTTATAATTTGTTTTTTCCAATTTTAAACATCTCCATTCTTAATATTTTATTGATTTATTGTAATATATATAAGTTAAAATTAAAACTCAAAAATAACTTGAATTTAACATAATAGCATTAAGTTAAATTCGCAAAATCTTTGTAAGTCAGTTAAAAGAAAGCTTACGGCGTTTTTTGCAAAAATATTAAATTTTAAGTTTTGTTTCTATATAACATATTGGATTTAAATAATAGTTTTTGTTAGATTGAGCGTTTATATTTAAACGAGTAACAAAGTCCGAATTTTTATAAAAAATATCAACTTCGTCTGTTTTAAGGATTGAATCCTTTATTTCTTGTAACTCTTGATTTATCGTTTTTTTTGACACTTTGTTACTTTCATATACTTTCATGTTTTTTTTACACTCTTCAAAAAAACATGAAAGTGCATTTTTTATAATGATATTCGATATGTTAAGTTTTTCCTGATTTCAAATCGCAGAACTTTCAGAATTTCAAATACTAAAAGATTTAATATGATATAATACAAAAAAAAGATTACATTCCAGCAAAACAAGGAGACTTTGAAATATAAGTCAAATGTAATCAATTTTTTTTAAAGGAATTATACATTTTCAATCAAAAGCGGTAACACCTAACTAAGGGTTACCGTCTTTTTATCCATTTATGTAAATTTTTTCAATGCACACTAAATTTTTAGAATTAACTTATTAGCTGATTTCAGAAAAAAAACACGCTGCAGATATAAAATTTAGTTTCCGATCCTATACCTTAAGAGGATGATTTTTTTCCAATTTTATTTTTATCTATTAAATCTTTTATAAAATTATCTACAAATTTATTTAATTTTATATCTATTTTTTTTGTTTTTTCTCTATTCCATAAATAAGATTCTAAATTAAGTGTAAGAGTATTAATAGTTTCTGATATATTATCTATTTCGTGATCAAATTTATCATTAATATAAAATAACTCATATAATTTATAATTTCTTTCTCTATGGTCTAATAATGCCGATTTTATCGCTTTTGTTTCTTCTAACATTTTAATTATTTCATCAATAGTAAGCTCATCTAAATTTAAATTTTCCATACTTTTTAAATCTCCTTTTAATTATTATTTTTTTCCAGTTTTAATTACTAAATTTTCGTTTTGTGGTTTGTAAATCTCCGGCACTTCATTTGTTTTTCTTGCTTTTTCTCTTTCAATGGCATTTTGTTTTAATTGTTCTCTGGCTGCTTTTACTCTTTTTTCATGCTGAGCTATCATTTTTTTTCTGGCTTCATCAGCTCTTTTATATCTAGCATCGATTCTATCTGATATCCTTTTATTTGCTTCATATTGCTTATTGATTAATATGTTTTTTTCTATCTCTTTATATTCATGCCTTTTAAATTCAAATGGATTTATTTTATAATTTTTCGGCATATATTTATTATATTCATCTATCAATAAATCTATTTCTGCATAAATTTCCTC
>Ga0316579_10000675_pt1 | contig 11552 bp, 9 predicted proteins | sample J5NA_2_FD_203074 | JGI IMG/M metagenome (GOLD analysis project Ga0316579, IMG submission 203074) | Rhizosphere microbial communities from salt marsh grasses in Alabama, United States - J5-7_160517rDrA | ecosystem: Host-associated > Plants > Roots > Rhizosphere | place: USA: Alabama | collected... | reverse complement strand
TCGAATGATGCGGTCGGCGTCGAAGTCGCGCGCGCGGCCGGCGTCGATGTCGTCGAGGCCCTTCTGGACCGCCGCACGCAAGTCGGCAAGCTCTTGCGCTTGTAGTGCGCGCTTGTGACGCCACTCGCGCAGGGCCTCGCGGATGACCTCGCTGCTGGAGGCGTACTCGCCCGCCTCGACGGCGCCGCGCACGATCTGAGCCATCTCGGGGGTGAGGGTGATGGTGATGCGTTCCATGGTGTTCATGAGTATGAACATATCATACTTGTTCCCCGATGCACGCCCGTTGGAAGGGCGATGTAGGGGAAGGTCCACCCGTGGGTTGGCTGCCCAGCGGTGCCGAATCGACGCGGCCTCGTCGCGGAGACAGTAGGAAAAAAGAGGGGCACTGAGGGAGCCCGAGGCTGTGGTTGCGGCGATGAATCGGCAGCCTCGCCCGTCCCGGACACGATCACCGCATATCGCCCCCGGCGCCGTCAGCGGCAGCTTGCCGGATCGGCAGGACGTTCTCGGGCAGCGCACCCATCTGGTCGAGGCTCTCCAGGGCCAGCGGATGGTCGGCGAAGAAGCGCAGCCAGGCGCGGGTGCCGCCCAGCTCGCCGACGGCGCTCAGCATGGCGCGATGCGAGGCGACCAGCAGCTGGTTGCGCGCTTCGACCTCTTCCAGGCACTGGCGCAGGCGGGCGAGGGCGACGCTCTCGTGGGGTCCGGCTTTGCCGCGATGGGTCGACTTGATGGTCCAGGCGAGCCGCTGGAGCCCTTGGGCGCGCGCGATCTGGGCCCTGCGTGCCGCATCGCGGGAGTAGGTGGTATGCGCCACCCCCGTGCGCTCGGCGACCACACGCAGCGTGATCTTCTTGTTCTCGGCAATCAGCTCGCGGCAGACCGTGCCGATCCTCGGGTCGGGAACGTCGAGCTCATCGGGGATCGGCGTGGGATCGGTCACAACAGGCTCACTGGCTGATGGGCATAGGTTGAGGCATGGTCCTCGCCGTCGGGAAACACGAACTGGCCCGGCGCCGTGGCGATCAGCCGGTGCAGACGCGCCACGTCGACCTCCAGCTTGAGGCGCCAGGACCGTTGTACCGGCGTCTCGGCTGCCGCTGAGGGGCACTGGGCAAGCAGGTCCTGGTAGCGCGCAAGCAGTGTCCGGTTGTTGGCAATCGTCTTGGCGTCGGCCGTCCGCAACAGGTGGCTGCAGCCGTTCAAGCAGGTCAGGTGCTTCGGGCAAGGCTCGCTGACGAAGGAAGCGGTGCATACCCCATAGGGCGTGAGCTGGACCTGATCTACGGCCTCGTTGAGGAAGGCCAGTGCCGCCTTGTCGCCGTCGCTGGCTTGCAGCGTCTTGAAACGGCTCGCCAGGTCACCGCGGGCCTGCCCGGATTCGATGAGCCGGAACGCGTCGAGCGCGGCCCCCTCCAGCGCATCCAATGCACCGGTGGGAACATCCATGTCCGACAGGTGCTGGGCCAAGGTCCGGTTGTCGTACTCGTGCGACTGGGCCACGCGCTTGCGACCGAAGCGGTGCGTGATCACGGTGTCGGATACGTCGGCGGCAAACAGCTCGTTGTTGTGCAGGTGCCGGATCGAGTGGGAGGACAGCTCGAAGGCCCGTGCCTCCTCGTCCTTGCCGTACTTGGCGAAGAGGCCGTTGGCGCCGTTCTGCAGGGCCGATTGGATGTCTTCGGGCTGAAGATGGCCGACGAAGGGGTAGCGGGTGATGTCGCAGACCCCGCCGTTTCGGCCTTCGGTCAATGCCCGCTTGGGGTGCAGAAAGAGCAGCTCATGGGTGGCGAGCGTGCGCCCGCCGGACAACAGAAAGGGCGTCAGGTCGCTGAGCTTGGTGGATTTCTTTGTTCTGAGGAAGGCTTCCAGGTCCTCAACGCGCACCATCATGCCGTTGCGGGAGAAGCGCCTGCCGAGCCTCACCGGCTCGCCGGCCTGCTTGTCGCGCCAGGGCATGCCGTCTTGGCGGGTGCGCGAGGCGAACACGGCGACCGTCGGGTGTAGGGAAGCACTGCGGGCATACAGGACGGCCTGGCGACGGGCGATGTCATCGAGGCGATCGACGTCCCAAGTCTCCCTGTACGCAGCGAGCAGCACGCTGGTCTCGGGATCATCGATGCACACGACAGGGTTGCCGGTGACGCGGGGATACAGGTCGGCGATGCCGAGCGGTTGCTTCGGGTCCAGCTCGGGGAAGATGCGGTCGGTCTCGTGCTGCGCGCGCAACCGCTCGCGCAGCGGTGCCGTTCTGGCCAGGATGTCGCTCACGGTCTGTTCGATGACGGATTCGAACAGCGTGATGACGGACGTCGCCTTCTCCGCCCAGACGATGCCGCGGGCGTCGGCACCGGCCTGCTTCTCGGAAAAGTGGCGCAGCGACAGGATGCGATCGCACCCGCCAACCCGGGAGGGTCTCCCGCCTTGTGCCGTGGTCAGGTGCCGCGCGTGCAGGGTGTCGGCCGGCAGCGTGGCGATCTCGCCGACGCGCAACCCCATCAGGATCTGGATCAGGCACGCGCGCAGGCGCAGGTCGTCGTAGAAGGAGGCGGGCCGCTCGTCGAGGGCAATGCGCACCAGCTCCCAGAACGCCTGCTCCCCGGGGAGTCGGTGCAGGCGCTTGCGCTCATCGAGGTTGTGGCGGATGTCACTCGCACGGCTGGGCCTGAACGCGGCGCGTCCGCGCTTGCGCGGGCCGATCAGCGGATGCGCGTGGGCCAGCCGCTCGGCGCTCATCCATCGCGCCACGGTCTCGGCGTTCTCGGACAGCTTCGCGGAGACCGCGGCGATGATGTCGATGGCCTCGCGGAGGTCTTCGGCCGTGATCTCCCAGGGCTCTTTGGGAAAGCAGCAGGTCGCAAGGCAACGCGCCGGGCGCGCCACGTTGTTGGCCGTATGTCCCGGAGTCTTCTTCTCGGCGACCAGATGCTTGACGACCAAGGCCCGGACCAGGTCCTGCCAGCCGCGGGGCAGGGCGCTCGCGTCCAACACTGCCGCGCCGCGCTCGGTCCGGCGCCGATTGATCTCGGCGAGGGTCTTGGCGTCGGTGCCCAAGCTGGAAAGATACAGCTTGGTGCCCGGCACACCCGCGAGGGTGCTCAGGTTCCAGCGCTCGGCCGGCGCCACCGCGCCGGTGGCGGAGAGCGCCTGGTCCCAGGCGAGCCCGGCGCCGTCGGCGACCTTGCGGTAGTCGGCGATCAAGGCGCTGTGGGTCGCCGTCGGAAAGGAGGTGACGCTCACGCCCGCGCTGCCTCGATCTCGGCGATCACGGCCTGCATGACCTCGATGGTCTGGCGAAGCTGCGCGAAGGCCGGCGTGTTGCGCCCGCTCGGCGCGGCCTCGAGGAACTCGCGGACGATGCTTTGCGCCGCGGCGAGGGCGTTGCGGTGCACCTGCACGTCGTCGCGCAGGAACATGAACTTGGCGCAGGTGTAGCAGGCCAGCGCCGGCGTCTTGGTGCAGAAGGATTGACCAATGGCGCAGCCGCCGATGCCGACGATCGGACGCCCGTTGGGCGCATCCATGACCTGGTTGTCCGGGGCCAGCCGCGCGTGCTCGGCGGAGGAAATCGCCCGGCGCTTCATCTCCGCGTCGAGCTTCCGGAACACCGGACTTTGACCGAGGGCCTGGTTGACGATCTCGGCCTGCGCCGGGCTGTTCTCGATGTAGGCGTTCGCCGTGTTGATGTCCTCGTGGGTCAGGAACTCGGCAATCGTCAGCCGGTTGGCGCCGATGTCGGCCAGGCGCTGCGCGGCGGTGTGGCGCATGTCGTACGGGGTGCGCCGCACGCCGGTGATGCGGGTGACGTAGCGGGTGATCTCCTGACCGACCCCATTCGGAGGCAACCCGAACAGCGAGCGCGGTCGGTCGAAGCCGCCGGTGATATCCGCATTGGCGCGTGTGTCCATCCAGGCGGTCATGATGGGCGTCCAGTTCCTGCGCATGCGACGCGTCGAGTATTTCTTGATGCGCGGCCGGCGTTGCTTGGCGTAGGGGACGCGCACCAAGACCATGGGAGTAGGGTGCTCGCACGAGCCGGTGCGGATTCGAACGTCTTCGACGGTGAGCTTTGCGATCTGGATGGGCCGAAAGCCGTTGGAGTAGTTCCAATACAACATGACCGCGGCCCGTAGATCCTGCCAAGGCAGGCATTGCCGATCGTGGCTCAAGCGGACGGCGAGCTCTTCGAAGTGCTCGTTGATATCACGCTGCTCGGCGAGTGTCAGGATCGCGTCACCGTCCTCAACCGGGCTCGTCCCCGGCGACGCCAGCGGATTGTCGATCTGATGCAGCGCGTACAGATCGGCCTCGGTCCAGCCGAACCACTCCAGATGCGCCAGCGCACGCAGGAGCGCCTTCGCCGCGGCGAATCCGGATTCATGCGGTGCCACGTGTCCGAGCTTGCGCCTGGCGAAAGACAGACCGGCAAGGGGTCCTTGCACGGCAGCCTCTGCGGTGCTGCGCAGGAGTTCTGGATGCGCGAAGAAATTCTGAATCGCTTTGCACGTCCCCTTCGGCGCGGATGGCAGGCCAACGACTGCAAGGGCGTGCAACAGGTGCCGGTAGGCGGTCTCGATCGCGCCAACGCGGAAGATGGCTGTGGCGCCGTTCAGGCGAATCCGCCACTGCGGGTCGCTGACCGGAACCGTCCGCTCGATCTCGTCGTAGTCGTCAAAGTAGCGGAGGGTCTGCGGCAGCTCTGAGGCGTTGCGGGCGAGCTCGTCAAGGACGGCATCCGCCACCGCGAGCGGGTCGGTCGGCCAACCTGCCACTACAGCGTTGCCGGCGGCTACCATTGGCTTTCGATCTCCCGCAGTGCCTCCACGTGCTCGTCGAATGCGTCGTTCCAGACGCGGCCGAGCTCGGCTTCCCAGTACGCCCGAGCATAGTGGCGCGGCATCTGCGAGCCGTGCGACCAGCCGAAAAACACCCGCAACTTCGACAGCGCCTCTTCTTCACCGACGCCATGCTTGCGCAAGGCGTTGAGCCGGGTCACGGCGCAGGTGTGGCGCAAATCGTGAGCGGTGAACTTGGCATGCTTGATCCCGCGCTGATCGACCAGCAGGTCCCGGGCCGACCGGGAAAGTGCGGCATCGGCGCGTGCCATGATGTGCTCCAGCATCCGTTTCGAGAGCGGACGGCCGCGATTGCTCACGAACAAGGCGTGGGTGCCGCAATGCGCGCGCCGACATTCCGACGCAAAGTCTCCTACGAGCGTCGCGACCCGATCGGTCAGCGGGATCTGGCGCAGCGCATACGCGTTCTTCAAGGATGGGGCAAGCGCCCGCGGATCGATCTCGGTCTGCTCCTCGAACATGTTGCGCACCGTCATCCAGTGGCGATCCCGAATGAGGCTCGGGTCGTGTTGGGAGCGCACGCAGTTCACGGGCAGCAGCAGGGCCTCGCCGGCGCGAAGGCCGCAGTGCAGCAGCACAAGAAACAGCGTGTAGTTGCGCAATCGCTCGGTCCGGCTCTTGAACGGGTTGCGCTCGCTCTCCGGGTCGAAGATCGCGTAGAGGTCCTGAAGCACGCCGCTCGGGAGCGCGCGAAGGGTTTGCTCACGTGCGGCCGGCGCAAATGTCATCTGCTGGACGCGCCGCTCCAAGTCTTGCAGCCGGTGACGGACATCCTCGACCTCCTGCAGCGACCCTCGGGCAGCGGCGACGTTGCGCAGGGTGCTCAGCACGAACCGGCTCGTGGCATGCCAACGGCCGCTGACGGCGCGTTGCTCGATCGCGGCCAGGTTCTGCTCGCGGAGCAGGAACGCTTCGAGCGCGCAGGAGACCGCATCGGTATCGAGCCTGGCTAGGAGTTGGTCGAGCACGTCGGCGCCGTGCATCTCTTCGACATGCAGGTAAAAGGCATCGATGCCGGCGAGCGCAGTTCGACGCGAGCTCTCGGCCAGGGCCGACATCTGAGTCAGCTCGTGGATCGTCGCCCAGAAGCGCGGAACGCCACCGGCACCGACAACCGTACAGCGTCGCAGCGCCGGCGGCACGAGAGCATCGCGGAGATGGAGGATGGACAAGCGTTGAGCGGAAGCCTGGCGAGAGCGGAGATTGCGCAATACCGCGCGCTAGGATACGCGCGCTGGTGCGCCAGCACAGCAGGTTCGGCCAGGTTGCGCACCATTATCCAGATGTCGCCTTGTGCGCATAATGTATATTATGTAAAGTGCTGTTGGCTTGAAGAGATCGACTTGGTAAAGACGGCACGAGTCTCGCCGTCCCTGCGGATGCAGCCTCAGTAGATCTGTATGACGCCCACGGATCAGCGCTCTCGCGCGATCTCTGCAGCCTTGCGTGCGGCGAATTTCTCGCTGGAAGACATAGCGTCTCGGTACTTGCCGCGGAGTGTGCGGATGCGGGCGATCCGGCGCTCCTCGGCCTCAGCAAGCTGGCGCTGAACCGCAGCATCCTGAGCTTGCCCATACCGGACGTCGTCTTCGGTCAGTGCCGTTTCGATCAATGCGATCAGCTCCTCGCTCAATCAGAGCGTCCGCAAAATCCGCTGTACCTGGCGCCGGTGCACGCTAGTGTGCACTGCTGCTAGCGCATGCCACTGGGCGGCGGACAATTCCCCGAACCAGGGGTGCGTGTAGCGGATGCCGGCGCGGAGGTTGCCGAGCTTCTCCACCATGTGGGTGTAGCGCTCGGCCACATTGGCCAGATCGTCCAACTGCTCGGGGCCTGCCTCCGGCACCGGCTTGAAGTCCGCCACACGCACCGTATCGGTCACCTCCAGGCCGGAGAACAGTCGCGGCAGGGTCGCGGCAATGGCGGAGTTGACGATGACCAGGTGCTCGAGCGTCATGTAGACGGACCAGTGTCGGCTGCTGTCCTCCATGCCGATGAGGCGTCCCACCAGTACCCGCCGGCGGCCTTGCACCTCGTCGACGCTGCGGGCCAGCGCGATGGCACGCTCGGTTTCACGACGGAACAGTTCCGTCAGCTGGTCCTTGGAGAGCAGATTGGCCACGGCGCGCAGACCGAGGCCGATGAGCTGACGCTCGTAGCCGGGAATACCTGCCCCCGGCGGATCGAGCTTTGGTGTTGCCTTCTTGCGCATCGCCAGGCTCCCGGTTATGCCGCTGGCTCGTAGTTGGTCCGATGGGTTGCGGGCGGTTCAGGCGCCGACCGCCTGCCGCTTGCCCCAAGTATCTCGTAGCGTGACGGTGCGGTTGAAAACCGGAGCGCCGGGCACCGAATCGGCGTCGAGAATGAAGTAACCTTCCCGCTCGAACTGAAACCGTGCCCCGACCTCGGCACTCGCCAGTACGGGCTCCACGATGCAGCCCGTCAGCGTGCGCAGGGACCGCGGATTGAGGTCGTCGCGAAAGTCGCGCCCGCCGGCTCCGGGTTGCGGCACGGTGAAGAGCCGGTCGTACAGCTGCACCGTCGCTGCCACGCCCTGCCCGGCCGCTACCCAGTGGATCACGCCTTTGACCTTGCGGCCTTCGGGGTTGCGGCCCAAGGTCTCGGGGTCCACCGAGCAGCGCAGCGCCGTCACCTGGCCGTCGGTACCCTTGACCACCTCGTCGCATCGGATCACGTAGGCGTTGCGCAGGCGCACCTCACCGCCTGGCACCAGCCGCTTGAAGCCCTTGGGCGGGTCCTCGGCGAAGTCCTCCCGGTCGATGAACAGCTCCGCACCGAACGGGACCTGGCGACTGCCCATGTCCTCGCGCTTGGGGTGGTTCTGCGCCGTGATGCTCGCCGGCGCGTCGTCCGGGAAATTGGTCAGCGTCACCTTGAGCGGGCGCAGCACTGCCATGGCGCGCGGGGCGTCGCGGTCGAGATCATCACGAATGGCGCTCTCTAACATGCCCATCTCCACCAGGTTGTCGGCCTTGGTGACGCCGATTCGCTCGCAGAACTCCCGAAGCGATTCCGGCGTGAAGCCGCGCCGGCGCAGCCCGGCGATGGTGGGCATGCGTGGATCGTCCCAGCCCGCGACGATGCCCTCCTCCACCAACTGCGTCAGCAGCCGCTTGCTCATCACCGTGTACTCGAGGTTGAGCCGGCTGAACTCTATCTGTCGCGGCTGGCAGGGGACCGAGACGTGCTGCACGCACCAGTCGTAGAGGGGTCTATGGTCCTCAAACTCCAGGGTGCACAGCGAGTGCGTGATGCCCTCCAGCGCGTCGGAGATCGGGTGGGTGTAGTCGTAGGTGGGGTACAGGCACCACTCGCTGCCGGTTTGGTGGTGGATAACGCCATGGCGGATGCGATAGAGCACCGGATCGCGCAAGTTGATGTTGGGCGAGGCCATGTCGATTTTGGCGCGCAACGTGCGCGAGCCGTCCGGGAACTCACCGGCACGCATGCGCCGGAACAAGTCCAGGTTCTCCTCCCGGCTGCGGTTGCGGTAGGGGCTGTCCTGGCCAGGCTCGATCAGGGTGCCGCGCAAGGCGCGGGTCTGCTCGGCGGACAAATCGCAGACGTAGGCCAGGCCCTTACCGATGAGCTCGATGGCGAAGGTATAGAGCTGCTCGAAGTAGTCCGAGGCGAAATACAGACGCCCCTGCCAGTCGTAGCCGAGCCAGCGCACGTCGGTCTTGATGGACTCGACGAACTCGACATTCTCCTTGTGCGGGTTGGTGTCGTCGAAGCGCAGGTTGCAGGTGCCGCCATAGTCCGCGGCGATACCGAAGTTCAGCACGATGGACTTGGCATGGCCGATATGCAGGTAACCATTCGGCTCCGGCGGAAAGCGGGTGGAGACCGTCTGGTGCTTGCCGCTGGCCAGATCCGTGTCGATGATCTGGCGGATGAAGTTGGTGCGGGATGTGTCGCTCATCTCTGTCGTCGAGCTCGCCTGGCGGCGGGCCACCCGGTGCCGGCACCGGTGCCGGGCACCGGCCCGCCGCAACAAACGCTGCAGCATACTTGCTTGTGCATCCGCTTAGAAGGGCGCCGGACGGCCACCGACGGTGACACCAAGGCGTTGCGATCCTCGCCAGGAGACCTGGGTCCTCGGGACTTGCATGCAGGCCGTTTCCGGCATTTGCCAGCAGCGGTCAGTACCACTACCCTTGCGCATGGCCGCTCGCGGGCGCAATTGCGCCCGCAGTCCGCTCGTAGTCGGAGCGTGTAGCCAGCCACCCCGGCCGGCGGACGTGGCCACCGGGCGACGGCTTCCGTCAAGTCCACCAAGCCGGGTCGCGGTGTCGCGACCGGCAGAATACGGCCGCGAACCGTCCGCTTGTCCATTCACCCCCAGGAGATCGACCTCATGCAGAGAGCCATTCACCTTGCCGTGCTCGCCCTGTGCGCCGGTATGGCCGCCCAAACCGCGTCGGCGCAAGACGAAGCCCCGGCACCCGAGGCCCAGGCGGGCGCGGCCGCCAAGGCGTTCATGCAGAAGCTGGACACCGACCAGAGCGGCGGCATTTCGCTGGAGGAGGCCACCGCCCCTCAGCAGGAGCAATTCAAGGCCAACGACAAGGACGGTGACGGGTTCATCACCGTCGAGGAGGCCGGTGCCGCCTTTGCCGAGCAGGTGCCCCCGGAGATGATGCAAGCCATGAAGGATCGCGGCATGCCCGACCCGGGCCAGACCTTCGTCAAGAACCTGGACAAGGACGGCGACAGCAAGGTGAGTTCGGACGAATTCGAGCAGCCCACGAAGGACTCCTTCGCCGCCATGGACAGCAATGGCGACGGCAACGCCGACGAGGCCGAGGCGACTGCCTACTTCGAGGAGATGCGCGCGAAGATGCAGGAGCGCATGAAGCAGGTGCAGGAGCAGATGCAGCAGAGCGCACCGGCCGCCGCCGAGTGATCCGCACACGGACAGACCAGGCAGGGATGCCGCCCTTCTCCAATCGATCGAGTCCTGCGCCGCTTCAGACGCAGGCCATCCCGATGGCAACTGCTCAGGCCCGTCATCCGGGCGCTGCCGAACTCGGGAGCGAAATCGGTATTGACCCCAGGGCTGGCCTACATGACGCGCTCCAGGCCTGGGATGCAAGGGTCCTGCCCACACCGCCCATCGCCGGGCACGGCGCCCAGCTCCAGGTCGTAAAGCAGATCCGCTCCCATGCGGTAGATGCGTGGCCTGGGCCGAAGTGCGTCCGCCAGTCGGTCGCAACGCTCCAAGTCTAGCCCCAGCCGGCCTTGCCCGATCAGCAAGGGTGCCACGGCAATCTGCAGCCGCGATAGGCAGCCGGTGGCGAGGAAGCGCGACACCGTAACGCCGCCGCCTTCGATGAACAGGCGCTTGAGCCCCCGTGCGGCGAGCACTTGTACCAACACGTCCAGACGAAGGCCCTGCGCGCCCCCGGGTATCACCAGCAGCTCTGCATTGCCAGAAGGTGGCCCCCGCCTCTCGTCACCGACACAAAGCAGCGTCGGCGCGGCGCCGTCCTGAAACACCCGATGGTGGGAAGCCAATCGCCGCTGTGGGTCCAGCACCACGCGAATGGGGCTCGTGCCTGGCACCAGCCGCGTAGTGAGTCGCGGGTCGTCATCGGCGACGGTGCTGGCGCCCACCAGCACGGCATCGCACAGGGCGCGCATGCGATGCAGGTGCGTGATGTTCTCCCGACCTGTCACCGAGCAGCTGTCGCTGCGGGACTCGCCATCGCAAGTCGCGATGCAGCCGTTCAAGCTCTGGCCCAGATGGCCTACTACCCAGCAGGCGTCCGCACCCGCGGACACCAAGGGCAGATAAAGCGACAGCAAGTCGCGGCTGGCGGTCGGTGCGTCCGGCTGGATCTCCCATCCGCCGCCACGCTTGCGCAGCAGCCCGGGGGTGGCGGGTGGGGAGCCGCCGCCTCCCTGCCCCGCGATGCCGAGCAAGGCATCCCAGGCGGCGTCGGTGTTTGGGGCAAAGAGGTTGCGGTCAGGGCGCGCGGCCATGGATGACGGCTGCCTGGCGCGGCGGCGGACCCGGCCCGACGTGGCGTCCCGTCAGGCGACGGCCACCAATTCCAAGTCGAAGATCAGGTCCTTGCCCGCAAGGGGATGGTTTCCGTCCACGACCACCTGCTCGTCGTCGAACTCGGCTACGGAGAAGTTCACCGTCTGACCCTCCGGGCTACGGGCGGTCAGCACTAGGCCCACTACCAGCTCGATCTCTTCCGGGATCACGGCCCGCGGCAAGGTCTGGGTCATGGCATCGTTGCGCTCTCCGTAGGCCTCGTCGCAGGGAATGGTGACTGACTTCTGCTCGCCGGGCAGCATGCCGAGGACGGCGTTCTCGAAGCCGGCGATGGTCTCGCCCTGCCCAAGGGTCACCCGCAGCGGCTCGGTGCCCCGGGAGGAGTCGAACTCCGTGCCGTCTACGAAACGGCCGGTGTAATGGATGGTGACGGTGTCGCCGATGGCGGCGGCTTTGGCTTCTGCGGACATGTGGGTGCTCCTCGACGGTTGTCGGAGCCGACCCCGTGCGCGAACGCGGCCGACCGAGTGCGTGTGGAACCATGCAGGCTCGCGACATCGTCGCCTGCAGCCTGCACCTTAGACTAGGCCGCTTCGCCATCGCAAACCTGCATGCCCTCGACTTCTGTGGGGGAAGCGAGCGCCAGGTTAGTCGCAATGACCGCT
>Ga0316579_10000674_pt1 | contig 11560 bp, 8 predicted proteins | sample J5NA_2_FD_203074 | JGI IMG/M metagenome (GOLD analysis project Ga0316579, IMG submission 203074) | Rhizosphere microbial communities from salt marsh grasses in Alabama, United States - J5-7_160517rDrA | ecosystem: Host-associated > Plants > Roots > Rhizosphere | place: USA: Alabama | collected... | reverse complement strand
CGAGAACCGTGTCGCGCCGCTCGGCCAGCTCCCGCAGATAGCCGAGACGCTCCTCCAGGTGGCGCAGCTGGGCGTCGTCCAGACCCCCCGTGGCCTCCTTACGGTAACGGGCGATGAAGGGCACGGTGGCGCCCTCGTCCAGAAGACGCACGGCCGCCTCCACCTGGGCGACGCGGGCATCCAGCTCCTGACTGATGATCTCGGTGATACTGGGCATGGGACCGGAAGGATCCTCTCCTACGGACGTGGGACGGACGAAAGGGAACGGGGCGACCCGGGGCCCGCGGGGGTTCCAGCGGCTGGGCGCGCGGCGGGGAGAGTCTAATCGATGCGACAGCTGTCGCCGTAAACGGCCATGATCTGTTTGAGCTCGACCAGCAGCAAGCGCCGCTCATCGGGTGTCAGGCCCTGAGCCTCGGGGACCTCCGCGCCCGAGTCCAGGAGTGCGATGTCGCGTCGGACCTGGCGGCAGCCCTTGAGGCAGATCCTCTCGACCCGGGCCTCGACCCGCTCACGATTGATGATGCCACCGAAGACGTCTGTAGATTCGAGTAGGATCGCGTGCACTTGCGTCTCCGACCGGGATCGGCTGGGATGGCAGAAAGGGGCTTCATGAAGAGTATAAGTAAATGCCGATCCATCTCGAAACCCCCACCGAGCCGGAGACACTGACCTGGCGACAGCGGCAAGAAGCCCCGGCGCTCGGCGCCGGCGACCTGCACCTCTGGCGCATTTCCACCGGCGCCCCAGGGGAGAACGGGGACGAGGCGCTCGCCGCCGATCTCGAGCTACTCGACCAGGGCCAAAGGCTTCGGGTGCGGCGGCTGACCCGCCAAGCCATCCGCGGGCGCTACGTGCGTGCCCAGGCGGGACTGCGGCGCATCCTGGGGCTCTATCTCGATGCCCCCTGCCCGTCCTCTCTGGTGTTCCGATACGGGCCTGCCGGAAAGCCCGCACTCGAGAATGCCCCGGCGGGCTTCGAGTTCAACCTGACCACCGCGGGCGATCTGGCCCTCCTGGGGATCTCCCTCGGGGACGCCGTCGGGGTGGATTGCGAGCGAGTCCGCCCGCGCAACGGGGTGGTCGCCATCGCCCGGCGGATGTTCGAGCCGGCACAAGCCGACTCCATCGCCGCACTCGCCGACGAGGCGGCACTGGTGACCTTCTATCGCTGCTGGACGGCCCTCGAGGCGGACGCCAAGTCGGATGGTCGCGGCCTCTTCAGACCCCGACCGCCCGACGCCAGCCCCCCCGAGGTCCGCCACTGCGTGCCCGCCCCAGGCTATGTCGCGGCGGTGGCCCGGGCTCGGGTCCCGCCCCTGGGAGCCTGGCAGACGCTGGAGCTGGCGACCGGGCATGGAGCCTGAGTCGCCCGTGCGTCGGCGGCCGGGCTTCCGCCGCCAAGGGCGCGCGCTCAATCCCCTGCCCTGGGAGCCCTTGAGTTCCGCCACCAAACAAGCGACCCTTCGGGAGACGGGACGCGACGCTGTCTTCAAGCGCCGTCCGGCTGGTGGAACGGCGGTCCTTCACCATCTTCATGGAGAACCACGAGGAGCGACCCTTTCGTGAGCCAGGACCCCTTATCCCAGCACCGGGAGCTCATCGACCGCTTCGGCCGACGGGTGACCTATGTGCGGCTCTCTGTGACGGACCGTTGCGATCTGCGTTGCCGCTACTGCATGACGGAGGACATGGAGTTCCTGCCCCGCAACCAGATCCTGACCCTGGAGGAGGTGGCACGGCTCGCGCGCTGCTTCAGCTCCCTCGGGGTGGTGAAGCTGCGCATCACCGGGGGTGAGCCCCTTGTGCGGCGCAACGTGATCTGGCTGTTCCGGGAGCTTGGGACCTTGCCTGGGATTCGCGACCTGACCCTGACCACCAACGGGACCCAGCTCGGGCGCCTCGCCGGGGCGCTCAGGGCGGCCGGTGTCACCCGGGTCAATGTCAGCCTGGACTCCCTGCGCCCCGAGCGCTTCCGCGCCCTCACCCGCTTTGGCGACATCGGCAAGACCCTTGGCGGCATCGACGCCGCCCTGATGGCTGGATTCCAGCGGGTCAAGCTCAACAGCGTGATCCTCAAGGGCGTCAACGAGGACGAGTCCCTGGACCTGGTTCGCTTCGCCATGGACCGGGGCATGGACATCAGCTTCATCGAGGAGATGCCCCTGGGCCAGATCGGCTCACACGACCGTGCCGCCGCCCACTACCCGAGCGATGCGATCCGCGCAGATCTGGGCCGCGAACTGGAGCTGATCCCGACCACCGAGACCACCGGCGGGCCGGCACGCTATTACCGGGTCGCAGGCTCCGAGACACGGGTGGGATTCATCTCACCCCACAGCCACAACTTCTGCGGCGACTGTAACCGGGTGCGGGTGACCGCCGAGGGGCGCCTCCTGCTCTGCCTGGGCCAGGAATACTCGGTCGACCTGCGTCGGGTCTTGCGAGGCAACCCGACCGATGACGAGCGGGTGGAGCGGGCCATCGTCTCCGCCATGTCCATCAAGCCACGGGGCCACGACTTCGATCTCGGAGGCCAACCCCTGATCCTCCGTCACATGAACATGACCGGCGGCTGAGCCGACCGGGGCCGACGGGCCCCAATTGCGCACCCAGGCGCCCCCCAACCGCGCCGGGACTCCCGAAGACCCTGATCCCTGTGGAATTCCAGGTGCTCTCGGAGCCCCGAGCGGTTATCCTAAAGCTAACTTTTCCAACCGATTGCGCCAATCTCCGAAAGAGAATGGCGCGGGACCCAAGACCACGATGAATCAGCCTCGGCGCGCCCCTGTGCCAACCCATCCTCTTCTTCTCGCCCTCGTGGCGCCCCTCGTACTCGGCCTGTCCGGTTGCATCGAGGTGAACCGCTTCTTCGCACGGCCGGAGGCACAACCCACCCCGGAGCAGGCCGAGCAGAGCCCTCAGATCGCGGAGGAGCCGGAGCCAATCCCGAAGGCTCAGGAAAAGCCAAAGCCGGGCAGGCTCTATGAATGGAGCGGGGATGGCCGCCGGGTGTCACGCATCGTGGTGAACACGGACGAGCAGAAGGCGCGCTTCTACGACGGCGAAGAGCAGATCGGCTGGACCACGGTGGCCTCGGGCATCAAGAAGTTTCCCACCCCCTCGGGTCACTTCGAGGTCATGGAGAAGGTGCAGAACAAGCGATCCAACCTCTACGGCAGGATCTACAGCTCCGGTGGCAAGGTGGTGCGCAGGGACGCCAAGATGGGCCGCGACCCTATCCCCGCCGGGGCCCGTTTCGAGGGGGCCAGCATGCCCTACTTCATGCGTCTCACCAACGACGGAATCGGGCTCCACGCAGGCCCCATTCCGCGTCCGGGACGCCCCGCGTCCCATGGCTGCATCCGCATGCCCAAGAAGTTCGCGTCAGTCGCCTACCAGCATGTCGACGTGGGCACCAAGGTGAGCATCGTCGGCTCCGGACCCAGCTACGGCAACTACGTCCAGAAACAGCGGGCCCTCGCCGCCCGGGAGCGGGAGAGGCGGGAGGCGGCGGCTCGGGAGCAGGCCGCCGCGGCCTCTGGCACGGCATCCCGGGGAAGCCCGGAGTCACCACCAGTGGCCAGGGCCACGCCGCGGGCGAGCACGGCAGCGTCGGCCCATTCGGAGCATCGGACCGAGCAGGTCACCAGCGCGAGCGTCTTCGCCCCGGAAGGCGAGGCACCTGGCACGTCAGTGGTTGAGTCGGCACCGGCTGCCGCCGCCCTGAGCCCGGCTCCCGTGCCCCCAACCGAGGACCCCCGCGCCGTTCCGAGCTCGGACACCGCGTCCGCTCAGACGACTCCAGACGCGACACCGCTCACCCAGTCGGCTGCCCCTGAGTCAAGCCCGCCACTGGCCGCCCCTCCCCAGGGCGCCGCCCCGGCTCCCGGCTACCCTAACCCCTTGTCGCCGGTCGCGCCGCCGCCCTACTACGCGCCCCCCATGAGACCCGCGGCCGCCACGGCTCCGAGCCCGATTGCCGCCCCGGCTCCGGTCACCACGACTGCCCCGACGCCCGTCCCCTCGCCGGTGTGGAGCCCGGCGCCGACACCCGCGACGGCCCCCGCGGTCAGCCCGGCCCCGCCGGCCGCTGCTCCGCCTGAAGCCTCCCCGGCGGTCTCGGCGGAGCAACCCAAGTCGGCCACCGAGGAAAACTAGGGCTGACCGCGACGGCCCCCGGTATGGGGGCCGCAGCGGCCGGTGTCAGGGCTCCAGCAGAGAGAACTGATCGGCGATCCAGGTGGCATCTGGTGCCGGCACCGTCGATGCGGAAGGGTCCGCGGGTAGAGTCAAGACGACCCGCTGACCCTTGTTCGACGCTTCGACGCGCAAGGCCCCCCCCTGATGCCGCGCGATGAGGAAGGCGTCGAAGAGGCTGGCGCTCGGCAAGGCCTGCTCCGCCTCCCGCTCGAACCACAAGGCGACGGCCGGTCCGGAGGGCGGCGCACCCTCGGCGCTCGGCTCCTCGACCTTCACCCGCTTGGCCACCTGACCCTTCAGGCTCCCGAGCAGACGATCGACCAGGGGGCGCCGGCAGCGGATCAGAGGTCCTGACCCGACGGCGTCGAATCCGTGGTCGGCCAGCAAGTCTCCCGGTGAGACCAGATCCGGAAAGCCCCCGCCGGCCGCGTCATCGAGCTCGCGCAGTTGCCGGTGCAGGGCGATGAGCTCCTCGGTCTGGCGCACCTCCTCCCCCCACAGCTCCCTCTCGGCGAGCGGTACCCGTTCCCTGCACTCGGAGGCGGCGGCATAACGCTCCCACTCGCTCAGCCCATGGGCGGCATTCCTCAGCCGCGTGAGACCGGCGCCGATGGCGAGGAGGCTACGCAGGCGGTCCACCTGTGAGGCCCGCTCCAGCACACTGAGCTTCTCCTGCACCAGAAGATCCCGCTCCCTGCGCAGGAGATAGAACTCGACGCCGTGGCGAAGCTCGGCGCGCAGGGCCTCCAGGTCCCAGGGCTTGGTGATGTAACGCAGGATCTCGCCGCGATTCACGGCGGCAATGGCGTCGTCCAAGTCCGAGTACGCAGTGGTAAGCATCCGCACGATCTGAGGCCACTCGGCACACGCACGCTTGAGCAGGTCCACCCCCTGCTGCCCTGGCATCCGCTGGTCGGTGATCAGGATTGCAATCTCGTCCCCATGGACACGGAGGAGGTCCAGGGCCTCTTGGACGCCGCCAGCTGTGAGCACGTTGAAGTCCCGCGCAAAGGCCATGCGAAAGTACTTTCTGGCCTTCTCTTCGTCATCGACGAACAACACCGTATGACGGTTGGCGGGCAATGGGTCGGTCATGTGAAATCCTCTTCCTCAGCTATATCCGTTCGGAGCCGGCCTGGGATGGGAGGGAAGCTCAGCTCCAAACGAGTGTACTCCCCCAACACCGACCGACAAGCAATCTGCCCCCCAAGCTCGCTCATGACCCGGCGGCAGAAGGACAGACCCATTCCGGTGCCCCGCCCTGGGCCTTTGAGGGTGAAGAACTCGTCGAAGATACGCGGCATCGCTTCCGGAGGTATCCCGCTACCTGTATCGGCGACCATCAGGCGGTTCCAGCTCGATCCTGGTTCCAGGATCAGACGGATGCTCCCCTTTCCGGCGGCTTGAATCCCGTCAAGTGCATTCTTGACCAGATTGTGGAGCAAGTGGATCAGGAGGGTCGGCGGTCCGGATAGGGGGAAGTCGTCGCCTTCCACCAGAATCAGATCCCGCTCGGCGCCGCGGAATGGATAGGTATCCAGGGCGACGGCCACCAGGCGAGACGCCGACACCAGCTCTCGCGGAGCCGTGCCCTCGCCGCTGGAGCCCGCGTTCATGAGCAACAGTTGGACCAGACTACGGGAGCGATTGGCGGACTCCTGGATCAGGGCAGGAGCCCTTTCGAGCGCGGCCAGGACACCCCGGGGGATTTCACCCTCCGGGCGGCTGCGACGGTAGGCCTCAAGAAGCGCGGGAAGATAGCGTTCCAGCCCCCCCCCAGCGGTGGCAATAGTGGCCAAAGGGGACGCAAGCTCATGGGCCAAGTAAGAGGCCAGGGCCAACATGGTCTGGCGACGTGCCTGGACCAGGCTCTGCTCGACTTGCTGCTTGCGGTGGAGCTGCAGACAGTCCCTCAGGTCGGCCCTTAGGGACTCCACGTCCCAGGGCTTGAGGATGTAGCGGTGGATCCCACCCCTATTCACGGCTGCCACGGCGTCACTCAGATCGGCGTAGGCTGTAGTCAGGAGGCGAATGACCATCGGATGGCGCTCCTTCACCCTGACGAGGAGCTGGACACCGGTCTCCACGGGCATCCGCTGATCGGTGACCAGCACCCCCACGCCGCCATGTCGGGCCTCCGCCGCGAGGATCTGCTCTGCCTCCGCAGTGCTCGCCGCCGTCAGGACCCTAAATTCCCATCCGAAGGCCCTGGTGAAGTACTTGATGCTCCGCGGCTCATCGTCCACATAGAGTACGGCGGGGGTCCCGGTCGCTGCGGTCATTGCTTCATTGCTCACGCGCGGACGACCTCCCGAAACGCCCTCGGGCGGCTCCGCCACCCCATACATCGAATGCCAAGGAGGCAAAACCCGAGCCTAGGCCACATCGCAGCTTTCATAGACACCAGTGGTGGGGCTCTGCTCCGCCAGGGACAGATCAAAGGATAGCTCAGTCGCCTGGTCAGGTCGGCTGGTGGCGATCAGTCGCCCCCCGTGGTTGGTCACTATAGTATGACAAACGCTCAAACCCAGCCCCATCCCCTCCCCAACGTCCCGGGTCGTAAAGAAGGGGTCGAAGATTCGGCCCAGAGTCTGCTCATCCATGCCGACGCCGTTATCCAAGACCCGAACCCAGAATCGACCCTCCCGTGCTTCGCCCTCGATTCGAATCGTCCCAATCCGGTCTTCTGTGACCGAGCCAACGGCCTTCGCCGCATTGGCGATGATGTTGATCAGAACCTGGGTGAGATGGCTCTTGGACCCCAGGACCCAGGCCGGTTTGGGCAGACACCGGGAAACCTCGATCCCTTTCAGCTCATGGGCGGTGAAACGCAGGGCCGCCTCGACTGCCTCGTTGAAGTCGAAGGCCCCCACCTTCTCCGCCGCTGTTGGATAGGCGAAGGCATGAAGATCACTCACGATGGCGCGAATTCGATCCATCCCCTCTCGGATATCGCCCAAAATTTCCCGCGTCAGCTCGTCACCCTGGATGGACGGGTCCGAGCTCAGCAGCTGCAGGGCTGTCAGACTGTAATTCAAAGGGTTGTTGATCTCGTGAAGGAGCCCCGCGGAAAGGCTCCCCAGGGCATTGAGCTTCTCGCTCTGGATCAGCTGTGCCTGGGTCGCTTCCAACTCCCTCAGTGTCTGCTCCAGACGGGCGTTCCGAGCGGCGAGGTCCCGTTCCAGGTGCGCATTCTCCAACAGATTGCGCAGCCGCGTCAGGACCTCAATCGTACTGAATGGCTTGGTGAGGAAGTCATTGGCTCCGTTCTCCAAGGCGGTCAACTTGGACTGCTCGTCGGCTCGGGCGGTAAGCAGCATGATGCGAGAAAATCGGGGCTTTTCGTCCCGGCGGATCCGTCGGCACACCTCCAGGCCGTCCATCTCGGGCAGCATCAGATCCAGCAGGATCAAATCTGGATCCCGCTCCAGGGCGAGGAGCAAACCCTCTCGCCCGTCGCGCGCCTGCACCACCTGGTACTCGCGCCCCAGGATCTCGCAGAGGTAGCGCCGCATATCGGGCTCATCTTCCACCACTAGAACCAGCGGCCTTTCCTCGCCACCCGCCACGGTCGGATCCAGAACTTCCACCGGAAACTCAAGCTGCAGGCCACCCTGACGCTCAGCCATCCGCTGGACGGCCTGTATGACATCCAACTCCCCTGCTTCCTCATCCGGAAGTGGCGCTTCGTCCGAAAGCGGAAACTGAACCTTCATGGTCGTTCCCCTACCCGGCTCGCTTTCGACCGACACGCTACCCCCCATGCGCTCGGTCATCTCTTTGACCAAAGCAAGGCCCAATCCAGTACCCCTATAACGGCGCGTACTGGAACTGTCTGCCTGACGGAAACGCTCGAAGATATGCCCTTGCTCCGAACGGGCTATTCCGATCCCGCTGTCCTGCACCTCAACTATGGCCCAATTCCCCTGGCAAAAGCTACGAACCGATATACAGCCCCCAGACTCCGTAAACTTGATGGCATTTCCCACCAAATTCACGAAGATCTTCTCCAAGGCACGCTGATCCCCCTTCACCACCATATCACCCGTCGATATGTCCTTGCTGAGCTGGAGCCCTTTTGCCTCGGCTAGGTGCAGCATGGAATCCACGACTGAACGTACGATGCCGTTGGCATCTATTGGGTCGCGGCGCAGGGAATCCACATTCTCTTCCAAACGAACGATGTCCAATAGCTCATTGACCAACTTGAGCAAACGCAGGCCGTTGTCACGAACCACCATGAGTCGACCCGCCAACGCATCCGGCAGGCGAACTCCCTCACTCAGGATCTCCTGTACCGGCGCCAGGATTAGGGTCAGTGGCGTTCGCAGCTCATGGCTTATGTTATTGAAGAAATCTGTTCTTTTGCGATTCAGATAATGGAGCTCTCGAATACGACCGGCGAGCTCGTAAGATAGTTTGAACTCTGTCCTCCTCCGCTCTTGAAGCACCCAAGTAGCGTAGGTGGCGATCAGCCCCGTTGAGACGAAGAAAAAGCAATTCTCAACATAGGGAATCCCAAGCTCCCCGCCCCCGGCATACAGACAGGCACCAGTGTAAAGCAGCAGACTAAGAACACTAAATAAAAAGGTCTGGAGGAAAACAGTCGGAAGAAAGAAACCCATTCCGATTATTGGAAGGTTTAACCCTGCGTAATAACCCGAGTGCTGACCCTCCGTTGAGGCGATCATCCACGCGATCATAATCTGAATCAGCAACAAGCACCCAACAACAGCATACGGAAGCAGTCCCCTGGCCCATTTAACTGCTACCAGCACCACCAGCAAGATACTAGCCGCGCACAGCATGCGTACCTGTAGGAAGGAGAAAAATGCTTCTGGGTAGACCAGCCAGTCAAGCAGGGCAAACACCGGGACAAGCACAATCGAGACGCCCGCGGATATCTTTGAATAGCGAACCCATTGCGCTTCGAGATTCGCCGCAAAGGCCTGATCGAAGTCCGGCTGGAAGTCGGGACTTGGCGCCGCGAGTTCGGCCCGACTGCTCATTTTGCCAATCCAGGAATACAGGGCCCGGGCCCCAGCAAGGTCAGCCATCACTTTCGGCCGTACTTATGTAGCACCCCCTTCACCCGTCCTGACAGGCTAATGGCGAGCCGCCGACCTTAAGTCCAGGTCATTCCGGACTTCAAGACACAGGTTGATCCCCGTTTCGTCTGTAAAGGTTCGCTGCAGACCGAGCCCGGGAATCAGTTCCATCATCTGCTCCTCGTTGCGATAGATCAAGTACCAGTCAGCCAGATGCTCGAGGACATACCGGTCCCGAGCGCACTCGTGCATGTTGGTCGCGAGTAGCGTTCCCCCAGGCACCAACCAGCTAAAAAACAAGCGTAGCAGACGTGCACAAACCCTGTCAGAAAGATAGTCAAACAACCCGGCGCAATAGACGAAGTCGAAATGCCCGCTCAGGTCGTTGCGCGACATGGCCGTTGCGGATTTGAGGAGGGAGTGCACGGAATCGTGGACATACGACACCTCGGGCTGGCGTCCCGTGTCTCGCGCTGCAGACTCGATCATCGAACGCGCATAGTCAAGCGTCTCGGCATTGAAGTCAAGCAGACGGAACTGAGTTTGCCCCGCCAAGGAATTGGACCTAATGAAACGCTGCACCTCGACAGCCGGGCCACAACCGATACTCATCGCCCGGTACGGCCGACCCGCCCGCGCGGTTAGCGCAACGCCCGCGTCCAGATAGTCCTGCAGGGAGCGTACACGATTCCTCACGCATTGGGCGATGGGCAGACGAATATAAGCCGCGTTGACGAGCTTCGCATAGGCGCTTGCGCCCTCAGGCGCCTCGCGGTGGGTCATATTCATCATCTCATAGTCACCCGCATATCCCAACGGTTTGGTGAATGTCCGGTACGCGTAGGGTGCCGCCAACAGCAGGGGGTGCAGCTCCCTTTGCGCGAATGACTTGTGAACCAGCAGCTCGCGCGCCCCCACACTCTCGGCCACCTGCTCGAAGGTTTCGTGCAGGGCTAAGATCCGTTCCACCAGGGGGCCCGCGAAATCCAAGAGGCGGTCGTAAGTGGAAAAGACCTGTGCGACTAACTCCTCGTTCTCCGCTTCGATACGCTGCAGCCACTGATTCAGCTCTGAAAGATAGGACCTCAAGGCCGCGACCGCTACGCGGTAGGGATCCTGTATATGATTGATGAGTTCCCATTGCGTGAGGAAGCTCTCGGCCTCCCGCCGGAAGGAATCGACCTTGCCCTCGAAACGTGGTGACGCCTGGACCCAGGGATCTGCAAAGCTCGCCGAGACGATGAGCATCAAGCCGGTATTGACCAGGTTGCTCACAACAGCACGGCCCTGATAGATCGGATCGGCACCGCGCCTGATGATCAGATCGGTGAGCACCTCGCTTAACTGAACGATGGAGTAAGGGTTGTAGACTTCGAAGACGATCGTGTTGCGATCGAGCTTGAGCAGGGTACCCCGTGCCGCCTCGCCCTGGCTGTTCCGGAAGGTGACCAGACTCTGATAATGCGGGATATTGGATGTCACGGGACTCTCTGCAAAGAGAAGGTGAGCCAAGTGGAGTTCGAATCAGATCTTCGCATGCGCAGGGCAATTGATCACCAAGCAGGCAGGGCCGGCTTCAAGGTGGTCTCAAATACGACAAAGGTGCTTCATCGTGGTTCTGGCTACTAACAGAAGCTGCGCGGCAGACGGTTTGGAATAAGCGGGCGGCGCCTTGGCTCCTGGCCGTCGTTGGGAGGTGCGCCGGGAACAAAGCCGTGGACGTCGCTTCAGATCATGCGGAGCCCGGTCAGTGGGGGAGAGGCGCAGTCATTCGGTACACGCGATCGGGCGCCTCGTTCTGATACCCCGGTCACACTCTGCCGCGTTTGGTCCGAGGCCGGCTCCTCCTACCCCACCCTTCGCAGCAACGCGGTTGCCGCGGCGATGAAAAGCAGGGGCGGAGCAAGGGCGGCAGCCACAGGACTCAGATCGAAGATCAGGGCGAGGTACGTGAAGGTTCGACTCACCAGGTAGTACAGGATTCCGACCAAAACCCCGGCGAAGATTCGGGAGCCTATCCCCCGGCTGCGGGCAGAGACGAGGAGAATCGGTACGGCGACAAAGACCATGGAGAGGGTCAGGAGCGGCTGAACCACCTTGCCCCAGAAAACCACCTCGTAAGCGGTCGCATCCTGCTCGTTGAGGGTCATGAAGCGAATGTATTTCCAAAGTCCCCAGGCGGGGAGCATCTGGGGATCCACCACCACCAGCTTCAGTAGGCCAGGATCGAGCATGGAGCTCCACCCCGAGCTCGGGATCCGCTCCACCTCCACCCCTTCCGCCCCAACGCGACTGCGCGAGATCCCCTC
>Ga0316579_10000673_pt1 | contig 11562 bp, 12 predicted proteins | sample J5NA_2_FD_203074 | JGI IMG/M metagenome (GOLD analysis project Ga0316579, IMG submission 203074) | Rhizosphere microbial communities from salt marsh grasses in Alabama, United States - J5-7_160517rDrA | ecosystem: Host-associated > Plants > Roots > Rhizosphere | place: USA: Alabama | collected... | reverse complement strand
CCCATCCCCCCGAAGACGCCCGACGCGAGGTTGGCGGCGCCCGTGGCGACGAACTCGCGGTCGTCGGCCGCGGGGTCGCTGTCGTCGGTCCCGCGCGAGAAGGTCCGCGCCGCGGCCAGGCCCTCGGCGATGCCGACCGCACCGATCGCCAGCCCTCCGGTGACGATGGCGGGCCACTGGTTGAGGTCGACCACGGGTAGCCCCGGCAGCGGCAGCCCGCTCGGGATCTCGCCCACGACGACGACGCCCCGGTCGGCGAGCCCGAGCCGGTCCGACAGCACGATGCCGGCGGCGAGCACGATCAGCGACCAGGGCACGCGCGACGCGAGGCGCCCTCCCACGAAGAGCACCACGAGGGCACCGACCCCCACCGCGAGGGTCAGCGCGTGGAACTGCGGGATGTCCCGTACGAGCGCGACGAGACGCTCGGGGAGGCTGCCGTTCGGGCTGGGCAGGCCCGACAGTCCGGGGATCTCGCCGACGACGATGAGCACGACGAGCCCGGCGACGAACCCGGCGACGATCGGCTCGGAGAGGAACTGTGCGACCCAGCCGGCCCGGAGCAGCCCGATGGCGAGCAGCCAGAGGCCCGCGGCGATCGCCAGGGCCGAGGTGAGCTGCACGGCCAGTGCCGGGTCGCCCCCGGACAGCCCGCGGACGATCGACCCGGACAGCACCGACACCGTCGACACCGGTCCGACGAAGAGCAGCCGCGAGGAGCCGAAGAGCGCGTACGCGAGCAGCGAGGGCGGCAGCGTGTAGAGCCCCACCTGCACCGGGACGCCGGCCACCGCCGCGTAGCCGAGCGACTGCGGCACGGCGAGGGCGGCGACGAGGAGCCCGGCGAGCAGATCGGCCGTCAGGTGCCGCCCCGTGTACGCGCGCAGCAGCACCAGACCGTGGGGGAGTCCGAGTCGCGGTCGCTGCACGCGGCAAGTCTGCTGTACACCGGCCCGCCGCGGCGAGGGGTCAGCAGGGTCTGGATTCGAGAGGACCCCGACCGGATGTCCGGTCGGGGTCCCTCGGCGCGGGCTGCAGAGATCCCGCGTGGGTGAGGCTCAGGCAGTTGCCTTGATTGTCTCGATCTCGGGAGCCTCGAGCAGCTCGGCCTTGTGGCCGTGGCGCAGGCCGGCGAGGCCCAGCACCAGCATCCCGGCGGCGCCGGCGAAGGCGGCGATGCTCGCCCAGAAGGCGATCATGCCGATGACGCTGAAGGCGTAGGCGTTGAGGAGCAGGCCGCGCAGCGTGCTACCCATGAAGAGCGACTGGCGCAGCTGGCCGAGCTCCTGGGTGGCCTCGGAGGTGGGGTCCTCCTGCATGGCCTGCATGTACTCGCCGGAGACCTGCGAGTAGGTGCGCCCGTCCGAGGACTCGTTCATGTGGACGAGGATGTAGTAGTCGGCGTAGGCCTTGGCCTGCGCGCCGGTGGTCATCTGCTCGCCCGCGTACTGCGAGAGGTTGGCCTTCATCTCGGGAGTCGTGAGCGCGTCCTCGGCCGGCATCGTGATCTGCTGCGCGGCGAGCTGGTCGTGGACGTTGGTGTTGGCGAAGCTGGCGGCCCACATGAGGAGTCCGCCGGCGACGAGCAGCACGGCGGCGACGATGAGACCGGTCCAGGAGACGAGCTTGTCGATGGTGCTTCGCATCTGGTGTTCCTGCCCTTTCGAGGACCGGGTCGCGGCCCTCCGTTGGTGGTCTTGGCTGGCAGGAGCGACGCTACTACTACGCATCGTAGTTCTACGAACCGACGCGGTGTCTACTGCCTCACAGCGGCATTCGCGCGGGTTGGCTCAGCCGCGGGGGTCGACGTCCACCGTCGGCAGCATCGCCCCCGCCTCGGTGCGCACGAAGTCCCAGAGGGCGCGGGTCGCGGGAGACACCGCCCGCCGCGCCATCCGGACGACGAGCCAGTGGCGCCGGACGGGGAGGCCGACGACGTCGAGGACGACGAGCCGCCCGTCGTCGACCTCGGCGGCGATCGTGTGGGCGGAGATGAGGGCCAGGCCGAGCCCCGCCATGACCGCCTGCTTGATCGTCTCGTTCGAGGTGACCTCGAGGGCGATGGGCGGGTGGTGCGCCTCGGTGTCGACGAGGTCGTCGAAGTGCTGGCGCGTGCCGGACCCCGGCTCCCGGACGACGAACGGCTCGCGGGCGACCACCGACCTCGCCACCCGCCGCCGCCCGGCCAGCGGGTGGTCGGGTGCGGCGACGACGACGTACGGGTGGTCACCGATCTCCGCCTGCTCGACGTCGAGCCGGTCCGGGGCCCGGCCCATGACGGCGAGGTCGATGTGGAACCCCTCGAGCTGCTCGAGCACCTCGTCACGGTTGCCGTCGGTGAGGGTCACGCGCACCTCGGGGTGGCGCCGCTGGAACGCGGCGATGACATAGGGGGAGAAGTACTTCGCCGTGCTCACCGCTCCCATGTGCACCGTGCCGGTGCGGGCGTGGCGGAGCTCGTCGATCTCCTCCCGGGCGGCCTCGAGCTCGGCGGCGATGGCCTCGTGGCTGCGGACGAGGATGCGGCCGGCCTCGGTGAGGCGCTGGCCGTCGGGTCCGCGCTCGAGCAGCCGGAGGCCCACCACCCGCTCGAGGGTCCGCAGCTGCTGCGCGATGGCGGGACCGGTGAGGTGGAGGTGCTCGGCGGCCCCGGCCAGCGACCCGGCACGCGCGGTCTCGGCGAGGAAGAGCAGCTGGCGCAGGGTCGGCTCGGCCATGGGTCCAAGCATAGAGAATGTTTGGCATCTCCCGAGAGACTGTGCCTTTTCTTTTGTCGGCAGCGGCCCCACACTGGGTGCATGCCAGTGCCCCCGCCCCCGCAAGCCGCTCCCGAGCGCGCCCGGTCGACGTGGGCCCCCGGCACCCCGCTCGACGACGTCCTCGCGGCCTGGAGCAGCGGTGACGAGCAGCGCGAGGCCGTGGCCGACACGGTCGGTCGCCTCGCGGCCGCGACGGCCCGGATCGCGGCGCTCGTCGAGGTCGCGCCGCTGCGTGCCGACGAGCTGCCCGAGGTGGCCGAGGAGGGCAACGCGTCCGGCGACGCGCAGAAGCCGCTCGACGTCGCGGCCGAGCAGATCGTGCTCGAGTCGCTCGAGGGCAGTGCGGTGGCGGCGGTGGCCTCGGAGGAGAGCGAGCAGCCGGTCCCGATGACCCCTGGTGGCCGGTTGGTCGTCACGACCGACCCCGTCGACGGCTCCGGCAACATCGACATCAACGCGCCGATCGGCAGCATCTTCTCGGTCCTGCCCGTCGACGGGTTCGAGGACGACCCCGGCCGGGCGCTCCTCCAGACCGGTCGCGCCCAGCTCGCCGCGGGCTTCACCGTCTTCGGTGCCAGCACGGTGCTCGTGCTCACCGTGGGGGAGGGCACCGACAGCTACCTCCTGGACCGGGCCTCGGGCCGGTACCTGCTGCTCAAGGCCGGGATGGAGGTGCCGACCGAGGCTCGGGAGTACGCCGTCAACGCCTCCAACGTGCGCCACTGGTCGCCCGGCATCCGCAGCTACATCAACGACATGGTCAGCGGGGCCACCGGACCGCGGGCCCAGGACTTCAACATGCGGTGGCTCGCGGCGCTCGTCGCCGAGGCCTACCGCATCCTGCTCCGTGGCGGCATCTACCTCTACCCGGCCGACGCGCGCCCGGGGTACGAGTCGGGGCGGCTGCGCCTGGTCTACGAGGCCAACCCCGTGGCGATGGTGTTCGAGCAGGCCGGGGGTGCCGCGACCAACGGGCTGACCCCCATCCTCGACATGGAGCCGACCGGCCACCACCAGCGGGTGCCGCTCGTCTTCGGGTCCACGGCCAAGGTCGAGCGCGTGCGCCGCTACCTCTCCGAGGTGCGACCGCACGAGACCTCGCCGCTCTTCGGCTCCCGCGGCCTCTTCCGCGACTGACCCGCCCCCGCTCCGTCCCCGTCCCCAGCGACCTCCAGGAGGGTCCCCGTGTCGGTCAAGCACCCGATCATCGTCGTGACCGGCAGCTCCGGCGCCGGTACCTCGACGGTCAAGCACACCTTCGACCAGATCTTCCGCCGCGAGGGCATCACCGCCGCCAGCATCGAGGGCGACGCCTTCCACCGCTACGACCGGGTGGAGATGCGCGAGGCCATCGCCCACGCCGAGCGCACGGGTAACCGCCAGTTCAGCCACTTCTGCGCCGAGGCCAACCTGCTCGACGAGCTGGGGGAGGTCTTCCGGGAGTTCTCCGAGACCGGCATGGCGAAGACGCGGCACTACGTGCACGACCAGATCGAGGCCGAGCGGTACGGCGCCGAGCCGGGCACGTTCACCGACTGGGAGCCGCTGCCCGAGGGAGTCGACGTGCTCTTCTACGAGGGCCTGCACGGCGCCGCCGTCACCGACACCGTCGACCTCGCCCAGTACGGCGACCTCAAGTTCGGGGTCGTGCCCGTCATCAACCTCGAGTGGATCCAGAAGCTGCACCGCGACAAGCAGGCGCGCGGCCACACCGAGGAGGCGATCACCGACACGATCCTGCGGCGGATGCCGGCGTACGTGAAGACGATCACCCCCCAGTTCTCGCGCACCGACATCAACTTCCAGCGGGTGCCCGTGGTCGACACGTCGAACCCGTTCATCGCCCGGACCATCCCCACCGCGGACGAGTCGATGGTCGTCATCCGGTTCCGCGACCCCCGCGGCATCGACTTCTCCTACCTGCTCTCGATGCTCCAGGGCAGCTGGATGTCGCGCGCCAACTCGATCGTCATCCCCGGCGGCAAGCTCGACCTCGCGATGCAGCTCATCCTCACCCCGATGGTCCACCGCCTGGTCGACAACGCCCGACGCGCCGCCTGATCGCGGACCCGTCCCGGCACTCCTCTACGCTGCCCCCATGCTCTTCATCGGGATCATCCTCTTCGGCATGCTCGCCGGGGCGGCGGCCCAGCTGATCCTCGGCCGCACCGGCGGCGGCGTGAACTGGCCGCTCGCCTTCGGCGCGGGGATCGCGGGGTCCTTCGTCGGGGGCCTGCTCGCCAGCCTCCTCGCCGGGGACGGGCTCGAGCTGCGGCCGAGCGGGATCGTCGGCTCGATCATCGGTGCCGTCATCGTCACCGCCGTGTGGGGCTGGTGGCAGGGGCGCCGCACCACCGCCTGACCGCGGAGCGGGGCGTTCAGTCGCCCGCTCCCCACCAGGCGGGGAGGTCGGCCACCGAGTCGAGGACCGCGTCGGGTGAGACGTCCCCGTCGAGGTCGGCCGGGGAGTACTTGCCGGTGCGGACGAGCACCCCGGCGAGGCCGGCGGCCTGCGCGCCGCCGACGTCCGTGACGACGTCGTCCCCGACCATGACGACGTCCTCCGGCGGCACGTCGAGCGCCTCCACCGCGGCCGCGTAGAAGGACGGGTCGGGCTTGCCGAGGACGACGGCCCCGCGGCCGGTCGCGTACTCCAGGGCCCGGACGAAGGCACCCGCATCGAGGCGCAACCCGTCCGGGGCCCGCCAGTAGCGGGTCAGACCGAGTGCCAGCAGGGGCGGGGCGTCGGCGGCCATGAGCAGCCGGAACGCCCGGTTGAGGGTGGGGAAGTCCCACCCCTCCCCGAGGTCGCCGACGACGACGGCTCCGGCCCCGTCCTCGGCCGCGGGGTCGAGCGGGTCGAGGTCGGAGAGCTCCGCGGCCGTCGCCTCCGGCACGAAGAGGGCCGGGTGGCGGATGCCGTGGCGGGCCAGCCAGGCGTGGGCCGCGACGGGGGGAGTGAGGACGTCGTCCGGCGCGGCCGGGACGTCCATCGCCGCGAGCTTCTGCACGATGGCATCGCGCGGCCTCGAGGTCGTGTTCGTGAGGAACAGGTGGGGGATGCCCTTGTCGCACAGCCACTCCACGGTCTCAGCGGCGCCGGGCACCGGCCGGTCGCCGACGTAGAGGACGCCGTCGAGGTCGAGCAGCACCGCGCGCACGCCTCCATCACACCATCGGCGACCCTGGCGGTCGAGGGACCGACCTACGATGACGGGGTGCCGGTGCGGCCCGTCGTCGTCGCTGCTGCGGTGGTGACCGTGGCGCTCTCCGCGTGCAGCGCATCCGGTGGTCCCGACCGCTCTGACGGGGCCGACGCCGGCTCGAGCGCGTCGTCGCCGGCCGAGGTGCTCCTCACCTCCGGCATCCGCTACGCCGCGGCGCCCGACGGATGGCGAGACCCCACCCTCGACCTCTACCTGCCGGCCGAGGTCGGAGCCCCACCGCTGGCCGTCGTCGTCCCCGACCCGGACGGCGACCCCGCGGTCGACGAGGAGCTGGCCCGGGGCATCGCCGCGCGGGGCGTGGCGGCCGCCGTCGTGCGGTGGGGGGTGGAGGACCCTGCGCTCGTCACCCTCGCCGGGCGCCCCGTCGCCGACGTCGTCGCCCAGGCCGCGCAGGTGAACGCCGAGGTCGGCTGTGCCCTGGCCGCCGCCGCGGCGCAGACCGGAGGGAGGGTCGGGACCGACGGCAGGCCGCTGCTCGTCGTCGGTCACGGCACCGGTGCCGACGCCGCCGGGATGGCCGCGCTCATCCCGCCCGACCCCTTCGACGGGTGCTTCGCGCCCGGGCCGGCGCCCCACGTGGCCGCCGCGCTGCTCTGGAACGGCGACTGGCTCGGCAGCGTCGCCGGCGACGCTCTCGGTACCGACGCCGCGTCGTTCCTCGCCGCCTACAGCCCGTGGCCGTCGGTCGGCGCCCTGGTGACGACGACCTACGTCGAGGTCGGGGTCAACGCCAACCGGCTCGAGGGCCGGTCCGTCGAGACCGGGCCCGGCAGCGAGTACCTGACGACGCGCGACCCGACCGGCGAGCTCACGTCCGACCTGCGCGAGGTCGACGCGTTCGCCGACGGTGCGGTCGACCCCGTCGACGTCACCCGGGCCTTCGCCGTCGGCCTGGCTCGGGGGGACGTCGCCCACCGCGAGCGTGAGGTGCACGGCGAGGCCGACCCCGACACGCTCGGCCCCCGGGCGCGGGCCCTGGTCGTCGAGGGAGTGGCGCAGCTGGCCCGGCCGTGAGGGGTCAGGACCCGCAGGCGCCCCGGCCGAGCACGGCCAGCGCGTAGCGGTCGCCGTCCTCCCAGCCCTGCTGGCCGCGGTGCTCGGCGGCCATGAGCTGTGACGAGTCCTCGGGGTGGTCGGCGCCGACGACGTGCGCGAGCTCGTGCATGACGACGGCCTCCACCTGCCCCCGCCCGAGGAATCCGAGGTCCGGCTCCAGCTGCGGCGTGTCGAGGTGGACCCGTCCGCTGACGTAGGTCCACTGGCCGCCGGCGGTGCGCACGGCCACCGGGCCGCCGAGGCCGGCGGTGTCGCCGTCGAGGGACGGCGCCTCCTGCGGGTCGCTCCACGCGACGAGCACCGGCGCGTAGCCGGAGCCGTAGCGCGCGGGGATGCTCACCGGCCGCTCCTCGGTGGGGGCCTCGTCGGTCATCCCGTCGAACACGAAGACGAGCCCGGTCGCCGCGGACACCTCGGCCACGGCGTCGTGGACGAGCTGGGTGCCGGCGTCGCCGAGGCCGTGGTCGCGGACGACGTAGTGGACCGGGAGGCAGGGGTCCCACGTGACCGGGGCGGTGGAGCCGGGCTGGGTGTTGAGGAAGGCGTACTCGTCGGCCGGCGGTGCCCCACCGACCGGGACGGCCGGGGCGAGCCGACCCCCGGGGCCGGTGGCGGGAGGCACCACGGTGACGGGCGAGCCCGCGGAGGTGGCGCCGGGCACGGTCAGGCCTCCGCGCAGGGAGTCCGTGACGGCCAGGACCCAGCGCGGCAGCGGGGAGACGAGGACGACGAGGAGGAGACCGACCACGACGAGCAGCGCGGTGACGCCGCGGCTGCGGAACCGCGTCGACGGGCCCTGGGAGTAGGGGCCCGGAGGTGGCCACGGCCCGCCGTCGGGGCCGCGCGTCGGCTCCCCCCGCACGAACGCGGCATAGCCCTCCGGGTCCTGGCGCCGCCACTGCTCCAGCATCTGCGCGAGGGCGCGGTCGGCCTCGGACGGCCCCGGGGGGTCGGGGCCGTCCGAGTCGGGTCGGCCGCCCATCGGCATGGGCCAACCGTAGGTGCTCCACCCGGACGTGCGGCCGAGTGGGTCCGGCTCAGGCGGTGGCCGGCTCGGCGGCCCGGACGGGCTGGTGCGCCCGGATCCGATCGGCGGGGTCGTACGTGGCCTTGACGTCGCGGAGCCGGCCCAGGGTCTGGTCGTCGACGAACTGCGCGAACTCGCGCGGGGTCTCGGCGAAGTTGAGGAAGGACTGCGACGCCTGCCACGGTGCCAGCGCCGCCATCGCTGCGTGCACCGCTCCCTCGACCGCTGGGGCGAGTGCCGGGTCGGGCAGCACCGCGACGCCGAAGCACAGGTACCCGGCATCGAGGCCGGAGACGGCGCCTCCGGGCACGCGTCCGGGGGCAACCGCACCGCCGAGCAGCCGCAGCTCGAGGCTGAGCAGCGGGGTGTCGACCCCGGGGCCCGCGACGGCGAGGAAGGCGTCGAGGGTCGCGTGCGCGGTCAGGTCAGCCGCCTGCTCGAGACCCTGGAGTGGGCCCGGTGGGCCCGGGAGCAGGTCGAGGGCTGGCCGGCGCCGGACCGCACGGGGGACTGGACCCCGGACGCCGTGCTGGAGGGCATCCTCGACGACATCCGCTCCGCGCTCGGGCCCGCCGAGAGCGCCTCGTAGCCCGGGGAGCCCGCGCGCGGACACCGTGGGCGACCCGCGGGTGGCCGCGTCACGCCCGCCCCATCCGACGCGTCGCGACGTCGTTGGCGGCGGCCAGGGACTCCTCGACCTCGCGGACCGCGTCGAGGAAGTCCTCGCGGGCGACGGTGACGAGGTCGGTGTCCTCCACGGCGGTGACGGTGGCCGTCCGCGGGACGTCGCGGAGCAGGCCGATCTCGCCGAAGAACTCGCCGGGTCCCTCCTGGCGGAGCACCCGGCCGTCCTGGGTGACCTCGACCCGGCCGCTCTCGATGACGAAGAAGAGGTCGGACTCCTCGCCCTCGCGCAGCACGGCCTCGCCGGCGGCCACGTGCCGGTGGCCGAGGTCCCGCGCGAGCGACTCGACGGCCGCGGGCGACATCGGGGCGAAGATCGGGATGCGGCGGAGCAGCTCGGTGCCCTCCGGCGGGCGCAGGGTGGCGTCGAGCCGCAGGCAGCGCGGGAGGAACAGCAGGGCCGGCGCGCCGACGAGGACGGCCAGGATGGTGAGCCCGCCGCGCAGGCCGACCCAGTCGATGAGGTGGGGCATGATGAACGAGCCGAGGGCCATCGTCGCGATCATGGCGCCCTCGAACGCACCGAACACGCGGCCCAGAACCCGGTCGGGGGCGAGGCGCTGGACGATGGTCGCGAAGTTGACGTCGACGAGGGGGTTGCCGAACCCGAGCAGGATCGCCGCGGCGACGACGGTGACCGGGCTCGGCCAGGCCACGACGAGCAGGAGCGGCAGCGACCACAACGCCGTGCCGAGGGCGAGGTCGCCGGCCAGCCGGTTCTTGGACGCCCGGGCGATCGCGAAGAAGCCGCCGACGATCGCGCCGACCCCGAAGATGGAGTCGACGATGCCGAGCCCCTCGGGGCCCGTGCCGAGGATGTCCACGGCGAAGACGAGGTTGAAGACGACGGTCGCGCCCGCGACGACGGTCTGGGTGCAGATGAGGATCGCGATCATCGTCAGGTTGCGGTCCCGGGCGATGTGGACGAAGCCGCTCGCCATCTCCGCCAGCGCGCCCCGGGAGTCCTCGGCATCGTCGTCGTCGTTCTCCTCGTCCGGTGCATCGCGGTCGACCGGGTGGATGCCGAGGACGAGGATGGCCGACCAGACGAAGGTCGCGGCGTTGAGGACGAAGACCACCTCGACGCTGGTCGTCGCGATGAGCAGCGCCCCGAGGGCGGGGCCGAGGAAGAACGCGAGGCTCTCGATGGTGCTCGAGGCGCCGTTGGCAGCGGTGAGCTCCTCCGGCTTGTTCGTCAGCGACGGCAGCCACGCCATCTGCGCCGGTCGGAAGATCGTGCCGACGAGCCCGGTCACCGTCGCGACCACGAGGATCGCCAGGGTGGGGGCGCCGACGAACAGCAGCACGGTCGCGAGCGCCACCAGCAGGGCTCGCACGAGGTCGGTGGTGATCAGCACGTGCTTGCGCTCGAAGCGGTCCGCGAGGTTCGCGCCGACGGGCGCCACGAGGGCCATGAGCAGGAGGCGGATCGCCATCCAGCTGCCGACGAGCTCGGCACCGCCCGTGGTGTACGCCCACACGACGACGGCTGTGCCGTAGGCCCAGTCTCCGACCATCGAACCGGCCAGCGCGAGCTGGATGCGGCGCAGTGCCGGGTTGACGAGGACCGCGCGGAGCGACCCCCAGGCCTCGCCGACGGCCCGGCCCACAGCGCCACCGCGTGGTGCGGGGGGATGCGTCTCCACGGTCACGTGCGTGCCCTTCCTGGATAGTCCACCCGTCGCGCTGCGCCCGATCATGGGGCCTGAACCCCGAGCAGGTCCATAGCCCGTTCGGCTTATCGACCGCGGGACGGGAGGGGTGTGGACAACTCGAGTGGCGGAATCGTGGGGCTTGGCTAGCGTTGGCGCGGGGCGACCACGGGGGTGGCCGGGACGGGAGCGGGCACGTGTGGGTGCGACCGATGGCGCGGACGCAGGCAGTGGCCGGTGGGGCGGCGCTGCTCGCGGGGCTGGTGCTCGGGGGGTGCAGTTCGGACGCGACATCGACGTCGAGCCCGACGCCCACACCGAGCGAGACCTCCACGTCGGCGAGCCCCTCACCCTCCCGGAGCACCACCCCGACCCCGAGCGAGTCCTCGACCATCCCCGCAGCAGCCCGCAAGAACACCCCCGAAGGCGCCGAAGCCTTCGTGCGCTTCTTTGTGAGCCAATCTGCTCGCGCTTGGGTGGAGGCGGATTCAGGACCGGTCACTGCGCTTTCGGACGCAGATTGTGCTTCGTGCGCCACCCTCGCGGAGCGGGCGGACGAGTTGAAGGATGCTCGGCAGCGATACGAGGACGCCCCGATCGAGGTCAAGTCAGTGAGGGCGTTGACGAGGGACGACCGGCGGATCAACGTCGCCGCATCCATCAAGCAGCGGCGCGTGAATGTCGTTGATGAGGGTGGGAAGGTTGTGAGCACAGACAAGGCCGACGATCTAACGCGGACCTTCCTCCTGTACTGGGAGGGGGGCCAGTGGTTGGTTGGCGGCATCGCCTAGTACCCGCGGCCCTCCTTTGCCTGCTGCTGTTCCCGGCGCTGGCGCGCGCTGAGGGGGGAGGCGGGTGGGGTGCTGCGACAACTCGGGACGGCGCCGAAGTCTTCCTGCGCAAGAACGACCTTCGGTCCTTGTCCTCAGTCTGGTTCGCTTCCCCAACAGCGGGTCGAGAAGGCCCTTGGTTCGACTTCGCTTCGGTTTCTGTGTGTGGAGGGACTCCTGGAGACGACAATGCGGACGTCCTCTGTGGCCTTGCATTCCAGCTTTGTGAGCGCAACTCTCTGGCGGACGGGCAAGGGCCAGCCGTGGCGATCTTTCGCATCGAGGTGGATGAGTTCGGTGAGCCCTTCGATGATGCCGAGTGGGTGC
>Ga0316579_10000672_pt1 | contig 11564 bp, 8 predicted proteins | sample J5NA_2_FD_203074 | JGI IMG/M metagenome (GOLD analysis project Ga0316579, IMG submission 203074) | Rhizosphere microbial communities from salt marsh grasses in Alabama, United States - J5-7_160517rDrA | ecosystem: Host-associated > Plants > Roots > Rhizosphere | place: USA: Alabama | collected... | reverse complement strand
CGCCGGCTGCTGGGACCGCCCGACGGGTCGAGGTCGGACGGGGCCTCGGACCTGCCCTTCACGGGCGGGGCCCTGGGTTGGTTCGGGTACGACCTGGGGCGGCGGATCGAGCGCCTGCCCGCCACGGCCCGGGATCCCCTGGGTCTCCCGGAGCTGGCGCTGGGCATCTACGACTGGGCCCTGGTGGTCGATCATGGGTTGAGACGGGCCTTCCTCGCGGGGCGAGGGGCGGAGGATTGCGCCGCGCGCGGGCGGCTTCGAGCCGCGTACCGATTCCAGGGCGGCCCCGGTCCCGGCGCATTCAGGACCCGGGGACCGGTAGAGACCAACCTGGGGCCGGCCGCCTACGGGCGCCGCTTCCAGCGCGTGCAGGCATACATCCGCGCGGGCGACTGCTATCAGGTGAACCTGGCGCGTCGTTTCTCGGTGCGGGCGCAGGGGGATCCCTGGGCGGCCTACCGGCGTCTACGGGGGCTCTCCCCGGCCCCCTTTTCCGCCTACCTGAACACACCCGCGGGGGTGGTCCTGTCGGCCTCGCCGGAACGTTTCCTGCGCGTGCGGGACGCTCTGGTGGAGACCTCCCCGATCAAGGGGACCGCGCCCCGGGGCACGACGCCAGAGGAGGACCTGGCCCTGGCCGAGGGTCTGCGAGCCAGCCCGAAGGATCGGGCGGAGAACCTGATGATCGTGGACCTGCTACGCAACGACCTGGGGCGTACCTGCGCCGTCGGGAGCGTCAGGGTCCGGTCCTTGTTCGAGTTGCAGACCTTCGCGGGTGTGCATCACCTGGTGAGCACCATCACGGGCCGACTGGCGCCGGGGCAGGACGCGCTCTCCCTCCTGCGGGGTGCCTTCCCCGGGGGCTCCATCACCGGCGTCCCCAAGATCCGCGCCATGGAGGTCATCGAGGAGCTGGAAGGGGAGCGCCGCGGCGTCTACTGTGGTGCCATCGGCTATCTGGGCTTCGATGGGGCCATGGACACCAACATCGCCATCCGCACCGCGGTCTTCGCCCAAGGTCGCCTGTGGTTCTGGGCAGGGGGCGGTCTCGTGGCGGACTCGCGGCTCGCCTCCGAGGCCAATGAGATCCAGGTCAAGGCCCAGGCCTGGCTGGATCTGGTCGAGCTCTTCAGGGATGAGGAGCCCGGGCCCCAAGCGGATGCGGCGGGGTTGGCGGATTCCGCCGGGCAGGCATCGGGTCGCGGCCAGGCGCGGGTGGCGCCATGACCAGAGCCATGCCCGATTCGCCCCATCTCCCCCATGCCCTCTACCGGGCGGCCCAGGTGCGTGCCCTGGACCGGACCGCCATCGAGGTCCACGGTATCCCGGGGATGGAGCTCATGGAGCGGGCCGGGGCCGCAGCCTACCAGCTCCTGCGGGGGCGCTGGCCGGGACACCGCGACCTGACGGTGATGGCGGGGGCCGGGAACAACGGGGGCGACGGCTATGTGGTCGCCCGGCTGGCCCACGCCGAGGGCCTCTCGGTCAGGGTCCTCCAGCTCGCCGACCCCGCGCGTCTCTCCGGGGACGCCGCCCGGGCCTTCGCCGCCTACCGGGACGGTGGCGGGCGATTCGAGCCCTATGGGTCGCTTCCGGCCCGCCCGGGGGTCATCGTGGATGCCCTCCTGGGCACCGGTCTGGAGCGTCCCGTCGAGGGCCCCTGGGCCCAGGCCGTGGAGACGGTCAACCGCGCCCGCTTCCCGGTGCTGGCCATCGATATCCCCTCGGGTCTCCACGCCGATACCGGGGCCATCCTCGGGGCGGCGGTGCGGGCCGAGGCCACGCTGAGCTTCATCGGCCTCAAGCAGGGTCTCTTCACGGGGGCCGGACCCGATTGCTGCGGCCGTATCCGTTTCAGCGCCCTGGGGATCCCCGCCGTCGTCTACTCCAGCGAGGTCCTGTCCGCCCGACGGATCGACTGGCAGCAGCAGGCCAGCGCCCTGGCGCCCCGCCGCCGTGCCGCCCACAAGGGGGACTTCGGTCATGTGCTGGTGATCGGCGGGGCGGCGGGCATGTCCGGGGCGGTGCGACTGGCGGGGGAGGGGGCCCTGCGGGCCGGCGCCGGCCTGGTGACCGTCGCCACCCATCCGGACCATGCCGCCCTCCTCAACCTCACCCGCCCAGAGCTCATGGCCGCGGGCGTGGGTGCGGCGAGTGACCTGGATCCCTTGATCGAGCGGGCGGATGTGATCGCCGTGGGCCCGGGTCTTGGCCGCGGGCCCTGGGGTCAGGGGCTTTGGGAGCGGATCCGGGGCCTGGAGCGGCCCCTGGTCGTCGATGCCGATGCCCTGAATCTGCTGGCCCAGGATCCCCGGCGCCGGGACGACTGGGTCCTGACCCCCCATCCGGCGGAGGCGGCGCGCCTGCTCGGCTGCACCACCGCCGAGGTCCAGGCGGACCGCTTCGAGGCGGCCCGGCGGCTCCAGTCGGGCCTCGGCGGGGTGGTGGTGCTCAAGGGGGCGGGGACCCTGGTCCAGGGTCCCTCCCATCGTCCGCCCGCCGTGTGCAGCGACGGCAACCCCGGGATGGCGACCGCCGGGTCGGGGGATGTCCTGACCGGCGTCATCGCGGCCCTTCGAGCCCAGGGCCTGGAGGCCGAGGAGGCTGCCTGTGCCGGGGTCTGTCTCCACGCGGCCGCGGGGGACCGGGCGGCGCTCGGGGGGGAGAAGGGGATGGTGGCCGGGGACATCCTCGAGGCCCTGAGGCCCGTCGCCAATGGGATTCCGCACGCAATCGAGACTGTCTGAGCCGATGGAGATCACGCTCGAGGATCCCGAGGCCCAGGTTGCCTTCGGCGCGCGTCTCGCCCCGCTGCTCCCCCGTCGTCTGGTGATCTATCTGGAGGGAGACCTGGGCACGGGGAAGACCACCCTGGTGCGCGGAATCCTCCGGGGCCTGGGTCACCACGGGTCGGTCCGCAGTCCCACCTACACCCTGATCGAGCCCTACGAGCTCCCCGAGGCCCGGGTCTATCACCTGGACCTCTATCGGCTCGCGGACCCGGAGGAGCTGGAGTACCTGGGCCTGCGGGATCTCAGCGCGGAGTACGCCCTGATCCTGGTCGAGTGGCCCGAGCGGGGCCTCGGCGCCCTGCCGGCGCCGGATCTGACCATTAGCCTTCGCTACGAGGCCCCAGGACGGCACTTGACACTGATGGCGGTGACGCCCGAGGGCGCCGCCCTTGTCGCCGCCCTCTCGGGTGGTCCCGGGTCACCGGTTCGGTTCCCGTCGGCCTGATCCTTCCGGTCCGCCGGATCTAGGGAAGCGCCGATTTGTTGCGCTTCCCGTCTGGGCGAGGGATCGCCCGGCATTTCCGGTGGCGATTAGCCACGGAAAATGGAGCGTTTCGAGAGTCGCGCCTATCGAAGCGCGAGCTGATCGTATGCCAGGACGGCATTCGATCAGCATCTTTTTAAGCATATCCGTTCGGGTTCTGGGACTGCCAGCGCCAGGTGTCGGTCACCATGGCGTCGATCCCCAGCTCCGCCTGCCAGCCCAGCTCCTCCCGGGCCAGGGCGGGGTCCGCGTAGCAGGTGGCGATGTCCCCGGGGCGGCGGGCGACGATCTCGTAGGGGATGGGGCGGCCGCTCGCCCGCTCGAAGGCGGCTACCATCTCGAGCACGCTGTATCCGCGCCCCGTGCCCAGGTTGTAGACGACGACGCCGGGTGCCTCCCGCAGCTTCTCCAGGGCCGCCAGGTGGCCGCGCGCCAGATCGACTACGTGGATGTAGTCGCGGACCCCGGTCCCGTCCGGCGTCGGGTAGTCGTCGCCGAAGACCCGGAGCCTGGGGAGCTTGCCCACCGCCACCTGGGCTACGAAGGGCATCAGATTGTTGGGGATGCCGCCAGGGTCCTCGCCGATGCGCCCGCTCGGGTGGGCCCCGACCGGGTTGAAGTAGCGCAGGAGCACGAGGCTCCAGGTGGGGTCGGCCCCATGGAGGTCCTTGAGGATCTCCTCGATGAAGAGCTTGGAGCGGCCGTAGGGGTTGGTGGCGCAGAGGGGGAAGTCCTCGCGGATGGGCACGCTCGCCGGGTCCCCATAAACGGTGGCCGACGAGCTGAAGACCAGGTTCCTGACCGCCGCCCTGGCCAGGGCCCGGCAGAGGCTCAGAGTGCCGCCGACGTTGTTCTCGTAGTAGTCGATGGGCCGCTGGACCGATTCGCCCACCGCCTTGAGTCCCGCGAAATGGATCGCGGCGTCGAAGCGCTGCTCCCGCAGGATCCTATCGAGGGCGGCACCGTCGCGCAGGTCGGCCCGGACGAAGTCGAGGCCCCGGCCGGTGATCTCGCGTACCCGGCGCAGGGATTTCTCATTACTGTTGCAGAGATTGTCCACCACGGTCACCGAGTGACCCGCCTCCAGCAGCTCCACGCAGGCGTGGCTGCCGATGTATCCGGCACCGCCGGTGACCAGGACCCGCATCGGTTGCTCCTCTCTTTGGAATGCGATCCGGACATTGTATCGAAAGAGGGTATCGGGTTTCGGTCGCGGTCGTGTGGCCTTTGCTCGCACGGAGCGAATCTGACGACTCTGGTGCGCCGGGCTCCGCGGCGAGCCCTATTGCGCCGAACCAGCGGGTCATACGATCGGCGGGTCGAGCGCGTCCTCGTCGTCCATGTGGGTCTGCTGGAATGCCTCCACCTCGTCCGCGACCTCGCCCGGGTCGTCGGCGAAGCGCGCGATGTGGAAGAGTGCCTCCCCCTCGTGGACCGACGGGATCTGGACACGTCCGATCACGACGCCCCGCGCGTGGGCATGCACCGGGTGCTGGGTGCCGGTGTAGGGATCGCTGATATATCCGAGGACGTCCCCCTTCTGGGCGATTGCCCCCAGGGCCACCAGGGTGCGCAGCAGACCGCTCTCGGGGGCGCGGGTCCAGGAGCTGGATCGGGCGAGGAAGGGCGCGGCCCTGCGGCCCCGTTGGCCGACGGACTGGATCATGCCCAGGGCTCGCATCGCGTTCAGCACACCGAGCAGGCCGGCGCGAATGCAGACCTCGTCGAAGCGCAGTCCCTCTCCGGCCTCGTAGAGCAGCATCGGGATGCCGAGCTCCGCCGCCGCCTCGCGCAGGGAGCCGTCCCGCAGGGTCGAGTTGAGCAGGACCGGAACCCCGAAGGCCTGGGCGAGCCGCTCGGTCTCGGGGTCATCGAGGTTGGCGCGGATCTGCGGCAGGTTGGTACGGTGGATGGCCCCGGTGTGCAGGTCGATGCCATGGGTGCAGTGGCGGACGATCTCGTCGACGAACAGGTTGGCGACCCTGGCAGTCAAGGAGCCAGAGGGGTGACCGGGAAAGGTGCGGTTGAGATCGCGTCGGTCCGGCAGGTAGCGCGAGTGATGGATCAGCCCGTACACATTGACCACCGGTATGGCGACCAGGGTCCCCGCGAGCCGCTTCAGCGCCTTGGCCTCCAGCAACCGCCGGATGATCTCCACGCCGTTGAGCTCGTCCCCGTGAACCGCCGCGCACACGAACAGGCGCGGACCGTCCCGCTTGCCGTGAACCACATGGACGGGCATGGACAGCCGGGTGTGGGAGTTGAGCCTCGGCAAGCCGAAGTCGATCACGGCGCGGTGACCGGCCGCGACCGATTGCCCCTGGATGACGAAGGGCGGGCGCATCGATCAGCCGCTGCCGCGGGTCCGGGTCTTGCCCATGGCGGCGTTGCGCTCGATGAAGGCGAGGATCATCCCGGCGATGTCCTTGCCGGTCGAGGTCTCGATGCCCTCCAGACCAGGGGAGGAGTTGACCTCCATGACCACGGGGCCGTGATTCGAGCGCAGCAGATCGACGCCAGCGACGTTCAAGCCCATGGTCTGGGCGGCGCGCACCGCGGTTGAGCGTTCCTCCGGGGTGATGCGCACGACCGTCGCCGTGCCACCCCGGTGCAGGTTGGAGCGGAACTCGCCCTCCTTGCCCTGGCGCTTCATGGTCGCCACCACCTTGTCGCCGATCACGAAGCAGCGCAGGTCCGCGCCGCCCGCCTCCTTGATGAACTCCTGAACGAGTATGTTGGCATGCAGGCCCATGAATGCCTCGATCACGCTCTCCGCCGCCTTCTGGGTCTCGGCGAGCACCACGCCGATGCCCTGGGTCCCCTCCAGGAGCTTGATCACCAGCGGGGCGCCGCCAACCATCTTGATGAGATCCTGGGTGTCGTCCGGCTTGTTGGCGAAGCCGGTCACCGGCAGCCCGATCCCCTTTCTGGAGAGGAGCTGCAGGGAGCGTAGCTTGTCGCGGGAGCGGGTGATGGCCACCGACTCGTTGAGCGGATAGACACCCATCATCTCGAACTGGCGAAGGACCGCCGTTCCGTAAAAGGTGACGGAGGCGCCGATGCGCGGGATGACGGCGTCGAACCCCTCCAGCTTCTCGCCCTTGTAGTGTATCTCCGGGCGCATGGAGGTGATGTTCATGTAGCAGCGCAGCACGTCGAGGACCATCACCTCATGCCCGCGGGCCTTCGCGGCGTCAACGAGCCGCCGGGTCGAGTAGAGCTTCGGGTTCCTGGACAGCACGGCAATTCTCATCAGCGGATCCTCGTTGGCGTGGATTTCTTATCTTGGCTTCTCGTCGGCATCGCCCCACCAGTGTACGGCACTGATCGCCGGCAACGGCCAAAAGCCGGCCGGGAAGGGGCAACTGAGCGAAGAACGTGCGGGGCCGGCCCCAGGATGATCGAGGAGCCCGCCATGTCCGCGGCCGAGGTGAGACTAAAGGTGGCGATCGAGCCGCGCCGCGAGCGTCCGATCGACGGTCCCCGGGGCAGTGAGCCGCGGTCCACCTACCCGCACAGGTTGCGGACACGGGGTCCGTCGATTTGAGCCTCCTCCCCGGATGGCAGCGGGGCCGTCCGGTCGTGCATCCAGGTCGCGATGTCGCCGAGGACCCAGGCCCCCTGGCGGTCCCGGGTCAGCATGTGCCAGCCGCGCCGATAGATCACCACGCGCAGGGCCGACGGGTCCTCGGGGAGCTGGCCGAGCCAGCGGCAGAAGGCCCGCTTGGGGATCACCCGATCCTGCTCCCCATAGAGCAGGAGGATCGGGACCCCCGGCTCCGGTACGGCCCGGGTCGCCGAGTCCATCAGGTTGGCGATGCCCCAGAGCGCATCGACCCGAGTCGACTTTATCACCAGGGGGTCCCGGCTGTAGGCGCGCCAGAAGGGGTCGTTGTCGGTGGGTCGGATATCGAGCCCGCGTCCGGTGAGCTCGAGCCCCGGGACCGTGTGGGTGGCGGCGCTCAGCAGGAGGCGCTGGAGTCTCGGCATGCTCTCGCGGTCCCACACCGCCGGCGCGATCAGCACCATCCCCCGCACGTCGTGCGGGACGTCGCCCAGCCGGTTGGCGGCGGCCAGCAGCACGGCCCCTCCCATGCTCTCGCCGATCAGGGTCAGGGGCAGCTCCGGGTGGCGGGCCCGCAGGAGGCGGACGACGCTCAGCAGGTCCTCGACCAGCCGCTCCTCGCCCGCCCAGCGTCCCCGCTGGCTGGTGGCCCCGAATCCGCGCTGGTCGACGGCATAGACGAGCAGTCCCTGCTCGCCGAGATAGTCACCCAGGCCGGCGAAGGCGTGCCCGTAATCGTTGAATCCGTGCAGTGCGAGGGCGACCCCCAGGGCGCGGTCCGGGTCACCCCAGCGCCGCAGGGGCAGACGATAGCCGTCGTCCATGACAGCGTCCCTGGGCGTCAGGTGAGGGGTCCCAGATTCCGTTGCCGGGGCCTGCAGGTGCGGGGAGGCGCAGGCCGCGAGCAGGCTCAGGCAGGCGGCGGCGATCAGCGGGAGCGATGGACGCTGGGCCAGGACCCGCCGCGTCGCGCTCGACCCGGCCCGCCCCCGCGCCCCCGGGACCCTACTGCCCATGCCCTCCCTGAGGGGCGACCGTTGCCCGCGCGGCCCCGTGCCAGAGGGATGCCCAGGTCACATAGAGCGTCGGCAGGAAGACCAGGGTCAGGAGCGAGGCCACCAGGAGGCCGCCCATGATGGCGAAGGCCATGGGTCCCCAGAACACGGTCGGTGCGATCGGGATCAGGCCCAGGACGGTGGACATGGCGGTGAGCATGATGGGACGCAGGCGCGAGGCGCTGGCGTCCACCACGGCCGCCTGCAGTGGCTTTCCGGTTGCCCGCTCCTGCTCGATCTGGCTGATCAGGATGACCGAGTTCTTGGCGATCATGCCGATCAGGGCGAGCACCCCGAGGATGGCGACGAAGCCAAGGGGCTGCCGTGACACGAGCAGGGCGCCGACGACCCCGATGAGCCCCAGGGGGACCACGCTGAGCACGATGACGAGCAGGGCGAAGCTCCGCAGCTGGAACATCAGGAGCGCGATCATGATGAGGAGCATGACCGGTACCACCGCCATGACGGAGGCCTGGGACTTGGCGCTCTCCTCGACCGAGCCGCCCACCTCGATCCAGTAGCCCTCCGGAAGCCGGGCATCGAGGGCCTCCACCTTCGGGTCCAGGTCCGTGACCACCGCGTCGGGAAGGACGCCGGGCGCCACATCGGCCTGGACCGTCAGGGTCGGGACCCGATCCCGCCGCCAGATCATCGGATACTCCTGACCGTAGTCGAAGGTGGCGAGCTGGTCCAGGGCCACCGTGCGTCCATCGGGCAGTGGAACATCCAGGGTGCGCAGGGTCGAGAACGGCAGGCGCTGGCCTTCCTGCTCCCGGGCCACCACGTCGACGAGGTAGATGTCATCGCGCACCTGGGTGACCGTGATCCCATTGATGTGGGCATTGAGCGCCGAGGCGACGCTCGCGGAGGACAGCCCGAGCCGGCGGACCTGGTCCTGGTCGATCCGGATGCGCAGCTGCCGGCCGGGCTCCATCCAATCGAAGTTGACGTCCCGGGCCCGGGGGTGGTCGGCGACCAGCTGACCGAGCTCCAGGGCGATCTCGCGCAGCCGATCCAGGTCCTCCCCCAGGACCCGATACTGGATCGGCCAGCCCACGGGGGGACCGAGCTCCAGGGGCGCGACGCGTGTGACGGCCTGGGGCACTTCTTCCTTCAGGTACTGCTCCAGCTTGACCTCCAGCCGCTTGCGGGCCGCCACGTCCTTGGCGACCACCACGGCCTGGGTGAAGAAGGGGTTGGGCAGCTGCACGTTGAGCGGAAGATAGAAGCGCACCGCGCCCCAGCCGACGTAGGTGCTCCAATGATCCACGTCGGGGTCCGCGGCCAGGATGGCGTCGAGCCGGTCCGCCTCCCGGGCCGTGGCGTGGATGGAGGCATTCTGGGGGAGACTGACATCGACCAGGAGATCGGTGCGGTCCGAGGCGGGGAAGAACTGCCGGGGCACCAGCCCCGTTCCATAGAGCGAGAGGACAAAGGCACCGACGGTCACCGCGATGGTGAGCCAGCGCACCCGGATGGCCCCGTTGAGGAGGGCGCGGTAGGCTCGCAGTAGGGCGCCCGGGCTGGCCTCGTCCTGGGAGGCTTTGGGAGGTACCAGGAGCAGAACGCCCAGGAGCGGTGCGAAGACCACCGCCACCAGCCAGGAGATCAACAAGGTGATGCCGACGACCGCGAAGATGTCGAAGGTGTACTCGCCCGCGGAGCTGGCGGCGAAGCCAACCGGGACGAACCCGGCGATGGTGACCAGGGTGCCGGTCAGCATGGCGAAGGCCAGGGTCTTGTAGGCATAGGTCGCGGCGGCCTCCTTCGCCTCCCCCAGGGCGAGACGCCGGGACATGGCATCCACCGTGGTCATGGCATCGTCCACCAGGAGGGCCAGGGCGATGATCAGGGCGCCCAGGGAGATCCGCTGCAGGTCGATGTCGAAGATGTCCATGAGGGCGAAGACCGAGGTCAGGACCAGCGGGATCGCCAGCGCCACCACGGCACCGGCCCGCACCCCCAGGCTCAGAAAGCTGACCCCCAGGATGATCACGATGGCCTGCCAGAGGGAGGTGGTGAAGTCGTTGATGGCCGCGTCCACGGTCTCCGGCTGATCGGCCACCCTCGTCGCCTCGATGCCGATGGGCAGGTCGGCGACGATCTCCTGCATGGTGCCCCGGACGTTCTCGCCGAGGGCGAGGATATCGCCGCCGTCGCGCATGACGACCGCGAGCCCGATGGCGGGAACCCCGTTCACCCGGAACAGGGGCTGGGGCGGATCGGCGAGGCCCCGGCGAACCTGGGCGATGTCCCCGAGCCGCACCATGCGGTCGCCGACCGCGAAGTTGACGTCGAGGATGTCCACCTGCGAGCGGAAGGCCCCGGAGACGCGAAGGGAGATGCTCTCATCCGCCGTCTGGATCACGCCGGAGGGCCGGACCACATTCTGGGCGGCGAGCGCGCTCACCAGGGCGGCGGGGTCGAAGCCCAGGCCCGCCAGGGTCCGCATGTCGAACTCGATGAAGATGCGCTCGTCCTGGGCCCCCAGGACGTTCACCTTCGAGACATCCGGGACCCGCAGCAGCCGGGATCGCACCTCCTCGACGTAGTCGCGCAGCTCCCGGTGGGTGAAGCCGTCTCCGGTGAAGCCGTAGATGATGCCGTAGGTGTCGCCGAACTCGTCGTTGAACCGGGGCCCCACGATCCCCTGGGGCAGGGTGTGGCGCATATCCCCCACCTTCTTGCGTACCTGATACCAGGTGTCCTCCACCGCCTTGGGACCGGTGTCGCCGGTGAGGTCCACGAAGATGGTGGTGGCCCCCGGCCGGGTGAAGCTTCGGAGGTTGTCGAGGTTGGGGACCTCCTGCAGGGTACGCTCGAGCCGCTCGGTGACCTGAAGAACGGTCTCCTCCAGGGTCGCCCCCGGCCAGGCCGCGCTCACGACCATGGTGCGGAAGGTGAAGGGCGGGTCTTCGGCGCGCCCGAGCTTGTAGAAGGCGCTGATCCCGGCCGCCACCGAGACGATCATCAGGAAGACCACCACCGAGCGGTTCCTGATGGCCCACTCGGAGAGATTGAATCCGCTCATGGCCGCGGCTCGGGCGCGGGCTCCTCGGAAGACCCCGGCGGGTCCAAGGGCTCCATCGCCGGCTCGTCGTTCCTCTCAGGCGAGTCCTCGGTGGAAGGCTCCGGCGTCGGCGGGGCGCCCAGCAGGCGCACCCGCTGGTTGGGGCGCAGGGTCTTGACCCCCGCCGTCACCACCAGCTCCCCGTCGCTCAGGCCGTGGGCGATGAGCACCCGATCGAGCTCGAAGCCCGCCACCTCCACCGCGCGGAGGTTGACCGTGTCCGTGTCCGGGTCAATCACCCACACCGCCGGGGCCCCCTGGCTGGAGGTCAGGGCCGCGGCGGGCACGGTCATCCCCGTGCCGCCGCCGAGCTGGATCGTTCCGGTCACCGTGGAGCCGAGCCGCAGGGCCGCCGGCGGGTCGCTGAGCCCAACACGGACCTGGAAGGTGCGGGTGACCGGATCGGCCTCGGGGGACACCTCGCGGATCCGGCCGTGCGCCTTCACCTCGGGGTTGGTGCTCAACACCACCACGACATCCTCGTCCGCGCGGGCCTGGTCCTTGACACGGGCGGGAAAGTCGAAGACCGCATCGCGACCCCCCTCGCGGGCAAGCCGCACGATCATCCGGCCGGCCGCGACCACCTCCCCCGGCTCGG
>Ga0316579_10000671_pt1 | contig 11570 bp, 8 predicted proteins | sample J5NA_2_FD_203074 | JGI IMG/M metagenome (GOLD analysis project Ga0316579, IMG submission 203074) | Rhizosphere microbial communities from salt marsh grasses in Alabama, United States - J5-7_160517rDrA | ecosystem: Host-associated > Plants > Roots > Rhizosphere | place: USA: Alabama | collected... | reverse complement strand
GCACCTGCCGCAGAGTGATGCTCTCGCGGACGCCGGTGCTCGTGGCGTCCGGGAACCCGCACCGCCCCGGATCCGCGCCGCAGCCCAGCTCCGGCACCGAACCACCCGGCGACGGCGGACCGCCCGGATCGGGGCCGAGGTCCCCGGGGACGAAGACGACGTCGACGAAGTAGTTGGTGCCCCGCCACACCAGGTCCGGCACGAGGACCTCCCGGGGGTTCCCGACGTCGTAGGTGTACAGGCCGGCGTCGGCGGTCAGCGAACCGGACGAACGCACGCGGCCGCCGGCGAAGTACCCGTTGTCCGCCGCGTACCGGCCCCGGGGGGCGTCGTAGGCTGCGACGTACGTCCGGTCCGCCCTGACCGGGACCGGCGCGGGCAGCCGGACCGAGCGCCATCCCGCGGCCCCGTCCTGCGAGCCGGCCGTGGCCAGGACGTTCCCGTCCCCGTCGAACATCCGTACCGTCCGGGGACCCGTGTTGGACGAGGTCGCCCAGAACCGCACCGCCGTGACCCGCCCCTCCCGGGAGCTGCTGAAACGGACCGCGAGCCGGACCGGTGAGGTGTCGTCGCTCGCGGGGGACCGGGGAACCTCCGTTCCGAAGATCGTGACGGGGGAGGTGAACTCCTCCTGGCTCGGCCCGCGCAGGCCGCTCGCGCCCACCGCGGCGGACCCGACGAGGGCGGCGCAGCACCCGGGCACGAGCAGAACACCGGCGAGAGCCGAACGCAGGGCCGGTGCCGGACGGGGGCCGGTGGCCCGGGCACGGGCCCCCCACCGGCGAGCGACGACGGGCATGGCGGCGGTCCTCCCGTGAGCGGCGGTGCGGACGGCACTCGCGCGACTGGTCCGGTGTCGTCACGTCCGCCGGTCACCTGAACCCCGCGGGCCCGGACGGCTCGCCCCCCTCCAGGACGTCCTGGGAGGTCCCGGCGCCGGCCCTTCACTTCGCCGGGGATTTTTTCATGACAACCGCGCTTGACGGATATGCCTGCGAGAAACGTCAACGATTGTCAGAATCAGGGTGTGAACGACGAATTCCCGCTGTCCCGCGTCCGGAGGAATGCCCTTCCCCGGCGGGGCCAGCGAGACCGACCGTGATCGGCCCGCCCCGGCAGCTGCGTCGGCGACCGGTCGTGATCTTCGCGGCGTCGGGCTGGGAGGGACCCTGGATGTCCGAGCAGCACCTCGCCGTGCACCTGGCCCGCGGACGGCCGGTGCTCTGGGTGGACCCGGCGATCTCCTGGTTGACCCCCCTGCGTTCGGCCTCCGCCGCCCGGACCCTGCGCGGGGCACGCCTGCGGCTCGTGGCGGACGACCTGCTGAGGCTGACCCCCGTGACCGTCCCGGGCGTGAGCCGGCCGGGTCTGCGCCGGATCGCCCGTCGCCGGACCGCAGCCCTCGCGCGCAGGGCCCTGGCGGGCTGGGCCGGCCTTCCCGCCGCCGCAACCGTCGTGGCATCGCCCGACGACCTGCTGCACGCCGTCCCCACCGAACGCACCGTCTTCTACGGGACCGACGACTACCTGGCGGGCGCGGACCTGATGGGGATGGACCGCGACTGGCTCGCGCGGCGCCAGCGCGCCCAGCTCCGCGCGGCGGACGTCGTCGTCGCGGTCTCGGACGTCCTCGCCCGCAGCTGGGCGCCCTGGCGTCGGGACATCCACGTCGTTCCCAACGGGTGCGACAGCGAGCGGTTCGAGCACACCGACGACGCCCCCCTGCCACAGGACGTGCGCCTGCCCGCACCGGTCGCCGGGTTCGTCGGGACGATCAACGATCGGGTCGACCTGGACCTCCTGGAGGCCGTCGCGGACCGTGGCGTGTCCCTCCTGCTCGTGGGCGGGCGCAGCCCCACCTTCGCCCCCGGACGCCTTGACGGGCTGCTCTCGCGCCCGACCGTGCAATGGGTCGGCCCCAAGCCGTTCGAGTTGATGCCCTCCTACCTGAGGGCCGTCGACGTCGGCCTGACACCGTACCGGGACTCGGCCTTCAACCGGGCGAGCTTCCCCCTCAAGACCCTGGAGTACCTGGCCGCCGGGCGCGCGGCCGTCGTGACGGACCTGCCGGCCGCCCGGTGGCTCGGCACAGACCTCGTGACCGTCGCCGGAACGCCGGGGGAGTTCGCCGATGCCGTGCAGGTGCTCCTCGCACGGGAGCGAACCCCCCGGCTGGTGCGCGGGCGCAGGGAGTTCGCGGCCCGGCACTCCTGGGCCCGCAGGGCGGAGCGGATCGCCGAACTGATCGGGACACTCGACGACGTGGCACCGGACGGCATGAGGAGGCCCTGACGATGATCCCCGTGATGAGGCCGTGGCTGGGCGAGCGGGAGGCCGCGGCGGCGGCCGGGACAGTGCTGTCCGGATGGGTGGCCCAGGGACCGAAGGTCTCCGCCTTCGAACGGGAGTTCGCCGGCCGGGTCGGGGCCGGCCACGCGGTCGCGCTCTCCTCGTGCACCACCGCGCTGCACCTGGCGCTGCACCTGCTGGGCGTCGGCCCGGGGGACGAGGTGGTCGCGCCCTCCCTGTCGTTCATCGCCACGTCGAACGCAGCCCGGTACGTCGGGGCGGTACCGGTGTTCGCCGATGTCGATCACCTGACGGGCAACGTCACCGCCCGGACCGTGGCCGAGGTGCTCACCGAACGGACGAGGGCCGTGATCGTCGTGCACCAGGCCGGGGTGCCCGCCGACCTGGACCCCCTGCGCGCCCTGTGCGCCGGCCGCGGCCTTGCCCTCGTGGAGGACGCGGCCTGCGCCGTGGGCTCCCGCTACCGCGACGTCCCCGTCGGGACCGGCGCGACCCTGGCCACGTGGTCCTTCCACCCCCGGAAACTGCTGACGACGGGCGAGGGCGGCATGCTCACCACCGACGACCCCGACCTGGCCGCCCGAGCCCGCAGGCTGAGGGAGCACGGCATGAGCGTCAGCGCCGCCGACCGGCACGCGAGCAGCCGGCCCGTCCTGGAGAGCTACCTGGAGACCGGGTTCAACTTCCGGATGACCGACGTGCAGGCCGCGATCGGCCTGGTGCAGCTGGACAAGCTCGACGAGATGATCGCCTGTCGTCGCGAGCTGGCCGCCCGTTACCACGACCTGCTCGCGGACGTGCCCGGCCTGCGACCGGTGCGCGATCCGCTGTGGGGGACGACCAACTACCAGTCCTTCTGGGTCGAACTGGAACCCGACTACCCCCTGTCGCGCGACGAGCTGCTGGGCGCGCTCGCGGACGCAGGGGTCTCCGCCCGGGCGGGGATCATGGCGGCCCACCGGCAGCCGGCCTACGCCGGGCACCCCCACGGCCCCCTGCCGGTGACCGAGCGGCTGACGGACCGTTCCCTGATCCTGCCCCTCTTCCACTGCCTGACCACGACCGAGCAGCAGACGGTCGTCGACGTCCTCGGCGCCAAGGCCTCCCACCGACAGTCCCATCACCGAGACACACGAGGAGCACCGCCGTGACCGCAGTGCCGTTGATCGACCTGTCCCTGCAGCACGCCGAGGTGGCGGACGAGGTCCAGGCCGGTTTCGCGCAGGTCCTCGCCACCGGTGACTTCGTCGGGGGCAGGGCCGTGGCCGCCTTCGAGGCCGAGTTCGCCCGGTTCACCGGCGTCCCCCACTGCGTCGGGACCGGCAACGGCACGGACGCGCTGGAGATGGCGCTGCGGGCCGTCGGCGTCGGGGCCGGGCACGAGGTCGTCCTGCCGGCGAACACCTTCGTCGCGACAGCGGAGGCGGTCGTGCGGGCCGGCGCAAGGCCGGTGCTCGTCGACGTCGACGACGACGCCCTGCTCATGCGGGTGGACCAGGCCGCGCAGCGCATCGGACCGGACACGCGGGCCGTGGTCCCCGTCCACCTGTTCGGCCAGGCGGCCGAGGTGGAACGCCTGGAGCCCGCCACGCGCGAGGGCCGGGTCGCGATCGTGGAGGACGCCGCGCAGGCGCAGGGCGCCCGCCGGTTCGGCGCGCCCGTCGGCGGGCTGGGCACGATCGCCGGGACCAGCTTCTACCCCGGCAAGAACCTCGGGGCCTACGGGGACGCCGGTGCCGTGCTGACCGGGGACGAGGGCCTGGCCACCGCCGTGAGGATGATGAGGGACCACGGCAGCGCCGCCAAGTACGAGCACTCGGTCCTCGGCTTCAACTCGCGCCTGGACACGCTGCAGGCCGTGGTGCTGCGGGCGAAACTGCGCAGGCTGGCGGAGTGGAACCGGCGCAGGCGCGAGGCGGCCGAGCGCTACACCGCCCTGCTGTCCGACGCCGCGGCCGTGCGGACCCCCGTGACGCTGCCCGGCAACGAGCACGTCTGGCACCTGTACGTCGTGCGGGTCCCGGACAGGGACCGCGTGCTCGAACGGCTGCACCGGGCCGGGATCTTCGCGGGCATCCACTACCCCGTGCCCGTCCACCTGCAGCCGGCCTTCTCCTGGCTGGGGTACGGACCGGGGGACTTCCCGGTGGCCGAGGCCGCCGCCGGCAGGGTCCTCTCCCTGCCGATCCACCCCCAGATCACCCCGGCGCAGCAGGAAAGGGTCGTGGAGGTCCTGCTCACGGCCGTGGGCGACTCCACGGGCCGGCCGTCCACACGACCCGCTGGGGACCGGTGACCGTGAGCCGGTGCAGGGCCGCCGTGGCCCCGAGAACGAGGAACATGAGGTTGGCGACCTGAGGGAACGCGAACGCGTCGAACAACCCGAAGCTGCAGGCCCCCGCCGCCGCCGACGCGGCGAGGGCCTGCGCCAGCGAACGGTTCTCCGGGTCCTCGCACCGGCGGTGCAGCAGCAGCCCCTCCCGGACCCCCAGCAGGAACAGGGCCAGGAGCGCGCACAACCCCACGAAGCCCAGTTCGATGAGCACCCCCAGGTACTGGTTGTCCAGGATCCGGTAGGTGGGCAGGAAGGTGGAGAACCCGCGGCCGAACACCGGGGCACGGGAGACGAACTCCCAGGCCAGCACGTAGCTCCCGGTCCTGGACTGCGCCGAGGTGTCCGATCCGACGGTCGTGAACAACCCGGTGAGGGTCCCCAGGATCCCCGGGACGGTCACGAAGGCCGCCCCCAGGACACCGGCGATCCCGACGTACGCGACGCGACGCTGACGCCGCGGCCAGGTGGGCAGGAGGAACGCCAGCGCGACGGCGGTCCCGACGATCGCGGAACGGGAGACGGACAGCGGGACGGCCGCCGCAACGGCGAGCACGGGCAGCCACCGGCGCACCGGGGAACGATGGGTGTCGTGGAAGGCGAAGTGCAGGGCGAGGGGCAGCAGCATCGTCAGGGTCACGCCGAACTCGATGGGGTGCAACGCCGTGCTCGCCGGCCGGTTGAAGCCGTCCCGGCCCGCGACGCTCGTCAGGACGCTGTTGGCCGTCAGCCCCGGCAGCTGCAGGTAGTTGGTGAAGGCCATCCCGGTGAAGAACTGCGCGACCCCCAGCGCCGCGACGGCCCCCCCCGCCACGGAGACCCTGCGCAGCAGGGTCCGCAGCCGCGGCAGCGAGGGGACGCCGTCGCACACCACGAGGAACAGGCCCAGCCAGGAGAGCAGTCCCAGCATCCCCCTGTCGGCGGAGAGCAGTTCCTTCTCGCCGATGGGCCGCGTGGTCGCCGCGACGTAACCGACGAGGACCGTGAGACTGAAGATCATCATGGCGCGGCGGACCGGCTGCCCCACGGGCTGTTCCGCTGCCGGTTGCATCACCCGGTGCGCGGTCCACCACAGGGCACCGGCCATCCCCAGGAGCTGCGCCGGGGAACCCGCTCCCCCCAGGGGGCCGACGACGAACCGTGCCGGGATCGCGAACAGCAGGACCAGGAACAGCGTCAGGAGGGTGACGGCGTCGGCGCGACGGCCCTGACGGCGGCCGACCGCTGCCGGGAACGGGCGTGCCATGCCCGCTCAGCCGGTCGGACGCCGGCCGCCGGGTCCCCCCGCCGGCCGCGGGGACGGCGCGAGGGCCTCGCCCTCCGGCAGGACCGTCACGGGACCGGCCTCGCCGCCCGTGCCGGCGGCGTTCCCGGCCCGCGCGCCCGTTCCGCGCCTGGACCTGCGGCGCAGGAGGAAGGAGTCCAGCAGCGACGCCCCCAGGAGGGTCGCAGCCAGGCCGACGGCGACCGCTACGACGAGGGCCCGCAGCTGGCTCTTGCGCATCATCCGGGCGCTGTCGTCCCGCGTGATCACCGTGGAGGTCACCATCCAGCCGTCCGGGACCTGCGTGGAGGTCTGGATCCTGCGCAGGGTCGAGGGGACGCGGTCGAGCACGAGGCGGAGGGTCTGCAAGGCCCCCTCCTGCGAGGCGTCCTCCGCCGTGACCACAAGGACGGGGCCGGCGCTCAGGGGGTCGGGGACGACGCCGTGGCTCCCGGTCGCGCCGGCCTCCAGCAGCGCCTGTCCGGTCTGCGTGTCGGACATGGTGCGGGACAGGACGTCCTGGATCCCGTTCAGCCCGTCGAGGTACAGGTAGGGGTTGCCGCCCTTGGGCACGGCTTTCCTGGGGGGCAGGAGCAGGACCTCCGCCTCGACCTTGTACTGCACCGGTACGAGGGTGACGGCAGCGCAGCCCAGACCCGCCGTCAGCACCAGCCCGAGGAACACCGCGTACCAGCGTCGCAGCAGCACCCTCCAGTCCGAGAAGTACATGCGCCTTCCAGTTCCTCCCCGCGGAACGTTCGCCGGTGCTGCCGCGGATCGCCGGTGAATGAGCTCGTTCCGGCCAGAGTATCCCCGTACGGCCGTTCGGGTGCGGTTCTGTCCCGGATCCCCCGTCGCCCCGTTCCACCCCCTGCCGGATCCCGCCGACGCACCGTCGGGACACCCACCGGGCGTTACGATGCGTCGTACCGATCGGTACGCGGACATCGCGGTACGGGGAGGACCGACCACGGGACCGATCGGGACGGGAACGATCGGGACACGGTCGATCGGGACGGGGCCGACGCGGGACAGTGACGACGCGGCACGGGGCGACGGGGAGGACCTGCGGTGGCTGTCTGGGAACTGCCGGCGGTCCTGCGCCGCCGTTGGTACGTGACCGCCGCGGGGCTCCTGGTGACCCTCGCGATGGCCGGGCTGGTCCGCAGCCTTCCGGGCACCTACAGCACCCAGGTCGATGTCGTCTTCCTCCAGCCCGACGACGGGAACACCTACCGGGTGGTGACCCCGGGGCTCATCGGGCTCGCCGGGGTCGTCGGGCAGATGGCCAACGGCGGCCAGGACCAGGTGCAGACGGTCTCCCAGGACGTCATGCTCGCCGAGGAAGGGGTCGAGCACGGGTACTCGGTCCGCCTGCCCGACTCGGGGGGACAGTGGGCCAACAACTTCGAACGCCCCCTGCTCGACGTCCAGGCGACGGGGGACAGCCCGCAGGAGGTCCGTGCGAGGCTCGACACGGTCCTCGCGAAGATCGACAGGGACCTGGCCGACCTCCAGGACCGCGCGGGCGTCGATCCCCGTTACAGGGTCACCACCCGGTTGAGCCCCCTGACCCCGCCCGTTCTCCACAACACCGGGAGCCGGGCAAGGGCACTGGCGAGTTCCCTGCTCCTGGGGATCGTCCTCACTCTCAGCCTCGCCGTGGCGGCGGACGCCGGGATGTCGCGCAGGCGCGAGGACCGGGCGTCCACCGCGGTCGAGGTCCCGTGACGGACGGGCGGCGACACACGGAACGTCGGCGTGTCGCTGAATCACCGGGGGTGCGCTGAATGCCATCGGTCGATCGGTGGATTCTCGCTTAACTGAACGGTCTCCTTCCGTGATTGCCCGGGGAATTGTTCTCCCTGTAATGACAGATCGAAACTTCCGAGGCCGTTCCCGGAGCGGAAGTTCGTCCCCGGCGGGTCCTTCCGGTGAACCCCGTGGCCTTCGGGTCCGGGCCGTCGCGACCGTCGCTGCCCCCGGCCCGGATCCCGTGCCCGGGGTCCTGTCCCCGAGCTCGTGCACCGGTTCTCGGTGCGAACGGACAGCGGTGAATTACGGTCAGTCATTGGGTGATCCGACGATCTGTGCGGGTGGAGCTCTCCTTCTTCGTTGACTTCCCTGCTGGCTTGCCACCTGCAAGAATGTGGTGATATCGGCACAGTTCGGCCTCAAGCTTGGTAGGGGAGGGCCGGCTTCACCGGACCGCACCGGAAGGGACGATCGGCTCCGATCGACCCATTGCGATCCGGCGGGACGGACCGGGTCGGAGAAGTTTCACCAATTCAAGAAAAAACAGGTTCTCTTCCGTGCGACACACCTATATTGGCGAAGGGGCAGAAGACGGTCTGCGCCCCCTCGTTCGGGCAACGAACACATCTACGACCCGGTCGATGGACGAGGGATCCCACCGTGCAGGAGGAAACCGCCGACGGGGCCTGGTGCGTTGGCCACGGACGTTCGCCGTGGGCGGGCGGGTCGTGGTGCACGGTCCGGCAGGGCGGGAGGAGGAGCTCGTGGCGGAGCTGCGGGCGACGACGACGCCGGGCCGGAGGCCACGGCCCGCGCAGCAGGTGAACGTCCGTGGCCAACGCGCTAGACGGGAGAATGACGTGACCGGATCGTCAGGGACGGCGTCCTCGTCGTCCGGGCAGGTGCAGCCGGGAACCGACGGGAGACTCACGCACGGCCGTCCCCGGGTCGAGAGGCTGGCCCGTGCGGATCCCTCCTGCGTCGACCTGGTGGAACGTCTGGTGCGCATCGCCGTCGAAGGGCTGGGCACGATGCGGCTGCCCGACGGCGTGTTCGCCTTCACCCGCAAGGGTGCGATCGACCGGGGCCGTCCCACCACCCGGCTGGAGGGACGCAGCCTGCGCTACAGCGGAATGGTCGCCCTCGGCGCCCGTCACCTCGATCCGACGGTGCAGCGCGAGGTGCTCGGCGGGTGCCGCGCCGACGAGGCGGCCGACCACTTCCTGGGCCGGCTGCCGCTGGACAGCCACCTGGGCGACGTGGCGGTCGCCACATGGGCCGTCGCCGGCACGGGCGGGGCGAGGCTCCCCGAGGCCGTGCGGATGCTGAACCGGGCGGTCGACCGGGAGCGCACCCCGTACGTCGTGGATCTCGCCTGGGCGGTCTGCGCCTACGTCGCGGCCCGGGACCGGGCGGAGGTCGAGACGAGGCTGGCGCTGGCCAGGGACCGCCTCCTGTCCTGCCGCCCCGGCAGTGCCCTGTTCCCCCATGCCGTCGGGAAGGCGCGTGCGGGCCGCTGGCGTTCCCACGTCGGGTGCTTCGCGGACCAGGTCTACCCGATCCAGGCCCTCGCGCGGCTGCACGCCTCGGGCGACGACCCCCGGGCGCTGCGGGCCGCCCAGGACTGCGCCGATCTCATCTGCGAGCTGCAGGGCAGGTCCGGGCAGTGGTGGTGGCACTACCACACGCGCAACCAGACCGTCGTCGAGGGCTACCCCGTCTACTCGGTCCACCAGCACGCCATGGCGCCCATGGCCCTGTTCGACCTCGCGGAGGCCGGGGGGCGCATCGACGACGGCGCGATCGCCCGAGGGCTGACCTGGCTGGTCAAGCGCCCGGAGTGGGTCGAGCCCCTCCTGCGGGACGACCTGGGGCTCACCTGGCGCAAGGTGGCACGCAGGGACCCGCGCAAGGTCGTGCGGGCCGTGCGGGCCCTGAGCACCAGGTTCCGTCCGAGGCTGACGTTCTCCCTCATCGACAGCGTCCTGGCCCCCACCGTGGTCGACCGGGAGTGCCGCCCCTACGAGCTGGGCTGGCTGCTGGACGCCTGGATGCCGCGGGCGGCCAGGCCCGCCCCGTCCGCCCGTGCCGTCGTCCTGTCCGGGACGGAGTCCTCGGGCACCGTGCACGGCGCCCCGCGGACCGCCGGCGCGCCCGCTGCCGCGCGCGTGACGGCGGAGGCGAGCGGCGATGCCCGGTGACCCGGCCGGATCCCGGCAGGAGCTGTTCGGACTGCGACTGGACGCGCTGACCCGTCCCGAGGCCGTTGACCGCTGCCTCCGGGCGGTCAAGGACGGCGAGCGCCTGGAGGTCGGGGTCCTCAACGCGGCCAAGGTCGTCTGGCTGCGCCGGGACAGGCGCCTGCGGGCCTGCCTGAACACGTGCGGGCTGCTGCTGGCCGACGGGCAGTCGGTCGTCTGGGCCAGCCGCATGCTGCGCCGTCCCCTGCCCGAACGGGTCGCGGGGATCGACCTGTTCCAGGACCTGCTGGCGGAGGCGGCCCGCCGCCGGATCCCCGTGTACCTGCTGGGGGCGCGGCCGGTGGTCGTGGACAGGGCCGCCGACGTGGCCCTGCGGCGCTATCCCGGGCTCGTCCTCGTCGGTCACCGGGACGGGTACTTCGCGGAGCACCAGGCGGGACCGATCGCGGACGAGATCCGTCACAGCGGGGCCAAACTGCTGTTCCTCGGGATGTCCTCGCCCAAGAAGGAGGAGTTCTGCGCCCGGTACGGGTCGCGCACGGGGGCTGCCGTCGTGCACGGTGTGGGAGGGTCCATCGACATCCTGGCGGGCCAGGTGCGGCGGGCACCCGAACGCTGGCAGCGGATGGGCCTGGAATGGCTGTACCGAACGCTGCAGGAGCCACGGCGGATGGGACCGCGGTACCTGAGCACCAACGCGGCCTTCCTGACCATCGTCGCCAGGGAGATGCTGCGGTCGGTGGTCCCCGGCGCCGCCTCGGCCCGCCGCGAACGGCGCGGTCCCGAACACGGCTGAGGGGCTGCGCGAACCAGGCCGGGACCGCGCCGGTTCCCGGTTCCACGGGCCGTTCCCGGTCCACGGACCGGCGGAGTCCCGCATCCGGCGGGGCTCAGCCCGCCATGGCGTCGACGCGCGGTGCGCGGGACCTTCCGGGCGCGTTCCCGGTCTCCGGCACGCGGACCCCGCCCTCCAGCAGGCCGTGCAGGTACGCCCCGTAGCTGCTGCGGGCCATGCCGTCGGCCCTGCGGGCGAGCTGGTCGTCGTCGATCCAGCCCTTGCGCCAGGCGACCTCCTCGACGCAGCCGATCTTCTGTCCCTGCCGGGCCTCGATGACCTGGACGTACTCCGAGGCATCCATCATCGACTGGACCGTGCCGGTGTCCAGCCAGGCCGTGCCCCGTTCGAGGACCGTCACGCGCAGCCGGCCCCGGTCCAGGTACGCCCGGTGGACGTCGGTGATCTCCAGTTCCCCGCGGGCGCTGGGCCGTACGGTACGGGCGATGCCGACGACGTCGTTGTCGTAGAAGTACAGGCCGGGGACGGCGTAGTTGCTCCGCGGCCGTGAGGGCTTCTCCTCCAGGGACGTGACCGTCCCGTCGCCGTCGAACTCCACGACCCCGTAGGCCTGGGGATTGCTGACGTGGTAGGCGAAGACGTGCCCGCCGACCAGGTCCGTGTGGTTCTCCAGCGCGCCGTCCAGGGCCGGTCCGTGGAAGATGTTGTCCCCCAGCGCCAGCGCGACGTTCTGGTCGCCGACGAACCCGTCACCGATGAGGAACGCCTGGGCCAGGCCCTCGGGCTCGGACTGGACGGCGTAGTCGATCCGCATGCCCAACCACCGCCCGTCGCCCAGCAGGCGCCGGAACTGCTCGGAGTCCTGCGGGGTCGTGATGACAAGGATCTCGCGGATCCCGGCGGTCATGAGGG
>Ga0316579_10000670_pt1 | contig 11588 bp, 7 predicted proteins | sample J5NA_2_FD_203074 | JGI IMG/M metagenome (GOLD analysis project Ga0316579, IMG submission 203074) | Rhizosphere microbial communities from salt marsh grasses in Alabama, United States - J5-7_160517rDrA | ecosystem: Host-associated > Plants > Roots > Rhizosphere | place: USA: Alabama | collected... | reverse complement strand
AGTGCCGGCGGCATGGCGGTGATCCGCGACGTCGTCGACCGCGAGCTGAAGGGCTGGCTCTGAGCCTACGGCGCTGAGTGCTCCCTCTCCCCTTGGGGGAGAGGGTTGGGGTGAGGGGGCAAATGACTCTCGCCAGGCCGCAACCTCCACCCGGCTCGCTGTGCTCGCCACCCTCCCCCGCAAGCGGGGGAGGGAAGGTGCCCGGGGCCCGGCAACGGCTCGTTAACCATGCCCGTTTAACGTCCGTTAACCAGTTCCCGCCGTTGCCGCGGGCGCGCACCCGTGCGCGTGCCCCGCCGGGACCGGCGCAAGGAGACCGAGGACGGACGTGCAACGCCTTCGTCACCGATGCCACCGGCAGGCAGCCTGCCTGCTGGCGGCCGCCTGCCTGGCATTGGCCGGCGGCACGGCGGCGGCGCAGACGGCGTTCACCTTCCCCGATCCGCTCGCGCCTACCCTCCAGAGCAATCCGCGCAATCCCCCGCGCTTCGAGAAAGTCACGCCGCCGTCGGCAGAGGACGCGGAAACGCCGCCGCCCCGCTTCGTCCCGCCGGCTTCCGGCGCCGGCCTGACCGGCTTCGATTCCAGCAACGCCCGCAACAAGACCAAGCCGACAGCAAAACGCACTGCCGCAGCCGATGTGTCGGCGCTGATGCCGCCACCGGCGACGCTGGCGCCCGGCACGCCCGCGCCGGCGCCGGTCTCGCCCTATCAGGTGCCGCAGCTCACGCCGTCCGGCGAGGGCAATACCGCGCTCGCGCAGGCGCCGGCCACGCCGCCGGTCGAGGTCATCGGCCCGATCCGCAAGCCGCTGAGGAAACGCAAATCGTTCGCCGAGCCGGAGGATCCGTTCGCGCCGCTCGGCATCCACGCGGGCGGCTTCGTTCTCTATCCAGCGATTGATTTCATCGGCGGCCACGACAGCAATCCGGGACAGTCCGCCAAACCGAAAGCCGCCAAGTTCTACAGCGTCGCGCCCGAGCTGCGCGCGCAGTCGAACTGGTCGCGCCACGAGCTCACGGCCGACCTGCGCGGCACCTATACCGGCTACAGCCCCGACGAGACGCCGACGCTCAGCCGGCCCTATTTCGACGGAACGGTCGAAGGCCGCATCGACGTCACCCGGCAGACCCGCATCGATCTCAAAAGCCGCGCGCTGGTCTCTACCGACAATCCGGGCAGCCCCGACGTGCAAGCCGGCCTCGCAAAGCTGCCACTCTACTTTACCCTGGGCCAGACGGTCGGCATCGGTCACACCTTCAATCGCTTTGATGTGTCGCTGAAGGGCAATTACCAGCGCACCGCCTACCAGAACTCGGAACTGACCAACGGCACCATCGTCAGCAATGCCGACCGCAGCTATGACCAATACGGCGGCACGCTGCGCGGCACCTATGAGCTGACACCCGGCGTCAAGCCGTTCGCCGAGTTCGGCATCGATGCGCGCCGGCACGACGTCAGCACGGACGTCAACGGCTACAATCGCAATTCCGACGGCTGGACTGCAAAGCTGGGCACGACTTTCGAGCTCACCCACCAGCTGACCGGCGACATCGCCGTCGGCTACACCCACCGCAACTATGAGGATCCGCGCTTCGGCGCGTTCGGCGGCCTCATCGGCGACGCCTCGCTGGTGTGGACGGCGACCCCGCTCACGACCGTCAAGCTGACCGCCGACTCGTCGGTCGCCGAATCGAACGTGGCCGGCGTCTCCGGCGTGCTCTATCGCGACGTCGGCTTGCAGGTCGACCACGCCTTCCGGCAATGGCTGATCGGCAGCCTCAAGCTCGGCTTCGGCATCGACACCTATGAGGGCGGTTCTTCGACGGGGACGACCACCGCGACCATATGCGGCTGCGTCGTCAGCGTGCCGGGCGAAACTTCGCCCGACCGGCAGGACCTGAGTTATTCGGTGGGGGCGGGGCTCACCTACAAGATCAATCGCGAGCTGTGGCTCACGGGCGAGTTTCGCCAGAACTGGCTGCGCTCCAACGTCGCCGGCAACAATTACGCCGAAAGCATTTTCTTGTTGGGTCTCAGGCTACAGCGATGAGAGGGGCAGGGCGCCTCAGGCGACGGCGCGGCGCCAACTTTCGATTTCAGCGAGTTCTGCTTCGAGCCGCTCGACTTTAATCGTGCCACGGCCGCGATAGACCGCGCCCGCTTCGCCGTCGATCGAGAGCCAGTCGCCTTCCTCGATCGACTGGCCCGCCAGCCGCGCACGGCGGGCGGCAAGATCGATATCAAGCGTATCGCAGCCGACCACGCACGGTCTGTCCATCTGGCGCGCTACCAGCGCGGCGTGGGCGGTGCGGCCGCCGATGGCGGTGACGATGCCGGCGGCGACGGCGAAGCCGGCGACGTCGGCGGTGCTGGTGTCGCGCCGCATCAGGATCACGGGCTCGCCGGCCTCGGCCATGCGCTGCGCGCTCTGCGAATCGAAGGCCGCGCGGCCGACCGCCACGCCGGCCGAGGCGCCGGTGCCTTGGGCGACGGGCTCGCCCACATCGGCGAGCGTCTGCCGCGCCAGCCGGTTGAAATCGACGCCGTCCAGCCGATGCAGCGCCTGCGCAGGCGTGATCGATCCTTCGCGCACGAAATCGACGGCGAACCGCAAAGCCGCGAGCGGCGTGCGCTTGGCTGCGCGCGTCTGCAACAGGCACAATTTGCCGTTCTCGATGGTGAACTCGACATCCTGCACGTCGGCGAATTCGCGCTCGAGCAGGTTCAGCGCCGCATGCAATTGCTGCGCGACCGCAGGCAGCGTGCGCGCAATGGCCGCGTCCGTGTTCGGCATGCGGTTGCCCGACACGACGTCCTCGCCCTGCGCGCCGAACAGCACCTCGATCACGGGCTGCGCACCGCCGGTCGACGGGTCGCGCGAGAAGGCGACGCCGGCGCCGGAATTCGCCGCCCCGTTGCCGAAAACCATGGCCTGTACGGTGACGGCCGTGCCTTTAAGGTCGTCGAGCCGCTCCAGCCGTCGATAGGTGCGGGCGCGCTCGCTCATCCAGGAGCGGTAGACGGCGTGCGCCGCGGTTTCGAGCTGCGCGAACGCGTCCTCGGTGACGAATTCGCCTTCGTCCTCGATTGTCTGCTGCTGCGCGCGCGCCACCCGCTCCATGGCCTCGCCATCGAGCGCGGTCTCGTTGACCCCGCCCTCGCCGGCCGCGATCTGCGCCAGCGGCCCCGCCAGCAGGGCCTTGTCGAGGTCGAGCACGACGGTGGCGTAGCTTTCCAGAAAGCGGCGCCGGCAGTCCCAGGCAAAGCGTGGATTGCCGCTCATGCGCACCAGCCCGTGCACCGCCGCTGTCGTGCAGCCGACGTCGAGCACGGTATCGAGCATGCCGGGCATCGAGCGCGCGGCGCCCGAGCGCACCGACACCAGCAGCGGGCGGCGGCGGTCGCCGAAGCGCCGGCCGGTCGCCTGTTCCAGGAAGGCGATGCCTTCGCGCAGACCCTCGCCGACGTGCTTTCTTGCCTGCGCTTCGCCGGCGACGATGGCGGCGCAAAGCTCGATCGGCAGCACAAAGGCCGGCGGCACCGGCAGGCCCAGCGCGGCCATGTGCGCGAGATTGGCGGCCTTGGCGCCGATGGTTTCGGCGGAATGCTTGTGCTGGGCGCCGTCCCCGATGCGCACGATCTGCATGACGGCGCCTCTCTAAGCGGACAGGTCGGTGAGCAGGTGCCGGTGCAACAAATGGCCAAAGCGCGCCAGCCGGTCGGTCGCGCGCTCCAGGGCGCGCGCCAATTCGAGCGCCGACAGCGCGGTCTTCATGTCGAAATCGCTGCGCAGGACAATGGCGGTCAAGGCGCGTTCCTCGTCGTCGGCCTTGTGCTCGAATTCGGCCAGACGCCCGATCGCCGCGAACGCGTCCTCGGAATCGACCTGCTGGCCGTCGGGCACGTCGGCGGCCGCCGCGGCGCCGGAGGCGGCGGCTTCCGCGCCGGCGACAGCCGCGGACGCCAGTTCGGCGAGCGACGCCAGCACCTCCGCCGGCAATGCGTTCGGGACCACCGAAGAGATGAAGGCGGCCTGTTCGAGCTCGTCGATGGCATCTTCGACGCTGTTGATCAGATACATGACGACGCGGTCCGCGCCGAACCGGGCGACCTCGGCGCGCGCCTCGATGGCGATCCTGTCGGCCTTCTCCTCGATATGGCGCGCGCGCGCCGCGAGCGCGTGACGGTCGAAGGACCGGTGCGCCTGCTGCTCGGCGAGAAAGGTCGCGACATCGGTCGCGATCTCGCGCGCAAGGCCCGCTTGGCGCACCACGATTCCCAGCAGCGTGTCGTCGATGCGCTCCAGGTGCCGCACCAGATCGGCCTCGATATGCTCGCGCACCAGCCGCGCCGAACTGCCGGCCAGCATGGCTTCCGCCGACACGCGCAGCACGGTTTGCAGAAAATCGATTGCAGCGGCGCGGCCGAGCACCCGATCGAGCCGGTCGCCGAAGCCGATGCGGGTCGGCGTGGCGTTGTGAACGGCGGAGGCTACGAGGTCAGGCCCGCCCAGTACCAGGAAGGCGCGATGGCCAAAACGGTGGCGCGCGGCCCAATCGAGGATCTGCACCGCGTCGCTCTTGGGCACCCATTCGCGCAGCACCTTGCGCGCCTTGTTCCAGTCGATCAGGAATACCAATGAGGCGCCGACCGCTTCGAGAAAACTGTCGCGGCTCTTCTGCCCGTCGGTCGCATAGCGCCCGGCCACGAGATAGAATACGCCGCCGTCGCCCAGACCCTCGGCGCTCTTGCGGTCAAGCCCGCTCCATTCCACGGGGAAATTCCTGAGCAGGCTGGTGAAAAACTTGGCGCGCACGCGGTGCACGTCGGTATAGGTGATCGTCACCGCGTCCGGCTCGACGGCGATGACAACGACGTGCGCGTCGGTCTCGCCGATGTCATTCTGGATCGTGAGCCGGGCGCCCGCGCGCGTCACGGTGGTCGCAAGGCCCGGATGACCGAATTTCAGCTTGCGGGTGGACTCCACGCCGCGCATGAAGGCCTCGACCGCCGGCCTGTCCTCCATCGCGAGCCCATAAACGTGCGCGCCAGCCAGCACCTCTTCGGCATGGGCGGCGGACAGCCGATTGAGATGCTTGTGCAGATCCATGACTAGGCGATGCAGGCTGTCACCTTTGCCGGCGAGGCCGGTGAGCCGCGCGATTTGCGAGAGCTCCATCGTGTCGGCCGCCGCGACGCTTGCCTGATCCTTCAGCGCGTCCAGCCGCGCCGCCGCCTTTTCGCCGGCGCCGTCGTCGCCCGCCTTGACCGCCCGCGCCATGGTGGCGACGTCGTCCAGTATGGCGCCGCTCAGGATTCCGAGGCCGGGCGCGGTCACGTGCGCGTCGTCGAGCAAGTTGGCGCCCTCGACCAGCTTTTTCATCGGAGCGGGACTAAGGCCGGCGCTGCGGCATTCTTCCGCTAGGTCGAAAGCCGCGCCCTTTGGATCGTGGCCGTGGCGCGCCGCCGCTTGCAAGACGCTCAAGCGCGCCTTGACCCGGTTGTTGGCGGCCAAGCCCTCCGCGATCAAGGCCGGCAACAGAATGTCGGTCTGCCCAAGCTGCTCGATAATCTGCGATTTCATGCGTCACCCGATGAACTATGGCCATTAGGCCACGCCGATTTGACAGTTTTATTGCGCCAGATCAGTCATCGAACTGTCACAAATCGTCCACAGGCGGCGAAATCCCCTTCGATTCTTGATGCAGCGACCGTCGATTTCCGGTTGAATTTTAGCCGTCCCGCAGACGTGCCTTTTACTTTGCGTGAGCCCATGACGAGCGCGGCGGAAGTCCTAAGCGCCCAGAATGACGAAGCCCTGTTTTGGCTCGATCTGGCCAAGCGGGTGCTGGGCGGTGAAATTAGCCCGGACGAGGCGCTGGAGTTTCTGGACGCAGACGGCCCGAGTGTGGATGCGCGCGGCAGCGCGAACTGACCGGCGCGAACGCGCCCCTGCAAACTTCGCGGCTTATTTTTTGCCGACCAGCCTGTCGATTTCGGCGCGGAAATCCGGCGCAATGTCCGGCCGCGCCAGCGCATAAGACACATTAGCGGCGAGAAAACCGATCTTGGAGCCGCAATCGAAGCTCTCGCCCTGGAACTTCAGCCCGTAGAACGGCTGTGTCTTGGCCAGCGTCAGCATGGCGTCGGTGAGCTGGATTTCGCCGCCGGCGCCGGGCGTCTGCTTCTCGAGGATGGCGAAGATCTCCGGCTGCAGGATGTAGCGGCCGGTGATCGACAGGTTGGACGGCGCATTGCTCTTCGGCTTCTCCACCATCTTGGTGATGGCGAAGGCCTTTCCCTTGCTCTCACCGACGCCGACGATGCCGTACATGTGCGTGCGCTCGGGCGGCACTTCCTCCACCGCGATGATATTGGCGTTGGACTCAAGCGTTCCGGCGGCGTCGATCATCTGGGCGAGGCAGCCCGGCTCGTGCTGCACCAGCACGTCGGGCAAGAGCAAGGCGAAAGGCTCGTGGCCGACGAGCTCGCGCGCGCACCAGACCGCGTGGCCGAGACCGAGCGGCGATTGCTGGCGAGTGAAGCTGGCGGTGCCGGCGGGCGGCTGGTCCTGCGCGAGCTGATCGAGCTCCGCCGTCTTGCCGCGCTCCTGCAAGGTGACCTCGAGTTCGAACTGGCGGTCGAAATGATCCTCGATCACTTCCTTGTTACGTCCGGTGACGAAGATCAGATGCTCGATGCCGGCCTGGCGGGCCTCGTCCACCACGTGCTGGATCAGCGGCCGGTCGACGACGGGGAGCATTTCTTTCGGCATGGCCTTGGTCGCGGGCAGGAATCGGGTGCCAAGGCCGGCAACGGGGAATATGGCTTTGCGGACACGGGACATGGGAGAAATGGTGAGGTCTCTTGTGTTGGGAAAAGCACGCGCGGGCCGCGGCTAGGCTAACCCACTAGCGCCGCTGAAACGAGTTGGGGCACCCATAGGGCTTCCGCCGGGGGAGCACAAGCGAGCGGGCCGGGGATGCGTTAAAGCGCCGTCAATTTCATCGCCGTCCTTATATTGGTGGCCGCCCTCGAGCGGCCGGTCCGGCGGTTCCGGCGATCCCCGCATGCGCGCGTCCGTCGAGTGGTTAACCAAGCCCCTGTGACCTTCGAGTTGACATTTTCTGCTGGCTATTGGCCCATGGCGATGGCCCGCACCGGCCGGTCGTTGCGGGCCGAGATCGCCGGCGTTGAGGGCCTTGGGCGAGCGGCATGTTCAGAAAAGCGCCAATTTCGCAGCGGCTTGTCGGGGCGATCATGCTGGTCCTGGTCGAGTGCGCCGGCTTCGCCGCCATCCAGATCACCGTCACCACGCCGGCGCAGGCGCAGTGGCGCGACGACCGCTATCCCTATCTGAACCGGCGGCGTCAACCGGGCGGTTTCTTCCAGGATTTGTTCGGCCCGCCGCGGCGCTACGAGCGCCGCTATCCGACGCAGCAGTCGGCGCCGCAGCATGTCGATTCCTCGCGCGCCCCGCGCGCGGCCAAGCGGGACGAGAGCGTGCCGCCCACCACGACGATCGTCGTCATGGGCGACGGGATGGCCGACTGGCTCGCCTACGGGCTGGAGGTTGCGTTTGCCGAAACGCCCGAGGTCGCTATCGTCCGTGAGGCCAAGCGGCGCTCCGGTCTGATCCGCTATGAACGCAAGAGCGATCTCGATTGGTGGCACGTAGCGCGCGATGTTCTCAGCCAGCAAAAGGCGAACTACGTGGTCATGATGCTCGGCCTCAACGACCGCGAGAACATCAGCGAAAAGGACGTCGAAGCCGAAAAGCAGAAGGAGCAGGCCAAGGCTGCTGCCGAGGCTGCTGCCGCGGCTGCTGCCAAAGCAGCTAGCAAGCCGGCTGCCGAGGCGCAGGCGGGCGACCAGGCGGGCGAGCAGAAAAAAACCGACCAACCGCCGATCGCGGCACCGAAGCCGGCACCGCCGCCGCCCAAGCGTTCGCCCAATGGCATCATCCAGTTTCGCAGCGACCGCTGGGCCAAGGTCTATTCGCACCGCATCGACGAAACCATCGCCGCGCTCAAGAGCAAGGGCGTGCCGGTGTTCTGGGTCGGACTGCCGTCGATCCGGGGCACCAAATCGACCGCCGACGCCGTCTATCTCAACGACCTGTTCCGCGAGCGGGCCGAGCGCGCCGGCATCAATTACATCGACGTGTGGGACGGCTTCGTCGACGATTCCGGCAAATACTCGAGCTACGGGCCCGACTACGAGGGCCAGACCCGCCGGCTGCGCTCCGGCGACGGCGTCTATTTCACCAAACGCGGCGCGCGCAAGCTTGCCCATTACGTCGAGCGCGAAATCCGCCGCTACATGAGCAACCGTGCCTTGCAGGTGTCGCTGCCGAGCGGCCCGGTGGCCATGCCGGAAGCGGGAAAAAATGCGGTGCGCCCGGTGGTCGGACCGGTCGTTCCACTGACCACCACGAGGGGCGAAACCAATCAATTGCTGGGCGGCGGCGGCAGGCGGCCGATCTATGGCGACGCCATCGCCAACGACGTGCTGAAGAAAGGCGAGCCGATTGCCGCGCCGCCCGGGCGCGCGGACAATTTCGTGTGGCGGCACGCGGGCGACCAGGCCGACGCCGGCAAACCGGAAGCGACCGGCGCCGCGCCTGCCTCAGGTGACGCGGCAAAACCCGCGGTCCGCCGCGTCGACCCCAAGAGCGGCGACTCGCGCAGCGACTTGCGCGGCGGGGCGGGCGGCGTGCAGCCCGGAACGGCGGCAACGAGCTTGCCGCAGAATGCGCCTATTCCCGCGCCCAAGCCCAAGCCGAAGAGCGGCAGCGCGGAGAAGGCCAAGCAGGATGCCGCGACGCACCGCGCCGCGCGCCGCCGCACGGTCTTCCCCTTCGACCCGTTCGGTTGGCTGCGCTGACGCCATCGCCGATCGATGGCCGATCGTTCGCGGCTCCCGCTTGCGCGGGGATTGCCCCTCAGGATGACGGATCAAGGCTTGCGATAAACCGCGTTCACCGCGGCAGCGTGGTCGTTCCCATCAGGAACTTGTCGACCGCGTGCGCGCATTGGCGGCCTTCGCGGATCGCCCACACCACCAGCGACTGACCACGGCGCATGTCGCCGGCGGCGAACACCTTCGGCACCGAGGTCGCGTAAGCCTCGGTGTCGGCCTTGACGTTGCCGCGCTGGTCGAGGTCGACGCCTAGCGTCTTGATCATGCCCTCGTGCACGGGGCTCACGAAGCCCATGGCGAGCAGCACCAGGTCGGCCTCGATCTCGAATTCGGTGCCGGCCACCGGCTTGAACTTGGCGTCGACGTGCACGCAATGCAGCTTCTTCACCGCGCCGTTCTCGCCGGAGAACTTCTGCGTCAGCACGGCGAATTCGCGCGTGGCGCCTTCCTCATGGCTCGATGACGTGCGCAGCTTGAGCGGCCAGTCCGGCCAAGTGAGCATCTTGTTCTCGTGCTCGGGCGGCTGCGGCATGATCTCGAAATTGGTGACCGACACCGCGCCCTGGCGGATGGAAGTGCCGATGCAGTCGGAGCCGGTGTCGCCGCCGCCGATCACCACCACCTTCTTGCCCGTCGCCAGGATCGGCTCGGCCGCAAGCGCCGGCTCGCCCGACACGCGGCGGTTCTGCTGCGGCAGGAACTCCATGGCGAAATGGATGCCCTTGAGTTCGCGGCCGGGTATCGGCAGGTCGCGGCCCTTCTCGGCGCCGCCCGACAGCACCACGGCGTCGTGCTCGGCGGTGAGCTTGTCGACCGGCAGAGTGACGCCGACATCGGCGCCGTAGTGGAAGGTCACGCCCTCGGCCGTCATCTGCTCGACGCGGCGATCGACGTGGATCTTCTCCATCTTGAAGTCGGGAATGCCGTAGCGCAGCAGGCCGCCGGCTTTGGCCCAGCGCTCGTAGACGTGCACGTCGTGGCCCGCACGTGCGAGCTGCTGCGCGCAAGACATGCCCGCCGGTCCTGAACCGACCACGGCCACCTTCTTGCCGGTCTTGTGCGCCGGCGGTTCGGGCTTCAGCCCCTGCGCGATGGCGCGGTCGGCGACCTCGCATTCGATGGTCTTGATGGTGACCGGGTTCTCGTCGATGTTGAGCGTGCAGGAGGCTTCGCACGGGGCCGGGCACACGCGGCCGGTCACTTCCGGGAAATTGTTGGTCGAGTGCAGGTTGCGCGCGGCCTCGTCCCAGTGGCTGCGATAGACCAGGTCGTTCCAGTCCGGAATCTGGTTGTTGACCGGGCAGCCGGTGGGCGCGCCAGTGATGATATTGGTGCCGTGGCAATAGGGCACGCCGCAGTCCATGCAGCGCGCGGCCTGATCGCGCAGCTCCTGTTCCGGCAGCGGCAGCACGAATTCGTGCCAGTGCTTGATGCGCTCCGCGACCGGTTGGTACTTGCGATCCTGCCGCTCGAATTCGAGAAAGCCGGTGACCTTGCCCATACTACTCCGCAGCCTGCATGGTCGCGGCCTTCTCCTTTGCCAGCTCGGCGAGCGCGCGGCGGTATTCGACCGGCATGACTTTCTTGAACAGCGGGCGGTAGCGCTCCCAGTCGGCGAGAATCTCGGCCGCGCGCTTGGAATTCGTGTAGCGCGCGTGCAGTCCGATCAGCATGCGCAGCCGCTCGGCGTCCCGCGTGGTCAGGTCCGCCATCACCTCGACGAGCCCGTGGCTCTCCAGGTCATGGTAGTGCCCGTATTCCTTGTCGGAGACCAGCTCCTCCTGCGGCACCGGCTCGAGCTCCACCATCGCCAGATTGCAGCGCGTACTGAAGCTGTCGTCCTCGTCGAGCACATAGGCGATGCCGCCCGACATGCCGGCGGCGAAATTGCGCCCGGTGGGGCCGAGCACCACCACCACGCCGCCGGTCATGTATTCGCAGCAATGGTCGCCGGCGCCCTCGATTACCGCGATGGCGCCGGAATTGCGCACGGCGAAGCGCTCGCCGGCGACGCCGCGGAAATAGCATTCGCCCTCGATGGCGCCGTACAGCACGGTGTTGCCGACAATGATCGATTCCTCCGGGACGACGCCGGAATCGGTCGTCGGCCGGATGATCAGGCGTCCGCCCGAGAGGCCCTTGCCGACATAGTCGTTGGCGTCGCCCTCGAGTTCGAAAGTGACGCCGCGCGCCAGCCAGGCGCCGAAGCTCTGCCCGGCCGTGCCGGTGAAGCGCACGTGGATGGTGCCGTCGGACAGGCCGTCATGGCCGTAGCGCTTGGCCACTTCGCCCGACAGCATGCCGCCGACCGCGCGGTCGATGTTGCGGATCTCGATCTGCAGCCGCACCGGCGCGCCGCGGTCGAGCGCGGCCTGCGATTCCGCGATCAGCTTGCGGTCGAGGATATCGGCGATCTTGTGGTCCTGCTCCTCGCAATTGAAGATCGCGGTGCCGGGCGCGGCTTCCGGCTTCAGGAACAGCTTGGAGAAGTCGAGGCCCTTGGCCTTCCAGTGCTCCACCAGCTTGCGCTGGTCGAGCATCTGCATCTGCCCGATCATCTCGTCGAAGGTGCGGTAGCCGAGCATGGCCATCAGCTCGCGCACTTCCTCGGCGACGAAGAAGAAGTAGTTGATGACGTGCTCGGGCTGGCCGCGGAAGCGCGC